>Ga0207419_1000019_pt1 | contig 110533 bp, 92 predicted proteins | sample ElkSloMetagenome_4_FD_184723 | JGI IMG/M metagenome (GOLD analysis project Ga0207419, IMG submission 184723) | Hot spring microbial communities from Elkhorn Slough, Monterey Bay, USA - MD2A (version 2) | ecosystem: Environmental > Aquatic > Marine > Intertidal zone > Estuary: Microbial mat ...
ACCCCATGGTTTTGGGGTGAGCGATGAGATTCTGGAAATTGCCGTCGGTAACTATAAGCACCATCCTGTCGCTTTTTTCGATAGTGAGCCGGCTACTGCCATCGTATTTTAGTGCCTGGATCGCTCTGATTAGTTCCTCACTGTTTCCGTTCTTAATCTTAAAGAGTCCCTCTACCTTCGTTTGCGAGCTAAAGCTGTGCAGTACAACATCCAACTGCTCGAACTTAGAGAGGTAGCTTTTTAGAAACGAAATTTTATCATCCTGGTTATATTCCCCGAATGAGGCGGAGGTATCCCAGTACAGGTCGATCTGCTCCGCGGGCATATTAATACTTGCGCCATAGCTGTCATCGTGATGCTTTTCGTAACTGATTCCCACGACCATCCCAATTGATTTATCAACAGATTCGATCTATTCAACTTGACTTATCGGCCTTGTAAAGCCTGGGGTGCCAATATCCGTTTCGGCAGTGGAAAAATATACCTGGTTTCCAAAGGCTTTTAAGAGTTCCAGGCCGACCGCAAAATCGTCCTCCACTACGATATTTTTATCGGAGATATCGATACGATATACCCCCCTTTTAATCTTTATATTCCTAACTATGTTCTGCTTAAGTAGATTTTGACCGGGACGGCCTTTTTGAACCGAATAAAGGTTGAACCTAGGGTAAATACTATCAGAGAGATTGGCGTTTATGAAAAATGAGATGTCCTCTATTTTGGCCTTGCCCTGATTGTTTTCAATCATCGTGGCTATCTCGCTGCCAGGGTATATATCACCTTGCCATTGGGACTCAATCCCTCGAGAGTTTCCAATCGTGCCCAAATATTTTCTATGCCCTGAGCCCGCAGCAATTGCAGTGGTCTCTTTATCTATTTTAGTGGGGGTGAGTTTTATTACCTTGGTTCTGCCCAAGACCTCTTTAAGTTCACCATAACTCAGTTTAATAGGGTAGTAACCAACGTTGGAAATAAGAAAAATATCGTCATCAGTCACCGAAGCTTCTTGAAACTCCAGACTAAAAGCACCCTTTATATCAGTAACCGTACCTATACCTTTATTCAAAAAACCTACGTTGACAAATTCAATAGGCTCCTTTGTTAACCTGTCTATTATTTTAGACTCTAATGAAATAGTATATACAAACTCCTGTGCGGACATTGTACAAACAACGAGGAAAAATAAATAGCAGACTTTTTTCACAACGACAATTATTTTGATGTCTTCAGGATAATAATCGAGCCTTAAATTGTATTATTTTATCACAAATATTTAAACTTTAAATATTTACCAAAATTTCTAAAATTCCTCCCGAAAAAATACTGCATTCATCAACAATTTATTAGTCCCGTACCAAAAGGCCCTAAAATTTGTATTATCGGTAAAAACGGTAACTTTTCCACGTTCCATTCGCTTAGTTTTAAATGGTACAGTGGATGCCAAACTGTCTAAATTTGATTTTGAGATATAACCACTTAACAGCGGATTCTTGGTGTATTGTATCGGGTTGTTATAGCTTTGTTTATCAGGTTGTAAATAAATGGTGGTATTTCTAAATATTGCAATAATATCATTCTTATATCCAAAATTTATGGGATGGGAGCGGTCGATTTCGGCTTTAAAAATAGCTCCGCCAATAACTTGCGCGCCACCGTAATTTCGCCTTTGTTCAAATGAAACATCCTTTGCGGTTCGTTCTATTTTTTTAGTTTTCAAATCGATAAATTTATGTCTCTTTAACCAGTTTATGGCATTTCGATACCCAATGATTTGCCCTCCAGCCTTTACCCAAGATTTCAACTGTTTAACTGCTGATGTATCCGGAGACCCGCTTGGGATGATAATGGTATTGTAACGACTTAAATCGCTTCGTTGTAAATTACTGACATCTATTTTAGTTAAGTTCATATCATATCGTTGGTCAAAGAGATGCCACATCTCACCAGCGTCATAACTGCGAATACCACTTCCTACCAGCATTGCAACCTTGGGTTGTTCCAAACTTCTAAATTGATTACTGCCCAGATCAATTCCCTGGGAGGTCAAACCAGTACCAACTGCATCAAAGTCAACGTGGCTTTCCTCAGCTGTTTTTTGTAGAAATGAATAAATCTCTTCGGGTGTTAAGTTTTGATTTTTGGCAGGAATCATGACGGTGCCGTAATCATAATCTTTTCCGCCAATTGTAAATTTTTTCATCCCTACCTTGGCACGCAATCCCTTGTTAAGAATTGTACTTAAGGCTTTTGGTGCGTAGTAGTCGTGCCATTCCATTAGATAGGCGTAGTTGCTCTTTCTGGAAACTTTACCGTCCTTTAGCTTTAAATCCTCAACGGCATTCCCGGCGTTAGCTATGGATGCATTTTCAGAATAGTCCAAACCGAAAGCCAACGGTAGTGTCCAAGCGGAAACATCATAAAACAAACTGTCCTGAAACGCGGTTCGTTTTTCAAACATGGCATTAATCAGTCGGGTGTTTTTCTGGTTTTTCGGCACGATGTAGCTAAACCCTTTTTTGTAGGTTTTACCAGAAAGTTTTAAATCCTCCTTGAGCTCGTGAAATTTGATATTATGACGTTTTAAAATTTCCGCTAGGTGGTATGTTTTGGAGGCATCCTTCGCATCGCCAAAAATAATGGCCTTGTTTTTTTCCGCGGAGGCTTCATTACGGGCATTCTTATAAAAATTATGCTGGTATTCTAAGATGTCTGTTTTCATATTCAGGGCAGCTTCTAAGGTTGAAAGCGCCGCGGTCAATTGGTTTCTTATAGAAAATGGAAAAGTTAACAGGCCATTATCACTTTCCTGAACGTGACCGCGAGAGCTGGCCTGCTCGAAAAGAATCCCAATGCTACCGTTTATGTCTGGAAAGGTTGAGCCCTTGCCGTAGTAGAAATCGTCAAAGCTTTCTTCGGTATAGTAGAGTGATCCAATCTTGTCAAAAGCCTTGGCGTGGTAATTACCAATTTCCTTAGTCAATTCCTGATTCATTTTTGGGGTAAGGGGATGGGTTCGTGACGGAATACCGGGTTGGAAAAAGAACGTGGCGTTAGTGCCCATTTCGTGATGGTCTGTTAATATATTAGGCAGCCATTTATGAAAAGTCTTAATTCTTGCCCTCGATTCTGGCAGCTGAACGGGCAGCCAGTCCCGATTCATGTCAAACCAATAATGGTTGGTCCGACCGCCTGGCCAGACTTCGTTGAATTCCCTATCGCTCGGGTCTGTATTCAAATTTTTACTTCTATTGGTGTTTGCCCAATAGGCAAAGCGTTGCAGCCCGTCTGGATTTAGGGACGGATCGAATAAAATCACCGTATTTTCCAAGAGGGTTTTTACCTCTTCATTGGTTGAGGCCGCTAAGTGATAAGCCGCTAACATGGCAGCATTGGAGCCACTGGGTTCATTACCATGGATCGAGAAGCCTTGATAAACTACAATTGGTCTCCCTTCGGTATCTGTTGTATTATTTTCGGTGGCCTCAATGTGTGCTTTTCTAATGCTTTCGAGATTTTGGTGGTTTTTAGGAGAGGTTATTGTTAAAAGTAATAAGGGGCGATCTTCAAAAGTATAGCCTCTGGTCTCAATACTTATGCGATTTGAACTTTCTGCCAGCTCCTGCATGTAAAACAAGAGCTTATCGTGGGTAACATGCCATTCACCAACTTGGTGCCCGATGACAGATTCTGGGGTTGGGATGGATTGGTCGTAATCTGTTTGATTGGGCAGATAATAAGATAATTTAGTTTGATTTTGCGCAGTTAGATAAAATGTTATTAGGAAAACAAGTAAAACGTTCTTCATATTAGTTAGTGTCATTTTTACATTAGTTTACGTTAAAAATAAAAAAACCGCTACTTAAAAGCAGCGGTTTTATAATAAAATATGGTTGAGGCTTAAATATCATCAAAACTAATATCCGTAAATTTCTCTGCCGAAGTTTTCTCGTTTACGGTCTGGCTAGTTTTTAGGGCTTCATCACTTACTGGTGTGGTTTCCTTTTTGAAATTCTTTTGGTGTCTTTCACTAATAACCTCATTACCTTTTTCATCAATAATGTAATCGGTCATTTCCTTTAGTGTCTCATTAAATTCTTCAAAATCCTCCTTATATAAGTAGATTTTATGTTTTTTGTAATGGAAGGACCCATCGTCGTTTGTAAATTTTTTACTTTCGGTAATAGTTAAATAGTAATCGCCAGCCTTGGTTGCCCTAACGTCAAAAAAATAGGTTCGTCTTCCAGCCCGTTGTACTTTTGAGAAAATTTCCTCTTGCTGCATCATGCCTTTATCACTCATAAAATTTTAGATTTTGTTAACAGTAGCGTCAAAAATCTAAAAAATTTCTAAAGTAAGCAACAAAATACTATAAAAATTGGGTAGATGCCTTTGCTTTGTGCAAGGTGTTGCTTTTTGTTAAGTGTCTTTTGAAGTAAGTTGTTTGAGATAAAGCTCTTTATAATACCCATCTATATTCACCAGTGTTTCGTGTGAACCTTCCTGGATAATCTTACCATCTTCTAAGACAATAACCTTATCTGCATTTTTAGCAGAAGATACCCGATGACTTACGATAATGGTCGTTTTCCCTTGAGAGACTCTTTGTAAATTTTTAAGAATTTTTTCTTCGGTTTCAGTATCGACCGCAGAAAGGCAATCATCAAACAGCATAATCTCTGGAGATTTGATTATTGCTCGTGCAATGGATATGCGTTGCTTTTGTCCCCCCGAGAGTGTAATTCCCCTTTCGCCCAGCTTTGTTTTATAGCCTTTTGAAAAGCCGATAATGTTTTTATGTACATCGGCCAATTTTGCTGCATTGGTGACCTCTGCTTCGCTTGCATCCTCTTTGCCAAATTTAATGTTACTCTCAATAGTATCAGAGAATAAAAAGGCATCTTGCGGCACATACCCAATACTCTCTCGAAGGTTATTTAAATTAACTTGGTCTATGGTTTTACTGTCTATTTTAACGCTTCCCTTTTGAACATCGTAAAGTCGGCCAATCAAATCTAAAATCGTGGATTTACCGGAGCCTGTTTTACCTAAGATAGCCAGGGTCTCGCCCGCTTTTAGAGTAAAGCTCACATCTGTTAAGGCTTGGATATTGGTGTCTGGGTAAATAAAGGTCACATCCTTAAAGGTAATAGCACCTTTAATTTCGGTTTTTTCTGAAATATGATTTTTAATTTCGGGCTCCTCATCCAAAAATTCGTTGATACGTTTTTGTGAGGCTTCGGCCTGTTGAACCAGATTGGTTACCCACCCAACTGTTGCGACTGGCCAGGTAAGCATATTAACGTATATTAAAAATTCTGCAATGGTGCCAAGATTATCAATTTCGCCATTGATATATTGCATACCACCAATGTAAGCAACCAAAATATTGCTAACCCCAATTAGTAATATCATTGATGGAAAAAAGAGCGCCTGTACTTTAGCAAGGTCAACCTGCTTTCCCTTACTATCTTGAGACAGGGTATTGAATTCGTTATAATTTGAGGTTTCGATTCCATAGGATTTTATTACAGAAATACCGCTAAAGGACTCTTGGGTAAATGCAGAAAGAGAGGAGAGATATTCCTGTACAATTCTACTACGCTTATTTATGATTCTACTAAGGTTATAGACAATGTAAGACAACAGCGGTAGCGGCAATATGGTATATAGAGTTAGCTTTGGCGCCGTACTGAACATATAAATTAGGGCTACAACAAAAAGTGTAATCATGTTTATGGTGTACATAATTGCAGGGCCAGCGTACATCCTTACCTTGGTGACATCCTCACTTATACGGTTCATCAAGTCCCCGGTGCGGTTTGATTTATAAAAACTTAGGGATAGGTTTTGGTACTGCTGGTAGATTTCGTTTTTTAAATCGAATTCGATGTAGCGAGATACATTGATTATGGTTTGTCGCATTAAAAAGGTTAAGATACCCGCAATTAAAGCCGCTCCAATTAAATAAAGGATATTTTCAGCAAGTTCCTGTTTAAAAACATCTTCTGGGATTTCACCATTTACCGCATCTGAAATTACGTTTATTGAGCGCCCTATGAGTCTTGGTGTAAATAAAGCAAATACCTTTGCGCCAATGGTAATAAATATTCCGAGAATGAGTCGATATCGATACTTATAAAAATATTTATTTATGTGTTTTAGTGCTTTCATTTAACAAAAACCGTAGTTTGGGTCTTAATTGATTAATTGGTAAAACCTTGTTACTTTTTTACAATTGAATTACTTTTGCCGACCAGCCCATACAATCTAAATTTCTTTTTATGAGTTTTGATGACATTAGCACATCAAATCCGGTTTTAGATAACAAACTGGTTTACGGCCAAAAGGCCTTTGATGGTCATGAGCAAATTTCCTTTTTCAGCGATAAAGATACTGGTTTAAAAGCAATAATTGGCATACATAGTACTGTTCTAGGTCCAGCATTGGGAGGTGTGAGAATGTGGGATTATAATAACGAGTGGGAAGCTTTAAATGATGTGCTCAGGTTGTCACGTGGTATGACTTATAAATCAGCTATTACAGGTCTTAGTCTTGGTGGTGGCAAAGCTGTAATTATTGGTGATGCCACCAAACACAAGACTCCGGCCCTCATCAGGAAATTTGCCGAAAAGGTTAACAAACTTGGTGGGATATACATTACTACAGAAGATGTTGGAACGAATCCTGCAGATATGGACATTATTAGAAAAACCACCCCTTACGTCACTGGTATTTCAGAGGGAAAAGGCGGCTCTGGCAACCCAGCTCCCATCTCGGCTTTTGGTGTATTTATGGGGATGAAAGCTGCTGCCATGTTTAAATTTGGCAGCGACGTACTAGAGGATAAGCGCATATTTGTACAAGGGATAGGCCAGGTAGGTGAAGCTTTGATTGAAAACCTAATGAACGAAGGGGCTAAGGTTACAATTGCAGATATCAATGAAGAGCGACTTCAAGCCGTATCAAAAAAATATCAGGTGGAGATATATCGTGGAAAAGATTTATATACCGAAGACATGGATATTTATGCACCTTGTGCACTGGGTGCAACCATAAACAAGGTTACAATTCCTAAGTTAAAGGCAAAAATCATAGCAGGTAGCGCCAACAACCAGCTAGAAGATGAGATTGAAAATGGGAGGCTCTTAAAGAAAAATGGGATTTTATACGCACCAGATTTTTTAATAAATGCTGGAGGACTCATAAATGTTTATGGTGAATTAGAAAATAATGATCGCAGCGAGATCATGCGCAAAACCGAGGATATTTACAACACCACGCTTAAAATTTTGAAAAGGGCGGAAAAAGAGCAAGTAAGCACTAATATTGCAGCTATGGATTTTGCAAACGAGAGGATTGAATCCAAACGCAAGGAGCTCTTAAAATAAACAAGTGAGCAAACTTCCATTTCAGTTTAATAAGATTACTTTTGCATTTAATTTTTTAAAGGTGTTCATATTTAATGAGCTCTAAAACTGAAATCACAAGGTTTTAAAATATGTTGAATCGGCGACACATTCGTATTAAGGTCATGCAAGTGCTTTATGCAGCAAAAGGAACTGAAAGTGAAGACTTAAAGCCTAAACAAAATTTTTTGGACAAAAGCTTTGCAAGCATCTACGATTTGTACTTGGCCCAAATATCGCTTCTTATTGAGCTTCATAAAAAAGCGGAAGACCATTTACAGAAAACCCAAAAAAAACACCTTGCCACCGCAGAGGATAAAAATCCCAATCCAAAATTTCTAAATAATGAGATTTTACTTCATTTAAAAAATAATGAAGCGTTACAGGCAAAACTTGAGGGACGTAATGTTAATTTTTGGAATCTGGAATTGGAGTATGTCGATATACTCTTTAAAGAAATACGTGAAAGTGATTTGTATAAAAGTTACATGTCAACCCGCACTTCTAGCTTTAAGGAAGACAAGTTTTTGATCATTGACCTATTTACCGATATCATAGCGCCAAACGATAAGCTTTACGATCTCTTTGAAGATAAGAACCTTACCTGGCTTGACGATTTACCGGTTGTAAATACCACCATTTTAAAACTTCTTAAAAAAATAAAACCAAACAGCCCAGAACAGGTTTTCCTGCCAAAATTGTTTAAGGAAATCGATGATAGTGATTTTGGAACAGATTTATTGAATAAGACTATTTTGAACCAGTCATCATTTAACGAGGAAATCGCTAACAAAACCAAAAACTGGGATGCTGATAGAATAACACGTATTGATACGGTTTTGCTTCAAATGGCTATTTGTGAATTTCAAAAATTTCCATCAATACCGGTTAAGGTTACTATAAATGAATATTTAGAGATTGCGAAGGAATACAGCACGCCCAAAAGTAGCAATTTTGTCAACGGCATCCTAGATAAATTGGTGCGCGAGTACAAGGCTAATGATAATTTAAATAAAGTTGGTAGGGGACTGATGTGATTCTATACGCTGTTTGCCTGATTCAACTTAGTATGCCAAGGTGCTTCATTACGTTGAAATTTTAATTTATAGTATAATTTGTTATTTTTGCTAACTAAATTTTTATTAACCTATAAAACAAGAGCAATGAAAAAAGTAATTTTTGGACTTAGTGCACTGTGCATGTTGGCACTTACTTCCTGTAAAGACGATGCCGTTAGTAAGATAAATTCTGAAAACGTGGCTGAGGCCGCAGAAAGAGACGCTACTGCCGGTGATTTTGCTGCCATCACTTTTGATGAGAAAGAACACGATTTTGGAACTATAGTTAACGGGACTCCTGTTGAAACAAAATTTAAATATACCAACACTGGTAATGCACCATTAGTTGTAAGCAATATTAAAAGTACTTGCGGTTGTACCGTACCCTCAGATTGGAACAGAGACCCAATCCCCCCAGGAGAATCTGCTGAATTTACCGTAAAATTCAATGGTAAGGGAAACAATCAAGTGCAAAAAACAATTACGTTGACTACAAATACAGAAAAAGGTACCGAGACTGTAAAAATCAAAGCGTTTGTTGAACCAGACCCCAACAAACCAGCCAAGGCAAATACTGCAACAGCTGCTAAATCTGTAAGTAGATAGATGGGTATAGCTGATATTTTGCCTTTTGTGGCCATGTTTGCAGTAGTTTACTTTTTTATGATTGCCCCACAGATGAAACGGGCAAAAAAAGAAAAAAAGTTTGCTGCAGAGCTAAAGAGGGGTGATAGGATTGTAACCAAAAGTGGTCTTCATGGTAAGATTTTAGAACTGAACGATAAGGATAACTCTTGCGTTATTGAGACCATGGCCGGTAAAATGAAGTTTGAGCGCTCGGCGCTTTCTATGGAGATGAGCAATAAGTTAAATACTCCGGCTAAAACCAAAAAATAACACATTCACAATTGTTCAATTTAAGCCCAAAGGTTTTAAAACGCCCTTGGGTTTTTTTATTTTGTGTTTTCAGCAGTTAGCTCGGCAATTTTACAAATAACCTGAGTGGCCTTAATCATACTTTCTACGGGCACATACTCGTAGCGACCATGAAAATTGTGGCCGCCAGCAAAAATATTTGGGCATGGTAAGCCCATGTAGCTTAATTGGGACCCATCCGTACCGCCGCGAATTGGTTTTATATTAGGTACAATATTCAACGATTTCATTGCGCTTTCAGCAATATCCACAATGTGCATTACGGGCTCTATTTTTTCCCTCATGTTGAGATATTGGTCTTCAAGTTCTATGTTGATGACTTCCTGCTCGTATTCTGAATTGATATCCGCGCTCACCTTTTCCATCATTTCCTTTCTTGCCTCGAAATGGTTTTTATCATGGTCTCGGATAATATATTTTAGAAAGGTTTCATCAACAGCACCCTTGATATCATGTAAATGAAAAAAACCTTGGTAGCCCTCAGTATGTTCAGGTGTCTCAAGTCTAGGTAACGCGTTGATGAACTCGGTGGCTATATACATAGAATTTACCATTTTACCTTTTGCGTACCCGGGGTGTACTATTTTTCCCTTAATGGTAACTTTTGCAGCTGCCGCATTGAAATTTTCGTATTCCAACTCACCAATCTGACTGCCATCCATGGTATATGCGTAATCAGCTCCAAATTTTTTGACGTCGAATTTGTGGGCACCCCGACCAATTTCCTCGTCTGGTGTAAAGCCAACTCTTATCTTACCGTGTTTAATTTCTGGATTATTTATCAAGTACTCCATAGCAGAAACAATTTCAGTAAGGCCTGCTTTGTCATCTGCACCCAAAAGCGTCGTACCATCAGTAACGATAAGGGTTTGACCTTTATAAAGCAATAAATCCTCAAAATAGGATGGTGAGAGTATGACGTTATGTTCTGCATTGAGGGCGATGTCCTTGCCATCATAATTTTCTATAACCCTAGGTTTTACATTCGATCCAGTAAAATCTGGTGAGGTATCAAAATGTGAAATAAAGCCAATTGTTGGGACATTATGTTCTACATTGCTAGGTAAGGTTGCCATGATGTAGGCGTTATTATCGATAGTTACGTCCTTCATTCCTATGGCAATAAGTTCTTTTGCCAATTTGTGTGCTAAATTCCATTGCTTTGCCGTACTAGGCGTGGTGTCACTGTCGGGGTCAGATTCGGTATCTATTTTTACGTAGGCTATAAACCTATCGATAATTTTTTGCTTTGAAATCATGTCAATTATTATGAGGGCTGTTTAGTATCAAAAATACCATTTCCTGTAAAAACTTAAGGTATGATATTAGCTAAATGAATGGTACTTTTGCAAAACAATCATTTGGCATGTATAAAACCCTAATAAGACCAATCCTTTTTCAATTCGATCCCGAGAAAGTACACCATTTTACATTTTCGCTTATTGGTAATTTGAGTAAAATTCCTTTGATACCTTCTGTTTTTCGTAGTATGTATGCTATAGAGAATACGTGTTTGGAGCGCGAACTATTTGGTTTAAAATTCAAAAATCCAGTTGGCCTTGCGGCGGGATTTGATAAAAACGCCGTGTTATACAATGAATTGGCAAATTTTGGTTTTGGATTTATAGAAATCGGCACCGTTACTCCCAAAGCCCAGGCGGGAAATCCTAAAAAGCGTTTGTTTAGGTTAAAGGGAGATAAGGCCATTATCAACAGAATGGGCTTTAATAATAAAGGTTTGGAAGCTGCAATTTCAGAATTAAGGAAAAATAAGGGACAATTGATTATAGGGGGAAATATTGGTAAGAATACTGATACAAAGCCTGAAGATTATACAAGCGATTATTTGGAGTGCTTCAATGCGCTACATCCTTATGTGGATTATTTTGTATTAAATGTAAGTTGTCCCAATGTAGGTAGCCATGCCAAATTAAGCGACAAGGATTATCTTTTGGAGCTCATTTCTGAAGTGAAAAACGCAAACGCAAATTTTAAAAAGCAGAGGCCTATATTATTAAAGATTGCTCCAGATTTAAACCACATCCAACTCGATGAAATTGTTGATTTGGTTGAAGAGACAAATCTTGACGGGGTGATTGCAAGTAATACCTCGGTTGGGCGTGATGATTTGAAAACTCCAAACAACAGACTAAAAGAAATTGGTAACGGCGGTTTGAGCGGTCAACCCATAAAAGATAAATCGACCAAAGTTATTAAATACCTTTCAGAGAAAAGCAACAAGAGCTTTCCCATAATTGGAGTAGGAGGTATTCATTCTGCGGAGGATGCCCTCGAAAAAATAGATGCTGGTGCCGATCTGTTGCAAATATATACCGGCTTCGTTTATGAAGGCCCACAGCTAGTTAAAAATATAAATAAGGCCATAATAAAAAGAGCGAATCAAAACTAATTTAGATTCGCTCTCTTCACAAGTAGGTACCTAAAAGTTTATTTTTTGATAAATGGCAGTGCTATACTACTGTGTTTATTCCTCATTTTTATAATATACATACCAGCCTCTAAAGACTCGGCATTTATCTTCAATTGTTCTGGGGATCCAATATGACCGGTAATAATTGCTTTCCCTGTCATATTGTAAATGACGTAATCTTCTGGCAATGATTTTAAGCTACCGGTTTGAATGATTAAATTATCTGCAATGGGATTTGGTGCAATACTTACATTATCCCCAGTTAGAAAAGTGGTTTCAGATAAAGTCTCACTTGACATGTAGGTGATATCGCTGTAGCCAAAATCACTTCCCGTAACGATTAGGTTACCGTCACCGTCCCTAAGCTCATAGCTACCTACAGAATTATTAAAACTAACCAGGCCATCACCATCACTATCCATAATCTCAAAACTGAAACAGCCGTTTGATAAGTCCACATTAAAGTTTTCGGTAATGGTTATTTCATCTTGGCTATCTTCCTCATATGGCCCGCCAGAATGTAATACGTTACCATTGCTGTCTCTTACGGCCCAAGTGATTTCAGACGGGCGATTATCGGTGTTTAAAATCAGTTCAAAATTTGAGGTACTCACAGTGTGTACGCCAATATTAACGAACTCTTCTTGAATAGCCCCTATTGTAATATTATCGTTATTTGCAATCTTTAATGATACATCATACTTACTTGGATCTGTATAAGTATGGGTTGGATTTTGAGTTGTATAATCAACAATTCCGTCTGCATCTACGTCCCACTCCCAGGCGGTAGCACCAACACTATTATCGCGAAAATCCACAGTCATTGAATTTTCACAGTCATTGGTGTAGGTGGCTTCAAAATCTGCGTTAAAACTCGAGCATATCAAATTATTACGCGCTGTTAAAAGCACAGCATTAATTCTGGCAAATTGCTGTTGTGAGAATGTTGTTCTACATTCCTTTCTGGAATATGACATCAAGTTTTGTTCATCTGGTACGTAAGTATCGTCATTTTTGTCTTTGGCATTACCTGTATAACTACATTGCCAATTTACAGTGCTATAACTCAATCTAGGGTCTGCTGGGGTGTCACAAATGTAATCCCCACTGGACGAACAGTTTGAACCGTCAACCAATTCATTTGATTGTGAAGAGTTGCCATGAGTATGGGATAATGCAAAAAAGTGTCCAACTTCGTGAGAAAGTGTGCTGCCGTTAATGGCACATGAATTTTTCATCATAATGGTTTCTGTAGATGAGCCACTTGGGAAATATGCATAACCACATAAATTTGAACCCGTTGATGACACTACGGTATTGGCAAAGTAAATATTTATAACGTTTGGCACCCCATTGTCATCCCGAAGCGCTTTCTCCTCGGTTCTATTAAAATTGTAGTAATCTGTGTCATCAATATAATTGATACCGCCACAAAGAAAAAATTCAATTTCAGCATTTTGATATATGGCGTTCATATCTGCAATGGCATCGTTTAATTGGGTTTCGGTTAACCCGCCGGTGCCGTTGTCCCTTCTAATAATATGGGCTTTTATAGGTACATAGTTAAGAAAGTTACTGGCATTTCTGGCCATATGTTGGGATTGAAATTTGTTCTCAATTTCTTGCAATTCTGGTAAAAGTTGAAGAAATTCGCTTTCTACTTCGGGTGAAACAACGGTTCCACATTCTGGCTGGAGCTGTGCGCTAATTTGGATGCTAATCGATAGAGCTAAAATGAAAACGCTCACTCTCGGGATTGAGTGTAGTTTAATTCTAAACATGTTACAATAGGTTAAGTTTGGATCTTCAAAGCTAAAATAATATCGTTTAAAAACCAAATAATACGACAAAATACATGAATTAAATTTTGATTATAATGTAAATACCTCAAATACAGAATTTTAAAAATTGCATAAAAAAATAATGTAGGAATAATATTTCAAATCAAATGAAAACATGTTATTAATTGGATTTGAAACAATTACTTTTAGCATTATTTGAAAAGGCATTGAATTTAGAACTCATCATATCGTTTATTCTTACGACGTCAGTGTTAGCAATCTCACCGGGTCCAGACAATATCTACGTTATGATGCAGAGTCTTGTGCACGGTAGGCGTTTTGGTCTCGCCACGGTAGCCGGATTAATTTCGGGATGTTTGGTGCATACAACCCTTGTTGCGTTTGGCGCCTCTGCCATACTTAAAAGTAACGATACACTTTTCTTGATATTAAAATTGTTTGGGGCTGCGTACCTTTTGTTTTTGGCATTTCAAGTGTATCGGTCAAATGGCAAAGTGAAGATGGATTCCAGCAAAATCCCAAAAAAAACCGAACTACAGCTATTTAAGCAAGGGGTTATTATGAATGTGCTAAACCCAAAAGTGTCACTTTTTTTCCTAGCGTTTTTTCCGGGTTTTCTTTTTAGTGAAGGTTTAAGCACAGAAGTTCAATTTTATATCCTTGGATTTCTGTTTATGTTGTTTTCGGCATTAATTTTTTCTGCAATCGCCTTTCTGGCGGGCTTTATCTCTAAGTATGTGGAACGAAATGCAAAGGTTGGCCTTGTTTTAAAGTGGATGCAGATTTTGGTTTTATTGGGAATTGCAATTTTTATTCTTTCGGCAACCAATTAAAAATTATACTTGGTATAATTCCTATCTTTGAAACCCATGAGTAAAACCTTAAAAATTATTGAATGCCCGCGCGACGCTATGCAGGGCATCAAGACGTTTATCCCGACCGAACATAAAGTACGGTACATTCAATCCTTGCTTCGGGTAGGTTTTGACACCATCGATTTTGGCAGTTTTGTGTCTCCAAAAGCCATCCCACAAATGGAAGATACAGCCAAGGTATTGTCTAGACTCGATTTGAGTGAAACTAAAAGTAAACTTCTTGCCATTATTGCCAACACCCGTGGTGCAAATGATGCTTGTCAACATCCCGAAATTGATTATCTGGGTTTTCCCTTTTCTATTTCAGAAAATTTCCAAATGCGTAATACACATAAGACCATTGCGCAGTCTATAGTAACACTATCCGAAATCTTAGAACTGGCCAATAGGTTTGATAAGGAGGTGGTGGTCTATATCTCCATGGGCTTTGGAAATCCTTACGGCGATCCATGGAATGTGGATATAGTAGGGGAGTGGACCGAGCAATTGAGCGAGATGGGGGTGAAAATCCTGTCCTTAAGCGATACGATTGGCAGCTCAGACCCAAGGACAATTGATTATTTGTTCTCAAATCTCATTAATTCATATCCTGAAATTGAATTTGGTGCACATTTACATACAACTCCATCAACATGGTTTCAAAAAATAGATGCAGCGTTCAAGGCTGGTTGTATGAGATATGACGGTGCCATTCAAGGTTTTGGCGGTTGCCCAATGGCAAAAGATGAGCTTACCGGTAATATGCCAACTGAAAAAATATTAAGCTACTTTACTTCAAAACAAATCAATCCATTAGTGGCAACGGCTTTTGAGAGTTCCTACAACGAGGCTACCAATATGTTTTCTATTTACCATTAGCTGTGTACTTAACTAGATTTTAGTTTTAACATATTTTAAATACCTGTAAAATAGAATAATAGAAATCCAGTGTTTATTTTGTTTAAATTTAATCTAAATAAACTTTGTCAGTTTTATATAGGTTTTATTTTTGCAGCGCATACGTATTCATATTTAATCTAAATAAACAAATCAAAAAATAGTACATGAATTATAAAATCATTCTCGGTCTATCCATAGCGTCAACCCTTGCTTTTTCCTGTAGCAATGATGACGATATTATTGATGTTGAATCTCAAGTTACCGCTCCAGCAACTTATACTTTTGAGAGGGCGGGAAGCACAACTGTAAGCTATAGCGGCCAAACCACAAGGTTGTTAATGGGTGGTGAGTTAAGTTCTGCCTTGAAGAACAACACGAATACTGAAACCATCTTGGACGGGATGTTCAGTAACTCCGGCGATTTTTTTTCTACGGAAGCGTTAAATGGTTCTGGAAAGGACATTAGAAGTAAAACAGCGGCCTCAAATGATTATTTTTCGGCAAATACTACCCAAGCTAATGAAATTAAAGGAGATTTTGATGAGTGGATTTCAAAACAGGTATCAGAGATTTTTCCCCAGTGGGAAACACCCGCGGTACCGGGACAGGCAGGTAAAATAGAGGAAGCCGGAGGTACCGTTAGGTATGTAAATGCAAAAGGCTTGGAATACGATCAAGCGGTTATTAAAGGCCTTATTGGCGCATTGGCGGCCGATCAAATGCTGAACAACTATTTAAGCAGCTCGGTTTTGGATGCTGGTGATAATAGAGCTAATAACGATGCTGGCATTTTAGAGGATGGTAAGAACTATACCACTATGGAGCACAAATGGGACGAGGCCTTTGGTTATCTTTACGGGACCGATAATGCTCTAAACCCTCAGCTCAATCAAGACAGTTTTTTGAATAAGTACCTTCAACGGGTTAATAATGATGATGATTTCAATGATTTCGCTTCAACACTTTACGATGCATTCAAACTAGGCAGGGCGGCAATTACTGCCAAGGACTATGAGCTTAGGGACGCACAAGCCGAAATTATAAGACTTAAAATCTCAGAAATAATCGGTATTAGGTCTGTTTATTATTTACAGTCTGCTAAGCAAACTATGGATACTGACCCAGCGAGCGCGCTTCACGATTTATCAGAGGGCTTTGGCTTTATTTATAGTCTTCAATTTACTAGACAGCCAGATAGCCAGCAACCCTATTTCACTAAAGCCGAAGTTGATACGATGTTAAGTGATTTGATGGAAGGTAATGGATTCTGGGACGTATCATCAACTACTTTAGATGGCATGTCAAATCATATTGCAGCTCGTTTCAATTTTACTGTAGCCCAAGCTGCACCTTAAGGAGATGGGGTTAAATGTGCTCTTAAGGTTATATAATCGTTAACAATTTATGCAGGTGCCGTTGTTGTTGTTGCAACTGTAGCTGTGAACTATATTTGCAAAAAAGAAAAAAGATGCTATTAAGAAAAATCTCAATGTTATCATTGCTATTTGCCATTATACTGGTGCATAGCTGTAGTTCATCAGACGAAAATTCTAGCAGTAATGCTGAGAGTGACGGTTTTGACCGTGAAGCACTCCTGGCCAACACCAGTGATAATATTATTATCCCGGCATTTCAGGATTTAGAAGTAGAGCTGTCTGCGCTCAAAGTTAGTAACGCTGCCTTTGTATTAGCTCCAAATGAAACTAATTTAACTATGCTAAGTAACGCTTGGTTGGAAGCTTATAAGACCTGGCAACACGTACAGATGTTTAATCTTGGTTTGGCAAAAACCACATCCTTTGATGCTGATAGGGGTTTTAGAACATACTTTAACCGCTATCCGGTTTCAAAAAAGGCTATCGATCAATTTGCTGAAACCGGTTCCTACGATTTAAGCCAAATACCAACTTATAACGCGCAAGGGTTTCCAGCATTGGACTATTTGCTGCATGGTATTGCAGAAGGGGATGCCTTACCCATAGACAAATTTACAACCAACATCCATGCAAATGGCTATTTACAGTATTTGGAGGACATCGTACTTCATATGGCAGCAACCAATACCGCCATACTTAACAATTGGCAAAATAGCTATCGGGACGTGTTTGTGGAAAATACACAAAATGGTGTAAATGGCTCCTTCAATATGTTAGCCAATGATTTCCTGTTCTTCTATGAAAAGGGATTCAGGTCTGAAAAGGTGGGTATTCCCGCTGGTAATTTTTCCAATGGGCCATTACCGGAAAACGTAGAAGCCTTTTATAAGCGTGACGTTTCCAAGATTTTGGCTCTGGAGGCGCTTGATGCCATTGAAAATATGTTTAACGGTCGGGCGTACAATGGGAGTTCCCAAGGCGAATCGATAAAGACCTACCTCAGTTTTTTAGACAGGGAAGATATCTCAACGGCAATCGATAATCAGTTTTCTGAGGTTAGAGCTTCATTAAACGGTTTGAACGATAATTTTTATCAGCAGATTTTAGACAACAATGCCAAAATGACCGAAGCATATGATGTTATCCAAGCAGGAGTGCCTATTCTAAAAGTGGATATGAGACAAGCTTTGGACTTTACGGTTGACTTTACCGATTCTGACGGCGATTAATCGTAAAAAACTGTAAAGTAGAGGTTGCCAGGAAGCAACCTCTTTTTTTATGTTAAGCAGCCTATCTAAATATTTAAATACACAAGCTAATGCTTCGCCGTTAGCCGTTTTTAGAATTGGTTTCGGCTTGATGATGCTTTATAGTATCATCAGGTTTTGGTCAAAAGGTTGGATTGAAACATTGTATCTGGAACCAAGGTTCCATTTTTCTTACTTCGGTTTTGAATGGGTAAAACCTATAGGTAATTATACTTATCTCTTATTTTTTATATGTGGCACAGCGTCCTTATGCATAGCTCTAGGCTTTAAATATAGAGTTGCAATTATTACCTTCTTCCTAAGCTTCACTTACATTGAGTTGATGGATAAGACGACTTATCTAAACCATTACTATTTTGTTAGCGCACTGAGTTTCTTATTGATTTTTTTACCTGCAAATGCTTATTTTTCTATGGACAATGTCATTAAAGGCAGACAGTTCAAAAACATACCCAAGTGGACAATTGATAGCATTAAGCTGCTCTTGGGTATGGTTTATTTCTATGCAGGTTTGGCAAAACTAAACAGCGACTGGCTATTCAAGGCCATGCCTTTAAAAATTTGGCTACCTTCTAAATACGACCTTCCTTTTATAGGCGAAACGTTAATGCATCAAAACTGGTTTCACTACATGATGAGTTGGGCCGGTATGTTCTACGATTTATTGATTCCTTTCCTATTACTTTATCGAAAAACAAGATATTTCGCATTTGGCTTGGTGATTATATTTCATATAACAACCAGGGTTTTGTTTCAAATAGGGATGTTCCCTTACATCATGATTGTGTCCACGCTGATATTTTTTGGCCCAGACGTCCATAATAAAATACTAAATTTAATTCGAAAAGCTGTCTCCATAGTGAAGATGAGAGAGACAGTTGTAAAGGACCTAAAATTCCATTTAAAATATAAAAGCCTCATCTTGCCCGTGATTGCCCTTTTCTTCATGATACAATTTCTGTTTCCCTGGCGCTACCTGCTTTATCCCGGTGAATTGTTCTGGACAGAGCAAGGCTACAGATTCTCTTGGCGGGTCATGCTAATGGAAAAAGCCGGTTATGCAAATTTTAAGATTGTAAATGCTGAAACTGGTTCATTTTTCTACGTAGATAACAGTGATTTCTTGAGCCCATTCCAGGAAAAACAAATGAGTTTTCAGCCCGATTTCATTCTAGAATACGCGCATTATCTCGGCGACCATTTTACAAGACAGGGTCATAAAAACGTTCAGGTGTTTGCAGATGTCCATGTGGCGCTTAATGGCAGGATGAGCACACGCTACATTGATAACTCTGTTGATTTGTACCAAATAAACGAATCGTTTAAACCTAAAAATTGGATTTTACCTTTTACAGATGAGATTAAAGGACTTTAATATTTACGTGCTATTGGTTTTACAGACCGTCTGTTTTGCTCAGACCGAATACAATGGTAAAGTAACAAATAGCCGTGATGGCAAACCGCTATCAGACGTAGAGGTTTTTGAAAAGACGGCTGGATTGTTGGCAAAGACCGACGCTAATGGTAAATTCAATTTTTTGACGAAATCAGAAAATCTAACCTTGGTATTCTTTTCATTTGAATTTCAAATAGAGGAAATTTCCGTTGAAAACAATTCAAACCGTTTTATAGAAGTCGCTTTGAATCCCCTGGGGGAGCAATTGAGCGCTGTTGAAATCGTAGCCAGAAAAAGAAAGGTTTTTGAGCTGAGCCGATTAAAGGATATTGAAGGTACTGCGATTTATGCGGGCAAAAAAACCGAAGTCATCTTAGTGGAAGAGTCCATGGCCAATTTAGCAACCAATAATGCGCGACAGTTGTATAGCCAAGTGGCGGGATTGAATATTTTTCAAAATGATGATGCAGGCTTACAGCTAAATATCGGTGGCCGTGGTCTTGACCCGAATAGAACCTCTAATTTTAACACTAGGCAGAACGGTTACGATATTAGTGCTGATGTATTGGGCTATCCAGAAAGCTACTATACTCCTCCAGCAGAGGCTTTGGAGCAAATCCAAATTGTAAGGGGAGCAGCGAGCTTACAGTATGGCACCCAGTTTGGAGGACTAATAAATTTTAAGTTTAAACGCCCAAATCCCAATAAATCCATCGAGCTTATTACTAGAAACACCGTGGGTAGCTTTGGCCTTTACACCAATTTCACCAGTTTGAGTGGTACTAAGGGAAAGTTTGGGTATTATGCCTATTTCAATTACAAAAAGGGAGATGGCTTTAGGCCAAATTCCAGATTTGAAGCTAAAAACGCGCATTTACATCTAGAATACCGGATTAATGAAAAATCAAGGATCTTTACAGAATTGACCTATTTAAGATATTTAGCCCAACAAGCCGGTGGTTTAAGTAACGCTATGTTTAGCCAAGATCCCTTTCAAAGCAATAGAACCCGAAATTGGTTTGAGGTAGATTGGTTGCTGTATAATTTGACCTTTGAACACAAATTCTCTAAAAAAACGAATTTTAGTCTAAATATTTTCGGTCTTAATGCCGAAAGAAATGCTCTTGGCTTTAGAACAAATCGGCAGGATATTCCCGATGATTTTGGTGTTCGTGATTTGATTATTGGAGAGTACAACAACTATGGCTTTGAGTCTAGACTGCTAACTGAGTACGATATTTTTGATATTGAAGCTGCCGGCCTAATTGGTATGAAATACTATAAATCCAATAATAATTCCATACAGGGGCCTGGCTCAGAAGGCATTGATCCCAATTTCAACCTACAAACAGAGCAATTTCCCAATTATCAAAATCAATCTAATTTTAACAATCCCAATCTAAATGTGGCATTTTTTGGCGAAAATGTATTTTACTTAAGTGAAAAATGGTCTCTAACGCCCGGTGCTAGGTTTGAGTATATTAAAACTGAAAGCGACGGATTTTCAAAACGTATTAATCTTGATGGGGCAAACAACGTAATACTTAATGAAACCGAGTTTTCTAATATTGAAAACGAGCGGTCTTTTGTTCTATTTGGCCTGGGCACGAGTTATAAACCAAGCGACGATTTGGAGTTTTATGCCAATGTTTCCCAAAATTACCGTTCGGTAACATTTTCAGATGTAAATCTGGTTAATCCCAATTTTGCCATTAGACCTTTGGTTGATGAAACGGGAGCAACTGGGGATATTGGCATGAGGGGTATGCTTAAGGAAGCTGTGTCGTTTGACATTAGCGCATTTAGCCTACTCTACAGTGATAGAATAGGTATTACCCTAGAGGTGCAATCAGACAATAGCGTAAGAAAAGTGAGAGACAATATTGGGGATGCCTTGATTGTAGGTTTTGAATCTCTAATCGATATCGACTTGAATAAATTGTTTATCAGTAATAATCAATTGAAATTCAATTATTTTATAAATACATCCATAATCAGTTCTGAGTACATTCAATCTGATGAAACTGGAATCGAGGGAAATAAAGTTGAATTTGTACCAGAACTCAATCTAAAAACGGGGCTTAGATTTGCTTATAAGGATTTGCAGGCTTCATTGCAATACACGTATTTGTCTGAGCAGTTTTCCGATGCACCAAATTCTAATAGTGATCCCATGGGGAGTTCAGGCGTTATTGGATTAATTCCACAATACGATATTTTAGACGGTTCATTATCCTATAAATACAACAAACTTAAAATTGAAACCGGCATTAATAATATTTTAAATAATATCTATTTCACCAGGAGAGCCACTGGTTACCCGGGCCCGGGTATTTTGCCGTCCCCACCGAGAAATTGGTTTGTAACATTGGAATTTACGTTATGAACATGACTAAAGCAAGCGTTTCACTTTCAGGTAGTTGCTAGCTTCTTTTAAAACAGTCTAAATATAAATTATTGTTTTTCAGATATTTAAGATATAGTTAACGGTTTTCATTCTTATCTTTCATTGAATTTAAACCAGAAAATTATGTCAATAAGAATAGGAAACAGCTGTATTAATTGTGAAAATTTAGGACCTAACCAAGTTTGTAGTGTGCATAAAGTGAAAGTGGCAACAAGTTATACGTGCGATAGCTTTGAGATGAAAGCCGCGCTTAAAAATGATCCCAACTGTGTAAGTTGTGCAAGGTATGAAACTGAAACCTGCGCCAATCCTTCAAAGGCGGCACCGGGTATGTTATGCTCACATTGGGCGCCACAGAATGCTCAGGCGTAACATTCAAAATCACATTTAAATTAACAAAGACTGGTATTTCGATATCGGTCTTTTTTGTTTCAGTCCGGTATTCAGGGTGCACAGTTTGTTATCCCAGTCTCCTCAAGGATTAATGGTTTTAGACAATTATTTATAATTAAAGGTGTTTTATCTAATTGAAGTTTTGTTTTTATTTTTTAAGTATCGGTTCTTAATTTATCTAGGTCTCGCTTTCAAATTTCCTATCTCTACTAGTCCCAAAGGCTCATTAACCAACTTATTCCGTATATTTGCACGCAATTATAACTGTAATTGCAAATGACAGCACATAACAACAAGGTCATTGGAGAGGGGCTAACCTACGATGACGTTTTACTGGTTCCAGCATTTTCTGAAGTTCTTCCACGGGAAGTCAGCATTCAGACAAAATTTACAAGAAATATAACAATTAACATCCCTGTTGTTTCTGCAGCGATGGATACCGTTACCGAAAGTAAAATGGCAATCGCTATGGCACAGGAGGGAGGTATTGGTGTGCTCCATAAAAACATGACCATCAATCAGCAAGCTGAAAAGGTAAGGCGAGTTAAGCGCGCTGAAAGTGGTATGATTATCGATCCTGTTACCTTACCGCTTACGGCCAAAGTTGCCGATGCCAAACAGAATATGGCCGAGCATAGCATCGGTGGCATTCCAATAATTTCTGAAGATGGCACTTTAAAAGGAATCGTAACCAATCGTGACTTACGTTTTGAGCATGAAAACGAAAGACCCATTGTTGAGGTCATGACTTCTGAAAATTTGGTTACAGCCGCCGTTGGTACGTCTTTAAAGGATGCTGAAAAAATTCTTCAACAGAATAAAATTGAAAAGCTCTTAATAGTTGATGATAATTACAAACTCAAAGGGCTTATAACTTTTAGGGATATCACTAAGGTGACCCAAAAACCAAATGCCAATAAGGATAGTTACGGTAGGCTTCGTGTTGCCGCCGCTATTGGAGTAACTGGAGATGCGGTTGATAGAGCATCAGCCTTAGTAAATGCAGGCGTTGATGCGGTTATTATTGATACCGCCCACGGGCATACAAAGGGAGTGGTCATGGTTTTGAAAGATATAAAGGCAAAATTCCCAGACTTAGAAGTTATTGTTGGTAATATCGCTACGGGAGAGGCCGCTAAATATTTGGTAGATGCGGGTGCAGATGCAGTTAAGGTTGGTATTGGTCCCGGTTCTATCTGTACCACTCGTGTAGTTGCGGGAGTTGGATTTCCCCAATTTTCTGCAGTATTGGAAGTTTCTGCTGCCATCAAAGGTACAGGCGTTCCCGTTATTGCCGATGGTGGTATCAGGTATACGGGGGATATCCCAAAAGCCATTGCAGCAGGAGCAGACTGCGTCATGCTCGGTTCGCTACTTGCGGGAACGGCAGAAAGCCCCGGGGAAACCATAATCTACGAAGGTCGAAAGTTCAAATCTTACCGTGGTATGGGCTCTGTGGAAGCCATGAAACAAGGTAGTAAAGACCGCTACTTTCAGGATGTTGAAGACGATATCAAGAAATTAGTTCCCGAAGGTATTGTTGGTCGCGTTCCTTACAAGGGTGATTTGGTTGAAAGCATCCATCAATTTGTTGGCGGACTCAGAGCTGGTATGGGCTACTGTGGAGCCAAGGATATTGACACCTTAAAGGAAACTGGAAAATTTGTTAAGATTACCAGTTCTGGTATTCATGAAAGCCATCCACACGATGTGACGATTACCAAGGAGGCGCCTAATTATTCTAGGTAGGGAATTATAGTGTCATTGTGAGGCAAAGCCGGTGCTAAGCCTTTCGACTTCGCTCAAAATAAAGAACTTAGTCGAAATTATGTAATCTATAAATAATCATCCATTAAACAAAATAGATTGCCGCGTTCGTCCCTCACTCGCAATGACAGTTGCAAGGGTCATAACAAGGACGTAATCTTTTATCCGTTATAGAGAGGACAAAGGACTATGCAAACTACATTTTCCCTAAAAAGAGCACCGTCATTGCGAGGCACAAAGCAATTTGCGATTTACAATGCATTAATATTATTAGATTGCTGCGGTTGTAGCTTTCTGGCAATGACGATTAAAATATATGAAACAAATCTAACTCCTCAACTTCCCCCATCCCAAGACCAATAAGTGTAATTTTCCCAACCCGAACCCGAACCAATCGTAAGGTAGGAAACCCAACCGCCGCCGTCATTTTTCTAACCTGCCGAAATTTACCTTCGGTAAGGGTAATTGAAACCCAAGAGGTTGGCCCATGACGTTCATCACGAATTTTCTTTGCCCTTGGCGGAAAATTAGGAATTTGATTTATTTTAAAAACGGTGCAGGACTTTGTAGTGTAATCTTCGCCATTTATACTTATGTGAACTCCTGTTTTCAGTCTTAAAATGGCTTTGTCTGAAATTATGCCATCAACTTGGGCATAATATTCCTTTTCGGTTGAACGGTTAATCTTGGCACTTACTTTTCCGTCAGTAGTTAATAGTAATAAGCCTTCTGAATCCCTATCCAATCTTCCTATTGCCATTGTGCCTTCTGGGAAATTATGTAAGTCGCCCAAAAATTGCTTATTGACTTCGTGCCTTGCGTTGGTTGTAAACTGGCTTAAATAACCGTAGGGCTTAAATAATCTGAAATGGCGATGGTTGTTTTCAGCCATTTTCCTTGAGGATTGTATATACCAAATCTTTGGTCAACTTTCTGCCCTTTGCTTTGGCACGTAGGTCGTCAAAGGATATTCTGAAATCACAGCCCGATTGATATTCGGAACAGCCGTATGCCGATTGTCCCCTTAGTATTTTACCTTTTTGACATATTGGGCAATTGGGCTTTTGTGAAGTATTAGAATTTGATTTTGATGATAGATTAGGGCTAATATTTTTCTTGGGCTCTAATTTCAGTTTAAAATTCTCATCAAATCGAAGTAATCCTTCAGTATCAATGCCATCATTTTTAAAACCCTTTAAATTAATGGTCGAGCCTTTTTGAAGCAAGCGAATAAATTGCTTTTCTGAAATTTTCTTTCCATAAACCTTAAATGGTAATTTAAAATCGCAACCAGCTTTGTGCAAGTTACATCCAAAGGCCGATTTTCCTTTTAAAATTTGACCTTTTTCACATTTGGGACATTTTTCGTTAGTTATACCAGCGCGTGCTTTAGTTGTCTCTTTATGCTTCCGTTTTTCTAAAACTTGTACTTGGGAAATAGTAGCTCGAGAATTATCACTTCTAACTTCATAAACCAAGTTGTCCACCATTTTTTTCATGTTCTTAATGAACAGGCCTGCACTGTATTCGCCTTTTTCAATGTCCTTGAGTTGTTTTTCCCATTGACCGGTCAGTTCTGCTGATTTTAAGAGTTCGTTTTTGATGATGTCGATGAGTGCAATTCCGGTAACGGTTGGCAGTATTTGCTTTTTATTGCGTTTAATGTACTGACGCTTAAATAGCGTTTCAATAATATTTGCTCTGGTTGAAGGTCGGCCGATACCATTTTCTTTCATAAGGTCACGCAGTTCCTCATCTTCAACCTGCTTTCCTGCCGTTTCCATGGCGCGTAATAAAGAGGCTTCGGTAAATTGATTCGGTGGTTTGGTCTGTTTTTCCAAAAAGGACGGCTCGTGCGGGCCTCTTTCGCCTTTTCTATATTCGGGCAAAAGATTTGATTTTAAGGGCTTCTTTAAAGTTTTAGAATTTCCGCCTTGAGCGTTATTTCCAAATTTAAAGACAAGCTTCCAGCCTTCTTTCAGGGTTTCCTTACCCGTTGTTTTAAAATTAACCTCATCTGCTTTACCAATTACGGTTGTATTTGAAACTTCACAGTCTGGATAAAAGACCGCGATAAAACGTTTTACAATACTATCATACACCTTTTGATGATTGTACTGAAGATTATTTTCAATGCCCGTTGGAATAATGGCGTGGTGATCGGTTACTTTTTTATCATTAAAGACCTTTGCCGATTTTTTAATCTTGCTGCCTAAAAGCGGTTGGGTCAATTCTGAGTATTTAGATAATTTCCTTAAGATACCTGCCACCTTTGGATAAATATCAGATGGTAGAAATGTCGTGTCAACCCTCGGGTAGGTGACAACTTTCTGTTCGTAGAGTGACTGTACGATCTTTAAGGTGTCATCTGCAGAAAAACCAAATTTCGTATTGCAATGCACCTGCAAGCCTGTTAAATCAAATAGCTTGGGTGCATATTCCTTACCCTTTTTCTTTTTGATGGAAACAATTTCAAAATCATGCTCCTTAACTCGCTTTGCCAATTTTTCACCGTCTTCTTTATTGAAAAAACGGCCCTCCTCGTAAGCAAATAGCGTGTCTCTATACATGGTTTGCAGTTCCCAATAAGGCTGGGGCTTAAAATTTTCAATCTCCTTAAACCTATTTACAACTATGGCCAAGGTGGGAGTCTGTACCCTGCCAACAGATAATACTTGCTTATAACCGCCGTGCTTAACCGTATAAAGCCGGGTGGCGTTAATACCTAAAAGCCAATCACCAATTGCTCTCGAAAAACCGGCATAGAAAAGATTGTCATAGTCTTTCGATGACTTTAAATTTTCAAAGCCTTCTTTAATGGCTTCTGGGGTCAATGATGATATCCAGAGACGCTTAACTTCGCCTTTATAATTGGCCTGACTCAAAACCCAACGTTGAATCAACTCCCCTTCGGTGCCCGCATCACCACAATTAATAACAACATCGGCTCTGTCAAATAAGGATTTTACAATCTTGAATTGTTTCTCAATACCCGAATTTTTCGAGACTTTAGTTTTGAATTTTTCTGGCAACATTGGTAAATTGTTTAAATCCCAGCTTTTCCAATGGGCTTTATAATCTATTGGTTCGCAGAGTGTGCACAAATGCCCAAACGTATAGGTTATGGCATAACCATTCCCCTCAAAGTAGCCATCATGTTTGGTCTTGGCTCCTAAAATTTGGGCTATCTCCCTTGCTACGCTGGGTTTCTCGGCAATGCAGACTTTCATTTCGATGTATAGGATTTAATGGCCGAATTTAATTAATATTTGAAATTTTAATTCATACAGGACGTGTTTGAGTAATTAAAATATCAACAACTATTGAAAACTTTTACCACCATACCAGAAAATCTTTGGATAGTTGACCGTTTGCTCGTTTCATCCAAAACATAAATGCCCTTTTTTCAGCTAAAAATGTTAAGGCTTTACGGTAGAAACGATTAAAATTTAACCATTCAACCTGTACTTCAGGTTTTAAAAACCAATCGATTTTACTTGGAATGAAAAATTTACTTCCCGGGCATCGGGACTGCAATTTTTCTAGTTCAAGTAACCGATAATATGAACCGTACTGTGCCTCGGGACTTAAATGTTTAAAGTCGATTTTTTTTTCATGGGGAGTAAAAAGTTGTGCCTTGAAAATTACCTGTTGTTTGATTTCTTCAATATCCAGTTGTAAGGTTTTTAAATAAGGTGTTGTAAATTCTGAATAGAGTAGAGGCAGTTGTTTTTCTGAAAGTTTATCCAATTTCTCTACTAGACTATCACGCCGGTTTGGCCCAATCCAATTATCAAGTCCATAATGGCTTACCGTATCGTCATAAAGAAAAAATTTATAAACGATTTCTAAATGAAGCGGTTTGGAGTTCATTTTGATAATGGCATCCAATTCACCAACCGTTAACCGCTGATTTTGAATTTGGATATTTTCAGCTAAAAGCTCAAGGTTTGTAGCACTCTCAATTTGATTAAATACAAACTGCTCGGCCAATTGACCTAATCTTAGTTTGCGCTCCTGTTTCCTATTAAAAATAGCGCTGAAATCATTAATTTCAAATTGATTGAGTTTCCTGATGCTGTTGCCCTTCCATAAATTTGGGGTTTTGCAGAAACCGGTGTATAATTTTTGAAGATGCCAGTTGGTGTAGAGCATGTGAATTCAAAATTAGGGTTTATTTGTTCAATGTTTCAGGTTCAATGCTAAAAGTTTATGTTTCGAATTAAAGTTCTAGTTCTAGTTCAATTTCCTAATGACTACCTTTGCCTAATAAGCAAAATAATGCCATGGACACCACATTTTTCGATTTAGGAATCACCAAGCAACTCATAAAAGGTTTAAAGGAATTGGGTATCAAAACCCCGACCGAAATTCAAGAGGAAGCTATACCAATCCTACTAAAAAACGATACAGATTTAGTGGGACTTGCTCAAACGGGTACTGGTAAAACCGCCGCTTACGGTTTGCCGGTTCTTCAGAACATACAGCCCGAGGAATCACACGTCCAGGCATTGATTCTCGCACCAACCCGCGAATTGGTGCAACAGATACAAAAACAGCTGTTCAAGTTTACCAAATACTGTGACGAAAAGATTTTTGCAGAAGGCATCTACGGAGGCGAGAAAATGGACATTCAGTTAAAACGAATCCAGCGCACCACTCATATTGTAGTGGCAACTCCTGGTCGATTATTAGATTTTATTGAGCGTGGGCAAATTAACATTAAAAGGATTGATACTCTAATATTAGACGAAGCCGACGAAATGTTGAGCATGGGCTTTAAGGAAGATTTAAACAAAATCTTGGCCTATACAACCGGGACCAGACATACTTGGTTGTTCTCGGCCACAATGCCCACAGAAATTGAAAAAATGGTCAATACTTACATGAGCCCACATGCAGTAAGGATTGAAGTTAATAAGAACAGTCTAGTCAACGCTAATATTTCCCACCATTATGTTGTGACGACTATTAAAGACAAGACCAATATCATCACTAGGTTACTCGATAAGTACGCAGATGACAGAGGGATTATTTTTACCAGAACCAAGGCTGGTGCGATGCAGTTAGCCAAAGAATTGACCCAAGAAGGGTTTTCTGTAGATGCGCTTCAAGGCGATATGCAGCAAAAGGAACGAGACAAAGTTATGCGAGCCTTCAAAAACGAATCCTTGCAATTCTTGGTTTCTACCGATGTTTCTGCCAGAGGCATTGACGTTAATAATCTGGCATTCGTTATCCACCACCAGCTCCCAGACCAGCAGGAATACTACACCCATCGTAGCGGTAGAACCGCAAGGGCAGGAAAAACAGGAGAATCCATAGCCTTGATCATTTCAGGTGAGGAACAGCAGATTCAAAAATTACAAAAGGACTTGGAGATAAAGATTAGGCAGATGACGTTTTAGACTTTCAGAAATGAGTGTTGCATCCTTGAGTGGTAAGCCGCAAGTTGTCCTTCTTAGTATAAGTTTCGGTGTACAGTGAACCATTGGTTTAAAGTTTAAACGTTTATGATTTGAAGTTGGTAAGTTAGCGATTAAAGATTTAGTTTTTTCAATTTAAGATGGGCTAATTAAACTTTCTATTTAATTCCTCCCATTTAAAAGTTGAGGTGCCCGCCGAAGTACGCGGAGTGGTTAAAATATGCCTCATTTGCGTTCCATAGTTCAGAAAAGCCTATTTTTGAAACGTGCTAAAATCCTTTCAAGAACATATTGATGAAAAATTTCCTTTTTTAGTTGAAAAACGCCTCTTAGTTGCTATTTCAGGCGGTTTGGATAGTGTAGCGCTAACCCATTTGTGCCAAGATTCAGGTCTTAATATATCCTTAGTGCATTGTAATTTTAATCTCCGCGGAACGGAAAGCGATGCCGATGAAGCATTCATTCTAAATTTAGCAGAGCATTTAAATCTTGAGGTTTTTATCGATAGCTTTTTAACCGAGGACTATGCCAAGGCAAACAAGTTATCCACTCAAATGGCAGCTCGGGAATTGCGCTACGATTGGTTTTATGATTTAGCCGAAACATTAAGTTTTGATTACATCCTTACCGCTCATCACGCCGATGATAATCTTGAAACCTTTCTTATAAATCTAAGCAGGGGAACTGGTATCGCAGGGTTGACCGGGATTCCTGAAATCCATGGAAAATTAATCAGACCACTTCTTCCATTTTCGAGGGAGTATCTAGAGAACTACGCTATTCAAAATAATATAACCTGGCGGGAAGATAGTAGCAATGCTACAAATAAATACCTTCGGAATAAGATTCGGCATCAAGTTGTTCCAATTTTAAAGGAAGTCAACCCGCAAATATTACCTAATTTCCAAACTACAATAGAACACCTCAATGATACGGCAGATATTGTTGAAGAAAGTTTAAATGCTGTTGCTAAGCGGGCGATTGTTGATTTAGACGAAAATCATATTACATTTAAAATTTCAGAATTTAAAAAGGTCAATAACCCAAAGGCCTATCTTTATGAGATGCTCAAAGCCTATGGCTTTACGGAGTGGAATGATATTGTTGTCTTACTGGACGCCCAATCTGGCAAGCAAGTATTCTCAAAAACGCACCGACTTTTAAAAGATAGGGTGCATTTGATTCTTAGTGAACTAGATACTGATTTTAACGTCTCAGTCCCGCTGGCTGGAGTCGAAGCGCTTGAGAGGGATTTGAAACTCCCGTTTGGAACAATGATTTTTGAACATGTTGACAGTATCGGCTATACTGGAATGAATACCATATTTATAGATAAGGAAAAATTGAAATATCCGTTAACTGTTCGGAAATGGCAGGAGGGAGATGCCTTTTACCCGTTTGGGATGAAGGGTAAAAAAAAGAAGTTAAGCAAGTATCTCAAGGATGAAAAACTATCACTTTTAGAAAAAGAAAACGTTTGGCTATTATGCTCTAAAGGGTATGTTGTTTGGGTCATCGGGATGCGGGCCGATGATAGGTTTAGGGTTTCAGAAAAAACGGAAAGTATTTTAAGGATTGGTCTTGTCACTTAGAGTTAGCGAAGCGGATAAATATTATCCGAAGGGAGCAGAGCGGATAAATGTCTATCAGAGGAAGCGGAGCGGACGAAGAAACTTAAGAAGATAAGGCTAAATAGTTTAAGGTTATTTGGATGTAATCAATTATTTTAAACAAAACTTAACAGATTCCCACTTTCGCGGGAAATGAACATGACAATACAAGGAAACATAGTAAATATAACAAATCGCAACATCTTTAAAGGCGAAATTAAAGTTGAAAATGGAATTATCGCTTCAATTGAAAAAAAGCAACATAAAGTTGAGAATTATATCTTACCGGGATTTGTGGATGCGCACATCCATATTGAAAGCTCCATGCTTGTACCAACCGAGTTTGCCAAAATCGCGGTCAATCACGGTACGGTTGCCACAGTTTCAGATCCGCATGAAATTGCTAATGTGCTCGGCGTTGAGGGTGTGAACTTTATGATTGAAAACGGAAAGCAAAGTCCGTTGAAGTTCAATTTCGGCGCACCTTCCTGCGTTCCGGCAACCACATTTGAATCGGCTGGGGCTACCATAGATTCCGATGCTATTAAAAAATTACTCGAAAATCCTGACATAAAGTATCTCGCTGAAATGATGAACTATCCCGGCGTTATATACAACCATCGGGAAGTTTTGAAAAAATTGGACTGGGCAAAGCATTTCGGCAAACCCATAGACGGTCACACACCAGGGGTCCTCGGCGACGATATTTCAAAATACATAGGTGCAGGTATTTCTACAGACCATGAATGTGTAACGTTAGAGGAGGCCTTGGAGAAACTTCAAAAAGGAATGAAAATCTTAGTAAGAGAAGGGAGTGCCGCCAAGAATTTTGAGGCGCTAATTGACTTGTTGGAAGAACACTATGAAAATATGATGTTTTGTAGCGACGATAAGCACCCAGATGATTTACTCCTCGGTCATATCAATCAGCTGTGCGAGAGATCGGTGGCAAAAGGAATTGATGTTTTCAAGGTTTTGCAAGCCGCATGTGTCAATCCTGTTAAACATTATGATTTGGATGTTGGTTTGTTGAACATTGGTGATGCAGCCGACTTTATTGTTGTTAAAGATCTTAAGTCCTTTGAAATTGCTAAAACTGTTATTAACGGTAAGATAGTGAGCGAAAATGCCGAATCAAAATTAATTTCCGTTCCATTTAATAAACCAAATAACTTCAAGGTTCAAACAAAACAGGTTTCAGATTTTGAGATTGCTTTACCTGAGTTGGATACAGATTCTGCAATAAATAAAATTAGAGTCATAGAGCTTCTGGATGGTCAGTTGGTAACTAATGAAATCCTCGCCGATGCAAAGATTGAAGCAGGTAATCTAGTTTCAGATACCGAAAACGACATTCTAAAGATTGTGGTAGTCAATCGGTACAAAAATGAACCGCCCGCTGCAGCATTCATTAAAAATTTTGGATTTAAGGAAGGTGCCATTGCATCATCTGTTGCCCATGATTCCCATAACATCATTGTGGTTGGTGTTTCAGACCATATGATATGTAAAGCAGTAAATTTAATTATCGAAAATAAAGGGGGTATTTGTGTAGTTAACAAGCAAGATGAGGAGGTTTTACCCTTACCCATTGCAGGTATAATGAGTGACAGTAATGCAGAAACTGTAGGTAAGGCCTATTCCCATTTAGATAAAAAAGCAAAAAAGATGGGTAGCAGGCTTACAGCGCCATTTATGAGCTTGTCGTTTATGGCCTTATTGGTCATCCCCTCATTAAAATTAAGTGATAAAGGCTTGTTTGACGGTAAGCGATTTGAATTTGTGCCTGTTAATGTTTAATTAGTATGGACGAATTACTTTTTTCTAAGCAGTCATATTATTTTGATTACTTCTAAAAAGACTCGTCAGGTTTTTAACTCCACATTTCGGGGCTTAAAGGTCTTGATTTTATCCAGGTATCAATAAATAAATCCTAACCATTACTTATATTTAGATTTTAAAATTCACTTATGAAATTCATACACGTTTTTATCCTCTCTTTTTTAGCCCTCAACATTTCAAATTCACAGAATATTTCAGCAGAAAAAACTGAGACCTACACTGTTGAAGACCACTATTCAAAAAAAGAGGTCATGATTGAAATGCGCGATGGTATTAAACTGCACACCACAATTTACTCACCGAAGGATGTATCCAGAGAATATCCTATTCTTTTGATGCGCACACCTTACAGCTGCAGGCCTTACGGCGAAGAAAATTTCCGAAGTAAAATAGGGCCCAATCAGCATTTGATGGAAGAAGGAAATATTATCGTGTACCAAGATGTGCGCGGGCGTTGGAACAGTGAGGGCGTTTATGACAATATGCGCGCTTATATTCCAAATAAGAAGAAAAACCAAACCGATGAGGCCAGCGATACTTACGATACGATTGATTGGTTGGTCAAGAATGTGGACAACAACAACGGAAATGTAGGTACTTGGGGTATTAGTTATCCAGGGTTTTATGCCACCTACTCCGTGCTTTCGGGGCATCCTGCCTTAAAAGCATCCTCCCCACAGGCTTGCATTGGCGATTTCTTTTTTGATGATTTTATACATAATGGAGCCTTTTTGCTGAGTTATTGGCGCGCAACATCGGTTTTTGGTTACATGAAGGCTAAACCCGTTAAAGAAGCTTGGTATAGCTTCCCAGATATTGGTACCGAGGATCAATACCAATTTTTTATAGACAATATGCCGCTGGCTAAGCTGAACAAATTTTACGACAGTACCAATGTGTTTATGGAACAGATTAAGACTCACGTCACCTACGATGAGTTTTGGAAAAGTCGGGGTATTATTCAACATTTAAAAGATATAAAACCAGCAACACTTGTTGTTGGCGGATTGTTTGATGCCGAGGATTTGTACGGCCCATTTTCAACCTACGAGCACATTGAGGAAAACAGCGATAATTTTAACGCTGTTGTTTTTGGGCCATGGAGCCACGGCGACTGGGCGAGAACACGGGAACGGCAAGTGGTTGGTAATATCTATTTTGGGGATAGCTTATCGCATTATTTTCAGCGAGATATTGAAACTAAATTCTTCAATCATTTTTTGAAAAACGACGGAAAGGGTAAGCTCGATTTACCGGAGGCACAAATGTTCGATACCGGTAAAAAAGAATGGGTGTCCTTTGAACAATGGCCTCCCAAGAATACCGAAAAACAGAGTTACTTCCTGCAGCCCTATCAGAGATTGACCCAGCGTGCCAATCGTATGGTAGCTACATCTGACTTTGTGAGCGACCCGAGAAAACCGGTGCCTTATACCGAAGATATAAAGGTGGGCTTTACCCCTCGAAAATTTATGACCGACGACCAGCGTTTTGCAGCGCGACGTCCCGATGTCTTGGTTTTTGAAACTGAAGTTTTGGACAATGACATGACACTTGCAGGCGATATCATGGCGAAACTGAGAGTTTCCACAACCGGTACGGCAGCAGATTGGATTGTAAAAGTCATAGATGTATTTCCGCCAGATACAAAAAATACAGACGATGTTCAAGACCATTTAAAATTAAGCAATTACCACATGATGGTCAGGAGTGAGGTCTTGCGCGGTCGATTCCGTAACAGCATGTCAAATCCAGAGCCATTTAAGCCAAATCAAAAAACACCAGTAAATTTAAAGTTGCAGGATGTGTTTCATACCTTTGAAAAAGGGCATAAGATACAAGTGCAGGTTCAGAGCACTTTTTTCCCCTACATTGATGTAAATCCACAAACCTACGTAGAAAATATTTTTGAGGCTGGGGAAGAGGATTTTAAAACCCAGACCCATAAGGTATATAGTGATTCTTCGGTGGAGTTTATGGTTTTAGACGAATAGAATTATTTTGACAAAATGTTTGAATTACAAAGTTTAGATTTTAAAGTTTTTGAGCTTAATCAGGTCAATCAATACTTGTTAGTATTAATCTTGCATTTTTGCCTTTAATAACGGCAGACTAAAAACTAAAGACTACCGACTTAAAAAATGCCAATAATAGAATCAACCTACAAACCACCATTTCAGTTTAAAAACGGTTTTTTGGCTACCGTTTATTCGGGGCTCGTTCGTAAAATCGAATTGAAACAGCAACGGGAGCGCATCGATACCAAAGACGGCGATTTCCTGGATTTGGATTGGAGCTATGCTGAGGGAAAAACAGATTCGGTAATTATATTGCTGCATGGCTTGGAGGGTCACGCAAAACGACCCTATTTAACCGGAGCTGCAAAATTATTCAACGAAAATGGAATTGATGCTTCCTGCGTAAATTTTCGTGGCTGTAGTGGGGAACCTAACCGATTCTACCACAGTTATCATTCCGGAGCTACTGATGATTTAGACGATGTCATTCAGCATTGCGTAAAAAAAGGTTATTCTAAAATTTATATAAAGGGTATAAGTCTCGGCGGAAATATTACCTTAAAATACCTCGGTGAGGAAAGAGAAATACCGTCGCAAGTTAAAGCTGGAATTGCTATTAGCGTACCCTGTAGTTTAAGCGGCTCTGCCGATGAATTGCATAAAATGAAGAACCGAGCTTTTGCCATCAGGTTTAGACGTCATTTGTTAGATAAGTTGAAAATAAAGCAAACACAATTCCCTTATAAATTGAATGATAAGGCTATCAACTCAATTAAAACTTTAAGGGAATTTGATGATTTTTATACGGCGCCAGCTCACGGATTTAAGGATTCTGCTGATTACTATGACAAATGTAGTAGCTTACAATTTCTGAAAAACATTAAAACCCCGTCTTTAATTATCAATGCACTTAACGATTCGTTTTTATCTGCGGATTGCTATCCAGTTAAGGATGCTAAAAGTAATCCCCATCTGCATCTAGAGATGCCAAAATATGGCGGACACGTTGGGTTTATTTTGAACAAGGGTATATATTACAATGAGCAACGGGCTCTGGAGTTCGTCCAAAATTTAGACGCTTAACATGTCCACTTTAAAGACCGCCATCATTTCAAACCAAAACGGCATGGAACTTCACGTTTCTAATTTTGGTGCGACGATTATCAGTTTAAAGGTGCCAGACAAATCCGGTCAGCTTACAGAAGTGGTTTTAGGTCTTTCCTCGCCATTGGATTATTTAAAGGATAGTTATTTACATGAGAATAAGTGTTTGGGTAGTTCCATCGGTAGGTTTGCGGGCAGGATTTCAGGGGGTGGTTTTGAATTGAATGGTAGGTTTTACCCATTGACCCAGCGACGAGGTCAACATTTGCACGGCGGATTTAACGGATTCGATAAACGCTACTGGAATTTTAGTGCGGTCAACCGTGGTGAAAATCCAAGTATGACATTAACTTACTTCAGCGCGGATGGGGAAGAAGGCTATCCTGGAAATCTAAAGGTTACAGTGACCTATGAACTTTTAGAGACAGATGAATTAATCATAACTTATAAGGCCGAAACAGACAAGCCCACCCACGTCAATCTCACCAATCATGCCTACTTCAATTTAAACGGAAAAGGTAGTATTCTGGAGCATCAGCTTCAGATAAACAGCGAGAATCATCTTGAAGTCGATGACAATAATATCCCCACAGGCACTATCTTAAATTCAAAAGGCACTAGCTTAGACCGACAAGATTTTTTTAAAGTGGGACAATCTGATTTTCAAGGTTTTGATAATGTTTTTGTGTTGAAGTCTCAGCAAAACTGTGCTGAGCTTGTCTCGCCTGAAAGTGGTATCAAGATGACCATTAGTACCAATCAGCCGGCACTGGTTGTCTTTACGCCAGAACGGTTAAATGAATTCACACTTAAGGAAGGCGTTAGCTACGGGCAATATCCTGCAATCTGCTTTGAGGCCCAGAATTTTCCAGATGCGCCAAATCACGACAATTTTCCATCTTCATTGCTAAGGCCTGGTCATACTTACGAAAACAAAACGAGTTTTCGGTTTTCATTGATTTAGTGGGAAATAGGGAATGAGGAATTAGGCATTAGGTATGAGGCATTAGGCATTAGGTATGAACCTGAGTTCGATTATCAATTATATGGAAATCAAAAGATTGTACTTTAGCTGTCACATCGAGCGGAGTCGAGATGCATATTTTAGACTGAATTGCCATAATCTCAACTCTACTCGATTAGTCATGTAGCTTAATTTAAGAAGTTTATAATCATATCTATCATTTAAGAAGTAGATATTAATCGAACTCAGGTTATGAGGTATTAGGTGTTAGGTATTGGGGGATAGGTAATAAACATGAGGTGATAATTTCATAGGTACACGCTTATAGTTTTGGTGAAGCTTAAACTGTCTTTGTTCTTGATTATAAAACCCTCTAGAAATCGGGGGACTTTTTTTTCTAGTCTGACAGTCCCGAGGGTTCGGGAGTCTAATCTCTAATCCCTTTCCCAGAAACCAGCTCTTTAGGAAATCCCTCAACTACGATTCCCCACAATTCTGGAAGTACGAAATAGACAAACACGGTGAGAACGATAATCGATATGATATTCATCCAAATCCCCTTGCTTACCATATCGGGAATCCTCAGGTAGCCCGAACCAAAAACCACCGCGTTCGGTGGGGTGGCGACTGGGAGCATAAAAGCGCAGGAAGCGGCAACAGCTGCACCGACCATAAGAATAAAAGGGTGCATATCAACGGTTATGGCCATAGGTGCAAGAACTGGTAATAGCATAGCCGTAGTGGCGAGGTTGGAGGTGATTTCAGTTAAAAAGTTTACGGCCGCAATGAGTAGAAAAACCAATAGAATTGCGGTTACGCCCTGTAGGGTTGTCATTTGTTGGCCAATCCAAACCGCTAATCCGCTGGTCTCAAAACCTTGGGCGAGTGCCATACCTCCACCAAAAAGTAAAATGATTCCCCAAGGAAGTTTTACGGCTTCATCCCAATTGATAAGCTTTTCCGTTTTATCCTTTGAAGGAACAAGAAACAAGACTACCGAAAAGAAAAGCGCAATTATGGTATCGTCCAAGGCGGGTAGAATCCCCTGCAATAGGAAAGAGCGGGTTATCCAGCAGAATGCTGTGATACCAAAAATAATGGACACCATTTTCTCTTCATAGCTAATTTTCCCTAAAGTTTTAAGTAAACGTTGAATTTCCTGTTTTCCGCCGGGGAACTCACTTTGCTCGAATGTAAAGGCGAAACGGGTTAAGTATTTCCAACAAATAAAAAGCAAAATTACCGAAATAGGAAAACCGAACATAAACCACTGTAAAAAAGTAATTTCATAATTGTAAATATCTGAAACAACACCAGCCAAGACCAAATTTGGAGGTGTACCGATTAGGGTGCCAACCCCACCAATTGAAGCGGCGTAGGCAATAGCTAACATAAGTGCCTTTCCAAAGATTTGATTTTCGTTCTCAGAGCTATTTGGGTTGTCTTTGAGTTGCTTTATGATGGCCACTCCAATTGGCAGCATCATTACTGAAGTCGCCGTGTTTGAAATCCACATCGATAGGAAAGCCGTAGCAATCATAAAACCAAGAATGATTTTACGTACGTCGCTACCAATAATATTAATGATATTAAGCGCAATACGCCGGTGTAAATTCCATTTTTCGATGGAAATGGCAATAATAAAACCACCTAGATACAAAAACACATATTTATGCCCAAAGGCACTGGTCGTTGATGCGATATCAAGCCCGCCAGTCAATGGAAAAAGTACAATGGGTAAAAGCGCCGTAACTGCAATAGGTATGGCTTCGGTAATCCACCAGACCGCAATCCACGCCGTTGATGCTAAAACAGCAATACCTTCCTGTGATAGGTCATCGGGTCTAAAAAACAGTAAGATTATTGTGAAAAGAACGGGCCCTAAAATAAAACCGATGCGTTGGGTAATATTCATTTCTTGAATTTAATGGTTGAAGGTAAATAAATTTCCAAAATCATTTAAATCCCAATCTCATATTAATTCAACACTTCTATCAAACTTTATTTTCTTCTAATTGCAAATGAATATTTGAAATTGATTTGAATATTCCTACTTTTAAGCAAATCAACTAAGTATGCTTAAAAAAGTATTCGCCAGTGCGGTTTTTGGCGTTGAGGCCTCGACCATCACGGTTGAGGTAAACGTGGATAAAGGCGTTGGTTACCATTTGGTGGGCCTTCCCGATAGTGCCATTAAGGAAAGTAATTTTAGGATTGCTGCGGCACTTCAAAATAACGGATTTAAGATTCCCGGCAAGAAAATCATCATCAATATGTCGCCTGCCGACTTGCGAAAGGAAGGCTCTGCCTACGATTTGACTTTAGCCATTGGGATTTTGGTGGCCACCAATCAGATTCAAGCCGAGAATTTAGAAAAATATCTCATTATGGGGGAACTTTCCCTCGACGGAAATTTACAGCCCATAAAAGGTGCTCTTCCTATTGCCGTACAAGCAAAAAAAGAAGGTTTTAAGGGTTTTATCCTACCGAAGCAAAACGCAAAGGAAGCCGCAATTGTCGATGGACTCGAGGTTTACGGCGTTGATAATATTGAGCAGGTCATCAAGTTTTTCGATAAGAATGAACCGCTTGAACGAACCGAAATCAATACTAGAGAGGAATTCTACAAGAATCTGGATTTCCCTGAATTCGATTTTGCCGACGTAAAAGGTCAGGAAAGTATTAAACGCTGTATGGAAATCGCAGCAGCGGGTGGCCATAATATTATTTTAATCGGGCCTCCTGGTGCCGGTAAAACAATGCTGGCAAAGCGACTGCCGAGTATTTTACCGCCCATGACCTTGCACGAGGCATTGGAAACCACAAAGATTCATTCTGTGGTGGGTCGGGTAAAGGAGCATACCGGTTTGATGGCGCAACGGCCGTTTAGGAGTCCGCATCATACCATTTCCAACGTAGCCCTGGTTGGTGGCGGAAGTTATCCCCAACCTGGTGAAATATCCTTAAGTCATAACGGTGTTTTGTTTTTGGATGAGCTGCCCGAATTTAAACGTGAGGTTTTGGAAGTCATGCGGCAACCGCTGGAGGATAGGGAAGTGACCATATCAAGGGCGAAATTCACAGTGACCTATCCCTCTTCGTTTATGTTGGTGGCCAGTATGAACCCCAGTCCCGGCGGCTATTTTAACGACCCTAATGCACCGGTTACTTCAAGTCCGGCTGAAATGCAACGTTATTTAAGCAAGATTTCTGGACCATTATTGGATAGAATTGATATTCATATTGAAGTGACGCCAGTGCCTTTTGATAAGCTGTCTGACGATAGAAGGGGCGAATCTTCGGTAGATATTAGAAAGCGGGTTACCGCAGCGCGAGAGTTGCAAACCAAACGTTTTGCCGATTCTGATACGGTACATTATAACGCCCAGATGAATACCAAGCAGATAAGAAACTACTGCAAGTTGGACGCGGCATCGTTGGAGCTCTTAAAAACGGCGATGGAGCGATTAAATCTTTCTGCACGAGCCTACGACCGTATTTTAAAAGTGGCAAGAACCATTGCCGATTTAGAAGCTGCTGAAAGTATTAACGGTAGTCATATTTCGGAAGCGATACAGTATCGAAGTATGGATAGGGAGGGGTGGTTGGGGTGAATTCCTGCGAAGGCAGGAGTCTCGCAGGCTATATTCAATTTTAAAATTGAGATTAGAAATTCTCAAACAAAAGCGAACTGGGCTAATCGAATAAGGTTAGCCCTTTTTTATTAATCTCAGTTAGAATATTTCTGAAAAAATCTAAAAGCGAGGGAAAGTAACTAGAGAAATAAATAATAAATCTAATTTAACAGCTAGATAAAAAAAGAAATTATATTAGATTATGGAACTATTGTTAATAAATGTAATAATGTTTGAAAAAAATTTTTGATGTTGTTGTATGTTATATTAGTACTACTATTATATTTGTAACAATGTTATAACAAAGTTGTAACAAAAAACGTCAATGGTGGAGCATTGACGTTTTAAAAAAATGGAATAGGGATGTTCAATTGATAAGTAAATGATACTTAATATTGATTTTCCTGAATCCAGCTACATACATCGATAGGGACTATTCCAAAGGGAGGTTATCTGACAATAACAACTCTTATAAGCTAATGAGACCTAATCAAGTATCTCCCCTAAAGAACATTAAAGCATCTCTAACGAGGTGCTTTCTTTGTTTAACAAATTTAGACCAAAGAGAGCGAAGGTTTCGAGTTTTCAACGCAAACCTTTTCAACAAGTTTTTAACACGGATAATCTGGACTTTTAGTTAAATTTGGTCATAAAAATACTATAAGTTATTTATTATCAATAATATAAAAATATGTACGTTTTGGCAATTTTATTGTTAAAGCATCTTGTATAGATTATTGTTACTAAAGTTTTTTAAGAAAAGGCGAATTATGCAATACTATCAGTTTTTAGAGTTAGTCAATACCACACAGAATAACCCAAAATATAATAACTGAATATTCAATTAAATCAAATATTTTCTGACCTCATTAGACAGCAAAATAAAGACTACCTCAATACAAACCACATAGGATAAAAATATGAGGAGTCGAGTCTTTACCCAAAATTTAAAGCTATGATAAAGAGATTCAATTCTATCTAGGTCAGGCAGAACTTCGAATAACTTTTTTCCCATATATTTTCTGTAAATCGTATCTGATGCTTTAGATAACAAATATTGAATAGCCATAAGGATAATTCCAATAATAAATTCTTTCATAGTCCTAATGTATTTTTACCAAATATCCTAATTAACTAAGTACAAATGTTTGTAAATTAGGCTAATTGGTCATTCATTGTATATGGAGTATTTCGACTATCCTAACGAGAAGGATATTAGTAGCTAGACTAATTCGGTATAGTTAACGCAAATTAGAAATTCGGTATTTTTGATATTTGCGTTTAAAAAAAAATAACCCCGAATCTAATATTCAGCAAACCCGTTTGTGCCCCCCCCCGCACCCCCTGCAGAATCCCGAAATATCCCCATCCAAACACACCCAAAAAGAAGATGTTCATTTAGTATAAAAATGAATATTTTTCATATTTTGAATTTTGCAATAAAAAAATGTTAAACGATTACCGTTATTTAATTTTTAGTCTTAGCTTATTTAAATGAAAGCATCATTTATACTCAACGTAATTATACTTTGAGCTTCTTGTAAACAACCAAACAAAAAAGATGTACAAGAATCTAAACAATCAGTTGAAATAATGAACATAACACACCAATAATCAAATTAGAACAATCCAATATTCTAGCACAACTTCCTCTTCCTTGTATCCAAAATGAATACCCCAATAAGCTCAATCAAACCTTTATTTAGTCAAATCTTTTAACTAAATTGCATCATTATTAATACTATTGGTGCATTATGGCTACAATTAGAAAATCCATCACATTTACGGAACAGCAAGACACTTACGTCAAAAGTCTTATAGAACAAGGCTATTATACCAACGATAGCGAATACATCAGGGACATCATAAGAAAAGACCAAGAGCGCAGAAAACGAATCGTTGATTTGAACGATGCCTTGTTGATAGGTCTCGAGAGTGAGGATACCGATGCGACAATAGAAAGCGTTTGGGAGGAAGCCTTATCCGAGTATGATGCCAAAACCTAAGTATGTCTTAAGTGCTGCGGCCAAAGCAGACATCAAAGCCATTGCTCAGTACACAGTAGAACATTTCGGTAAGCAGCAATCGATAAGCTATTCTAAAGCAATGGCATTGGAAATTGGGAAAATAGTTAGAAATCCTGAGAGGGGTCGCAGATACCTTCCCATTAAAAATAAAATGTTATTCAGACACCGGTTTAAATTACACGTGATTTTCTACTATCTAAGACAGGATGATATAGTCATCGTGAGGGTTCTCGGAAACAAAATGGATTATCAGAAGCATCTTTGAATGATTTTATATAATTTGATTGATGACAAAATCCATGAGATTTCTTAGGATTTTATCAGTCTGTCATTAGGCTAAGAAGTTATTAAGAAAGCTTGTTTTTATGGAACAGTTAAAAAGACAGTAAGGTCTAAACATTTTAACTCTAAAATCTAACCAAAATTTGAGGGCATAGTATTCAATATATATGATAAAATCACTCTTCAAAAATATTGGCCCCGGCCCCTTGGTTGCCGCGGCATTTATCGGCCCTGGAACGGTAACGGTTTGCACCCTTGCTGGTGTTCAAAATGGTTTTACCCTTTTATGGGCGATGTTATTGTCTATTTTGGCTACCGTGGTATTACAGGAAATGTCTGCCAGAGTTGGTCTTGTGACCCAAAACGGACTTTCAGTCGTGGTACGTGAACAAATTACAAGTCCGTTTTGGAGAGGATTGATGGTAGTACTTTTGATTTCTGCCATTGTGATTGGTAATGCCGCTTACGAAGCGGGCAATATCAGCGGCGGTGTCTTGGGCCTAGAAACTATTTTTGGTGACCCGATGCTTAACTTAGCTGGATTTCAGATAAATTATTTCAGTCTGCTAATAGGTCTTATTGCCTTTCTGCTTTTATTCTTAGGTACTTATAAAGTTTTGGAAAGGACGTTGGTAGTTTTAGTGATTTTAATGAGCTTGGCGTTTCTTATCACTGCAGTTATGACTAAACCAGACCTTATTCAAATTTTTAAAGGTCTTTTTATTCCTAATATTTCAGAAGAAAATAGTCTAATGGTTATCGCTCTAGTTGGCACTACAGTGGTACCTTACAATCTGTTTTTACACGCCTCATTAGTCAGCGAAAAATGGAAAAGCGTTTCTGATTTAAAATACGCAAGGCGGGACACGATAATTGCAGTGATCGTTGGTGGTATGGTGTCTATATGCATTATTGTTTCGGCTAAGGCAATCCAGTCTACCGCAGTATCCAGTGCTGCCGACCTGGCAAGAAGTTTAGAGCCCCTGTTTGGCAGTTTCGCTAAATATGTTTTATCACTCGGTCTTTTCGCCGCTGGGATTACTAGCGCTGTAACCGCACCACTTGCGGCTGCTTACGTGGCGACCGGTTGTTTAGGTTGGTCTTCAGACATGAAATCTACTGGTTTTAAAGCGATTTGGATGTTTGTTTTGGGTTTGGGCGTACTATTTTCCAGCTTAGGATTTAAATCGATTGAAATCATAACATTTGCCCAAATAGCAAACGGACTTCTACTTCCCGTAATTGCTGGTTTTTTGCTTTGGATTATGAACAGGGAATCGGTTTTGGGGAAATTTAGGAACACAAGAACTCAGAATGTTTTGGGATTTATCGTTCTAGTATTTGTTTTATTTTTAGGTTTGAAGAGTGTGTACAAGGTATTTTGAAATTCTCGCAGAGGTGCAAAGTCATTCGAATGTTAGTTTACAGTCTCAGTTCGCGGTTTCAGTCTCAGCCTTAATTCATGATTCAATTTTGAAACGTAAAAACGCTATTTAGGTTTAGAGTAAAAACGTGACGTTTTGCATCTCTGAGCCTCTGCGCCTTTGCGAGAATTACTATTCCGTTCGAATATTAGTTATCTCAATCCCCAAAACCAATAACTTATGGAAGGTTGGCAGTTTAGCTCCGGTTTTTGTGGTTGTCCAATCACGCCAGGTAGCTTCGAGTCCGTTGATAGGTAGGATATCCACCCACATCTGGTAACTTTTTGGCATTCCGTCTTCATCTAAATGCCATAAATAGGAATCGCCTGGGGTTGTACCACCTGAAGTATAAGTGACCAAGAGCGCTTCCTTATCATCTTCGGTGTTTACCAAACGGCGTTCGGCACCCTTATCAAAAACCTTGTAAGGTGCAACGAGCCAAAAGCTATCGTTGTTAAAATAGTTTTCAGCTTTTTTGATGTAATCTTGCTTTTCCTCGCCGTTGTAGTGTTGTTCAGCTACAAAGACCTGTGAGTTATAGATGCTATCCAAATCAAGTTCTACCCTAAAACTTTTCCAAAGTACCTCACAGGTGTTTTGGGCCTTATTCCATTTGTAACGGTGCCTATTTTTAAATGTGAATTCTATGTAATCGGTTTCTTCATAAGCCTCATGGTCTAGGGCGTCCAACATATTTTCAGCCAAGGCATCGGCTTTTTTTCCCGCTATACCTTTGGGTAAGGGTTCGTTGTATTTTAGATAAAGAAAACTAAATAGCAAAATGGTGGGCAGGGTTAGGAAAATGATTATGGCTGTGATAACTTTTAATATTCTTTTCATTTTTGGTCTTTAATCTTTAGACAGTTGTCTGTTGTCCGTTGTCCGTTGTCCGTTGTCTGTTGTCTGTTGTTTGTTGTCTGTTGTTTGTTGTCTGTTGTCTGTTGTCTTTAGTTATTGGTCGTTAGAATGTTGACGGTCGTGAGTCGATGGTTGTTAGTGATTAGCTATTGGCTGTCGGCTTTTTACTATTAGCCATAAGATTTAGATAAATTTGGTGATATTTTTCATTTCCAGATGTGCGTAATATTTAATACATTTTATTCGAATTGAGTGTTCCTCCCCTCCGGGGAGGCTAGGAGGAGCTCTTAACTAATATAATTCCATATATTTTTATACTTACCCATTTCGCGGTAGGTTTGTAAAATGACCTGATGTTCAGGTTTTGCTAAGCTCGGGTCGCTCTCCAATACTTTTTTTGCATAATATCTAGCGCTCTGTAATATGGATTTGTCCTTTACGATATTTGCAATTTTCAGGTTCAAAATACCGCTTTGCTGCGTACCCATAATGTCGCCCGGACCTCTGAGTCTCAAATCGACCTCGGCAATTTCAAATCCGTCACTGGTTTTGGTCATGGTTTCCAACCGCACCTTACTATCCTGACTGAGTTTGTGACTGGTCATTAGAATACAATAACTTTGCTCGGCACCGCGACCTACACGACCTCTCAACTGGTGTAACTGTGATAGACCGAAGCGTTCTGCACTTTCAATTATCATTACAGAGGCGTTTGGCACATTCACGCCCACTTCAATTACCGTGGTTGCCACCATAATCTGGGTTTCGCCTTTTACGAAGCGTTGCATTTCATAATCCTTATCGGCAGGTTTCATTTGCCCGTGTACTATGGAAATTTGGTACTTAGGCTGCGGAAACTCCCTGACGATACTTTCATAGCCATCCATTAAATCCTTGTAATCCATTTTTTCACTTTCTTGTATTAGCGGATAGACAATGTAAATCTGTCGGCCTTTTTCAATTTCATCACGAATAAAGCGCAGAACCTTTAAACGATTACTATCAAAGCGATGTACGGTTTTTATCTCTTGTCGTCCCGGCGGCAACTCATCAATGACTGAAATATCCAAATCCCCGTAAACGCTCATGGCGAGTGTTCGTGGTATTGGGGTTGCGGTCATAACAAGGATGTGGGGTGGGATGGGGGAAGCCCCTCCAGCCTCCCCGGAGGTGAGGCTTTCTAACTCGGAGGTGATTACTCGGACGCAATCGTCTATATTTCCTATTATTTCTTCGTTTTTAAATCTTAGAACTTTAAATCCTAAGTCTTTTAATATAGCAGTTCTTAATTTTTCCGCTTCTTGCAGTTCAGGATTGTCATGATAGCCTCCATCAATTTCAATAACCAATCTTTTCTCGATGCAGACAAAGTCTGCAATCAACTCATCGATAATGTGCTGTCGTCTAAATTTGAAGCCTGTCTTTTTAGCTCGAAGACACTCCCATAATATAAATTCTGCCTCAGTACTGTTCTTTTTGTTCTGAGCTTGTAATTTTTTCATTAGATGATAAGTGGAAGGGCGCGCAGCCCTATACCGATTGAGTATCGTCCGGTCATCCTCACTCCGGGAGGACTGAGGTGGGCTTCCTTTTTTCCACAACTTACTCCTTTGCGCCACACCAAAACGGTGCTGTTCGTCAATGATGGCAAGCCCTAGATTTTTGAACTGAACTTTATCCTCGAGTAAAGCGTGGGTGCCGATTAAAACATGGAGCTTTCCGTTTTCTAAGTTCTCGTGAATCTTTTTTCGTTCGGCTCTATTACTTGAACCCGTTAATAAGGCGATACTTATTTCCATACTTGCGGCCAATTCACTTAAGCCTTGAAAATGTTGAGTGGCAAGAATTTCGGTAGGTGCCATCAAGCAGGCTTGATAGCCATTGTCTAGCGCCATGAGCATACTCATGAAGGCCACTATGGTTTTCCCCGATCCCACATCGCCTTGAAGAAGTCGGTTCATTTGGGCTCTACTTCCCAAGTCTTGTCTAATTTCGCGCAGAACCCGTTTTTGGGCATTGGTCAAATCGAAGGGTAAATGTTCTTTATAAAAGGTGTTGAAATGAATTCCGACAGAATCGAATCTGAAACCTTTTATGCGTGATTTATGAATCAAGTTTTTAAGGATGAGCTGTATTTGAATATAGAATAGTTCCTCAAATTTCAATCGGAATTCAGCTTTAGCCAGCAATTCTTGATTTTTTGGGAAGTGGATATTCAGCAATGCCTCGCTTTTGGAAATCAGCTTTAATTCATTTATAATTACCTCTGGGAGTGTTTCGGCAAAGCGGCCGTTGGTCTCTAGAAAAAGATTCTGCATTGCCGTATTCATGACCTTATTCGTGACCCCCTTATTTGATAGTTTTTCGGTAGAAGGATACACGGGTTGCATGGCAACGTTCTGTTTTTGTTCATGTTTAAAAGCCAGTTCCATTTCTGGGTGGGGCATGCTAAACAAGCCGTTAAACCAATTAACTTTTCCGAAAATAACGTACGGCGTATTTAGTTTTGTTTTTTCACGAATCCATTTTTGGCCTCGAAACCAAACCAGCTCCATCGAACCTGTACCATCTTGAAATTTAGCAACTAAACGTTTTCCTCTTTTCTGACTAATTTCCTTAAAGCCAGTAATTTTACCTACGATTTGAACTTCAGAACTGTTACGTTGCAACTGATTGATTTTGTAATACTGGGTTCTATCGAGATAACGGTTTGGGAAGTGATTTAAAAGGTCTTGAAAGGTCTGGATATTGAGTTCACGACGCAGCAAATCCGCTCGATTGGGGCCAATACCTTTAAGATAATCAATTGGGGTTTGGAGTTTGCTGCTCATAATTGCGAATTTACTCAATAGCTTGGAAATATCCAGTTAATTAAACCAGCGCGAGAAAATAGTGGTTTATTTTGGGTGTTCTATAATTCACTTTTTATGGTAGCGTTAAAGCCCGCTGTACAGCGATTTAGTTTAGCTCACTACTAATCAATACCGAACAGCTCTTTCTATTGGTATAATAAATAACATTCAAAACAGTTTATTCCAACGACGCTATGTTTAGGGGAAAACAATTATAAAAATGGAACCGAAAGAAAAAGAATAAGTTGATTTAAGGTTTCAGTCCAAAATAGGAAACATTATATAATAACATTGTGTAAAGTTTTTTTGTTTTATTATCATGTGATGTCTCTCTTTGGTTGAAATGACCATCAATTTTACGTATTTTGGGTTACTATTTGATATTAGAAATATATGCAAAACCCATTTCGAATCACCATGCCGCTTTTGATTTTTTTCACTTTTGCAATAGTTGGAAATTTATATGCACAGCAAACGAGCATCGTAGATTTTAAAAGAATTCAAGCTGATTTATCCCTTTCCTATAAAAATAAGGCTGTTACGGGCGACCTTACCGTTGACTTTAACATTCTAAAGGACACCGATTCTGTTTATCTGGATGCGGTTGACATAAAATTGTTGTCTGCGCCCCGTTTTTTAAGTACAAATAACGCTGAAGAATGGATGCCGAAACATCTTATTTCGACGAATAAGCTCTGGTTGATAGCAAATTTTAAAGCGGAAGAAAGCTACTCGGTAAGGTTTAGTTATCAAATGCAGCCCAAAAAAGCGCTTTATTTTACCAATGACCAAATCTGGACCCAAGGCCAAGGTAAATATACCAGCAATTGGTTGCCGAGTATAGACGACGTTAATGATAAAATTGAGTTTGATTTATCCGTAAATTACAATAGAGGATACGATGTTTTAGCCAATGGAAAGGGATTTAAGGAAGTTGTGCAAAACGCATCTGCTATGCCAGATAAAATACAATGGCGTTTTGATATGAAACATAAAATGCCGAGTTATCTAGTAGCTTTGACAATTGGAGACTATGAGAAAAAAGAACTCAGCTCTAAAAGTGGTGTTCCCATTGAGCTTTATTATTATCCCGAGGATTCGTTAAAATTTGAGCCCACCTATCGTTATACAAAAGAAATATTCGACTTTATGGAAAATGAAATTGGCCTGCCTTTTCCTTGGCAAAATTACAGGCAGGTTCCCGTTCACGATTTTTTGTACGCAGGTATGGAAAATACAACGCTAACTATTTTTTCAGATAGCTTCGTGGTGGATTCCATAGGCTATAACGACAAGAATTATATTACCGTCAACGCCCACGAGTTGGCACACCAATGGTTTGGCGATTATGTTACCGCAACTTCGGGAGACCACCATTGGCTACAGGAAGGCTTTGCGACGTATTACGCCTTGCTGGCCGAGCGGCATCTTTTTGGGGATGCGCATTACTATTGGCAATTATTTGAAAACGCTCAAGAACTTATCGAGCAAGAGGACAATGGCGGTAGTACGTCCCTTTTAAATCCAAAATCCAGTAGTACCACCTTTTATAAAAAGGGTGCATGGGCACTGCATATTTTAAGGGAACTGATCGGCGATGAACAGTTCGGGAACTCAGTAAAGCGCTATTTGGAGAAACATGCCTTTGGAAATGTGAGCACTGAGGATTTTATTTCTGAAGTTGAAGCCACTAGCAAGTTTGACCTCAAGGAATTTCAAACCAAATGGTTGGAAAACCCAGAACTTCCAGAGAATGATATTGTTCAAAGCTTGAAGAAATCACCTTATATGCAGGAATACTTTAATATTAACTGCGCACAATTTTCAGTGGGATGCAAGGATTACTTTAGGCTTAATGTTTCCGATAAGGCTAAGGTAAAAGTTATTTCCCAAATTCCCGATGAAGTTGATGCTTCTGCCTTTAGTAATAGCTTGGAAGTGAGACAGGCGATTTCAAAATATGTCCAGAAAATTCCGCTTTCAATTAAATCGGAATATGAAGGCTTACTTAATGATAAATCCTACGTAACGATTGAGAACGCACTGTACAATCTCTGGTCAAATTTTCCGCAAGACCGCGCCAAATATTTACAAAAAACCAAGAATATTATTGGTTTTAATGATAAAAATGTAAGGTTGCTTTGGTTGGCACTTCATTTAAATACTTTGGAGTACCAACCCGAAAGGAAACAGGAGGTTTTGGATGAACTTTTAAGCTATACAGCACCCACCGAACACTTTGAATTAAGATTAAATGCCTTTAATTACATTAAACTTTTGGGAGCTTGGGATAGACCCACTTTGAAAAACCTATGGCAGGCAAAACACCACTACGTTTGGCAGTTTTCAAAATTTGCCAAAAAGCTCATAGCGGAATTGAAGAGTACTCCGGCTTTAGCTGAAATGATAAATCAAATAAACCAAACTCCATAATATTATAATAGCTTGGTCATATCCTAAGGGAGGGGCGATTGCGCGATTAGCGGAGGGACTGTTCAGTATTTTTTTGGAACAGAAAACCCACAGATAGGACATATTTATAGGTACTTCAATCGGTAGTCTGCTGGTTTTGCATCTCGGTCGCAGTAAGGTTCAAAAATATAGGATGTTTACAACTAGTGCGTTCTCGCCTATGACCAGCATGTTTGCATTTATACTGGATAGAATTGAGAACAGCAATATTAGAATCTAAAAATTCGTTGCAAGTAACAACAGCGCCATTAATAATTTCTCTTATACACCAGTAGTTTTAACTACAAATTCCTTGATTGTCAATAAAAAGAAAATAATGCCGTGGTGGGAGCGAGGCTTGAGTTACGCCAAACTTAAAAATGAGGAACAGAGTAAGTAAAATGCAACTTTAAATAGAATAAACACTTTTAATTACTGTGCATATATGGTAGAGGCCAATACCTTAAATTTTAATTCGCTTTTATCGATGACCTCATATTTAAGCAACATCTCACCCCAGTAAGTTCCATCGGTAAAACTAGCGATGATCCACTTATGGTTCAATAGGCGAATTTGGTCAATCATCATTTTATTATCGGTCATGGAGGCGTAGGGTACTAAGGGATGGTCTTCGGTCTCATAGATATTTAATTCGAGTAGTTGATCTTTAATAAAAGGTATAAATTCTGAAACCCTAAATCCCTCATCCTCTATGTAGGTCATTGCGCTATCGTTAGTATCAAATCTAAAAGCGTAAATAGCTTCAGCTTCACGCGCTTTCATGAGTTGGATTGAATCTTCCAACTTTTCATTTTTGGCAATATAATTGGTTAATTTATTGTCATAACTCTCAATAATATTTTTAGAGTTAACGTATTGAAATAAAACTAACAAAAAGGTAAATATAAAGAGATACATGAATAATCTTTTCTTCATAATCTAAATTTCAATTTGTAAATTATCGTAGGCTAAATAGACATTTTTTGGAAGTTTTTTCTCAACTTCATCGTGAAAACCCAGATGGTGGCTAATATGGGTCAAATAAGCCTTTTCGGGATTTATGTTTTCAATAAATTGAAGTGCTTGTTCCAGGTTGAAGTGTGAAATATGTTCCTCCTCCCTAAGTGCATTGATTACTAAAACCTTTACGCCCCGCAACTTTTCAATTTCTTCGCTTTCAACCGTTTTCATATCGGTCAGGTAAGCAAAATCATTGAACCTAAAGCCAAAGACCTGAAGTTTGTGGTGGTAGCCATTAATTGGCATAACATTAATATTTCCGAGTAGGAAGGGCTGGTTTTTGATTTCGTTTTGAATTACGCTAGGTACACCCGGGTATTTATCCTCGGTAGTGAAAATATATTGAAAGCGCTCTGACAACTGCTCAAACACCCTTTTATGGGCGTAAAAGGGAATATCGCCCTGCCTAAAGTAAAACGGTCTAATATCGTCAAGACCAGCAGTGTGGTCAGAATGTTCGTGTGTGAAAACGATGCCGTCAATGCGGTCCACCTTTGCCCTTAGCATTTGCTGTCTAAAATCTGGACCGCAATCAATGACATAACGGTAATTGTCCCATTCCACAATTACTGAAACCCTAAGGCGTTTATCCTTGGGGTTGTCGCTTAGGCAAACGGGGTGGGTGCTGCCGATAATTGGAATACCTTGCGATGTTCCCGTACCTAAAAATGTGACTTGCATTAGTTATTCTTTAAAGCAAAAATAAGGGTTATTTTTTTACTTATAGTACCGATTTTAATACCTTTGTTTAACTTCAAATCCCAAGACATAATGGAAATAACCTTAAAAGGTGATAAGGAATTTGACCAAGTACCCTCGCTTAGAACCAAATGCCTACGCATAAATCTTAATGAGAATATTTACGGCACCTTCGCTGAAATTGGTGCTGGTCAAGAAACCGTAAGGCAGTTTTTTAGAGCTGGCGGTGCTTCTGGAACTATAGCCAAGGCTATGTCTGCCTATGATAAGGCTTTTAGTGATGCCATTTATGGTATTGAAGATGATAGGCGCTACGTGACTGAGGCCAGATTAAGAAAAATGCTCGACCACGAGATAAACTTAATTGAGCAACGTCTCGTGCGGGAAGAGCATCCCAATAAAATGTTTTTTAGTTATGCCAACACTGTCGCCACCATAGATTTTGCCAAAAAATTCAAGGGCCACGGTTGGGTAGGGATTAAATATCAGGTTGATCCCAAACAAGCTTACAACGAAATTGTTCTGCATGTAAGATTTAAGGAAAACGATGCAAGGCTACAGCAGGAAACCCTTGGCGTTCTTGGGACAAACTTAATTTACGGAGCACTTTATAAATATAACGAACCAAAAAAACTGTTACGGTACCTTTACGACCATCTAGATAAAGATCAACTTGAGATTGATACCATAAATTTTGAAGGCCCAATTTTTGAGAATGTTGACAATAGGTTAATGAGTCTGCAACTGGTTAAAAATGGTATGACCGATGCCGTAATGTTTGCGCCAGATGGTAATAATGTTCTTCCGGCTAGGGTACTTTATAAAAAAAACATCCTTACGCTGCGAGGAAGCTTTAGACCAGTAACCAAGGTAAACATGGACATGTATAAAAAATCATACGACATGTTCATTAAGGAAAACAAGGTCGATGAGGATAAGACCCAGGTAATTTTTGAAATTACACTTTCAAACTTACGTGCAGAAGGGGAAATAGACGAACAGGATTTTATGGATCGAGCAAAATTACTGTGTTCTCTAGGGCAAACCGTCTTGATTTCAAATTTCCAAGAATATTATAAATTAGTTGAGTACTTTTCACAATACACCAAAAATAGGATGGGTCTGGCCATGGGGGTTAATAACCTCGTTGATATTTTTGATGAAAAATACTATCGTCATCTAAGTGGTGGCATTCTTGAAGCTTTTGGCAAACTCTTCTTTAAGGATCTGCGGGTTTATCTCTACCCGATGTTGAACCATGATGGAAGTCTTACCAACAGCGAAAACCTGAAAGTACACCCCCGTATGAAAGAGCTCTACAAGTTCTTTAAATATAACGGTAAGGTCGTTGATATTACCGATTATGACGATTCTATCCTAACCATATTCTCAAGAACCGTACTCAAGGCAATTTCAGAAGGCAAGGATGATTGGCAAGACATGCTGCCGCCAGGTGTCTCAAGATTAATCCAAGAAAAGAGTTTATTTGGTTACGAAGCTGAAGAAGTTCACGTTAACCAATAACTACGCGACATTTCAAATTCAGTGTAGCTGAAATATGAAATCCTTTTACAATTTGGTTTGGAATTAACTTACTGGGCTAACATTAGATTTCAGTTCAAATACCAACTGTTTAATGGCTAAAAGTGTTCTTTAGCCAAATTGTTCTGGCTCTTGCAAGGGAATTCAAATTTAATTACTATCAAGATAATTCGTATGTTGTAGGGGTAAAATTACACTGGTCAAATTTTTTAACTTCCGATAGCGAAAAAGTTTGACGCAAACGCAAAAAGGGATTTTGAATCTATGATTAGTACAAGACAGAGCTCCTGTAAAAAAAGGGGAGGAAGGTTGGCAGATTTTATTCACTGCATTAGATTCGGTTAATTCTGATAATTTCGAAACGAAAATCTACATTGGAAATCAAAAGTATTCCAAAATTGAAGCTTTCAATTGCGAAATGAATCGCTCTGCTTATGATATTGGCTAAATTTTTTATTAAAATGATTAGGGCCGAAAATTGGCAAAGCCTTTCCATATCCAAAGTATAATCAAAACCGTTTAATCAAGATACAATATCAAAAGGTAAGCATAACGGGCATTTTTCAGATGATTTAAATAGACGTTCTACAATCCATTCTCGGTCTATTATCTTAATATCCTTGCGTTCAAAATCATTACCTTTGCAACCTTAAATTTAAAAAAGATTTAATATTATGGATAACGGATTATACGCTAAGATAAAAACCAATAAGGGCGATATTTTAATTAATTTAGAGTTTGAAAAAACCCCTGGAACGGTCGGTAACTTTGTAGCATTGGCCGAAGGCAATTTGGAAAATGATATAAAGCCGCAAGGAAAACCATATTATGATGGCTTAAAATTTCATCGTGTCATACCAGATTTTATGATTCAAGGTGGTTGCCCACAGGGAACTGGTACAGGCAATCCTGGATATAAATTTGACGATGAGTTTCACGCCGATTTAAAGCACGATGCTCCAGGCGTGTTATCAATGGCAAATTCAGGTCCCGCAACCAATGGTAGCCAGTTTTTTATAACTCATGTCGAAACCCCTTGGTTGGATAATAATCATACCGTTTTTGGGAAAGTGGTTGATGGACAGGATGTCGTTGACGCTATTGCTCAAGGAGACATCATGGAAAAGGTTGAGATACTGAGAGAAGGTGAGGATGCTAAGAATTTCAATGCTGTTGAAGCTTTTAGAACCTTTGAAGGTGCCAGGGAAAAGCGAGTTCAACAAGAACGGGATGCAGCAAAGGCCGAGTTGGATAAATTGGCTGCGGGTTTTGATGAAACTGATAGCGGGTTAAGATATAAAATCATCCAAAAGGGTAATGGTACTTCTGCAAATAAAGGTGATACGGTCTCCGTACATTACAAAGGTCAATTGGCCGATGGGACGGTTTTTGATTCCTCCTACAAAAGAAATAAGCCACTGGATTTTCAAGTTGGTGTTGGCCAAGTTATTGCGGGATGGGATGAAGGCATTTGTCTATTAAATGTAGGCGATAAGGCTCGATTGGTGATACCAAGTGATTTGGGTTACGGTTCTGCAGGGGCTGGAGGGGTAATCCCGCCAAATGCCACTTTGGTTTTTGATGTGGAGTTGATAGATGTGAAGTAGAGTTTTTGTCATTAAGAACGTAGCGGTAGCGAATCGAAGAATCTTGACTTTGGATTACAGTATTCAAACGTCGAGATTCTTCGGTCGTACCTCCCTCTGAATGACAGCTCTTCAATTACATTTCCAAATACTCCCGATAGTCCATAAAGAATGCCTCAAACTTAGACATCTTCTCCTTAAAAAACGCCATAACCTTTCGCCAACTATTCTTGTTGTGAATGGACACTTTTGAATCTAATTTTACATAGATTCTTGAAATTTCTTTTCCGTTTTCAAGAAAGTAAGTTTCCTCGAAAATAACATCATCAAGGTATTCAGATTGTAGAATTGATTTTAAGGCCGTGAGTTTTTCCCAGTATTTGATTCGGTTCTCCAAATCGTCCTCCAAATCCAAAACAACTAGAGCCGATTTGGTATCAAAATGAAATTTAAACGAAAGCCCCTTGATTTTCGTGTCGTAGAGCATCCACTTTCGTGGAAATGACTTACCGAAACTTGTCCAGAATTCTTGCCTAAGTTGCCGCGACTGTTCTCTGCTGAACATAATACATACTAAATCTGTAAATTAATCCACTAACCAATTAAAAGCCTCTGGAAAGTTTTCTCGCCATAATTTTTCATTATGCTTTCCACCCTTTACGACCTTTGATTCAATTTGCTTGGCTTTTAATCCTTCTTGTTTTAATAAGGCAATCATCTTCTCCATATCGCTTACCATAGCATCGCTTTCAGCATCGCCTGCCATGAAGTAAAATTCATTGCTTTCAAATCCATTTAAGGTTTTTACTAGATTGTAGATTTCGGGATTTATCCAAAATGCAGGTGAAAATACGCCAGCTTTAGAAAAAACTTCGGGATACTTCACAGCACCGTAAAGAGCCATCAACCCGCCCAGCGACGAACCGAAAATCATTGTATGGTGTTTGTCAGACTTGGTTCTGTAATTAGTGTCTATTTTAGGTTTTAAATCATTAATGATAAATTTCATGAAAGCATCGCCTTTACCTCCACCGTGTTTTGCGTGTGGGTAAGGCGTAAGTTCTTCAATTCGTTTTTCGTTACCATGCTCAATTCCAACGACAATGACCTCTTTATCCATTTCGTCAATTGTATTTAGATATTCATCTATTTCCCATTCACCAGCGTAAGACCTTTTGGCATCAAAAAGGTTTTGGGCATCGAACATATAAATCACGGGATAGCATTTCTCCGAAGATTTATAGGATTTTGGCGTATAAATCCAAACTCTCTTGGTGCTATCCAAATGAACCGACTTGAATTTTATTGAGGAAATCTGCTTGGAGGCCCTGCTCTGCGCATAGAGAAATCCGAAACCGAGCAGTGAGAATACCAAGCTGACAATAAGAAGCTTCATAAAGGAAATTTGTTTTCAACGAAACTAAGAAAAATCTGAAGATTGTAATGAATGCATTTCATCGATAATTAAAATCTAAGCATCAAAATTCGGTGAATGGTAACTAAAACATAACAAACTGATTAACATATAGTTGAAAATTTAATTCATACCAACGTAAAAAAAGTGCGATGAACTACGTTTCGTTTTTCGATAAGTCGCAGATTATCAACGTTCAATAAGAATAAAAACATCTTAAATTTATAAAAATGAAGATAATTATTACAATCCCATCAAAATGATTAATAAAGTTCAGAAATTGAGTTTACTTTCAGAAATGATTGCTTTTGCGCAAAGCGATGAGCATATAAAGTCTATTGAGTATAACTTTTTACATAGTATTGCAAAACAGTTGGGTATTCCAAAGGCAGATTTTGATTATCTGTTTGAGCATCCCGTGTCGCACATTCATTTGAAGAGCCACAGCGAGCGCATTGTACAGTTTCATCGGTTGGTGTTATTAATGAACCTTGATAATGAGATAACAAGAAAGGAACTTTTAAAGTTGCACAATTTTGGACTACGAATGGGCTTAAGTCACGAATCTATTAATAGGGTTTTAGATTTGATGGATAGTTTTCCGAATAAGATTGTGCCACCGGATTTTCTGATTGATATTTTTAAGGTACAGTATAATTAGGGACAAGTGTTGAATAAGTTGCTTTCTCGCAGAGGCGCTGAGTCGCAAAGTAATCATCAATAATTTAGAAACCATTGCTTCAAGATACTTAATTATATCAATACCAACTGCGACCGCATCTGGAAACTACGGCTTAAATATCAGCATTCAACTCCGCCAACTTGTCCTGGTACCCTTTAATCTCATCCCGCAACTGCGCAGCAATAATGAAATCCAAGGCTTTTGCTGCTTGTTCCATTTGCTTACGCTTTGCACGTATTTTCTTTTCGAGTTCTGGCTTGGTTAAATATTCGCTTTCTGGTTCAGCGGCTTTTGCGGCTTCTAATTCGTAGCTATAAGTACTGACTGAATTTTTAGCCAAGGCACTATCCAAACTCTTTTTAAGTGCGGTGGGTGTGATATTGTGCTCGGTATTGTAAGCAATTTGTTTATCACGTCGATACTCAGTTTCGTCAATGGTTTTTTGCATACTCTGGGTTATGGTATCGGCATACATGATGGCCTTCCCATTTAAGTGCCTTGCCGCTCGGCCAACAGTTTGGGTCAAGGAGCGGTTACTTCTCAAAAAACCCTCCTTGTCGGCATCTAAAATTGCAACCAGGGAGACTTCAGGTAGATCCAGCCCTTCACGCAATAGGTTTACACCAACGAGAACGTCAAAAAGTCCTTTCCTCAAATCCTGCATGATTTCAACCCGCTCCAGGGTATCAACATCGCTGTGAATATAGCGACATCTTATTTGTATCCTATCCAGGTACTTAGTCAACTCCTCTGCCATTCTCTTGGTAAGGGTGGTTACCAAGGTGCGTTCGTCTTTTTCAATACGCTGTTGCATTTCCTCAATTAAATCATCAATCTGGTTTAAGCTTGGCCGCACTTCAATTATTGGGTCGAGCAGTCCCGTGGGCCTAATGACCTGTTCAACGTATATTCCATCTGACTTTTGAAGTTCATAATCGGCGGGCGTAGCACTAACGTAAAGCACTTGGTTTTGTAAAGCCTCAAACTCCTCAAATTTTAGCGGTCTATTGTCCATTGCCGCTGGTAATCTAAAACCATAATCCACCAGATTTTCCTTTCGGCTTCTATCCCCACCGTACATGGCGTGAACCTGGGAAACCGTAACGTGACTTTCGTCAATGACCATCAAGTAGTCGTCTGGAAAATAATCCAAAAGACAGAATGGGCGCGTTCCCGGTTGCCTGCCATCGAGATAGCGCGAATAATTTTCAATCCCAGAGCAATAACCGAGTTCCCGAATCATTTCTAAATCAAATTCCGTGCGTTCCTTTAATCGTTTCGCCTCAAGATGCTTACCAATATCCTTAAAATAATCGTGCTGTTTGACCAAGTCGTCCTGAATTTCCTTAATGGCACCTTGCAGAACATCAGGCGAGGTCACGAACATATTGGCGGGGTAGATATTTAACCTCTCGTAATGCTCGATAACCTCATTGGTTTGGATATTGAATTGTTCGATATCCTCAATTTCATCGCCAAAAAAGTGAATTCTAAAAGCATCATCGGCATAGCTGGGGAATACGTCAACGGTATCTCCCTTTATTCTAAAATTTCCGTGGTTAAACTCTGCTTCAGTCCTTGAATATAGACTTTGAACCAGTCTGTGCAATAAATCGGTTCTTGAAATTTGCTGGTCAATTTCGAGCGAGATGACGTTTTTCTGAAATTCAACGGGATTACCAATACCATACAAACAAGACACAGAGGCAACCACGATGACATCCCGACGACCAGAGAGTAGGGAAGAAGTAGTGCTGAGTCGCATCTTTTCGATTTCCTCATTGATGGATAAATCCTTTTCAATATAAACTCCTGAAACCGGGATGTAGGCCTCGGGCTGGTAATAATCATAATATGACACAAAGTATTCCACCGCATTTTGAGGAAAAAACTGTTTGAACTCCGAATACAGTTGCGCGGCAAGGGTTTTATTGTGCGCCAAAACCAGGGTGGGCCGCTGTACGTTTTCAATTACGTTGGCCACGGTAAACGTCTTACCAGAACCGGTTACCCCAAGCAGGGTTTGATATTTCTCGTTGGTATTAATCCCTTCAGAAAGCTGTCTAATAGCTTCGGGCTGGTCTCCGGTTGGTTTGAAATCTGATTTTACTTTAAAGCGCATATTTGAGTTGCGAATAATTTATTAATACTCTAATTTTAATTTGTTTAGTTATCTTTTAACTTCTTTATTTTGTTGGTAAAACTTAAGCCAAGAACCCTTTACTCATTACTTTTTGGTTCAATCTTGTACTCCGAGGTTGGCTATTTATCACCTTTTTTGTTCTCTGAGACCTTATAATTTAAAAACTCCACAAAAAGAGAAAAGGCAATCGCAAAATACAAATAACCCTTTGGTATGGCACCGACCGATTTTCCAAAAAAGTTGACCTCAGATAGATGTGCAGCTTCGGTAATCAACATAAAACCGATTAAAATCAAAAACGCTAGCCCCAGCATTTGTACACTTGGGTTTTTACCAATAAACTCTCTGATACCATTGGCAAAAACAATCATAATGGCAATGGAAATCACCACCGCGATAATCATCAAAATCAAGGTGTAGTTGTTATTTGGGTGCAAGCCGTTGGTCATACCGACCGCTGTGAGTATGGAATCGATTGAAAAGATAAAATCAATCAACAGTATTTGAATGATGGCGTGTTTCAATCCCTTGATTTTTTTATTTTTAACATCATTCACATCATGTTCCGGCTCAGCGGTTTTTTCCCTAATTTCAGACGTGCTTTTATATATCAAAAATAAGCCCCCGCAAAATAAAATCACTGCCTGCCAGCTAATGGAAATATTGAGCCAATCGCTTTCAAAATGATAGAATGGCTGCGATAGGCCTATTAAAAAAGACACGAAAAACAACAGGATTATACGTTGCACCATGGCTAGTAATAACCCAAAATTAGTTGCTTTTTTTCGCTGGTGTTCTGGTAGTTTATTGGCTGCAATTGAAATGAACACAATATTATCAATCCCCAATATGATTTCCAGAAAGGTTAAGGTCAATAGGGCGAAAATGGCATCGCTGCTTAACAAAAACTCCCACATATCAGTCTATTTTTTTTGCTTCGCCCTTTTCAATACGCGGTTTTTTAAAAGGGTCTTTCATGGCCAGCTGATATTCAAACGTATAAGCGTTTTCGCTAGTAGATAGGATTTTAAAATGTATCGCCTTTTCTTCAGATTTGTTCTTCGGGTTTAGTTTGGTCAGGATAAATTCACAATCGTTTATCCATCTTACGCTCGCTGAGTCAACCTTGTTTTCGTAATAGTCAACATTTAATTTTTCGGTTCTTACAAATTTACCCACTTTTTCCTCTCCGTCAACCGTATAATTAAATTCAAACGTACCAGTTTTAAAATCCTCGCAATCACGTTGTACTTGGTAACAACCCAAAAAAGCAGAGAGCGATAACAGCACCAGAATGTTTTTTATTTGTTGGTGTATCAGGGAAATCGGTGCGAAAGTCAAACCAGTTATTACATTGCCTTTTAATAAACTTTTAATCAAATATAGTTTCATATAACTTTTGATTGCAAAATTACGAAACCATTAAAGATTACAATGATTTGCTTGATGGGAATATACGTTTATATCAAGATGGCTTAAAGTTTTTAAACGTCCCATCTGAATAAAAGATTATGATACGTTCAATTGATTTTTTATCAGAAGTAGTGGGTGGCGAATTGATCGCACCCTTATCTGTGGTTTCCGAATTTGAGTTTATTTGGCTGCTTCCTGCTTGATTTGATTTGGGTGTTTCTGTGGTAAGGGATTCTTGGTCGGTTTTTGAGGCAAGAGGAAATGTTCCCTTCCCATTTAGCAACCAGTACAATTCAACATCGGGGTAGGCGGAAAGCACCTTTAAAACAAAGTCTAAACTAGGCTTATTTCGCCCCGATAATATGTGGGAAATACTACTTCGCTGTACGCCGATGTTCTCGGCAAATGATGAAGCGGTTTCATCGTAAAAATCGATGACTTTCCGAAGCCTAATTACAAATTCCTCGTTGTTTATCATTGTAAATTTCACAAATGTATTATATTACTTTACAAAGTTATAGATATACATTAATAAAACGAGAAATAGATTTAATTTTCTAAAATATATTAAACAAAAAGTTTAATTAGCAATATTTAAATAACTGAATTTATGATTATTAATATAAATAAAAACGCCTGTTAAAATTAAGGCGCCAATCAGACCCTATTTTGTTTAAGGTTGTAACAAAGTCTTCTGGATTATAGAAGAAACGGTGTTTACATTTGTAATATATCAAATGTTTACTTTTGTAATACAAAACAACATAGGATTGAATCAAACACTGAAATCACTTTATAAAGCCCATAAAGAAGATACGCTTTTCGGGCGTTATATCCATAATGACTCCTTAACAGAATGGATAAAAAAAATCAGCTCTAAAGTCACTATTAAAACCATAGGTAATTCGGTTCAAAACCGAGAGGTAATTGCGTTAACAATTGGCAAAGGCTCTATCAAAATTTTGGCTTGGTCCCAAATGCATGGCAATGAGAGCACAACCACTAAAGGCGTTTGTGATTTGGTAAATGCCTTGCTTTCATCTCATGAAATTTCAGAGGAGATTCTCCATAACTGCACCATAAAAATCATCCCGATATTAAACCCAGATGGTGCCGTGGCCTATACAAGAGTAAATGCTAATCATGTTGATTTAAACCGCGATGCCCAATTACTTTCGCAGCCAGAAAGTAAGTTGCTTCGCAGTGTTTTTGATAATTTCAAACCTGATTATTGTTTGAACCTTCACGGCCAGAGAACCATTTTTGGGGCAGGAGACATCGGTAAATCTGCAACAGTTTCATTTCTTTCTCCTTCAGAGGACGAGGCCAGAACGATAACACTAAGCCGAAAAAACGGCATGAACGTCATCGCTAATATAAATAAGGTGCTACAAGCTGAAATACCTGGTCACATTGGTCTTTATGACGATGCTTTCAATATTAATTGTGTTGGTGATACATTTCAATCATTACATGTTCCTACCATTTTGTTTGAAGCCGGCCATTTTGGTACTGATTACTGCCGCGAGACCACGCGATGCTTTATATTTTTAGCATTAGTCTCTGGGCTACACTATATATCACGATTAGCAAATAGTTCGGAAAGTAATTCTGAAATAAAGGCTTATCTAGAAATTCCAAACAACAAGAAGAACTTTTGTGATATTATAATTAGAAATACGGCTGAAGGGGATTTTGCCATACAGTACAAAGAAGAACTAAGGATAAATGAAATTCATTTTATCCCCGAAATTAAATTAAAAGGAAATTTGAATGCCCATTTCGGGCATCGTGAAATCAATGCAGGCGGAGCAGAGGTGACAGATTTAAAAGGGCAGCGTTTACAGGTGGGCGGCGAAAACGATTTCGTACTAATGAATAATGAAAAATTCGCATTAAAACCGAAAATATCTAAACAAAACCGCTAATTCTTTGAATTAAATGGCTTAATTTTGTCGAAAATCTAATAAAACTAAAAAATGGCAAAATTTAAGTTAGACGAAATCGACCATCAGATTTTGGATATGTTGATAGATAATACTCGTATTCCGTTTACCGACATTGCAAAAAAATTAGTTATCTCAGCAGGTACGGTTCACGTAAGAGTAAAAAAAATGGAAGAGGCCGGTATTATTCAGGGATCTTCCCTCACTTTAGATTATATTAAGCTTGGCTATTCATTTATTGCCTTTGTAGGCGTCTTTTTGAATAATACCTCCCAAACAAAATTTGTATTGGAGCGTATTGCTGAAATTCCCTATGTAACAGTTGCCCATATTACCACCGGAAAATTTAATGTGTTCTGTAAAATAAGGGCAAGGGATACGTCTCACGCCAAAGACATTATTTTTCTGCTTGATGATATAGAAGGTGTAAGCCGGACTGAAACCATGATTTCCATGGAAGAAAGCATCAATGATAAAAAGCGTTTGATGCACACGATATTTAACGACTTATAATTATCAATTACCAATACTCAGCAAAGTCCTCTTGTAGTAATACTTGGGGGCTTTTTGCTTATACAACATGCCAAGATGACTAAAAACGATTTAAAAACAGACGAATACCATGATTACTATAGCGACTTCATTGAAAAAACCGAGGGCTTAGACCTAAGTTCTGGACTAGTTAAAAGTAGAGATAAGATAATAGATTTTTATAACTCCATTCCAGAAAGCAAAGCAGGTTTTAGATATGGTAAAGGTAAATGGAGCGTAAAGGAAATCATACAGCACCATACCGATACCGAGCGGGTTTTTTCATATCGCGCTTTGTGCATTTCTAGAGGTGATAAAACACCGCTACCAAATTATGACCATGATGCCTATGTGGAAAATTGTGACGTTCAAAACCGGTCAATTAAGGAACTAATAGAAGAATATAAGTCTGTAAGGTCAGCAACAATTGCCTTGTTTGAGTCTTTTGATTTAGATGCCTTAATGCATAAAGGAATTGCGGGTGGCCATTATATTTCGGTTCGCGCCATTGCCTTTATTTTGATGGGGCATGAAATTCATCATTGCGAAGTTTTAAGAGAACGTTATCTCTAAAGGCTAATGATTTTCAAACTATATATTAAAATTAGTAAAAAAAAACCACCTCATTTAGAAGTGGTTTTTAATTTTAATATCCAAGGCGTGTGCTAGAACTGGTATCTAATTCCCAGTGCAATATCAAAATCAAGGTCATCGTTATCGAACCTGTCATTTCCAAAACCAAATTCTGGTCTAAAATCCAACGATAGCAATAATGGGATATCGAAATTATACTCAATACCAACATCACCGGCAGCAAAAACAAAGGTTTCACTATCATCATCGTCAAACCTGTCGTCATCAAAACTGTAAGAAGCGAGACCGCCACCAACACCAGCATACCAATTGAAGCCACCATCTATATTCCATACCCATTGATATAATCCGGCAATTTTAAACCCATCAAAATTATCTCCATCCCGTAACCCTAAGTCTAATTCTAAACGATTGTTATCGCCAAGAGCACGTTGATAAGATATTTCGGCTCCAAAACCATCACTATCACCTAGTCTAAGGCCAATTGCATTTTCTGAAATCTCTTGCGCTCCAGATAAAAATGCGAAACCTAAACAGGCTGTTGCTAATAAAAATACTTTTTTCATAATGTTGAATTTATATTTAACTTATATTGACAACAAACAGGAGTTGTCTTTATTAAAACGGGATAAAACTATGCTAAATTATAGGATGCCATCCAGTCTTTAAGAGAATTTTATAACACTTTTCATGCAGGTCTTAACTCATACTATGAAGAATATAGATGATGCCTTAAAATCATTACGGGCTCAACTAAATGGTGAGCTCAAAATTGATAAACTCTCAAGAGCCTTATATGCAACCGATGCCTCTGTGTACCGAATGATGCCAATGGCTGTTGCGATGCCAAGGGATGTATTGGATATAAAGGCGCTCGTAACATTTGCTTCAAAATACAATACGTCCTTAATCCCTAGAACTGCGGGTACTTCCTTAGCCGGTCAGTGCGTTGGCCCTGGTATAGTGGTTGATGTCTCAAAATATTTTAACAACATACTAAATATCAACGAAAAAGAACGAACGGTCACCGTGCAGCCTGGCGTAGTTCGTGATGAACTTAATAATTACCTCAAACCCTTCGGGTTGTTTTTTGGCCCCAATACATCAACCTCAAACCGATGTATGATTGGTGGGATGGTTGGTAATAATTCCTCTGGTACGACTTCCATTAAATATGGCGTGACCCGGGACAAACTGTTGAGCTTAAAAACGATTCTTAGCGATGGGAGCGAAGCCGTGTTTTCAAGTTTAACGACAGAAGAATTTAAAAATAAAACCAAGCTAGAATCTTTAGAAGGGCGTATTTATCAAAACATAAGTGGCGAACTATCGTCTAAGAGTGCCCAGAATCAAATTCGCAGTGAATATCCAAAACCTGAAATACACCGAAGAAATAACGGATACGCCATTGACGAACTGCTAAGGATGACCCCTTTCGCCATTAATGGCGAATCATTTAACATGTGTGCCTTGCTAGCTGGAAGCGAGGGCACCTTGGCGTTCACCACAGAAATCACCTTAAAACTGGATAAACTGCCTCCACCGGAAGCATTGATGGTAGCAGTACATTTCAACTCTATTGAAAATTGTCTAAAATCGGTTGATTTAGTCATGCAGCATGACCTTTATGGCTGCGAAATGCTAGATAAAACCATTCTGGATTTGACCAAGCACAACAAGCAGCAAGAGCAAAACCGACAATTCATTGAGGGTGATCCAGAAGCTATACTGATGCTTGAAATAAGGGCGGATTCAAAAACCCTAGCAGCAAAGAAATCCGCGGGATTGCTCACCGCACTACTGGATTCGGGATTAAGCTATGCCCAGCCCATACTTAAAGGCAGCAAAATAGAAAAAGCGACTCAATTGAGAAAGGCGGGTCTCGGTTTATTGGGAAACATGATAGGGGATGAAAAAGCGGTTGCGTGTATAGAGGATACAGCAGTTGCTTTGCCTGATTTAGCAAATTATATCGCTGATTTCACGGAGTTAATGAATACATACAGGCAGAAGCCCGTGTATTATGCCCATGCAGGAGCAGGGGAGTTGCACCTTAGGCCAATCCTTAACCTTAAAAAATCTGCAGATGTTAAAGATTTTAGGGAGATTACAACAGAGGTTGCCAAATTGGTGAAACGTTATGGCGGCAGTATGAGCGGGGAACATGGCGATGGTATCGTTAGGGCAGAGTTTATACCAATGATGATTGGCGAGGCAAATTATCAAATTCTCAAAAGAATAAAATCAACGTTCGATCCCAAAAATATACTTAATCCCGGAAAAATTGTGGACGCGCTTTCCATGGATAAGAATTTGCGTTATGAAGTTAATCGAAATGAACCAGAAATAGAAACCGTTCTCGATTTTTCAGATTCAAAAGGGATTTTGCGTGAAGCTGAAAAATGCAACGGTTCAGGCGACTGCCGAAAGCTCCCCGAATTTGGTGGAACAATGTGTCCAAGCTATCGCGCAACAAGAAACGAAAAGGACACAACTCGGGCAAGAGCAAACGCTCTCAGGGAGTTTCTCACGCATTCCAACAAAAAAAATCGTTTTGACCACCAAGAGCTCAAGGAGGTGTTTGACTTATGCCTTAGCTGCAAGGCCTGCGCCTCTGAGTGCCCAAGTAGCGTAGATGTAGCTGCTCTAAAAGCTGAATTTCAACACCAGTACCATAAGGAAAACGGTATAAGTTTAAGAACAAAACTGTTCGCCTATAATAATCAGTTAAATGAGTTTGGAAGCAAACTACCTAGGCTAACAAATTTTATCTTTTCAAATGGTTTTACGAGTTCAATCCTAAAAAAAAGTCTGGGGATTGCTCAGGAAAGATCTCTGCCATCAATTTCATCTAAAAGTTTAAATAAATGGCTTCAGACCACTAAAAATCAAAAATATAAAACAGATTACATGAAGTCTGTTTATTTGTTTATAGATGAATTCACAAATTATTTGGACGCGCAAATAGGTATCGATGCCATTGAACTTTTAAACGCATTGAATTATGAGGTTAAGATTGTAAAGCACAAAGAATCAGGTCGCGCATTTTTGTCTAAAGGTCTTTTGACACAGGCAAAGGATTTGGCCAACGAGAATGTAAGTATTTATAAGGATCTCATATCAGAACAAACCGTTTTGGTAGGAATTGAGCCATCGGCAATCTTAAGCTTTAAGGATGAATATAAAAAACTCGCCGATGATAAATTTTCTGCTGAGAAAATCTCTAAGCACACCTTTCTAATTGAAGAATTCATCGCTTCAGAAATAAGAAACGGCCATATCATACCGTCACAATTTTCTGCTGAAGAAAAACGGATAAAATTTCACGGTCATTGCTATCAAAAAGCGTTGCTTAGTCAATCTTCAAGTTTTGAAATACTCAATCTTCCTAAGAATTTTAACGTTACTATAATACCTAGTGGGTGTTGTGGTATGGCCGGTAGTTTTGGTTATGAAAAAGAACATTACGATGTAAGTATGCAAATTGGTGAGCAAACGTTGTTTCCAGCGGTAAGAAACGCTGATAGTGATGTGGTAATTTCGGCAAACGGTACCAGCTGCAGGCATCAAATTAAGGACGGAACGGGGCGGGAAGCTCTACATCCGGTAACTATTTTACGTCGAGCTTTGGTGTAATGTTTCTTCTGGCAAACATGTTGATGTATTTAACGGTGCAGTTTAATATATGAGGTTGGTTGATTGTTGATTTTAGACTGTGCTCTTTTCTTTAGTGGACTGTAGGGGTGATTGAACTTTAGTTAGAAGCCTTAAAATAGTTACTTCGCTTTCTTTTTTTTCTTCTTTTTCTCGGGTTTTACCACCGTAATTGCCGCAATTAAATCCTTAACCTCCATATCCTTAACATCCTCATCAGCGTAGAACGCTCGAAGTTTGTCACTGTTGTAATTGTAGATTTTCCATCGTTTAAATTGATATTCCAAAGCGGTAAAGTTCTCTACCCAATCTCCAGAATTTAAATAGGTTGTTTGCCCCAACTTGGTCTTTTTCGTTATCATTTTCGGTTGGTGGATATGCCCGCAAATAACATAATCATAACCATTTTCTATAGCTAGATCAGAGGCGGTTTTTTCAAAATCATTGATGTATTTTACAGCCCCCTTTACGCCATTTTTGATTTTTTTTGACAATGAGTATTTTTCCTTTCCCATCTTTTCCAAAAACCAGTTGGCCATTCTATTCAACAAAATTAGAAGGTCATAGCCATAGCCTCCTAATTTCGCAAGCCACTTGGCATTTTGAATTGACACATCAAAAACGTCCCCGTGAAAAAACCAAGCCTTTTTCCCGTCTAGTTCCAGTACTTTTTTGTCAACTATAGAAATATTCCCAATGGTCGTATCACTAAATTTTCTAAGCATTTCATCATGATTGCCGGTAATGTAGATAATCTCCACACCATCCGCAGACATGTCCATTATTTTTTTAATGACGCGTAGGTGTGATTTTGGGAAGTAGCGTTTACTAAACCGCCAAATGTCAATGATATCGCCGTTGAGAATGAGCTTTTTGGGTTGGATACTGTTAAGATAGGTTACAAGCTGCTTAGCGTGACATCCATAAGTACCAAGATGCACGTCAGATATTACCGCTATTTCAACCTTTCTTTTGTTTTTCAATACTTCAAAATTTTCAATAGCAAATAACTCTATTCGATTTGATAATTAACACTTTCAAAAATTAAATCTCAATGAGTAAATCGTTAAGCGAATGTTAACTGCTAATGAGGCGGTTTTCTGTTTTCATTTATCTATTTTTGAATTCTTTTATTGTTTAGTACGTTTTGATATGGCTGGAAACACATTTGGAAAATTATTTAAGCTCACCACTTTTGGGGAGTCCCACGGGGAAGCAATTGGAGGTATCATTGATGGCTGCCCTGCAGGAATTAAGCTTGATTTTGAAGCTGTACAAAACGAAATGAATCGTCGCAAACCAGGGCAGTCAGATATTGTTACCCAACGTAAGGAACCCGATACAGTTGAATTTTTATCTGGAATTTTTGAGAGCCATACAACGGGAACTCCAATTGGTTTTGTGATAAAGAACACTAACCAAAAGTCAAGGGATTACTCGCACATTAAAGATGTTTATCGCCCGAGTCACGCAGATTATACCTATGAAAAAAAATATGGTGTCCGTGATTATCGTGGTGGTGGGCGAAGTTCAGCAAGGGAAACAGCTTGTAGGGTCGTGGCGGGAGCAATAGCCAAACAATTGTTATCTGGCATCAAAATTCATGCATTTACTTCTTCCATTGGGCATATTCATCTTGAAAAACCGTACCAAGAATTGGACTTCTCTAAAATTGAAAGTAATACCGTTAGATGTCCTGATCAAAAACTGGCAGAACGCATGATTGCCAAAATAAAGCAGATAAGAAAAGAGGGCGACACAATTGGTGGCGTAGTGACCTGCGTTATTCAAAATGTACCAATGGGACTAGGAGAGCCTGTATTTGATAAATTACATGCCGAACTTGGCAAAGCAATGCTTTCCATTAACGCGGTAAAAGGGTTTGAATATGGTAGCGGATTTCCGGGAGCAGCAATGAAAGGCTCGCAACACAACGATTTGTTTAACCATGATGGAAGTACACAAACAAACCATTCGGGAGGTGTACAGGGCGGCATAAGTAACGGGATGGATATTTACTTTCGTGTGGCATTTAAACCCGTGGCAACCGTAATCCAAAAACAGCAAACTTTGGATAGTTCTGGTAACATTGTGGAAATGCAAGGAAAAGGAAGGCATGATCCCTGCGTAGTCCCAAGAGCCATACCAATTGTTGAGGCCATGGCAGCGCTGGTCTTGGCAGACTATACGCTCTTGAGGAAACAGGAGTACTAAATAAAGTAATTTAACAATTTAAATAAAAATGCTCCATGTCTTTCATATTGGAAGATGTTTGGAGGGCAGATGGGCTTATGAAAAAATTAGCACTACACTGGAAGATTATCATCGGGATGGTTCTGGGAGTTATTTGGGCATTATTGTCCAGTTCGCTCGGTTGGAGTGAATTTACTATTAATTGGATTAACCCCTTTGGAATTATATTTATAAATCTTTTAAAGTTAATTGCCGTACCCTTAGTGCTGTTTTCAATCATAGCTGGTGTGGCTAATATTGGTGACCCAGCGAGTTTGGGAAGAATGGGGGGCAAGACCCTTGGTATTTACTTAATGACTACCATTTTAGCAATTACCCTCGGTCTGCTATTGGTAAATGTTTTTGCGCCAGGAAAATTAATCGATGAACAAAGCCGAGTTGATAACCGTATTAGTTACGAAATATGGGCAGATTCACAAGGCTACGAGATAAAGGATGGTGTTAACTACCTACAAGACCCCAAATTTTTTGAACGTGCGCAGGAGATTTCAGAATTGTCTAAAAGTGAACTGAAAGATGCATCGGTTGCCGATAAAATGAAAACAGCCGAAGCAAGTAAGGAGTCCACGCCTCTGCAGCCTCTTGTGGATATTGTGCCCAGTAATTTCTTTTCGTCCTTGGCCGATAATGGCAAAATGCTGCAAATCATTTTCTTTTCGGTGTTTTTTGGTGTTTGTTTGCTATTTATTCCAGATGATAAATCCAGACCTGTTCTCAAATTGGTTGATGGCATAAATGAAGTGTTCTTAAAAATGGTAGATATCGTTATGCAGGCCGCACCATTTTTTGTGTTTGCACTTTTAGCTGGTGTGGTTTCAAAAATGGCAGGAAATGATGTTGGGAAGGTCATCGAGATTTTTAAGGGGCTTGGCTGGTATTCGTTAACCGTATTGGCAGGACTTCTTTTAATGATATTTTTAATCTACCCTTTGATACTTAAATTATTTGTTCGCCGCATTCCCTATACCGGCTTTTTTAAGTCCATGAGCCCAGCGCAAACTTTAGCGTTTTCAACCTCGAGTAGTGCTGCCACACTTCCCGTAACTATGGAATGTGTTGAGCAGAATCTTGGCGTGAATAAAAAAATCACAAGTTTTGTGCTGCCCATTGGTGCCACGGTAAATATGGATGGTACGAGTTTATACCAGGCTGTGGCGGTGATTTTCTTGGCCCAAATCCACATGATAGATTTAACTATTGGCCAACAAATTACAGTTGTTTTAACAGCGACGTTAGCTTCTATAGGTTCTGCCGCAGTGCCAAGCGCAGGTTTGGTAATGTTGATCATAGTATTAAGTTCGGTGGGTTTAAACCCGGCGTGGATTGCTATAGTATTTCCCGTTGATAGAATCCTTGATATGTTTAGAACTGTTGTTAACGTAACTGGTGATGCCACGGTAACTTCTATCATTGCAGATGGTGAGGGAATGCTCGAGTACTCTTCTAAAAATCCAGCCGAAACGTTTGATTTGGACTCTTAAATAAAACGAGTGAAAAATCAATCACATCGCTGAAAAAATTGGTATTATTCTTACAGTGTAGGGTACATAAATACATTTTATGGGTAAAACTTGCATTAATATAAAACTCAACATCATTTTTAGTGTTTTGTCGATTTTTTAAAGAATATATAAGTAGCGATACTATATTTGAATTGAATATGATAAGATTAATCAATTGCTTTTAGGTTTTGATTAGGTTTTTAAAGTTTAGTAAGTTGTTAATTTAAAAAAGTCCTTTTGAAGAAAAGGACTTTTTTTGTGTTTCGATAATATTAAGGCCTATCTATCTGGTCTGATTAAGAGTTTTAAGCTGTTTCCCTAATATAGCCGCAATGCCCGCTGCAAGGCCACCAATTATACCGGTTACTAAAACAAGTAAATAAGGATTACCGTTTAAATATAGAAGTGAAGCAATTCTTTTGGCAAGAATAAAATTATTATTACTACTAAGCACTAAGCCATAGAAGGACCAAAACACTAAAATCGCAAAAAACGGGACAAAAAACACTGCTGCTTTTTTTAAGGTAATACTAAAAGACGCCACAAATCCCGCAATCATAACTGACCACCAGGGCAAGAATTGAGATAAAACCATTCCTAGAATTAAGGTCACTGTGAAGTTTAAAAGGTTTCTTTTCATCTGGATGGCTTAATCGTTAAGGTCGTCATGTTTTTGGTGTCCTTAATTTGGTTTGTAATAAAGTGCATTTCATAATAATTACCAGCGGCCCAATCATCAATCATGTTGTCGTAATATTTGCTTCCGGGATTACCGGACTGACCGCCGGGATAAACCCCTAATGCTCTAGGTGGGTCGCTCATTTCAACAATCATTCGCCATGAGGGGCCGTGATTTTCAGAAGTTGCATTAACGATGCTTCTACCACCGCCTATTGGTAAATCAAAACGGGAAAAAGCTGGCAAAGCTTGTAATAAATGACCAGCGTAAGTGGCTTTGTAGTCTTTCCAATAGTAATTACCGTTTTTTGATTTCCAGTTAGTAAGTTTTTGAGCTGCTCTTTTAAAGGATTTTAAAAATAAATCCCTAGAGTTTTCCTGTTTTTCGGTATCTAAAATGTCCATGAACCGATGTTCAGGTCGGTTTTTTAACAAATAAATAGTTTGGTAGTTAAATGGCTCATCTAATGCAGTGCCTTCAACATCAAACTCATCCCAGGTCATATCGTACAACTCATCGTACCATGTGTCCCAAATACTTGGCCCAACTTGGTCAATTTCATTTTTAAAGTCCCAAGCTTGGATTTGTGAATAGATTTGTTTTTCCTCATCATTTAAGCTTGTGATTTCCATGTGGTCAAATATGTAAGGTAGTAATTCGGCCGCTTTAAGATTTAGGTTGTTGTTATGTAGCGATTTAAAATCGTTAATCGTTATATTTTCCTTACTAGCTAGAAATTCATTGATAACTCGATTTCTATAGGTTTCATAGCCATCATTAAATACATAAAAGGGATAACTTTCATCAACGGGATGCTGGTTTGCAGAACTTACAAAACCGCGTTCTGGATTTTTAGTATGCGCATTAAACTCCATGGGAATAAAACTTTGCCACTCGTGTTCTGGATTGCTTCCGTCCAATAAAAATTTACCTTGACCTTTCCATTTATTGGGAAATAGCCCTTGTACCCAAAGAGCAATATCTCCGTGTTTGGAGGCAAATACGAAATTCTGGGCCGGGGCAATGAAATGTTTCAAGGCCTCGGTATAATCGTTATAGTTTGTGGCGCGATTCAACTCCATAAAAGTACGTTGATTGTTACCGCCAATGTGACCAATCCATTTCATGGCGTAGCCAGCGCGTCCGTTTTCATCGTATCTAAAATTTCTATCGTAACTCACGGGGCCATGGTGGGTATAGATAACACTATCTAAAAAGGTTTCGCCGCCTCGTACCTTAATTTCCTCAATTTTTAAACTGGCTTCTCTCCAACGATTATTATATTTATAGGTTTGGCGGGATTCGTCCTTAAATTCAATTTTATACCAATCCAAAACATCACGGGTTGCATTTGTAACACCCCAAGAAATATTACTATTGAATCCTGAAATTACGCCAAGCGCTCCGGGTAGGGTGGCTCCCATGGTATTATGATTGGGCGTACTCAACTGCATAACGAGCCAGATCGAAGGGAGATTGAGCCCAAGATGGGGGTCGTTAGCAAGAATGGGATTTCCTGTTGCGGATTTTTTACCAGAGATTGCCCAATTATTACTACCATTATCGGGGTGTGGTTTATCCAATGTTTCAGATATGCTGTCTAAAGGCATTTTCTCGGTTGGCGCTTCTGGCATTTCGATATCAATATAGCTCCAGTCGGTATCTTTAGGGATTACGGGGTCGTTCACATCAAAAAAGTCTGGGAACAGCAGATCAAAATTTTCTTTACCGAAAAGTCGGAGTGCGTTGGTATATTCCAAATCACTATCGTAGCCTGCGAGCATTTTGGTCATATACATCAATAAAAGAGCGGTTTTTTTTGTTGTCCAAAGTTCTGGTTCGTAATCCAATAGCTTATATTCAACGGGTAAGTCAGATGTTTGCAGCTGCCCGATATAACTATTAACGCCATCGCGATACGCCTCCACGAGTTTATAGGTTTCAGTATCCTTCTGCATTTTATTCAAGGCTTGTTCAGCACCGTAAACCATACCACGCCGTCTTTGTTGCCTATCGTAATCAATAGCATCTGGCCCTACGATTTCAGATAAACGTCCCGCCGCGGCATAGGTTTGAAACTCCATTTGCCAAAGCCTGTGTTTTGCCGTAAGATAGCCTTGGGTTCGGTATAAATCCTCCTCGTTTTGGGCAAAAACGTGGGGAATCAATAGCTCATCGTAATGAACGCTAACCGTTTCCTTAAGCCCATTAATAGAAATCTCACCGTTTACAGTCTCATCCATCTCATTTTGCCAAATACCGGTTGTTGGATTTAAAAATTTACCAAGAGGAGGGGCCGAAGCGACTTTGGTGTTCAGACCATAAAAAATGAGCACGTTCAAAAAAAGAGCGCCTATTAATTTTATGAATTTCATGGTTACCGTATGTTTTTAAGGGTAAAATGAGCTATTTTTCAAAAATATAAGAACAAATTGAAATTGTGGGAAATTTTTAAAAAATTGATGCCCTTTCTGCAACAAGAACGCTCATGCGTTTATAATTTAATACCTTTATGTAATGAAGCATATAATGATAATAAACGGTCCAAACCTTAACTTATTAGGCAAGCGTGAAACCAATATTTACGGCAATTTGTCTTTTACCGAATTTTTTGAAACAATTGAAAAAAAACATCCAGCCGTAAAGCTCAGTCACTTTCAATCTAATATTGAAGGTGAGCTTATTGATAAAATACAGGAAGCAGGTTTTGGGTACCATGGTATCATTTTAAATGCGGCGGCGTACACCCACACCTCCGTAGGAATTGGCGATGCCGTGAAGGCCATAGAGGCTCCCGTTATTGAGGTACACATCTCAAATACGTTTAATAGGGAGAAGTTTCGGCATAAATCTTATATCTCACCCAATGCCCGAGGTGTCATCATTGGTTTTGGATTACAAAGTTATGAGCTGGCCTTGCAGAGTTTTTTGTGATATCGTCATTACTGCGGAAATATTAACATTTATAATCCGTTAAATATATATGGCAACTTTTTCGAAGATATCCTTAACATCCATTAAGTCTTTGATGGTTCTCTTTATAGCCTTAACTTCAATAAATACCGAAGCTCAATCACGCTCTACGGGTTTTGGAATAAAAGGCGGTCTTAATTTTAGCTTTTTTAGAGCTGACGAAGGGGATTTTGGACAAAATGCAACAACAGAAACTGGTTTTTACGGTGGTGCTTTTGTGGATTTTCGTATTGACGAATTTTTGTCAATTCAAACCGAAGCTCTCTACATAGGTGTTGGTGAATTTCGGTTTATTAATGCTCCTATTTACGCCAAATACAGCGTTGCAGAGAATATTAACCTCATGGTAGGGCCAAGTATGAACTACTTCTTTGATTTGTTTAATAGAAAATTCAAGATTCGCGGCGATGTTTGTGCCTCTTACAATATGTCCCAATCATTTGATTTTCATATTAAATATACCTTGGGTTTTCAAATACTTACGCCAAATGTTCTTTTTGTAGGTGTTGGTTATCAATTTTGAAATTCAACAAAAAAGTATCACTAAAGAAAACATGTAAGTTAGAATGGCCGTCTTTTAAAATTGCAAAATTATAGCCACAGCGATAAGAAGTTGTTGTACACGTTATAATTGCTATTTTATATCTTTACAGATGAATTAAATCTTAAATTTTTCCAATAAAATGAGCGACGATAAAAAAGTCATTTTCTCAATGTCTGGTTTGACCAAGACATTCAAATCAGCTAATACGCCCGTACTAAAAAACATTTACCTAAGTTTCTTTTATGGAGCAAAAATAGGCATACTTGGCCTTAATGGTTCTGGTAAATCAACCCTGCTTAAAATAATTGCGGGTGTTGATAAAAACTATCAAGGAGACGTCGTTTTCGCACCAGGGTATAGCGTAGGATTTTTAGAACAGGAACCCAAACTTGATGATGATAAAACGGTTATGGAAGTTGTTAGGGAGGGTGCTGCGGAAACCGTCGCTATATTAGATGAATACAACAGCATAAATGACCAATTTGGTTTGGAAGAGGTCTATAGCAACCCCGATAAGATGGAAAAGCTTATGGCGCGCCAAGCTGCGCTACAAGACCAAATTGATGCAGCCAATGCCTGGGAACTTGATACAAAACTTGAAATTGCCATGGATGCGCTGAGAACTCCAGAAGGAGACAAAAAAATAGCGGTGCTTTCTGGTGGTGAAAGACGTCGTGTGGCCTTGTGCAGGTTATTGCTCAAAGAGCCCGATGTACTTTTGCTGGATGAGCCAACAAACCATTTGGATGCAGAATCGGTCCATTGGTTAGAACATCATTTAGCGCAATATAAGGGTACTGTAATTGCGGTTACCCACGATAGGTACTTTCTTGATAATGTTGCTGGCTGGATTTTAGAACTGGATCGGGGAGAGGGTATCCCTTGGAAGGGTAATTACTCGTCGTGGCTAGAGCAAAAATCAAAAAGAATGGCCCAGGAGACCAAGTCTGCCTCTAAACGCCAAAAAACACTTGAGCGTGAGCTTGAGTGGGTGCGGCAAGGAGCAAAGGGTCGCCAGACCAAACAAAAGGCTCGTTTAAAAAATTACGATAAGCTCATGAGCCAAGACCAAAAGCAATTGGATGAAAAATTAGAAATATACATCCCCAATGGGCCTAGACTTGGCACCAATGTTATAGAGGCTATAGGGGTAAGTAAGGCCTATGGTGATAAATTGTTATATGAAGATTTAAATTTTAATTTGCCCCAAGCAGGAATTGTTGGTGTAATAGGTCCAAATGGTGCAGGTAAAACTACCATTTTTAGAATGATTATGGGAGAGGAAACGCCCGATAAAGGTGAATTTATAGTTGGTGATACTGCTAAAATCGCTTACGTTGACCAGTCCCATTCCAATATCAATCCGGAAAAAACGATTTGGCAAAATTTTAGCGATGAGCAGGAGTTGGTAATGATGGGGGGCAAGCAGGTTAACTCAAGGGCCTACTTAAGCCGATTCAACTTTTCTGGTAGTGAACAAAATAAAGCAGTTAAACTGTTATCTGGCGGCGAGAGAAATCGCCTTCATTTAGCAATGACACTAAAGGAAGAAGGTAACGTATTACTTTTGGATGAGCCTACTAACGACCTTGATGTTAATACTTTGAGAGCTTTAGAAGAGGGATTGGAAAACTTTGCGGGATGTGCGGTAGTCATCTCTCACGATAGATGGTTTTTAGATAGGATATGTACGCACATTCTGGCTTTTGAGGGTGATAGTCAGGTTTATTTTTTCGAGGGTAGTTTCTCTGATTATGAAGAGAACAAAAAGAAACGACTAGGAGGTGATGTTATGCCAAAGCGTATAAAATATAAAAAGCTAGTGAGATAAGATAAATCTGCATCATAAAAAACTAAAGCCCCTAAATAGGGGCTTTACTTTTTTATGGGTATTAAGACTTAAACTTATTAGTTGTGATTATCGTATAGGTGGCTATCGGTAAAGTCTTTATAAACATCTTTTTCTTTCTCAAAAGCACTGTTTTGCAAAAGTCTTTTATTCTCTGCCTTCAGTTTAAACATTTTTACAATGGCTACTCCAATAAAAATAGCGAAAATAGCAGTGGTGGCAATAAGTACAATGGTCAATTCTTTGGTACTCACAATAAGAAAATTAACACTATTAAAAGTAGGCATAACGAGTATGTTTCAATTTGGGATTTCCAAATATATACTTTTTTTAGCAATGCCAAATACTTCATTTCAAAAAACTTATCCACTATAGGTTAGCTTTTTATTAATAAATTGAATATTTACTTATACCAATCCAATTGCACAACGGTTATGCTTTCGTCTCCTTGATTCACCAGGGTTTTAAATCTATCAACGTCACTTAGCCCATCTTTACCTCGGTAATGGAAAGGGTAAACCTTTTCTGGTTTAAATTCCAGAGTAGCGCTAACGGCTTGTTCTACGGTCATGGTATAGGGAAGGTTCATACAAATAAACGCGATATCGATATCCTTAAGGTTCCGCATCTCTGGTATGTCCTCAGTATCTCCCGAGATATAAACGCGCTCATCATCTATATTTAATACATAGCCATTACCTCTTCCTTTACTGTGGTATTTTTCTGCCTTCTCCCCAAAATTATACATTGCTATGGCTTCAATATCGTAACCTTTTACATTTTTAATGTCTCCATTGTTCATGACGATAAGCTTACCATACTTAAGATTCTCAGGAAATTTATCCGCAACGGCTTCGGGAGCGACGATAGTTGCTTCGTTTAAATTTAATTGTTTCAGTGTTTCAATATTGAGATGGTCGCCGTGGACATCGGTTATCAATACAATTTCTGGACTTGAAAATTCATCAAAGGCCTCTTTTCCTCCGGTAGGGTCAATGTAAATATCGTTCTTTTCGTGGGTCAAGACCATTGTAGCGTGAGATATTGGTTCAATTTGAAGTTTATTGGATTGGGGCTTTTCAGCTTTTGTCATCGAAGAGACGTTTATGCTTATATCTTCAGATGTTGCGCTGGTATTGTTCGATTTATCTGTTTTGCATGATGTTAAGATGATAGCAAAAATTAAGCTAATATAATACATAAATGGTTTCATTTCAGAAGTGGTTTTATTTACAGCAGTAAGATAAGAAGAAAATAAGGTATTTATAATATGTAACAAAATTTTGATTTTAACTACCTATAATTAGAAGTATTAAAAAATTTCATTTACGACAAAATTTTAGCGAAATTGTCAACCATTCTAACCTTAACTAAATACATGCCATGTCAGACGACTTTGATTTACTGGAAACCAATACAAATGAAAAAAGCGAAAAAGTAGATGTTAATTGGGGAAAGACCATTGACACAATGAAATCTAAACTTGCTCAAGAAGATGATCCAGAACGTCGTCAAAAAATATTAAATGCCACCTTGGACGATGTGGTAGATATGGCAGAAAAAGATAGAACTACCTTGCTCGATGCCATAAGGGACTTAACCGATTACCAAGATGAAGTTGGTATTATTTTCGAGAACTTCTCTTCGCTCAATGCCAATGAACAAAAGGTTATTGATGACGCTGTAAAACGTTTGGAACGTGCCAAGGTTGAATTGGAAGACGCCGAAGCTAAACCAGATACTTGGTGGAATAACCTCTGGGGAAGAAAAAGCAAGATCAAAGAAGCGCAACAGGAACTTGAAGTAGCGCGAAAAGATAGGGATGCAGCCGATAATAGGGCAAAGGCAATGTTCCAAGAGCGAATTGAAAGCGCCGATGTGCAAACCTTGTTAAATGAGTTGAGTTTTAAGTCCCAGGCCGCAGTAACCAGACTTAAAAATCGTGAGGTTGAGATTAAGGAGGTGGAGGATAAGTTACAAACTGCAATTGTTGAAGCGACTAAAAACCACACAAGGGCCTTGGAAAAGAAAAAAGAGGTAGAAGCCAAGCTCGAGCAAAAATACGCAGCCCTTAAACAAGCTCGCCTGGCGCTAGAGGAAATAGTGGATAAGCAAACTGCTGAATATGCCCAAGCCATTGGCAAGGTTACCGGTATTGAACAGGAAGTTGAAGAGTTAGAGGGGCTTAAAAATGCCTATACCACGTTGGCTGCGTCTAAGGATAGTTTTGTACACAAGCATAATTTGACCATAAAGGTCTTGACCTCGCTAAGAAGCAATCTCCAGACCCATCGCGCCAAGTTAAAAAGTGACACCGAGGAACGATTGAAATATTACGATGGTTACGTTGTAGCCCTAAAGGCTAGAACCGACCAAGAGTTTGCCGCAATTTTAGAACACTTAGGCGTAAAAACAGATGAGCATATTGGTGAAACCCTAGCTTCCATGCACACGGCCAGTGCAAAAGCTCGCCAGGAAATGATGGATAATATCCCCGTCCATGAAAAAGTAATGCAAGGCCTTTACAGCAGTTACGCGGAAGCGCTTCAGGAAATTCGAGCTAAAGACGTGGACATCCAAAAGAATTTTGCAGAACGCTACGGTATCGATATGAAAGAAATTTTTGAAGATTATTATAAGGCAGATGCTCGCAAACCGTTAGGCGATGGTGAGCCAAAGGCTGCTTCAAAAGAGGCGGACAGTGAGGATTTATTAAGTTAGTACATCTAATCCTACCCTCTGCAACTCAACATTAATGCTTTTATAAAGAAAGTAAACCTAGTGTATTGAAAATAGATGAGCACCAACTTTAAAAATGATTGTTACTCCATTAGACTCAGCCGTACTCAACTCAAAGGAACAGTATATTTTCTACCATAAAAAAGTGGATTTTGTATTGAAGGAGCTTGTTGTGAGCGTTCAAAGAAACAAATTGTGTACAGAACAGGAATTGGTTTTCTTTAAACAGTACTGCGATTTGTTGTTGTATTCCATTGAAGCTATGCGCATTAAATACATGTACGATGAGGAAGAGAATATGAAGGTGGATTTAACCGAGTCTGGATTCCCTAATTATTTAGAATTTAGGTATTTGTTTAATGATTTGGCGCTTAGAAAGGAATATCTGGACAGGTTAAAGCCGGTAGAGAGTTTACAAAACGAATTTTTAGACCAACTGCTCCGTAAAAAGCAACCAGTTAAAAAAGACAGGTTATTTCAGGCGGCGTCACTGGTGTACTACACTTCAGTAGAAAAGAAGTATATCTTCAATCGCTTTGTACAGGGGAAAATTATAAAATCACCCAAGGGTTTTACCCAAGATTTTATGACCAGCTGGAGTTTTTACGATGTCGCCAATAACCGGCCTTTTATCTGTTTTATGTATTTCAACTACGCAGGTAGAAACATAGAAAAGGATAAAGCGGAAATTTACCAGGTGCTCAAAAATACTGCCGACAGAAATATGGGTTTAGATACCATGGCCTACGGCATAGATCGAAAGCTAAAAGAGGTACATCCCAAATACATTAAGCGTATAGATCTGGGCCCCTTTCACAACGTTTTTGCCAAGGATGAAAATGAAATGACCCACGCTATTTTAAAAGGGATTGCGAAAAAGGAAATTTCATTAGAATCCTACGCCCTTTCGTTTACGATAGACGAGGTTTTGTCTGTTAGTGAGTTTACCGAGGGAGGCTATTTTAGTAAGCAGACCTTGCAGAAATGGAATACGGTTAAAAAAGACAAGTATGTGTTTGCACCGCATAGAATCATCCAGTTGCTCTACAACCAAACCCCAGAAATCATAAACCAACTAACAAAAGCACCGATTGAAATGTCTGCACTAAACTAACGTATGATTATGTTTAAATATTTATGTTCATTTTGTTTGGCTCTACTCATTCTATCATGTTCTAATAATGATGATTCTACTATTGAAACCAATATAAACCTTGTTACTGGAATGGATTTAAGAGCAGACGAATTCACCGAACCCATTCGGTTGGGTAATCCGAATATATTCGCGAAAAGTTCAGTAGCTTATCCAAACCCGACATTTAATGTCTTGAATATTGCACTGAACGGGAATCAAAATGTACAGTCGGTTTTTATAATAAATGGCCTCAAAACCAAAAGTTTTCAAGACGTCGACTTTAGTTCAATTCTAAATTTGAACTCATATTCTTCTGAGCAAATTTCTAGTGAATCGTTTGAGGAATTTGAAATAAACAATACTGTGGACGGTGTGGTAGTGAATCTTGAAAATTATGATGAAGGTTATTATCGCTTGTTCATAGAAACCAATAATGGATTTGAATGGCATAATATCTATAAAGGTACGCCAAATATTGAGGAATTAATTGACGAATGGGATGACTAATCAAAGCCACCTTACTAACTAAAGACCCAAAACTGAAAGATGCAACACAACTCCACATTCCCCATAAAACAAAATGAATTGAACATGCTTCGCGATGAAGCAACTTCGTACATTAAAAGTGTGAGTTGGGAACAGGGTCAGCGCGCCAGAAACCTTGATAAGGATGCCAAAGACGAATCTATTCTGTTGTATCTGTCAAGAGCAAAAGGTAACGGTGGCGGGAAAGTAGCATCAGTTTCAAAAACAGTTTTGGAATTGAAGAAGCGATTACTACCTGAATCCATTGCTATTCCCATTTACCTAAATCAGACGTTATACGTGCTTCAGGAAGCAATTACTTTAGGAATTTGGATAAAAGATAGTTATTACGATTCATCAGGATTATCCAGTTTAGTTGAGCATCGAACGGCTTTAGATCATGCAAGTAAGCGAGAATATGAGAGTAAAATGCAAACTGCAACCGCATTCATGTTGTTTTCTACTGCATATAAAATACTGCACGATTTGAAAATCGTAGCTTCAGACGATTTGAGTGTGATGAAAAACAAATTTGCCGGTATTCCTGAAGTGTCCCTAAGCTCGCCGTTAAAAGGGCTGTCCTGCATGCTCTTTTATTTTGAAAAATATCTCGGTCACCCAGAAATTATAAAAACCGACAAGGATGTTGCCAATTTTACCGTCGTTTTTTTTGAAGCGCTTATTGCAGAAATCCAGATGCGTAAGAATAATTTGGAATATACCGACACCATCGTCGATAGGACCTACAAACTTGAAAAAAACGAGTTTGCCATTTCAGGTTGGGATAATGTCTTTACGGGTGCTGCAAAAAGCGTGGCGTTCAATAAAATTAAATTTGAACAAATTGTAGGTAATCGTAATGCAAAACATTTTGCGAGACGATTAACCGAGCGTATGTTGAGCTATGATTTTACCGCAAAGAAAAACCCCTTTCAGGAATTGGGTGGATTTATGCCAGTTTTTATGGGTTACGGAATTCCCGGTACCGGAAAAAGTATGCTTATTGCAGCTATTGCAACACGCTTAAAAGAGCACTGCGACAATCTAGATATTCCTTTCCTATTCCATCCTATGCCAGACACCTTGGTTTCTACATTTCAGGGTGGTTCGGCCGAAAAAATGGTGGAATGGATGAAGCCCTTGCAAGACCCCTCAAAATTGATTTTTGCACCCATAGACGATGCCGAAAACAACTTGCAGGAGCGCTCCGCACAGGGAGTTTCCGCTGGGGTTAAAGAAGTTATTGGCGTGTTTTTGAGATATACTGAAGGCGCTTACGCGGTAAATTACGGCAATAGCTCAATTGGTCTGTTTACAAATTTACCCGAAATGCTGGATAAGGCCGTGATTTCCCGTGTTCAAGGTAGATTTAAGATTGATGGCGCCAAAACCGAACGGGATTTTCTGGACCAGGATTATCTCTGGTGGCGAACATTTGATGAAACCATACCAAATTTTGTCAATATGAAAGCCCCTGCAGATTATCAGTATCTTCAAGACCAAGGTCTGGCAAAGCATATGGGTGAAATTCTTACGGTTTCAGAACAACCAACCGAAGAACGTGTTTTAGGGGTTTTCAAGTCTATCGAAAAAAATTATGACGCTTCAGAACATTTGTACTACGCCAACTTATACAAGAATATTCAAGAGGTATTCCCATTTTTCTCTTCGAGGGACGTGCGTAATATACAAAGTAACATTTCCTTACGTCTTACCGATTTCGATTTGGAGGAGGATTGGTTCGAAACCCCTGAACTATATATCAAACAAGATTATGAGATAAAGCTAGGTATGCTAAAGGAATTGATGCGAGCCAACATGAAAGGCTTAAACTTTTCTGAAATTAGACGACAAGAGGTCGTGAGGTATTTAGACAATGTTGCTACCATTGCAGATACAGATTTTAAAAGGAAAGTTGATGCTAGGGTAGGGCAGATGAACGTTGAAATTGAGGCCCGTAGGGCTTTCGGGGAATAAAATATAGTAGTAAACGTAAAACTATTAGATTGAAAAACATGCGTCGTGAAAAAAAAATTAGGACATATTGAGCCATGAGGCAAGACCAACAGCTTACAATCATTTCTTAAATCATTTGATCGCTTGCGAAACTGAGACGTCAATATCTTAAAATTGGGAACAAAGCAAAAGAGACTAGAGATTACAAATAAAAGCAATGAGTTTGAAATCCAGAAAGCCAAACGAAGTTATTTAAGACCCCGATGCAACATTATAATAAACGATTAATTTTGAAGAATAGTCTTATAACCTGTTAGTATGATAATTCTATACTTATTCAATAACTGATAAAATTTGTTATGAAACCACCAATAAAAAACATAGAACGTCATTTACTTTCAGATGACTGGGCAACCCTGCATCGTATTGATTATGATTATAAATTTGAAAACGGACAGTGGCGACGAGTGTCTAGGGAATCTTATAATCGCGGAAATGGCACGGCCATATTGTTGTACAACCTCAAAAAAGGAACGGTTATTTTAACCAAACAATTTAGAATGCCCGTTTACGAAAATAAAGTTTCAGAAGCTATGAGTATTGAGGTTTGCGCTGGCGCTTTAGACAAGGATGAGAATCCAGAAGAATGTATTATCAGGGAAGTAGAAGAGGAGGTTGGCTTTAAGATCCAGAAGGCGAACGAGGTGCTACAAGCCTATATGTCTCCCGGTGCCTTGACCGAAAAACTACACTTATTCACTGCTGAAATTTCTAAAGCTACAAGAATACATAGAGGTGGCGGTTTAAAAACTGAAAATGAGGATATTGAGGTTTTAGAGCTTAAATTTAAAGATGCCATGCGTATGATTGAGAAAAAGGAGATTATTGATGCTAAAACTATCATGCTTTTGCAGTACGCCAGTTTAAACAATTTAATGACAGAAATTTAACACCAGTAAAATACACTAATAAAAGGATTTAGCTTTTACAGAAAGTGCATATGCAAAAACTAAAAAACGCTAATTTATATCAAAACGAGCTTATCACTATTTCGGGGAAATTGGTTGAACGTTACAACAAATGTCTTCGCAAATTGGGATTTACAGAAACTAAACTCACGAGTTTTACAATAGACGGTTTGGGTTGGAGTCCGGAAATTTCTGAGGAGAAAAAAGAGCGGTATTACCTCTGCAACGGCGAATCTAACCCGCATGCTATAATTATAAGCCCCAGACAGTACAAAAAACCGGTTTATATGCCGGTGCATACGTTTGATAGGGATATGATGAACCTTATATTTAAAACTTACGTTGACAAAATAAATGATATTACCCGAGATTCTGCCATTTGTGTTGATTTTGATCAGGGTATTGATGCCTATTACGAGCCTCTGGATGTATTAAAATACGAAACAGTTAAAATACGTTTTCACCTCATAGATAACTTAAATAAGGTCCGGAACGAGCAACTACAGCTTATCGAGAAATTTAAACATGGTAATAATTTTATTGATGAGGGCATCCATGCGCAACTTCTTGAATCGGCAAAAAAATATGGTGATTTGAGGGAGCGTGACCTCACTTTGAACGAATTGGAATTTGAGGTGAGTAGTTTTTTTACAGAATCATTTGGAGGTGTTTATGTTTTAAGGGATTTTATTTCTACAATCGTGGTATTTGAAAATAAGGAGTGGTATGGGGAAGCGATTAAGGATACATTTTACGATGTGCTGATCTTTCATATTTCCCAAAAGGAACTTATCGAAAAGTTGAGAGATCATATTATCATTTCCTGCGACTTGGAGAAGGTGATACACACCAAAAGATACGAACGTATTAAAAAATTCATATTCACCCAATATTTAAACGGTGCGCAGCATCCTATTTCCAATATCCTCAACAACAAATTATTGTTTAAAAGCTATCTAAACAAAATTGATATAAAGGCTAGAAAACGAATTATGAGTGTTGAACGCTATTTGGAAAAACTCGAGAAGAGCAATCAATTTAAAATAGCGGATATCGTTGACAACGAATTTTTTGAGGCCTTGCACGAACCACATTCAAGCTTGCAACCCAAGCACCAAGATTTGATATGGAAGCTACTAATAAATATCTCGCCAAAGGATGTTTTATATTTATACTGGTACGATAAATCATTGTTTTATAAACATTATGAGACCTGGGAAAAATCCTTAAAGGATTGGGTTATTGATCAAATAAAGTTAAATATCTAAATAATAATATAAAAATATAGCCTTGTAAATTAGATCTGGTAAAGTTTTCTATTGTAATTTTCAAGAACAAAATCTTTGCTATATTTATTTCATATGGATTAAGTGACTTTGGATTTATAACTTGAGAAACTATTTAAAAATCCGTTAGGTTTAATTCAACAAAACGTGTGTTAGTCATGGGACTCGAAATAGTATTGTTTATAACAGCCATCCTTTTAGGAATATTCATATATTGGAGGGAATCCAACGGTAACGGAGCCTATAGGGTGCTAAACCAACTGTTAAATAGTAAGGAGCTTCAAATGCATCCCGAAAACAAAAAGGGTTTTGTCTATCAGCGTTCGTTTATACCGCGACTTATTTTTACAGTTAGCCTATTTTTAATTATAACCGTGGTTGTTGAATTTTTAACACCCCTACAGGTTTTGGTTAATTATCAGGGCTTTTCTGCTATATGCTCCATGATTTTCGGAACCTTGATCGGAACCTATGTAGCTGGTTTTGTGTTGAAATCATCAGAAGTCATTGAAAGCCAAAGTGAATCTATAGAAGACAAATTTGAAGATACGCTCGAAAGGGGAAGGGGTTTTTTTGAGGATTTAAAGAATAAGGACAATAAAGCTGTCGAAGAAGCAAAAAATGAAATCGATAACGAACCAGAAACAGATAAAAAATCAGCTCGCGAACGTCTAAAGGATAAAGGCTTACTGTGAGATTAATCTAACCGCCAAAACCAAACCATGACCGCAAAATCAAAAACCAAGAAAAAACTTTTCAAGAAAAAACGCTATAGGCGCTACTTTAGATACTTCGTAACCTGTATTGCTATATTTATGCTATGTCTTCAAACTATATTTGTTGATAGTTCAAATTTAAGTGAGATTGATACCATCGCACCAATTGCAATTAACGTTCTTATTATTTTGGTGCTTTTGGTCATATCCATTAAAAGTAAGCGTTACCGTGCTAGAAAACGAGCAATGAAACGAAAGAAAAAAGCAGCAAAACTCTTTAAAGCCTGAATACATTGGTCGTTTTATTCAAAATTCAAAACTAAAAAATGTTAAGATCGTATTGGAATAGGGGTAGAAAACAGAAAACATGGATGATTGTTATTGGTGTGCTCTTATTGATTGCATTGTTCATTCTTCGAGATGATTATCAACCGGCACTATTGTTTATACGCAAATACATCTTCGTTATTCTGTTTAGTCTTATCGTACTGGTTTTTGGTTTAAGAAGTTTTCGAGGCACACCTAGCACAGGTAAACGTCTTGGCATTTTGGTTTTACTCATTGGTTTTTTTGCCTTTATCTATGTAATAGGCTGGCATTTAAAACTATATAACTATATGAAAACCTATAATGTTTATAATGACCTAAATAAAATAGAAATACAGGAGTTGCCGTTAACCCAGAATGAAAGAATACAACCATTAAGGAATATTTTTTCAATGGCCAATGAAAGCGTAGGCGAGACTAAGGATGTGTCATTACCGCATTTGGTTAGGGTCGATGATGAAAATAAATGGACAATGGCTATCCAACCCTCTGAAAATTATACCATCCAGCAAATAAGTGATAACACTGAGGAAGTGTTTTCTGTTTCAAGTACCACGCCGTTTCCAAGGTTTTCATCAGGAAACAGAATACCGGTAACCTTTTCCATAGGTGAGTCTCTTAAATTTAGTAGAAATACGTACAACGCCGTTGTTCAAAGATTTAATCTCTGGGTGTTAATCAATTTTGAGCCCAGTGATACCTATTACATGAAGAACGATGACGACGAATGGGTTCAAGTAGTGAGTCTCATAAAATGGAAAGGGTTTTTCTTTCCATACCCCAGTTTTGGGGGTGTTATGGTTATAGAGAGTGGTAAGCATGATTTCAAAGATTATCTTGAGCGTATTGCTATAGGAAAAGGCACTTATATTTCTCCATCAGAGATGAAAAAATACCCATATCTGAACAAACAAAACACCTTATCAGAAAAAGTATCTAGACTTCAGGCCGAAAGCTTAAAATTTCTAGGTGGGTTTAGTGATCCGCTACCTTGGAATATGGAAACAGCCGTTAAAATACCAAACTTGTCAGATGACCAGAACCAACAACCCTACGTCACCGATTTTGATTTTTCAGGAAGTCCCACCAATGCCTACAGCGGTCTTTACCATTGGTTTGGTCTGGAACCTGTTGGCGCAAAGCGAACGAGTTTAAGTTATAGTGTATTTATCCCCGCTGATGGAACCGATAGTTTGTATTATTATGATCATGCCGCAAAAAAGGAGGGCTATGCAGGAGTTTCTGCGATGCCCTTAAAAGTTATTGAATCACGTAAGGAGTTTGATTGGTCTGTTAATAAACCAGTTGAATTTCGACCTTATATCAAAGACATAGCCGGTAGAAGGCGTTTATTTTTTTTAGGTACAATCTCTGCAATAAGGGAGAACGATGCCGGACAATTTGACGGCTCCGCAACTCCAGACCTGGCCTTGATTGATAGCGAATATCGCGATGTTATTTGGATTGATGTAAAGCATCCCAGTACTTGGGACAAAAGGGTATATGACCAGCTAGCAGAGGCTTGGCGGGCAAGTGAGGGAATCGGTTATTATTACGAAGAGGAGTTAAATGTCGAGGATTTGAGGGAAGCGGGAGATGACTTAAAAGAAATACCAGCTCTACGTCAAAACGCTCAGGAAATAGAGCTGTTGCAACGCCGTTTGGATAGCCTCAAAGCCCTGAATGATAATTAAAAATAGACCTTAAATGAGGATTCTGGTTGGTTTGTTCCTTAACATCATTTTTAACAAATATTTAATCAGTGCGTTACAGGCTCCGCAACTTCCCGTAATGTCATGGTTTGGGTAAATTACAACCTACACTGGTAATTCAAAAAGCGCATATCTAACATCTGTTTTTATAAGTTATTCGTATATATAGAGGTGATTGAACAAGAGTATATAAGCCTCTTGATATTTAATACAGATTAGCCTATTTCTTACAATATATATGCATTTTATCGATGTAAATAGTATAAAATAGGACATTTTAAAATATTTATGTTATTTTGAGCAGCACAAAACTTTAATAATAATTTAATTTTAATCAAAATAAGCAACTTATGGAAAACTCAAATAAAAGCACTGGTTCGGGCTTAAAGATAGCCGTTGGGGTACTTATCGCATTATTTCTAGGAACAGCGTTTTATACCTTGACCCTTTACAACGAAAAAAGGGAAAATGAGGCGGCTTTAGAAAAGGAAAAGAAACAGGTCATGGCCGATTTAAACACCATGGCGAAGCAATATGACGTAGCTATCGGGGAAAATGAAAAAGTAAACCAGGATTTAATCAATGCTCGTGACAGAATTGAAGGTTTGATGGACTCGCTAAAGGTGTCCCAAAATTCAGTAAATAGCTTATGGAATTATAAAAAGAAGTATTTGTCCTTACAAAAAGAAATGGACGTCCTATTAACCGAAAATGAGAAACTAAAGGTGGAAAACTCGCTCTTAGCAACATCCTTAGACAGTACCAACATGCAATTGGCGGAGCGTAATATGTTCAGTGATTCCCTTTTAGTTCAAAATACTCAATTAGCAGAAGTTGTAGAAAATGCAGCAGTGCTACAAACCGTTGACTTAAAAGGTTTTGGTGTGATAGAAAGAAATTCAGGAAAATTGGTACCTACCGATAAGGCCAGACGGAGTGATAAGATTAGAGTTTGTTTTACAATTGCAAAAAACACCTTAGTTGGCCCAGGAGACAAGGAGCTTTACGTACAGGTTTTAGACCCAACTAACAGTGTGCTTGGTGTAAACGAGCAAATTCAATTTGAAAATGACAAAGTTTTAAATTACTCTATTATTAGTAAGTTTAATTATGAGAATAAAAATTTGAATATATGTGAATTTGTAGCGCCAAATGACGATTTTGAAAAGGGGCGTTACGTTGTAAACGTATTCAATAAGGATAATATGATTTCATCTACTGAATTTACGCTTAGATAAGCAAATTAGATTAATTATTAATATTGATGGCCTAAGCAATTGAAGTTTGGGCCATTTTTGTTGATTAAAATAAATCATCCATATAAACCCAATTCTTGATTAACACTTCACGATAAACCATTTTTCTAAGCATAATTTAACTAGGGCTTGTGGCATCGATAATTTTGACGGGTTTAAATTAATTATTCCATTCTTATATTAGGTACTTACCATATTAAACCTTCAATGTCATTAAACTTTATTTATTGTTGTCGTTATCTAAGGCTCATTTTTATTGAGACCCTGTTTGAATTTTAGCTCATCGTTCTACTTGTTGAGTATTTAAGTTTTAAGCTAGTTGGGCTTCATAGAGCTATTTCGGCTGGTATGGAAATCTTAAATTGTAGGGTGCCGTATGGCTAAATGTATATGACCAATGAGTTAGCTTCAACAAAATTGTCATTGATCGCGATGACACGGCCAATGACAATTATCATTAAACGTTTTACTGATTACTAAAACGTTGTATCAATGATGTATGTTTCGCTAGTTGGTCAAAATCTGATCGGTGTGGGCCTTAGTTTTTACCTTGGTAATAACATCCTCAATAAGGCCATTTTCATCAATTACAAATGTGGTTCTGTGAATACCATCATATTCCTTACCCATAAATTTCTTAGGTCCCCAAACTCCAAATGCATTAATAACTTCCTTGTCCTCATCTGCTAAAAGCGGATATTTAAAATCGAATTTATTTTTAAAGTTGGATTGTTTTTTTTGGCTATCTGCGCTAACGCCCAATATGTCATAACCTTTTTCCTGAAATCTATCGTAGTTATCATTCAAATTACAGGCCTCTGCAGTACAACCCGGCGTATTTGCCCTGGGATAAAAAAACACCACGAGTTTTTTCCCTTTATAGTCTGATAGTGATCGGGTGTTGCCCTGTTCATCCTTTGCTGAAAATTCTGGAGCCTTATCGCCCGGTTTTAATTCTGTCATAATGGTTATTTTTGTATAAACTAATAATTTCCTTAAAATTACAACGAATGACCAAGCAGGAAAAAGTTGACTTTGTTATTAATACGTTAAAAGAGCTCTACCCAACCATTCCTATCCCCTTAAACCATAAAGACCCCTATACTTTGCTCATTGCGGTTTTGTTGTCTGCCCAAAGTACCGATGTTAGGGTTAACCAAATCACACCTCTTTTATTTGCGAAAGCTGATAATCCTTACGACATGGTAAAGCTGTCGGTTGAAGAGATTAGGGAAATAATCAGGCCCGTAGGTCTATCCCCAATGAAAAGTAAGGGCATTTATGGGCTATCAAGAATAATTTTGGAAAAGCATAGCGGCCAAGTTCCCCAAACCTACGAGGAGCTTGAAGCTTTACCGGCTGTTGGCCATAAAACCGCTGCCGTAGTTATGTCACAAGCCTTTGGGATTCCGGCATTTCCGGTTGATACCCACATTCATCGCTTGATGTACCGGTGGAATTTAACCAAAGGTAAAAACGTTATACAGACGGAAAGGGATGCTAAACGCCTTTTTCCTAAAGAGCTTTGGAACGATTTGCACCTTCAGATTATTTGGTACGGTAGAGAGTATTCTCCTGCAAGAGGTTGGCATTTAGAAAAAGATATCATTACCAAAACCGTTGGCCGAAAATCTGTTTTAAAAGCATATTTTAAGTCCAAAAAATAAACTTTCGGTATAATGATTGGTAATTATTTAAAAATCATTTTTATGTTAAGGAATTCTATTTTTTATCTGCTTATCATCTCGCTTTTTAGCATCAATTCATCCTGCATCCCGGTGAAGATTGCCCCGAACATCGATACCCATAGAGTCATGTTGGCGAAAAAGTTTAAAAGAAAATTACCTCGCGAGACCTCATTTATCTTCGAAGATCCTAAGGATGCTTATGCATTTTATGATTATGTGAACACCAAGTTTCAGCTTAAACATCAAAATGTTGGACTTAATACACCATTTCAAATTGAAGGAAAAACATATTATTTAAATTACAAGGAGGCAGAAAAAACCACGAACGTTGTGAATTTGCCATTAATCCTTATTGATGCAAAACGCAGTAGCAATGGGAATAGCAGTTTATTTGAAAATTCCTATGTGAGTAGAAAGGGGCAGTGGTATCTCGTGTTGAGCGTTCACGATGATAATTTTAAGAACTGCTTGCTCGATGATTACGAAAACCAAGATCGAGTGATAGATTATCTGGAGTACATGAGACAAGAGTATCTAAATACCGAAAACTATAAAGAATTACATTTAACCCAGCAATAAGTTCACTTAGGTTATACGTGAGCATTTAATTATAATTTTATTATTATTCAAATCTGTAGTAAAAAAAAGATAGACGGTACCACCTTCGGCAATCTTGAATGTCTCCCTTATGCGACGCACGCTATTTGGAAAATTCCTTACCGTTACGTTGGCTTTTTTTAACTTTAATTTTTTAAACGCCTTCTTGTTATAATTCAAAACGGTTTCAATCTTAAAGCGTCTTCCAGGAAAATTTATCAGGTGATCAGCCGTGTACAGGTGGGAGTGTTGATGCAGTTTATCGATTCTTAATCTCTCGGCGACTACCTTAAATGCGCCGGCCTTTAAAATTGCTGAGTTAGGTTCATACAGAAAGTTTTTAGGCTCTGCATAACAAATGTCAAGGTTTTGCTCTTCATAGAGGTTAAAGTTAAAGGACTCTGTGGTTTGGTTCGTAATATTTGAAGTAATGATGTCTATGCCTTCATTATAGTTTTTACTTAATATCCAAAACAGCTCCTTCACTTCATTATTTAAGGCTATAATATGTATTTGTCTTACAAATTTTAGTTCTGATATTCCTGCTGTTAAGTCTAAAAGTGGCGAGGTTTTAATAGCGACATTAGTTGTGTGGTCAAAAATTGCGTTCAAATTTTGGGGTAGATTTGGCTTACAGTCCCTAAGAAAAAAAACCTTGCCTTTACTATCGTGGCGACGCGAGGGATCTATATATATCCAATCGTAGTTTTGGTTTTTGGTTTTAAGGTAAGCTATACCATTTCCTAAAATCGTCTTAATATTTTTAACGTTTAGCTGTCTAAAGTTATGGGTGGCTATTTTTGAAAGCTCTATATTGATTTCACAGTGGTCAACATCCTTAAAATTTTTTGAAAAATAAAGGCAGTCCACTCCAAATCCCCCAGTTAAATCAATGATGGTATTGCCACTTAACACTTCGGCTTTGTATCGAGCTGTTTCTTCAGACGAGGTTTGCTCGATATGTACTTTTTGGGGATAGTAGATGTTTTCAGTAAAAAACCAAGTAGGGAGTTTAGATTTACATTTTTGTTTTGATTCAATTTGTTGGGCTAATTCCAGAGTGCTTGCACCGTTAAATGTTTTACCCTTTAGTATCAATTCAGCTACGTTACTATTGAGATTTTGATTAATGTAAGCTTGTACGGCGGTATTTAAAATTTCAGGATTCAAATACCGCGGGTTAAAATTTTTACCACTTTATATTGTGAGAGAAACTCTTTCAAAATGACCTTAAGCGCTGTGTAGGCAGGTACCGCTACAATCATGCCTACCACGCCAAAAAGAAGGCCGGCTATAATAATTATCAAGAAAATCTCTAACGGATGTGATTTAACGCTTTTGGAGAAAATGTAAGGTTGGCTGAAAAAATTATCCACCAATTGCCCGATTAAGATTACAATTAATGTAAAAAACAGTTTAGGTAGTACGACGGTTTCAAAATCAGCAACTAAATTATCTGTGGTCACCAGAAATATCATTAAAATCCCACCAATTAGAGGCCCTATGTATGGAATGATATTAACCAAGGCACATAAAAATGCAATGACCACCGCATTTTCTGCTCCAATAATCAATAAACCGATAGTGTAAATGATAAATAATATGAATAACTGAGAAAAAAGACCCACAAAATAACGGGAGAGCAAATGCGAAATCTGTAATAAGGAATGTTTTACCCGTAATTCATTATGTTTTGGGACAAAGGTTAAAATACCGTTTCTAAAGAGTGTGGAATCCTTCAAGAAAAAAAATGCTATAAACAACACCGAAAGCAAACCTATACTAAAACTGCCCAAACCTGAAATTAAGCTATTTAGAAAATCAGGTATAGCGCCATAATCCAAATTTGAAAGTATTTTTGAATCACTTATAGCCTTATTTGCATTTATGTTATGCAATTGCAAATAGTCAATTAATTGTATGTACAAACCCTCAATATTGCCCCTTAATTCATCAATGTCCAATAGGGATAGGTTTTGACCTTGTTCTAATAAAAGCGGAACCAATAGACTGATAATGCCTGTAAATATTCCTAAAAACAACAGCATTGTGACAATGACTGCTAAAAGGTTACGAAATTTTAGTTTCTCATGAAGAAAATCTACAATTGGTTTTCCTAGCAGCGAAATGACCGCTGCAATAAGTATATATGCAATTACAGATTGAATCTCGTAAATGAAATACAGCAGAAGACCAATGAGTACGAGAATACCAATTGCTCTGAGTATTCCGTTTGCTATTATTTTTGAGGTCATTGGTTATTGGTTATGCAGTAAATATAAAAATTGTTTAAATAAGTTGTGTTGTTACTTCGAACAAAGCAATGCTTGCCGCCTGTACAAGATTCATGCTACTGTTATGTCCAAACATTTCAATATGTATAGCATAGTTTACCATATTTAGAGCAGATTCACTTACTCCAAAATTCTCAGCACCTAAAATAAGTGCAATGGGTTTGTTCTTCGGAAATTCGAAATCTTTGATTGAGCCGCTATTTGATGTAATTTCAAGCGCCACGATAAGACAGTCTTTAGATTTTAAATGGGATAGTGTTTCAATAATATCCCTATTATCTTGGTATGTTACAAACTTCTCGGTGCTACGTGATGCTTTGGTCATTTTTCGACCTTTTGGAATCTCACTCCCACAAAAAATGATTTGTTCAACCCCAAAGGCATCTGCCGTTCTAAATAAACCGCCAATATTCGGTGCGCTAGTTACATTGTCGCAGATTAAAGTGATTGGGAAAGTTTTGGGCGTAAATTTCTTAGAGTAGTGGGTAAGTTGCATGTTTATTTTAAACGTTTTCAGTAAAGAATAACTAATATACCATCAATAGTTCCAGCGTTGAGTGAGACTCCTTTTTAAAGGTTAGCACCCTATTAATTCTCAAAAGCATACTTAACAATATTTGCCCCCATTTTTAGTGCTTTTTGGCGAACCTCTTCTGGGTCATTGTGCACTTCGGGGTCTTCCCAACCATCACCCAAATCACTCTCATAGGTAAATAGCAGCATTAATCTACTGTCATGAAACATTCCAAGGGCTTGTGGGCGCTTTCCGTCGTGTTCATGTATTTTGGGCAGACCTTCAGGAAACTCAAAGGCGGCACTAAAGATGGGATGGTTTTTTGGCAGTTCCATCAATTTCTTGTTTGGGAACACTTTTTTTAATTCTTTCTTGATATACGGTGCCATCCCGTAATTATCGTCAATATGGAGAAATCCGCCAGATTCTAAATATTTTCGAAGATTTTCGGCATCATCATCATCAAAAAACACGTTACCATGACCGGTGAGGTGTATTAGCGGGAATTGAAAAATATCAATACTTCCAAGCTCAACAGTTTCCGGTTTGGTTTTCATTTTGGTCTTGATGTTCTCATTACAAAATTTTATGAGATTCGGGAGCGCCGTTGGGTTACCGTACCAATCGCCACCACCCTTGTATTTGACCACCGCCAAATTTTGCGCTTTGGCGACAGATATGCAAAATACTGCTATAACCAACAGTATCATTGTAAGACATGTGGTATTGTGTTTCAAACTTAAAGCCATAATCAAAAATAAAACTTTAAACGATGAAAAAGATGTCTTTAACTTATTTTATGTTGTTTGTTCCCATCTTCTAGTTACGATTAGGGAAATTTAGTTTGTAAGCCCAGTATTGTTTTATACGTCAATGCTGGTTAGGGCTACCAAACGGCCAAGGTTGTATTGTTTACATTTATAACTGTAACGGCTGGTAATGGGAAAATTACATTAGGTTTATTATTTAAATATAGATTGTATAAAGATTAGTCAAGCAAATCGTACATTAGCGACAACACCAAATGCCATAACTTAAAATTTAAGGGTAGCAGTGCTATGTCATTAGATGGTGATAGGCAATTTATGATATCTTCAATCTTTTACGCCGTAAATGTAATTCTAACCTCTATACTTATTACTCAGGTTGGTTTATAAACGCAACAGAATGACACGCGACTAGCGCTGCGGTCTCGGTTCTTAGCCGTGATTCGCCCAAAGTAATCGGGTAGAATCCTTTTGATTGAGCCAACGCTATTTCAGCATTGTCAAAATCTCCTTCTGGGCCAATGAGAATGGTAACATCCTGTTGGGGGATTAATTGGTTTTTTAACGATTTTCTGTCGGTTTCTTCACAATGTGCAATGAATTGTTGGCCTTTAAAGTCGTTCTTTAAAAAATCCGTTAATGACATTGCGCCGTTTAGTTTGGGCAAGTAACAATTTAAGGATTGTTTTAAGGCAGACTGCAATACCCGTTCAAATCGTTCTTTTTTAATCACCCGCCGTTCACTATTTTTTGTAATTATTGGAGTAATCTCATCAATTCCGATTTCAGTAGCTTTTTCAAGGAACCACTCGTAGCGGTCATTCATTTTCGTTGGGGCTACCGCGAGGTGAAGATTGTAATTTCGAGCCAACTGAAAGTTTGATGCCTTTATTTCAGCCTTGCAGTATTTAGCATCTGCAGAGATTATTTCAGCAGAAAAAAGCCATCCTTGACCGTTAGTGATCTGAAGCGTATCGCCAACCGATTTTCTTAGCACTTTTACGATATGACGGCTTTCTTCCTTTGAAAAAGTTATTACGCGGTTTTCTTCGGAAATTTCTGCATTATAAAATAGCTGCATTATTTTCTAGGTTCGGTAACTTTAAGGACTTTGACCTCCTCAATCAATTTTTGGTCTGCCGTAACCAAAATGACGTAATAGGAGTTTTGTTCTGGTATATCTACCATAAAGATGTCGTTAACGCTATGATTGCCTAAAAAGATGGCATTCTCAATGCGCTGGGGTAATTCACCTCTTTTAAACCATCCCAAATCACCACCCTGTTGGGCGGTTTTGTCCATAGAATACATTCTGGCTAAATCTTCAAATCTGTAACCGTTTTTAAACCGTTTGATTATGAGGTTTCGTATTTTATTGATCTCGGCTATTGTTTTAAGGTTGCCGTCAAAATAGATGGCGCTTGCCTTTGCAAAGGGTGTCTCATTTTTCTCAATGACTTTGTAGTAGGTGGGTATAGGATTATTCTTATCAATTTTTTTTGTGCCAACGCTCATGGCCATGATATCTTTGGCAAAACGGGTTTTGTGCTTTACTGGGTTGAAGACGATGACTTTTCCGTTGGCAGATTTATTTCTTTCTATAAATTCCTTGGCCTCTATTTCAGATTGAATGGCGTCTAATGAATTATCAAAACTTTCGGTTTGGGAAAATGAAACAAGGGTAACTGCGAATAGGGCAATAAATAATCGTGTTTTTAACATGTTGTAGGATTTTATGGGTTTATATTACAAATGTATCATCAAACGTATTTCTTAAGCATCGAGCTGAAAAAGTTTTCAAAAAAATAGTGTTAATAACCTTCTAACAGCTCGGCCTGTAAAGTAAATCACGTTGAAGTTTAACGTATAGAACCATAAATTCTTATTTTGACGCTCTTTTAGTATTGGGTAGAATGAAAGATTTTCTGGAAGAATGTGGCCTGGGCGAGGCGGTCACTAAGCTCAATACATTGCTACCAAAAGACTTTTATGTAGTTGTACCTCTATTGCGGTTTTTTACCCCAAGCCATATGTGGTAAATGAGTTTGCAACACATTATTTAACAGCTACGACGCTTATTTCAACATTTACGAACTTAGGTAAATTGGCCACTTCAACCGTTTCTCGCGCAGGAGCGGTCATGGCATCAAAGTATTGGGCATAGATTGTGTTTATTCTTGAGAAATTTGTCATATCACTTATAAAAATTGACGTTTTTACTACATTCTCAAAAGTCATTTTGGCGGCTTCTAAAACTGCCTTTAAATTTTCCATAACTTGCTCGGTTTCCTTTTCAATGGATTCCAAAACCAAATCACCGTTGTTAACATTCATTGCAATCTGCCCAGAGGTATAAAGGGTGTTTCCAGCCATGACAGCTTGGTTATACGGGCCTATTGGGGTTGGTGCTTTTGTTGTATTGATTATTTTTTTCATTTTTTTAAAATGTTGACTTTAAGTTCTATGAAAAGGTAAAAATGAATTTACCCAAATTTAGATTCAAAATTTGCTATTTAATTATTAGCACATACAGTTTATAACCTGGCTTTTATAGCTGCGTATCTGGTTGACGCCTTTTATCATATTTTAAATCCTTGAGTAAATTTGATTTTATACCAATAAAGAAATTCCACTGTGCAAATCGTCCAAACGGTACGTAACTAAAATTCATGCGCCAGCTCAACAAGTCCCTTTCAAACCTAAATTGGGTTTGCGTGAAACCACTGTTTACAAAATCATACCCAGAAGAAACGCCTACAGACCAGCGGGGGGAGAGCTCTACATCGCCCGAGAACATTAATGAGGTATTGGTAATTTCATTTTGACGCGCAGCATTAGAGTAGTTAGCAGCGAGCATTAAGTTAAGACTCCACGGAATTTTATAATTATACAGATCTGATACCTGTTCTTCATTCTGGCCGGTAACATCGGTGTCATTAAGTCGCTTGTCGGCAAAATCCTGGGTTTTACCAAAGAGGTCATCTTCACGACCGCCACTTCTCAAAGATTCATCGGTTCCATTTTCATCAGATTCGTCGCGCGTAAATGTATCGCTCGAAATATTGTAGCTAACATTTAGGTTGGCCCGGGTCAACCTAAATAGGCTACCACCATTATTTATGTTGAGTACGTCTATTCTTCGATTGTTATTATCAAGAGCATAGGGATCCAACTGCATCCCAAAGTTGATGTTCATTTTATTGTCTAAAATTTGCGTGCCCCCATTGACCCTTACCGCACTAATCCTAAGCGAATCGCTTGCAAAGTTATAGTTGGTAGCTACATTAAAGTTATTGAGTAACATAACTTTTTTTGGTTCGGTAGCCGTACTGTCCTCATCCCGAACCTTTGCCTCAAAATTATTACCTATTGATAGCCCCATAGAACTTGAAAATCGCTGATTTGGCGTTCCAGCCGGGCTACCTTGAAATCGGGTATAGGTTTCCAAGCGTACATCCCTTGCAGTGGTCCCGTCTGCCGTTACAACCTCAAACTCATCGAAATATTGGTCAAAAGCGGGATTTATATTATAGCTAATGGCAGGCCGCATTACATGTCGGATTTTTTGGATTTTTGGATTTTTGCCTTTTTTCTGAAAATCGAAAAGACCATAAACCGTAGTTCCTATACTAGTGCTAAAGTTATAGGTAAAAAAGCGATCAAAACCAAATACCTCTTCTTCAATGAAGTCAGCTTCATCGGTTGGGTCATCAAACCTTCTTATGGTGTTCAGGGTCCAATTTTCCGACAGGTTGGTACTGGCACTCATACTAAAATACTTGAATACCTTGAAATTTGTTGTAACAGGTATGGTATGTACGGCCCCAATTCTCGCATCATCAAACATTTCGCCCGTAAATAATACTGAATCTGTCGTTCTAATCGTGTTCTCGGCCCTTACGTTATATTGAAGGTTAATGTTTTGAATAATTCCTTTTTTTGTACCAACTCTCGGAGCAAAAGGAAAAATCCGGCTAACGCTCCCTTGAAATGTTGGCAAGGTTAGTGTTGCCGCACCTGTTTGTGTATTCTGTTGAAGCCCTGCGGTAGTATTTATATTCACCTGGGGTTCACCTTGAAATGATTTAGAGTAGGAAATTGAGGATTGTAGTGTATTATTTTGAGTCTGTGCTAGGTTTACCTGATTGATGGATTGTTGAAAGTAATTGCTACTTCCCAGATTAACTTGTGCAGAAAATCGAGAGCTTGGATTTGATTTTGCGTCTTGGCTGTGCGACCATCTTAAATTATAGACCGTGGTTTTAGAAAAATTTGGAAACCCGCGCTCACTGTTAATCAAATTTTCATATCTAAAACTAACTTGTCCCCTAAACTTATAACGTAATGCATAATTACTGTCAAATCTAAGACCGTAACTTCCGTTTGTAAAATAATCACCCAAAACCGCAAGATCTACATAGTCGCTTATTGCAAAGTAGTAGCCACCATTTTGCAAGTTATACCCCCTGTCTGCATCTCCAAGAGCCTGCCCGGGTGTTGGCATGATAATACCCGATTTTCCCTTGCTGTCCGTATTCATAGGAAAATAGGCAAAGGGCAGACCAATTGGTGTGGGTACATCATAAATAAACAAATTGGTGACCCCGGTAACAACTTTTTTCCCAGGAACAAATTTTGCATTTCGCATCAAAAAGTAGTATTCTGGGTCATCCAAATTCTCTGAAGTGGTGTATTTGCCATCCTGCACGAAATAAACGGAATCGTTTTCCTTCTTTGTAAGGTCCGAAATTATGGTCCCGCCGCTTTGTTCTGTCTTGGAATTGTAAATAAGCGCTCTCTTCGTATCGGTATTAAATATTATAGAATCTGGTTCTACCACATTCTGCCCTTGGGTAAATACCGGAGCCTGGGTGTAAACACCTGCAGTATCCTTTAGCCGCCCGGCATAAACTGTATTTTTATTATGGTCTATTACAATGATACCAGAGGTAATATTCATATCACCGTAATCTACTTTGGCTTCGTTATATAAGGTGGTTTGATTGAGCCTTTGGTTTAAGGTCACATAATCTTTAGCGGAGTAGTTGACAATAGCGGTTAGGATCTCATTTTTCTTAGAAACGGTATCGGTTTTTGTACTGTCAACCTCAATTGTTTCAACTTCTGGCATGATGATTGAATCCGTCTTTAAATCTGGGGTGTCTAAAGTAGAAACAGGTTTTATGGGCTTTCGTTGAACTGGCAGGTCTTGGGCGACGCAAAACATGTTGATAAACATGGTAAAACTTAGAAGCAAAAGTATATGAAAGCTCTTTGTGTGCAACGCTTTAAAATGTATTTTTGCGAATGTATGGTTCGGTTTTTGAAACCCCAAACTTACATATATTTTTTATGATTAAATTATAACAGCAAGGTCTGTATGATTCGTAATCATCACAAGAATGTGGCCAAAAGGGAATCAATAAATCGAACTTTCAAACCGTTAGGATTTTTATGAGAACGAGACATGATTATAAATTCGTATTAATTTTAACCTCAATTATAGGTTTTTTAACGCAGGTTAACGCCTATCAAGCTAAAAGGGACAAGTTTGTCGTGGTTTTGGATGCTGGTCACGGTGGGCACGATTCGGGAAATTTGGGCAGTGGGTATAAAGAAAAGGAAATTGCCCTCAAAATTGTTCTTGATGTGGGTGAGACCTTATCTAAAAATAACGACATTGAGGTGATTTATACCAGAAAGACCGATAAATTCGTCACCTTACGGGATCGGGCTAGAATTGCCAATGAAGCTGATGCTGACTTATTTGTTTCCATTCACTGTAATGCACATAATTCTCCCGCTAATGGTACCGAGACCTTTGTACTCGGTCTTCACGCCAATCAAAGAAACTTTGAAATTGCAAAAAAGGAAAATGAAGTAATTTTTCTAGAGTCTGATTACGAAAAGCATTATGAGGGTTTTAATCCAAAATCACCTGAGTCCATGATAGGTCTCACCTTGATTCAAGAAGAATATTTAGACCAGAGCATTAGACTTGCCCGTAATATCGAAGATAATTTTAAGCAGCAGCATAAAAGAAAAAGTAGGGGCGTAAAACAAGCGGGCTTTTGGGTCTTGCACAATACCTATATGCCCAGTGTACTGGTCGAAACGGGATTTTTAACCTATAAGCAAGAAGGGGCGTTCCTAAATTCGAGGGCTGGTCAATCAAAAATGGCAGAATCCATTTCTGAAGCCATATTGACGTATAAAAAACAACTAGATCGCAACGTGGGCGAAGGTATTTACGGTAATTCAATACCTTTAGAGGTCGATACCTTGGAGGTGGAGCCACAATTATTTGACGATGTCACCTTTATGGTGCAGATTGCTGCAAGTTCCTTAGCTTTAGAAACTGAACCTTATAATTTTAAGGGTCTGGATAACATCTCAAGGATTAAAACCGGTGATTTTTATAAATACTACTTTGGTAAAACTTCGGATTATGCCGAAATTCGGCGCCTGGAAACGCAGGCCAAGCTTAAGGGGTATGAAAGTGCCTTTGTAGTAGCTACTAAAAATGGCGAGCGGGTTGACCTTTCGGAAGTCTTAAAATCGGCTTCAAATTAAAAACATTCTTAATATTTTTATTCCTAATTTTGTTTTAATCAAATACAAAGCATTTTGAAGATTTCAAGGGAAGTTAAAACGGCCATTTTGGTCATTTCAGGTATAATTCTGTTTATATATCTCTTTAATTATCTTAAAGGTGATGATTTGCTCGACTCATCAAGAACTTATTATGCGGAATATAAAAACGTAGAAGGTTTAGCCGTTTCAACACCGGTTACCATTAGTGGTTTTAGCGTGGGTAAGGTTAAGGATATCAAATTGAAAAATGATAATAGTGCTAACCTGTTAGTGACCTTGATGATTGAAAACGATTATGAGTTTTCAAAAAATAGTAAGGCAGAGTTAAGGGATTTAGGCTTAATTGGAGGCAAGGGCATAGAGATCATACCGGTTTTTGATGGTGCGCCTATTGCAAAATCCGGAGATACTTTAAATGCCTCGGTTAAAGAAGGGCTTACAGAGCTTATAAATCAACGTTTGACCCCGCTACAAAAGAAGATAGAGATTGTGATGAATGATGCCGACTCACTGTTAACGGGCGTCAACGATGTGTTAGATACCGGGACTCGAAAAAATCTAAAACAAAGTATAGCCGATTTGTCATTAATTGTCGCCTCCTTCAAAAAAACATCAAGCACATTCAATCGCTTTGTTGAAAATAATGAAACGAGCTTAACCAATACCATATCAAATTTTGAAAGTAGCTCTGAGAACATAACCAAGATAACAGATAGTCTAGCCAGAACTGATATAGCAGGAGCAATCAAGGACTTAGAGTCAACCGTAGATAAATTTGATAATTTAATTGCCGGAATTGAGAATGGTGAGGGCTCGGTTGGTAAGCTTCTCAAGGATGAAGGATTATATAATAATCTTGAAGGTGCATCCAAACAAATGGAAGAGCTGCTTCAGGATATGAAACTTAATCCAAAACGATATGTGCATTTTTCGTTGTTCGGGAAGAAGCCGAAACGCTATGATGCCGATGGAAATGTGATTGAAGACGAAGACTAAAATTTAAGCATGGAATATTTACCCCAGATACTATTTGCCATCGCCCTTTTCATAGGCATTTGGTACTTTACTAGAAACGTAAAAAAAATTAGCCGAAATATTAAGCTCGGTAAAGATTATGACGCGAGCGATCATAAACCACAACGTTGGAAAAATATGGCTCGCATAGCTTTGGGCCAAAGTAAAATGGTGACCAGACCAATTGCAGGGTTTCTTCACGTTATTGTCTATATTGGGTTCGTTATTATCAACATTGAAGTACTGGAAATAATTATAGATGGACTTCTAGGCACTCACCGTATTTTTGCGCCTCTTGGCTTTACTTACGATGTGTTGATCGGCTCGTTTGAAATATTGGCATTTGCCGTTTTGGTTGCTGTTATAGTATTCTGGTTGAGAAGAAACGTGATGAATATTAAGCGTTTTCTAAGTAAGGATCTGAAAGGCTGGCCTAAAGCTGATGCCAATTATATCTTATATTTTGAAGTAGTGCTCATGTGTTTGTTTTTGACCATGAACGGGGCAGACCTGCAATTACAATTGAACGGTGCCGAGGGTTATGAAACAGCTGGTTTATTCCCAATTAGTCAATGGCTACTGCCGCTGTTTGATGGGCTTTCCAATTCAACGCTTATCATAATTGAACGAAGCGCATGGTGGTTGCATATTCTGGGTATTTTAGTGTTTTTGAATTATCTGTACTATTCCAAGCACTTACACATCTTATTGGCTTTCCCTAATACGTATTTTGGTAGGGTTAAGCCACAAGGGCAGTTTGAAAATCTTAATGCCGTCACCAATGAGGTTAAACTTATGATGGATCCAAATGCCGATCCTTTTGCAGCTCCAACACCAGGAACTGAGGACGAAGTTCCTGAAAAGTTTGGGGCTAGTGACGTACAGGATTTAAATTGGTTTAATTTGCTAAGCGCCTACACCTGCACAGAGTGTGGTAGATGCTCGAGTCAATGCCCGGCCACCCAAACCGGGAAAAAACTATCGCCAAGAAAAATCATGATGGATACCCGTGACCGCCTCGAGGAGGTCGGTAAGAATATTGATGCCAATAATGGCGAGTTTAAGGATGATGGTAAGCAACTCTTAAATGATTATATAACCCCAGAGGAGCTATGGGCCTGCACGAGCTGTAATGCCTGTGTCGAAGCATGTCCCGTTAGCATCAATCCTTTAGATATTATTTTACAGATGCGTCAATATTTGGTTATGGAGCAGAGCGCTGCGCCAATGGAATTGAATAACATGATGACCAATGTTGAGAATAACGGTGCACCATGGCCTTACAATCAAATGGATCGTTTAAATTGGAAAAATGAGGCTTAGTGGAAATTTCACGACTAAAATTTCTCTTTACGATATGCATACTGGCGTTTTCGATGTCGTTTGGTTGTTTGGCCCAATCCTATAGAAAGGATTCATTACAGATTAAGGCATATACTTTAATAAAATACGAAAACAATCAGGTCAAGGATATAGAATTAATTAAGGTTCTCTGTGATTATTGTACAGATTTGCAAAAAAAAGCAATTGGAGAAGAGGCCTTAAGACGCTCTTTTCTAGATAGATATAGTGACGAGAATAGGATGACCAATGGGCAAAAAAAACTGGCAATATTTATTAGGGTTGCTAAAAGAGACCTAGCAGCAATAAAAGAAGAGGAAAAGGTAAATAACTAAGTAGAGCGCCATCCAACAATTTAAAAATTCTTATAGGCTGAACTTTTAATAATTATAGGATATTGGCTCATATTAGAATTTTTCAATATAAAGACAGAGTATAAATATTTAAAACCATACCCGCTTTCGGGGCATTGTGATGAAAAGAGAAGAAGCTGACCAATTGTTACATGAAAAAGTAGAAGCTGGTGAAAAGGTAAGCCCAGTTCTACCAAAGGGTGTTAAAAACTATTTAATTGATATTGATGGCACCGTTACGGAAGATGTCCCTAATGAGGAGCCAGAACGCATGGCAACTTGCGAACCCTATCCAGATGCGCTTGCTACTTGCAATAAGTGGTACGATAAGGGCCATATGATATGCTTTTTTACTTCAAGAACAGAAGAGCATCGTGAAGTTACCATTAATTGGCTTAATAAACACGGCTTTAAATTTCACTCTTTATTAATGGGAAAACCCAGGGGAGGTAATTACCACTGGATTGATAACCATTTGGTAAAGGCGACCCGATATAAAGGAAAATTTACAGACTTAGTAGAGAAAAAAGTTAAGATTGAAGTCTTTGACGATGGCCATCACGATTGAACTTTTCATGAATCAAGGATCTATAGTTACAAGATTTTAAAAATAGTATGATGTCCCCAAGGCTTGTCTTTATAAGTGTGGCAACCAAGTAATCTAAATAAGAATATAGAAAACAGGGTAACGATAAAGGAAAATAAAGAGTAATAAAAAAAATAGAACGTGAGGAAAAGTTAACAATGCCCTTTAATCATCTACTAAAATCTTTTATCCCACCTCTGATTTCTAAGGTCTAAGGACAAAAAATAAAGAATAAAATATGAGCGAACAACTAAAAGTACCAACAATGGCAGAATTTATGGCAGAGGGTAAACAGCCTGAAGTCCTTTTTTGGGTGGGTTGTGCCGGAAGCTTTGATGACAGAGCAAAGAAAATAACAAAGGCTTTTGTAAGATTATTAAATAAGGCCAACGTAGAATTCGCCGTTTTGGGAACTGAGGAAAGTTGTACCGGCGACCCTGCAAAACGAGCTGGCAATGAATTTTTATTCCAGATGCAGGCAGTGACAAACATTGAAGTCTTAAATGGTTATGAGGTAAAAACCATTGTCACTGCCTGCCCTCACTGCTTCAACACCATAAAAAATGAATACCCTGGTCTTGGCGGAAACTATAAGGTCATGCACCATACCCAGTTTTTAAGAAATCTTCTTGAAGATGGACGATTAACCATAGAAGGAGGGCAATTTAAAGGAAAACGAATTACATTTCATGACCCATGTTACTTAGGAAGAGCTAATAACGTCTATGAGGCACCACGAGACTTAATTAAAAAACTAGACGCCGAGTTGATTGAGATGAAAAGCTGCAAGTCACGCGGTCTTTGTTGTGGTGCTGGTGGCGCACAAATGTTCAAGGATGCCGAACCAGGTAATAAGGAGGTAAATATTAAACGTACGGAGCAGGCCTTGGAGACCCAGCCAGAAATAATTGCTGCTGGTTGCCCGTTTTGTAATACCATGATGACCGATGGCGTAAAGAATAAGGAAAAAGAAGGGGAAATAGCAGTGATGGACGTAGCGGAATTGATTGCCAACGCCCAGGATTTATAATTATGCCTAAGCAAAATACGGTGTGGCCCAAGATAATTCGGGCAGGTTTAATAGGGGGATTAATATTCTCAGGAATCGTGGTGTGTTTAAATTTTTTACTTACTGGTAATATTTCAATACTAAAACCATTAGTTTATTTTGTTATTGGCGCTTTGCTTTATGGGTTTTTAGCCTATCGCAGTAGTAAAAAATCAAGCAACTAATTAAAGAAGCAATTAATTGAAGTTACGTGAACGAATCTACCAAAATCATACTCAAAGCAGCTTTAATTAACGGTTTAATATGGTCGGGAATCTTAATGGCATTGACCTTTTTAAAAAATGGCCAGATTTATACTAACTACCTCCCGTTTTGGTTTTTGTTTTTTGCGGGTACTGGCGCCGCTAGGAAATATTATTTTTTGTCAAAGGAAAAATAAATGTTCACAAACGCTCAAATAGATGTAAATGATTTACCACGACTAGATGAGGTTACCTTGGTGCCAATCTCAAAAAAGTTTTTATACATCATACTTTTCAACAAATTGATAGTTTTTGCTTTTGTTTATGGCGCTCTAATTATGGCAAGCACATTTGCAAATGATGTACTTTTTACCGAGTATTTTCAATATTTGGTATTTGCAGTTACTTCTATATTAATTTTAAATCTGGCTTTCGCGGTAATTGCCTTTCGTAAAAGAAAATATGCTCTTAGGGAAAACGACCTAATTTATTCAAAGGGCTTGCTATTCCTCAAAATAACCGTTGTGCCAATTTCAAGAATTCAGCATATTGAAGAAACCAGGACTTGGCTTGCGAGGCAGTTTGGGCTAGCCTCACTAAAAATTTTTACGGCCGGCGATTCTGGCACAGATTTAAGCATAAGTGGATTAACTGAAGCCGAGGCCAGAAAAATCAATGATTTTTTAAGCACCAGGGTGAATGCAGGAAATTGATTTTTCACGACCGGCAAGACAATCGCCAAAAGGAGTTATCGTCATTTTTGGATTGAAATCTGTTCAATTTATCAGGCGATTTTTCGTTTTGATATTGGCACTTGGTGTTTCGGTTTTCAAAAAAAACGCTTTTGCCAATTTAAGCCCGATTGCTATTGTTATAATTATCATGCTTATCCTCATAGGCCTAATCATTTATTCTGTTCTAAGGTATCTAAACTTTAAATTTCATGTAAGCCAAGACGATTTTCATTTATCCACAGGTATTTTGAATAAGGACAATATTGTAATCCCAAAGTCTAAAATACAGAATGTAAACATTAAGCAGAATTTCTTTCAACAATTAATTGATGTAGTATCGGTTAATATTGAAACCGCAGGTGATGACAGTTCAGAAATCGAAATAAGCGCTCTTGACAAAGGCAATGCCAACAGGTTAAAGGAAGAGCTCTTTACTAAGCAAAGTTTTGATGAAAATCTTGAGATGCACGTTGAGGCTAATGCATCAAATAATGACAAAGTATTTTTTAAAGCCTCAATAACACGTTTATTATTAGAGGGGGTATCAGAAAATCATTTCCGTAGTTTTTTGATTATCATGTCCTTTTTTTTCGGCATCTACTATGAGATAAAAGACTATTTTGAAAATTTGAGTTTTGAGGAGCAGCTTGAGAACAATATTAATCTGGCTGAAACGGCCTTTATGGGAACATTACTAATAAGTCTTGTTTTTGTTCTCTTGTTCCTTTTGGTTTCTATATTATTTTCGGTAATTAAAATGCTGATAATTAACTTAAATTTGGAAGTTATTGAGCATCGAAAAAACATAGAGATTAATAAAGGACTTTTCAACAAAATGTCTTTAGCGCTTACGCCAAGCCGCATTCAAAATTTGGTGATCAAAACCAACCGATTCAAGGAATGGTTAAACTTATACCGGCTATCGGTAAAGCAAGCTATGGTGAACAAGAAGCAACAGAAAAATTTTAAAATCGTTGCTTTAGACGCCAATCAACTTGAGTACTTAGTTAATAAGCTGCTTAAAACTTATACTAAACCAGAATTTTACCTTAAGCCTGATGGCTATTTTAAATATATTTTGTGGTTGCGGCTTTCAATTGGTTTCGCTGTATTGAACGTTCCAGCCTATATCATTATTGGGAATTATTTTTGGCTCGTAAACTTCTTATTTATAGCCTTTACAGCTATTTATGTGCACATTCGTTACAGAAAGTCAGGTTATTGTATTTCAAATAAATTTGTCACCATTACCAGTGGTTTCATAGATACGGTAACCCATATTTTAGAACTACATAAAATACAGTCTGTTGAGATGAGTCAAACGATATTTCAAAAAAGAAGGGGTATCGCTTCTGTAATTATTTCGACAGCTTCCAAAAGCGTGTCTATACCCTATATAAAAACAACAGACGCAAAATCTATTGTGGATAGTTTGCTTTTTAAGGTAGAATCCTGTAAAACAGATTGGATGTAATATTGTATTTTTACAACCCAAAAAGTTGGCTTATGTTAGTAGAATTTGACACCCTCCCTGAAAAATCCAGAGTATGGATTTACCAAAGCAATAGACCACTTACAGAAGAGGAAATTGCTAAGATTAAACCAAAATTACGTTCGTTTCTAGAACAATGGACGGCACATGGCCAAGATTTGCAGGCTAGTTACAAAATTGTTTATAAGCGATTTATTGTTATTGCTTTAAACCAAAGCTTAAACAGTGCAACTGGATGTAGTATTGATGCTTCGGTAAGGTTTATTCAACAATTAGAAAAAGATTATGCTGTAGATTTAATGGACAAAATGAATGTGACTTATAAAAACGGTGAATATATCGCACATAAGTCCTTGATTGATTTTAGAAAAATGGCAAAGAATAAATCTGTTTCAAAAAACACTATTGTCTTCAACAATTTGGTGACCAATATTGCCGAATTCAAGGAGAATTGGGAAGTCCCTGCGCACGAAAGCTGGCACGGCAGGTTTGTCAAGTAACTTGTTAGCTAATAGATGATTGTTGTTTTTTGAACTTGGGGAAATTGAAGATTTAGCAGCACCTATATTTTTAATAGAAGAAATTTAGAATTAAATGAATGCTGACCGAAGGTAGCTTGGACAGTAAGATAATGGTGTTGTAATTGAATGAAAAGTAGCGCGTGGACTTCAAAATACGTCTTATATCTAATATTCAATCCCGTTTCGTTGATATGAACCCTTTTTTTCCTGATAATAATTCTATCTTAAAGTTTTTAAACTTCGTCCATAAAATACTATTTTGGCATGATTGTTAATTAATAATTTATTCCCCCCGAACTTAATTTTATATGCGTCAATTATTGCCCCTCATTATTTTTTTGATTTTTATCCCTTCACTACCAGCGCAAACGGCAGACCACCCCCTGGCTGATGATGATTTGTTTCTTCAGAAAAAATGGGTGGATAGTGTTTACGATTCAATGACCTTAAAGGAAAAAGTTGGTCAATTATTCATGGTTAGGGCCTTTTCCAATGGCACTAAAAAACACGAAAACGAGATAGCGCACCTAATCAATAAATATCACATTGGCGGCTTGATATTTTCATCGGGAGGGCCGGTACGCCAGGCCAAACTCAATAACCTGTTCCAAGCCATTTCAAAAACGCCGCTTTTAGTGGGTATGGATGCAGAGTGG
>Ga0207419_1000020_pt1 | contig 109185 bp, 109 predicted proteins | sample ElkSloMetagenome_4_FD_184723 | JGI IMG/M metagenome (GOLD analysis project Ga0207419, IMG submission 184723) | Hot spring microbial communities from Elkhorn Slough, Monterey Bay, USA - MD2A (version 2) | ecosystem: Environmental > Aquatic > Marine > Intertidal zone > Estuary: Microbial mat ...
CGGTGATTTCGGGCATATCCGCAAGGTAGGTGCGCGTCACAGCCTCGTCTATGCGTGTCGTCACCGGGTCAAGCGTCACCACGCAGGACTGTACCACCGAGGCGCCCAGATCCGCGGTCAGGTGCCAGTCGTGTCCGCCCTGCGGTGCGAGCATGCCGACAAAACGCAGTTTTCTGATCCCGACAATGCCCAGCCGGGTGGCGATCGCCTCTCTTTCGTCGGCCGAGGGGACGATCTCGAACGGCGTGGGCTTGCGGTTGGGCAGATCGCTCAGACGGACGATATGTCGGGTCATTGGGGTCAAGGTGTCATCGTTTCTTGAACAGGCAGGTCAGGTGTTATAGTCGGGTCAAAAGACCCCGAGGGTCAAGGCAAGAGGGTGCGGTGATGGGTGTTCGGCCGGTGAATTTTGGCAAACTCCGCAGAATTGGAACGGGTGCGGCACTGGCGGCAACCCTGACGGCTTGTGCGCCCATCGAACGCTATCACGGCTTTGTTCCCCCGCAATCGGAATTGGCCGCGCTGGATGTCGGCGTCAGTACCAAGGACGAGGTGATCGGGCTGTTCGGACAACCCGTCGCCGACCGCGTTCTGCAGAACAATACCATTTACTACGCGGCGTCGAAATTCGAACAATTCGGCCCCCTTGCGCCGCGTGAAGTCGACCGCGAGGTCATCGCCGTTTCGTTCGATGCCAATGATCGTTTGCGCAATGTTGCACGCTACACGCTGCAGGACGGCCGGGTCGTCACGCTAGACCGCCGCGTCACCGACGACGGTATCGCCGATGTATCCTTCCTCAGCCAGCTCTTCGGAGCGTTCGGTCGTGTCGACGCAGGCACGCTGCTGGGTGTGGACGATCAATAGCAGTCGAGGCAGGCGCGTTTCCCGACACGCGGGTTGATCAGCCTTCCGGTGAAAATTCCAGCGCAACACCATTGATGCAGTAGCGCAGGCCCGTGGGTTGCGGACCGTCGGGAAAGACATGTCCGAGGTGCGCTTCGCAGCGGTTACAGTGGACTTCCGTGCGCTTCATGAAAAAGCTGCGGTCGACACTTTCGCCGACCATGTCGTCATCAAGAGGCTTGTAGAAGGATGGCCAGCCCGTGCCGCTTTCGAACTTGTGTTCCTGATCGAAAAGGGCGGCTCCACAGCAGACACAGGTGAACGTGCCGGGCTCCTTGGGGAAATCATCATGGGTTCCCGCGCGTTCGGTGCCGTGCTTGCGCGTTACCTTGTAGGCCAGATCGGATAGCTTTTCCCGCCATTCCGCATCGGTTTTCGTCACTTTGTCCATATCGTACCTTTGTCACGTTGATCCGTTTCGATAGACCTAATGGCAAGAGGCCTTTCCGCCAAGAAGGATGAAGATGACAATTCCGTTCGCAGCCGGTCGCCTGACCGCCCGCATCGCCGAAACCGGCGCGGATCTCGTCGCCTGCCAGCGTCTGCGGCACCGGTGCTTTTTTCAAAGTGAAGGTGTGGATCGGGATCGCTTCGATGCAAAATGCAGCCATCTGATGGTATTCGATCAGACCGGCGCCCTTGTGGCGACGGCGCGCGTGCTCTTTCTCGGCAGCGGAAACCGCATCGCGGAAAGCTATGCAGCACAGCATTACGACCTGTCGGGCTTGGCCGGTCAGTGCGCCCCCATGGTCGAGGTCGGGCGATTCTGCATCGCGCCCAAGGTGCAGGATGCAGATGTGCTGCGCCTCGCCTGGGCGGTGCTGACCCACCTGGTCGATGACGCCGGGGCAGAGGTGCTTTTCGGCTGCACCAGCTTTCAGGGGATAGATCCGGCACCCTACGGCAAAGGCTTTGCCCGGCTGCTGGCACAGCATCAGGGTCCATGTGCCAAACGACCCGGGGTTGGGGCAGGCGAGGTCGTGGCCTTTGCCGGCCAGCCTGACACCGGGTCCGCGCCCCTCCCGCCGCTTTTGCGGACCTATCTTGCCATGGGTGGTTGGGTCGGTGACCATGCGGTGGTCGATCGCGCGATGAACACGCTGCATGTCTTCACCTGTATCGAGCTTGCCGCCGTCCCGCCCGGGCGCGCGCGTGCGCTGCGTGCCCTTGCACAAGGCGTTGTCGTGGCCTAGCAGGCGGTATGGCCCGACCTCCTCTTTTACAATTATCCGATATCAGCCTTACATTCGGGGGTGATCCCGTGTTCGCCGATCTTTCGCTGGTGGTGCAGCCTGCGGACCGGGTCGCACTTGTCGGCCGGAACGGATCGGGCAAATCCACCTTGATGAAGGTCATGGCCGGGCTGGTACAGCCCGATTCCGGGGAACGGGTGGCCACACCGGGCGTGCAGGTCGGCTATATGGAGCAGGACCCCGACATGGCGGGCTGCGCGACGCTGGGCGACTTCGCCACAAGCGGATTGCCACCTGAAGAGGCCTACAAGGTCGACATGGTGGCTGAAGGGTTGAAATTCGATCCCGACGGCGATGTGGCGACCGCTTCGGGTGGTGAGAGGCGGCGTGCGGCACTGGCAAAACTCATGGCCGAGGCGCCCGAACTGATGTTGCTGGACGAACCCACCAACCATCTTGATATCGAAGCGATCGCCTGGCTTGAGAACGCGCTCAAACAGACCCGCGCGGCCTTCGTGCTGATCAGCCATGACCGCGCCTTCCTGCGTAACCTCACGCGGGCGACGCTCTGGATCGACCGTGGCGAGGTGCGCCGGTCCGAACAGGGTTTTGCCGGTTTCGAGGAATGGCGCGACAAGATCTGGGACGAGGAAGACCAGCAGCGTCACAAGCTCAACCGCAAGATCAAGGCCGAGGCACGCTGGGCGGTCGAGGGTATCTCGGCGCGGCGCAAGCGTAACATGGGCCGTGTGCGGGCCTTGCAGGACCTGCGCGCGCAGAGGGCGGCCCAGATCAGGCGGCAGGGCACCGCGGCGATGGCCTTCGAAGGCGGCGCCACATCGGGCAAGAAGGTGATCGAGGCCACGGGTCTGTCGAAGTCATTCGGCTCCAAACAGATCGTCGCAGACTTCGACCTCATGGTGCAGCGCGGCGACCGGATCGCTCTGGTCGGCCCCAACGGGGTCGGCAAGACGACGCTGGTCAAGATGTTGCTGGGGCAGATCGCGCCCGACGCAGGCGAGGTGAAGCTTGGCACCAACCTCGATATCGCGGTCTTCGATCAGGCGCGCGAGGCGCTGGTCCCCGATTTGTCGCTGTGGGAAAACCTCGCCAACGATCCCGAGATCGGCGTGTCGGGCAAATCCGACCAGATCATGGTGCGCGGCAATCCGCGCCATGTCGTGGGCTATCTGAAAGATTTCCTCTTCGACGAGGCGCAGGCACGCGCACCCGTCCGTGCCCTCTCGGGCGGTGAAAAAGCCCGGCTCCTGCTGGCGCGCCTGATGGCGCGGGAAAGCAATCTGCTGGTGCTCGACGAGCCGACCAACGATCTCGACATCGAATCGTTGGACCTTCTGCAAGACCTGCTTGGCGAATATGACGGCACCGCGATCCTTGTCAGTCACGACAGGGACTTTCTCGACCGCGTCGCGACCACCACCATCGCGATGGAAGGCGACGGACGTGCGACGGCCTACGCCGGCGGTTGGAGCGATTATCAAAGCCAGCGCGCCGATCGCGACGGCGCCGATCAGGTGAGGGATGCGGCAAGGACCGCGCCGGCAAAACCGCGGCAGGAGACACCGAAGCCCGCGAAACCCTCGGGCCTGTCATTCACCCAAAAGCACCGCCTCGATGAACTGCCCGCCGAGATCGACCGCCTGACCGCCGAGATCGGCAAACTCGAGACGCTCCTTGCCGATCCCGACCTTTTCACCCGCGAGCCGGTCAAATTCCGCAAAGCGACCGATGCACTTGTCCAGCGCCAGCAGGCCCTTTCGGATGCCGAGGAGGAATGGCTGATGCTTGCGGAAAAGGCCGAGAGCTAGGGCATCCGCAGCGCACCATCCAGCCGGATGGTCGTGCCGTTCAGGTAATCGCATTCGACGATGAAGGCTGCCAGTGCCGCGAATTCGCCGGGCTCGCCCAGCCGGGCTGGAAAGACGACGTCACGCGCCAGCCCGGCCATGACCTCTTCGCCCAGACCCTCCAGCATGGGCGTGCGGAAAATACCGGGCGCGATGGCCATCACGCGGATGCCCGCGCGTGCCAGATCACGTGCCATCGGCAATGACAGCCCGGTGATGCCTGCCTTTGATGCGGCATAGGCCGCCTGGCCCTTCTGCCCGTCGAAGGCGGCGACCGACGCGGTATTGATGATGACACCACCTGCCTGCATCCGTTCTGCCGCCAGCCGTGCGACGTTGAATGTCCCCGCAAGATTGATCGCGAGCGTTTTTTCGAAACGGCCCTGATCATGGGGGCCGTTCTGTCCCAGGGTTTTTTCTACCGCCGCGACACCGGCGCAATTGACGGCCACGTTGATCGCTCCCGCGGCATCGAGGCCCGCTGTCACACTCGCCGCATCGGTCACATCGACTGCGGCAAAACCGGCGCCGATGTCTTGCGCGAAACCGGCCCCCGCCGGGTCATGATCGAGGATTGTCACCCGGGCTCCTTGTGTGATGAAATGCCGTGCGGTCGCGGCACCAAGACCTGATGCACCGCCCGTCACGATCGCGTTTACGTCCTTCATCTGCATCCTGCGGCGTCCTTTTTCATGTTCTGTAAGTTCCTGCGCGGATGGGTGCCGCACGCCGAAGGCGCGGGCGGCTGCTACCTTTCCTGCGCCTTTGCCTGATCCCAAAGGGCATCCATTTCCGCCAGATCGCTGTCTGACGGGGATTTGCCGCGCGCGGCCAGCGCGTCCTCGACCGCGGCGAAGCGGCGGGTGAATTTCCGGTTCGCGGCCCGCAGCGCCTCTTCGGGGTCGAGATCCAGATGCCGGGCAAGATTGGCGACGACGAATAGCAGGTCGCCGAATTCTTCTGCCACCTCGGTATGCGACAGCGTTTCGCGTGCTTCCACCAGTTCGCCCGCCTCTTCGATGATCTTGTCGATCACATGGCTTGTATCGGGCCAGTCGAAACCGACGCGTGCCGCACGCTTTTGCAGTTTGACCGCGCGGGTCAGCGCAGGCAGGCCGATGGCGACACCGTCGAGCGTGCGGGTCTGTTTCTTGCCGGCGCGTTCGGCCGCCTTGATCCGTTCCCAGTCCTGCACCTGCTGCCCGGCGGACTTGTCGCGGGATTCGTCACCGAAGACATGCGGATGTCGTGCGACCATCTTGTCGCTGATGGCGCGCACGACACTGTCGAAAGTGAAATGCCCCGCCTCGGCGCCCATCTGGGTGTGATAGACCGTCTGCAACAAAAGATCGCCCAACTCGCCCTCCAGTTCGGTCCAGTCCTCGCGGGCGATCGCATCGGCGACCTCATAGGCCTCTTCGATGGTGTAGGGTGCGATACTGTTGAAATCCTGTTCGATATCCCAAGGACAGCCGGTGTCGGGATCGCGCAGGCGGCGCATGATTTCCAGAAGGCGCGGCATACCGCCCTCGGGGTCGTGGATCAGTGCATCATCAGCCATTGCAAGCCCCCCGGTTTTTGCGTTCACTGGCACCCTAAGCACAAGGCAATCGGAGCGCCAGCAATGCCCGTGATCAACCGGATCGCCGAATTCCAGGACGATATGACGCGTTGGCGGCGGCATCTGCACGCGCATCCCGAATTGCAATTCGACTGCCACCAGACAGCCGCCTTCGTTGCTGCGCGCCTGCGTGAATTCGGGGTCGACGAGATTCACGAGGGCATTGCCACGTCCGGCATTGTCGCCCTGATCCACGGGCGGGACGAAGGGGCGACCGTGGGACTGCGGGCAGATATGGACGCGCTCCCCATCAACGAGACGACAGGACTGGCGCATGCTTCGACCGCTCCCGGTCGTATGCATGCCTGCGGCCACGACGGGCATACAGCGATGCTTTTGGGGGCCGCGCGATATCTTGCCGAGACACGCAATTTCGCCGGCCGCGTGGCATTGATCTTTCAGCCCGCCGAAGAGGGCGGTGGCGGCGCGGGTGTGATGGTCGAAGAAGGCGTGATGGACCGCTTCGCGATCCGTGAGGTTTACGCGCTGCATTGCGCCCCCGGCGCGGCGGAAGGGGCGTTCTTCACAACGCCCGGGCCAATCATGGCCGCCGTGGATACCTTTCACATCCACATACACGGCAGGGGCGGTCACGGGGCCTTTCCGCATGAAACCGCCGATCCTGTCGTCGCAGCGGTGGGGATCGCCTCCGCGATCCAGACCATCGTGAGCCGCAACAATTTCGCCGAAGACGCGCTGGTGATCTCGGTCACGCAGATCCATACCGGCTCGGCGGACAATATCGTCCCCGAAACCGCCTATATCAACGGCACCGTGCGCACCTTCGACCCCGGCGTGCAGGCCATGGTGCAGAGGCGGCTACAGGCCATCGTCGATGGTCACGCAGCGGCCTATGACGTGAAGGCGGAATTGGACTACGAGATCGGCTATCCCGCCACGGTCAACGACCCCGCAAGGACTGCCTTTGCCGTCGAGGTCGCGCGCGAGGTATCGGCGGATGTGACGGGGGACGCGCCCCGCGAAATGGGGGCCGAGGATTTTTCCTACATGCTGCAGTCGCGACCCGGGGCGTATCTTTTCATCGGCAACGGCGACAGCGCGGGCCTGCACAATGCCGGGTTCGATTTCGCCGATTCAGCGGCACCCGCAGGGGCCTCTTTCTTCGCAAGAGTGGTCGAGCGGGCGTTGCCCTGCGACGGCGCACGCGCAGCACCCGACAGCAGGGATGCGCCCGCGACCGAAGAGTTTGCGTCATGACACTCGACAAGGCGAAACAGGCGATAGATCGCGCGTTCACAGCCACCGACCGGCGGGGTCTGGCCTTTGAGAACGCTTTCGCCGGCGCGACCTCGTTCTTGCGGCGGACCTACACCAAGACCCTTGCGGGCTATGACCTGGCGGTGACGGGCGTGCCCTTCGATCAGGCGGTGACACACAGGCCCGGCACGCGCTTCGGGCCTCGTGCGATCCGCGAAGCCGCAACGCTGCAACCTTATGATCCACCCTACGGCTGGGACGGTTTCGATCCGTTGACAGAGTGCGCGATCGCAGATTACGGCGATGTGGCGTTCGACTATGCTGATACCGCCGGTTTTCCGGCACTGGTCGAGGCGCATATCGCGGGCATCCTGGCGCAGGGCGTCGGCGCGATCACCCTTGGCGGTGATCATTTCATCACGCTGCCGATCCTGCGCGCCTATGCCGACAAATACGGGCCGTTATCTGTTGTCCAGTTCGATGCCCACTCCGATCTGTGGCCGGATGACGACATGAACCGGATCGACCACGGCACCTTCATGTACAAGGCCGTCAAACTGGGTCTTGTCGATGTCTCGCGTTCGATCCAGATCGGGATCAGGACCGATTGTGCTGATTATCTCGGCATGCCCTTCATCGATGCGCGCAGCTGTCACGAAAAGGGTGCCGCCTGGGTGACCGAGCGTATCAGGGCCGCGGTGGGGGATCATCCGACCTACATTACCTTCGATATCGATGCCCTCGACCCCGCCTTTGCGCCGGGTACGGGCACGCCTGTTTGGGGTGGGCTGGCGACATGGCAAGTGGCGGCGATCCTGCGTGATCTTGCAGGCATCAATATGGTCGGCGGTGACGTCGTCGAAGTCTCGCCGCCCTATGACACGACCGGAGCAACGGCGATCGCCGGTGCGCATGTCGCGACTGAGCTTTGTTGCCTTGCACTCTGGCATAAAAGGAAAAAATGATGCCGAACCAACCGATTTCAGGCAATGATCTGGCGCGGTTTTCGGGTCCGCAGACCTTCATGAGGCTGCCCGGTGCGGACAGTCCCGAAGGCCTCGATGTGGGCGTGATCGGCATCCCGATGGATATCGGGACCAGTTGGCGCTCGGGCACGCGGATGGGGCCCAAGCAGTTGCGCGAGCAATCGGCGATGATCCGGCCCTACAATATCCAGACCGGTGCCGCGCCATTCGATGCCCTGCAGTGCGCCGACCTTGGGGATGTGCCGATCAATACATTCAGCCTGAGCGATACAATTCGCATTATAACAGATGCTTACAATGCATACCTCATGCATGATTTCATCCCGGTCACATTGGGAGGTGACCATTCGCTGACGTTGCCGGTCCTGCGGGCCATGGCGGCGAAACACGGGCCCGTGGCGCTGGTGCACGTGGATGCGCATGCGGATGTGAATGACACCATGTTCGGCGAGCGTGAAACACACGGCACGGTATTCCGCCGCGCCTACGAAGAGCGATTGATCACGCCGGACAGGGTTTTCCAGATCGGGCTGCGCGGGACCGGCTATTCCGCAGATGACTTTTCCGAAGCGGCGGGCTGGGGTTTCAACCAATACCTCGCCCCCGACCTGTGGCACAGATCCCTCGCGCCGCTAGCAGCCGAGATCACCGAGAAAATCGGAGACCGGCCGTGTTATATCAGCTATGATATCGACAGCCTCGACCCCGCCTATGCGCCCGGGACCGGCACGCCTGAAATCGGCGGGCTGACGACACCGCAGGCGATGGAACTGATCCGCGGATTGCGCGGGCTGAACATCGTCGGCTGTGATCTGGTCGAGGTATCGCCCCCCTACGATCCGTCGGGTAATACGGCGTTGACCGGGGCCAATCTGGTGTTCGAGATGTTGTCCATCCTGCCCGGCGTGCCCTATCGCTAGGGATGAACATGGCGTCAACATCATCCGAAAGCCGCCTGTCTGCACAGACCACTGAACAAGGGAGCAGCGTTTCATGCGCATTCTGATTGCGATTTTGATCCTCATGGCAGGGCTGATGCTCTATTTCCGGCTTGCGCCGACGTCTCCGGAGCGCTGGCATGTGCCGCCCCAGATCACCGAACCGGTCGACCGGCAGGAAGATGGCGGCTTCACCGCCGTGCGCCGGATCACGGCACCCGCGCAGGAGGTGCTGACGGCCTTCGAGCAGCGCGCACTGGCGACACCGCGCACGACACTGCTGGCGGGGAGCGTGGGAGAGGGGCTTTTGACGTTCCAGACCCGGTCGCTCTTTTGGGGGTTCCCCGACTATACCACGGTGACGGTCGCCGATGACCTGTTGATCGTCTACGGCCGCCTGCGCTTCGGGCGTTCTGATATGGGCGTCAACAAGGCACGGATCGAAAGCTGGCTGGCCAGCCTCGGCCCCTTGACCCAGGCGCCGTGATCGGCCACTTGCAATGCCATGATCGCGCCTGAAAAAATCGCAACCCTGATCGACCGCTTCCAGTTTCTGGAGGCCAAGATGGCTGACGGCAGCGCGGGCAGCGATATCGCGAAATTGGGCAAGGAATACGCGGAGTTACGCCCGGTCGTCGAGACGGTCACCGCCTACAAGGACCTGCTGCAACAGATCAGCGACGCCGAGGCGATGCTGAAAGATCCCGAAATGCGCGAACTGGCCGAGATGGAGCTGCCGACGTTGCGCGAAAGGCTGGACGCCTCCGAACACGATGTTCAACTGGCGCTTTTGCCCAAGGATGCCGCCGACGCCCGCCCCGCACTCCTCGAGATCCGCCCCGGAACCGGGGGCGACGAGGCCTCGCTTTTCGCCGGTGACCTGCTGCGGATGTACCAGCGCTATGCCGAAGGGCAGGGCTGGAAGTTCGAAATCCTCGAACACTCCGAGACCGAGGTGGGCGGCATCAAGGAGGTCGTCGCCCGCATCGCCGGGGACGGGGTCTTTGCAAGGCTGAAATACGAAAGCGGCGTGCACCGCGTGCAGCGAGTGCCGGAAACCGAAAGCGGCGGGCGTATCCATACTTCGGCCGCGACCGTCGCGGTTCTGCCCGAAGCCGAGGATGTGGATATCCAGATCAACCCCTCCGATCTGCGCATTGACACCATGCGGGCCAGCGGATCGGGCGGGCAGCATGTCAACACCACGGATTCGGCGGTGCGGATCCTGCATGAACCGACAGGTATTATCGTGGTAAGCTCCGAAAAGTCACAGCACCGCAACCGCGAGATCGCGATGCAGGTACTCAAGACGCGGCTCTTCGATCTGGAGCGCCAGCGGGCGGATGCCGAACGCTCTGCAGACCGCAAGGCGCAGGTGGGGTCCGGGGACCGGTCCGAACGCATCCGCACCTACAACTATCCGCAGGGCCGGATGACGGACCACCGCATCAACCTGACGCTCTACTCGCTGGGTCAGGTGATGCAGGGCGATCTGGACGAAATCATCGATGCCTTGCAGGCGGATGCACAGGCAACGCTGCTGGCCGAGATGGGGGCCTGACATTGGCAGGCGTCTGTCGGTGCAGATGACAGTCCAGCAGGCGATCACGCAACTCGTTGCCTTTCTGAAAGGGGAGGGATCAGGCGTGACCGGTCAGGTACCGATCGCTACTCCGGCACGTGACGCGCGATTGCTGCTTGCCCATGCCATGGACATGCCGGTGCAGCGGCTTTTGCTCCATTCTCAAGACCCGGTCGACGAAGCCACGGTGGATCTGGCCTTTGTCTATGCCGGACGGCGGAGGCAGGGTGAACCCGTCAGCCATATTCTGGGATACCGAGAGTTCTACGGACGGCGGTTCCGGGTCGACGGGCGTGTTCTAGACCCGCGTCCCGAAACCGAAGTGCTGGTCGCCGAGGCATTGAAAGGTGCATTTGCCGATGTGTTGGACCTGGGCACCGGATCGGGTGCGATCATCCTGACGCTGCTGGCCGAGCGTACCGATGCGATCGGCACGGCCACGGACATTTCGGCCTCTGCATTGCAGGTGGCCGAAGAAAACGCCGCGGCGCTTGATGTCGCGAACCGCGTGCACTTCGAGGTATCGGATTGGTTTCAGGCAATAGGTAGCAGCTACGATCTGATCGTCTCGAACCCGCCCTATATCGCCGAACATGAAATGGATGGACTGCAGCCGGACGTTCTCTTTTATGAACCCCGCGCGGCGCTGACGGACGGGGCCGACGGTTTGACGGCCTATCGTGCGATCACAGCAGGGGCGCCCAGGTATCTGCGCAGCGGTGGAAGGCTGATGGTCGAAATCGGGCCGACGCAAGGGCAGGCGGTCTCTGCGATGATGGCGAATGCCGGTCTCGTCGATCCTCTTGTCATTCCGGATCTGGATGGCCGAGACCGCGTTGTTGCGGCCACAAACCCCTGAAACAGCGCTTTTACGCGGCGAAAATCCACTGTTTGGGCGTTTTGCGGGGTTTGGGGCTTGTCTTGGGGGCCAGCGCATCTTATTGATTCCCGTATCGGCAGGAACGTGGCTCAGCTTCGCAGCCCCCTCTGATCAGTCGCCAGAACATCGTCAGGCCACAAAATTTCGCGCACGAAGTCTGCGCATGGCACCGACGCAACGACAGCCAAAGGCTTGAAAACAAATCATGAGATCATCGAAGTCACGGTCGCGGAACAAGAACCGCAATAACCGTCCCACGGGCGGGAATATCATCAATCGCGTTTTTGACAGCTCCGGCCCCGATGGCAAGGTGCGCGGCACGCCGCAGCAGATCATCGAAAAATACAACCAGCTGCACCGCGATGCGGTGCTGGCGGGCGACCGGGTGGACGCCGAGAATTTCGCCCAACACGCCGAGCATTACACACGTCTGCTCGCCGAAGCGCAGCGCGAGGTCGAGGCCAAGCGCGAAGAGCAGGAAGAACAGAACCGCCAGAGACAGGCCGAGCGCGACCGCGAGCGGGCCGAACGTCTGAAGGCGCAGGAAGCCGCCTCGAATAACCCCCCGCAGGACGATCAGTCGGACGGGCAGGGCGAAAGCGGACTGGTCGAAACGCCCGAGGAAAAGCCCAAGCGCGAGCGTAAGCCACGCGGGCCGCGCAAGCCCAAGGGCGGCGACCAGGGCGGTGGCGGCGGTGGCATGCCCGATACGCCCGAAGCCGCAGAGTGAATGAACAGCCCTCCGATTTCGGGGGGCTTTTTTTGTCGTTACGGGATGCTGCGGTGAGGGTCCGTCGGGCAGAATGATGCTTCAGCGCGCAGCGTCGAAGGCCCGCGCGAGCGCGCAGAAGGCCTCGAGATCGACCTGTTCGGCCCGTGTCGTCGGCGCAATGCCGGCGCTGGTCAGGATATCCTCGATATCGGGATGCAGCGATTTCAGGGCCGAGCGCAGCATCTTGCGCCGCTGGTTGAAGGCGCTGCCGACCACGCGGGTCAGCGTTGCGGGATCGGCGGGAAAACGCGGCTCCGGCAGTGCGGTCAGGTGCACCACGGCCGAGTTGACCTTGGGTGGCGGGCTGAAGGCCTCGGGCGGCAGGTCGAGCACGATCCGCGGTGTGCTGCGCCATTGCGCGAGTATCGCGAGCCGCCCGTAAGCCTTGGTGCCGGGGCGGGCGGTGATTCTCTGGGCCACTTCACGCTGGAACATCAGTGTCAGGCTGTCCCAAAAGGGCGGCCAGTCGCGCGGTGTGAGCCAGCGCACGAGTAGTTCGGTGCCCACGTTATAGGGCAGGTTCGCCGCGACTTTGATCGGCGGTGACAGATGCGCCAGCGGATCCACCGCGAGCGCATCACCACCGATCACCGTGAGCCGTCCGGGGTAGGCCTCCGCGATTTCGGCCAGCGCCGGCAGACAGCGTGGGTCCTTTTCGATGGCCAAGACGTGGCGCGCGCCTTCCGCCAGCAGGCCGCGCGTCAGACCGCCCGGGCCGGGACCGATCTCGAGCACGTCAGATCCGCTCAGGTCGCCGGCCAGCCGCGCGATCTTTGCCGTCAGGTTGAGATCGAGCAGAAAATTCTGGCCGAGGGATTTCTTCGCCGCCAGCCCATGGGTCGCGATCACATCGCGCAAGGGGGGCAGGGCGTCGATCCCGCTCATGGGGCGGCGTCGCGGGCATCGGCCATGGTCGCGGCCATGCGGATCGCCGCGATCATCGACGTCGCATCGGCCATGCCCTTGCCGGCGATATCGAAGGCCGTGCCATGGTCGGGGGACGTGCGGATGAAGGGCAGGCCAAGGGTGATATTGACCCCGCCCGAGAAATCGAGCGTCTTGATCGGGATCAGCGCCTGATCGTGATACATGCAGATCGCGGCGTCATAACCTGCCCGCGCGCCTTCGTGAAACATCGTATCGGCCGAAAGCGGACCGGTCAGGGCAAAGCCCTGAAGGCGCAATGCCTCGAGCACCGGGATGATCGTGTCCTGCTCTTCGCGTCCGATCTTGCCGTCCTCGCCGGCATGGGGGTTCAATCCTGAGACTGCGATCCTCGGGGCGGCGATACCGAAATCGCGCCTGAGTGCGGCATGCGTGATCCCGATGGTCTCGCTCAGGAGGCTGGCCGACAGTTGGCCCGGCACCTCGGCGAGCGGGATGTGTATGGTCGTAGGGACGACGCGCAAGCCATCACAGGCCAGCATCATCACCACCTGTCGGATGCCTGCCAGTGCCGCGAGATATTCGGTATGGCCCGGGTAGGCGAACCCGGCGCCATCGATCAGCGCAGCCTTGTGGATAGGCGCCGTGCACAGCGCGCGCGCCTTGCCGGCCTCCACCAGTGCCACGGCGTCGCCAATGGCGTCGATCACCCCCTGTGCATGCGCGGGATCGGGCTGGCCGGGGATTGCCGGCGCGCCGAAGTCGCGGGGCAGAACCGTCAACTTGCCGGTTTTTCGATCGCCGGGATCATCGGTTTCATGCACCGGTGTGCCCTTCGGCAGGTGTCGCGGGTCACCCAGCCAGACCAAGGGCGTTTCTGCACCCAGCGCCGCCCATGCCGCAACCGCGACTTCGGGGCCGACCCCTGCCGGTTCACCGCAACTGATCGCGATAGGAAGCATCAGGGCCGGATATCGGCCGAGGCCCGCAAATCGGCGATCAGGGCATCGGCAAGCGCGCCGAGCCGCTGGCTGCGGATCCGGTTGGCCACGACATCACGATCGATCTCTTCGCCGCCGACCTCGTTGCGGGCACAGAGCATCAGGAAAACGAGGGTACGGCCCTCATTGCGCGTCAGGTTCGTCGAGACTTCGCCGGGGTCGAGTTGTGCCAATTCCAGTGCGATATCGCCGGGTATCTGGGATGGCGGAGACACCACACGGTCGAGCACCTCAGGCGCTTGGCCTTGCGCCACTCCGTAAAGATCATCGCAGGTGTCGGCGTTTGCCGCCACGTCACGGGCGGTTTCGATCGCGGCGGGGGTCTGTCCGCCGGGGATGTAGTAGGCGGCGTAGTCGATGCTTGCAGGCGGTGTGACAGGCCTGCGCGCTTCACGCTGGCCGCGTTTCTGGAACAAGGCGATGCCGTTGGGGATCTCGATCGGTTCGGTGACTTCGCCGACCGCCAGATCAAGCAGGATCGCCGAGATCTGAGGCGGATAGTTCGCGGCAGGTACCCAGTCGATCCGTCCCCCGTCCTCGCGCGACGGCAGGGCCGAGGCCTGGCTCGCGGCGCGGGAAAACTCTTCGAAACTGCGGATTTGCGCGATCCGCTGCGCTACGTCACGCGCGCGGACCTCGTTTTGCGGCGTGACGGGAATGATGATTTCCGACAAGAGCAGTTCGATCCGGGTGGGTGCGCTGCCGGCTTGTGCGATGGCACGGTCGATGTCGGCATCGGTGACTGTCACCTCGCGTCCGAAGCGACTGCGCACGTAGTTACGCCACAGAACGCCGATTTCGACGAAATCCCGCAAGGTCTCGGGCGCGATGCCCTGCGCGGCAAGGACCTGTCGGAATTCGGGCAGTGACAGGTTGGCGCGCTCGGCGAAGGCTTCCAATTCGGATTGCAGCGCCTCGGGCGGCAGGCCAAGCCCGAAGCGCGCCATCTCCTGCTGTTTCAGGCGGTCTTCGATGAGGTCGTTTCGCGCGATCCGGCGCAGATCGCCGGAGGTGTTGAAGGCATCCAGCAAGAGAATGCGCTGATTGAGTTCGTAATCGGTGACCGCACGGTCGTTGACCGTAATCGCCACGCTCGTGGCGCCTTGCGCGACCGTCATGGCAGGGGCGAAGGCGGCGAGGGTGATGGCCAGCAGTCCGGCCCGGATTTTTCTGTGTCGCATCCTGGTACTCATCATGCTTGTCAGTTTGTGCATCCTGTAGTCAGCCCGCCCGCGGCGCGCCCGGTGGAAAAGCCGCCGATACTGCCGCTGATCCCGTAACTGGTTGTCGGCTCGACTGTATCTGAGGATGCAAAGCGGCGCGAGGCTGAAACGTCGATCGTGACGCATTCGTTGCGCCACCGCAGTCCGACACCCGCACTGATCGGGCGGTCGGCGGCGATGTCATAGCGGGCGTCGAGGTCGAACGCCCAGCGATCATTCACCTGAAACCCGGAGTCGACCGACCATTCCGAAATCGTATCGTCGCGGCCTTCGCTGCTGTCGGAGCTCTGCCAGATGTAGTTGGCCCCCAACGTGATACGGTCGTTGCGCCAGCTGATCCGGCTGTCGGCCACGTTGATCCCGTTTGCGGTGTCCCACAGGCTGCGTGCATCGAAGAGAAACCCGTCCAGCCCACCGATCTGTCCGGCCACCAGCCAGTCCGAGGCGTCGCCATCGAGCCCCGAAGAGGGCGTGAAATCTGCGTCGGCGTCCTGTCGCAACACCCTTCCTACAGCAAGCGTGGTGTCCAGCCCGGCGGGGGTTGCCCGCGTCCAGGTCAGTCCGGCCGCCAGTTGTGGACCGGTCTGGACGGCATCCTCGCCTGCAAACCGGGACAGGCTGAAGAGATTTGCGCGGTCGAGCTCTGTGCGCAGGCTGTCTTCATTGGGGGGAATTGTGCCGAAGCTGTCTGCAAAGCCCAGCTGCACCACCGGTTCGAGGATATGTACCGCACCATTCCGACCGCTGCGTGCCAATGGCCAGCGTAGCGTTGCGCTGCCTGCGGGGACGAACCGGATGCCGGTGGTGTCGAAGGCCGGGTCGTTTGTGGTTGCGAAAACGTCGGCACGCACGCCAAGTTCGGCGGTGGCCAGCAGGCCATGGGGCAGCATCCAGTCGCGCCTCCAGGTGCCCAGGGCCCCTGCGCGCAGAACATCGCGGCCTGCGTCTCCGTCGGTTTCGGCGGTGCGCAAGGCGGCGTCGATGCTGGTCTGATAGTCGAAGGTGCCACCCAGCGGGCCGGCGGCGCGTCCCTGAAACCGCCAATCGGCGATAACAGGCGGCAGCGATGCGTTGTCTTCGTCGTCGCGCAGGGTCTCGTAGTAGGTCAGCCGCGCCCGCATGAGGCTGGCCTGCGTCACGCGCAGCAGGGCAAGTGCGCTGTCGAGCCGGTCCTTGTCGGAATAATCATAGGCGCGCAGGTAGCCTGCGTCGCTGGTGGTCTCTATGTCGAAATCCAGCTGATAGCCCCTGCCGAGATCGAATTCGCCTTCCGCGAAGAGATAGGCGCGGGTGCCGTCGACAAGCGTATCATCGCTGACCGCGCCGCGGGCGGACAGGAACCCGTTCGGCAGGGCCTGCCGGTAGCGTAATTCCAATGTGCGCGTTTCAGACGAAAGATAGGGTGTCACCGTCAGGTCGCGGCTGTCGCCCAATGTGATGAAATACGGCAGCTTGATCCCGAAGCCGAGCCTGTCGGTATTGCGCTGTTCGGGCACCAGTAGCCCCGTCGCGCGGTCGAGCGTGGGATCGGGCAGGCGCATGCGCGGCAGCCAGAGCACAGGCACGCCGCGGATCCGGAAGCTGGCGTTACGAAAGTAGAGCTGGCGTTCGAGATCGTCGTGGATCACGCGCTCGGCCCTGATTTCCCACAAGGGTGGGCCGTCGCCACAGACCCGGCACGCGGTAGCGGAGGTTTTATAGAGCTGCGAAAAACGCCCGTCCTGCCGGTCGATCTGGTTCGCGGCCAGTTGCAGCTGTTGATCCAGCACGATACGCGCGCCCAGCAGGATGCCGTTCTCGAGCCGCGGATCGAGATCGGCACGGTCGGCTGTCAGAATGGTGCCATCAGCGGTGCGGATCACGATCGGGCCGGTGATCTGCAGGGTGTCGGCGGTCTGATCATAGGTGATCGCGGTTGCGCGCAACTCCGCGCCGTCGAAGAACGCCGCCACATTGCCTGAGGCCATCAGCCGTCCGGTACGATCCAGCGCGACCTGATCCGCCACAAGGGTCGCGGCCTCTTGCGCGGTGACGCCGAGGGGCCAGAGCAATGCCAGTATGACAAGAAACCGCCGCATCAGCCCTCCTCGTTGTGCAAAAGCACACCAAGCGAGAGCCCGATGGCCGCGAGCGGTGGCGCCCATGCGGCAAGAACAGCAGGTAACTGACCGTTTTCACCAAGAACCATCGCGAAATTGCGCACGAAATAAACCATGAAGGCAAGGATGACGGCCAGCAGGACCATCAGCCCCGTACGCCCGCCGCGCTGGTGGCGGAGCGTGAAACTCGCCCCGATCATGACCATCGACAACAAGAAAACCGGCAGCGCCATCTCGGCATGAAACCAGACCAGATGCCGGCGCGCGGAAAACCCGGCCTGTTGCAACTGGTCGATGAAGGCGGGCAGTTCCCAGATCGGAATCGCTGAGGGCGCGCCGAAGCTGTTGCGGATCTCGTCCGCAGTCAACGTCGAGGGCAGGGTCAGGTTCGCTGTGCGTGTCGCCGCTGCCTCCGGGATGTCCGCCCCGGCCAGAGGCCAGGTCTTTGCGCGGTACAATTCCCAGGCGCCGGGTGTCAGGGTGGCACGGCGGGCCTCGATCCGCCGGATCGGGCTGCCGTCCGGTGCGAATGTCAGAAAGGTGACATCCCACAGCACGGTGCCGTCGAGATTGGCCCGTGCCGCGCGGATCACGGTCTGGCTGGCGTCGGTGCCCTGCCGCAGCCACAACCCCGTCGAGCCGATCGACAACACCGAAGTATCCCCGCGCAGCGCGTCGATACGCGCCTCGGATTCTTTTGAAGTGCCCGCAACGATGGGATTGAGAACGGCCACCCCGGCCAGACCGATGAGGACCGCCACGATCAGCGGCGCGACAAGCGCCTGCAGCGCCGATCTGCCGGCCGCGCGCGTGACGACCATCTCTGATGACCGCGACAACCCCAGAAAAAGCGCGATGCTGGCGAGAATCATGATCAAAGGCAGGATTTCGTAAAACGCCGCTGGCAGGTTGAGCAGACTGAGGGTGAGTATCTGGGGGAATGTCGCTTCCTCTCCGCCGAAGCGGCGCAACTGGTCTACCAGATCGATGAAGAGAACGATCAGCATGAAGATACCTGCAATCCCCAGAAAAGTGCGCAGGAACCTGCGTGCGAAATAACGGTGCAGGGTCATTGGGCCAGGCCTGCGGGCGGTGCGCGACGCAGCAGGTCCGGCCGCGTGGCCCAACCCAGAAGGACCAGCACGATCACAATACCGATGATGCTGGGCAGATAGGTGGCGAACCACAGGCGTGGATCGCCACGCGCGAGATTGAGCCCGACGGATTCGAAGGCTTTGACAAGGATGATCAGAAAGATCGCCGCCACGATCTGCCGCCAGACCCCGAACCGGCTGTATCCCCCTACCATGAGGGCCGCGAATCCCAACATGGCTGCCACCGCGCCCAAGAGCGACTGGCTGAAACGGTCATGCCCCCGGCTGATCAGTTCGGCCGCGCTCCGACGGGTTTCGGCGATGATCTCGGGGGTCGGGTTGAGCAGATCCCATGTGCCCAGATGCTGGGCCCGCAAGCGCGGAGACCGCGAAACGGTAATCAGGTCGTCGATGTTGTAGGCGAAATCCTCGAAGCTGGTGGTGAAGAGCCGCCGGTCGTCGGTCCGTAGCGTCTGAACCATGCCGTTGATCATCACAAGCTGGGTCGTGTCATTGGCGCTGACCAGGAAGGCGCGGGCGGCGGTATAGGTGACCTCTTCGTTATCGGCGCGGATGTCGGACAGGAAGATGTCGCGCAATTCACCCTCGGGGGTGATTTCGCGGATATAGAAGGTGACACCGTCGATCGGTTCGATGAATTGGCCTTCGGTCAGCAGGCGCGCACCGAGATTCTGGGCGATCTCGGACTCTCGTTCGGCAAGCCGCGCCGAGCTGAGCGGGATCAGCACATGCATCAGAAGCGACATCATCGTCGCGACGATCAGGCCGAAGTAAAGCACGGGGCGCGCAAGCCGGAAGGGCGAATAACCTGTCGCCTGCACGACCGTCAGTTCAGAGTCTGTACTCATCCGGTTGGTGACATAGACGGCGGCGGCAAAGGCCGCCAGTGGCAGGGCGATGCGGATCACCGACGGGAGGGTCAGCGCTGTAAATTCGAGAAACACCGTCGCCGATTGCCCGTCGGCGATCAGCTGGTCGAACAGGATGACGGCACGGTTGATCCAGTAGACCAGGATCAGCACGAGGCTGAAGAATCCGAAAAGCGCAAGCAGTTGCGACAGCACATATCTGTCAAATCTTGCCAATGGCATGGGCCCTTTCGGAGATTGCCGCTGCGGTTGCGGCAAACTAGCCCATGCCCGCCGGGGTTTGAACCGCAAACTGGCCTTCGCGCAAGTCCGGCGTTAGTGAGTAGGGCGAAGGCCGCAACACAGCCAAGGAGACACCATGACCACGCCTGCCGAAATCAATTTCAAGGAACTCGCGACGGACATGATCGCCAAGGCCGAGGGTAAGGTCGCCGTTTTCGTGGGCTCCGACGGCAAGCTCGATACAGCCGCGCGCCGTGTTGACACCCTGTCCCGCAAGGCCGTGACGCGGTTTGTCGCAAGCACGACATTTACCGACATGAAGCCGGGTGACGTCCGCGCGCTGGCCTTTCCCAGCGGGTTGGCCGCCGAAGCGGTACTGGTCGTCAGACTGGACCGCCGACCGACGAAGGCGGATGCACGCCGCGCGGGTGCGCAGATCGCCAAGGCCCGGGGCAAGGCCGATCTGCATATTCTGGGGGGCAACATCCGTCTGGCCGAGGAAATCGCTTTCGGTCTTGCGCTGCGCGATTACGACTTCACCGACCACAAGACCGCCGACCCGGACCCGCGCGGAGAGGTCATCTTCATGGTGTCCAAGCCCGAAGAGACCGCCAAGGCCGCCGGCCCGCTGGCCGCGCTGGCGGAGGGCGTTTTCTTTACCCGTGATCTGGTCAATGCGCCCGCCAACGTGCTTACGACAGACGATTTTGCCGCCCGGCTCGCCGCGATGCAGGAACTGGGGCTGGATGTCGAAATTCTCGAAGAGGACGAACTTCAGAAACTGGGGATGCGGACCCTGCTGAGCGTCGGCCAAGGATCTGACAGTCCTTCCAAGGTGGTTGTGATGTCATGGAACGGCGGCGGCGACGAGGCCCCGTTCGCCCTGGTCGGCAAGGGGGTGGTTTTCGACACCGGCGGGATCAGCCTCAAGCCTGCGGGCGGTATGGAAGATATGACCATGGACATGGGCGGGGCCGGTGTCGTGGCGGGCGTGATGCGCGCGCTGGCGCTGCGCAAGGCCAAGGCGAACGTCGTGGGCCTTGTGGGGCTGGTCGAGAATATGCCGTCGGGGTCGGCCACACGCCCGGGCGATGTCGTGACCTCGATGAAGGGTGATACGGTCGAGGTCATCAACACTGATGCCGAAGGCCGTCTGGTGCTGGCTGATGTGCTCTGGTACGCGCAGGAGCGCTTCAAGCCGGTGGGCATGGTGGATTTGGCAACGCTCACAGGTGCGATCATCATCGCACTGGGCCATGAACATGCGGGCGTTTTCTCGAATTCCGACTTGCTGAGCGGCCAATTTCTCAAGGCGGCCGAGGCCGAGGGCGAAGGGGCGTGGCGGCTGCCGCTGGGACCGGCCTACGACAGCCTTCTGAAATCACGGATTGCCGATATCAAGAACGTTGGCGGACGGCCCGCGGGGTCGATCACGGCGGCGCAATTCCTGCAGCGGTTCGTCAAGGATGATGTCCCATGGGTGCATCTTGATATCGCGGGCACCGCATCGGTCAAGAAAGAGACCGCGCTTTCGCCATCGGGGGCCACGGGATGGGGTGTTCTGGCGCTCAACCGTTTGATCGCCGAGCATTATGAGACCTAAGACAGAAGTGAGGGCTACGTGCGCCATGCGCAGGTATTCGGCAACATGAAAGACGAGGGGCTTGGGCGAGATTGGGCGCTGTCTACTTCTACCACCTGACCGAGACGCCGCTGGAGGTGTCGCTGCCGCTGCTTCTGGGCAAGGCGCGCGCGGCCGGCTGGCGTGTGCTGGTACGCGGACACGACCGGGCGTTGCTGGAACGCCTCGACGCGGTCCTCTGGGAGCGGCCCGAGGACGGGTTTCTGCCGCACGGCATGGCAGGCGGTCCGCAAGATGACGCCCAGCCGATATTGCTGGGCGATGCGCCTGCGGATGGCTTTCAATGTGTGATGAGCGTGGGGGGTGCGGCCATCGCAGTCGATGAAGTGGCCGCCTGCGACCGGGTCTGCATCCTGTTCGACGGGCAGGACGGCGACGCGGTGCAATATGCACGTGGCCAATGGAAGGACTTCACAGGTGCGGGCTGCACCGCACAATACTGGGCGCAGGACGGCGGTCGGTGGATCAAGAAGGCCGAAGCGCCGTCAGAAAGCGAAGCTTGAATCGAAGTCGTCGGGCAGGGTCTGCGGTTGCGGCGCACAGGCGGTCAGAAGCCAGAGCAGGGCGAGGATGGCAAGAGGCCTCATCGTTGCAGCACCAGCATGTCGTCCGCGATTTCGATCCGGTCGAAAAGCCGAAGATAGCTCATCCCGAGAAGCGAGCCATCCATTGCACCTTGATTGACCACCGCGGGCACATTGCGGTCGGTAATGCCCTCGAGTTGCACCACCGGCAGGGTGACAGGGGCGGTGCGCACGGCGCCATTTGCCGTAAAGGCCATGCCGGAATAGTTCAGGTCCGCCGGATCGAGACCCACGGCAGCGGCATCACGCTGTGACAAGACCATCTGGCTGGCGCCTGTATCCACCACGAAACGCACGGGCCGGTCGTTGATGGCCAGCGTCAGGCGGTAATGCCCGTCCGGTCCGCGCGGTACGGTGACGGTGCTGTCGGTTATCATCGCCTGCTGGGGGGCGATGTCGTTGCGCAATTCTTCCCAAAGACCGTAGGCGGCGATTACACCGACAAAGATCAGGGCCCAGATTGCCAGTTGCTGGGCCATCTTGCCCCATTGCTGGCGACCTGCCGCGATTGCCGTGCCACCGATCGCGGCGGCGAGGATCACCAGATAGGTGAGTTGCATGATCTGGTCGGTGCTCATGTCATCAATATAGTCATGTTCCGCCGATCCCAAAGCCCCGTAATCCATCAAGAACGAATTGTACGGCAAGGGCTGCGAGCAGCATGCCAAGGACCCGGGTCACGATGTTCAGACCGGTCTTGCCAAGGGCACGTTCGATCGCGGGGGCGGCCAGAAAGGCCAGAAAGACGATGACGAGAACCGACAGGATGACACCCGCGATCGCCACATGGTCTGTGACGCTGGAGGATTGACCGGCCAGCAGGATGACGGTGGTGATCGCCCCGGGGCCGACGATCAAGGGCAGTGCGAGGGGAAACACCGAAGGATCATCATGGTGCTCGGCCTGGCCTTCGGCGGCGTTCTCCTCGCGGCGGGCCTGTCGTTTCTGGAACAACATGTCGAGGGCGGTGAGAAATAGCAGGATGCCCCCCGCGATGCGGAACGCGTCCATCGAGATGCCGACGAATTCCAGCACCGCCTCGCCGGTGAAGAGGAACAGCATCATCAGCGCGGCGGCGACAAGGAAAGCACGCAGGGCGATGGCGCGGCGCTGCGCCGCGCTCATCCCTTGGGTCAGCGCGATGAAAACGGGCGCAAGCCCGGGCGGGTCGATGATGATGAAAAGGGTCGTGAAGGCTGTGATCAGGGCGGGAAGCTCGGTCATCGGGCGATACCGTTCAGGCGATGTGCCATCGGCGCACGTGGTATCGCCTCCGGCGGGAGTATTTCTTGCAAGATGATGATCAAGTGGAGGCCTTTTCCAGTTTTTCCTGGGCGTCCATCCAGAGCGCCTCGGCACGCTCGAGACCGTCCATCACCTCGGCGTATTTGCGGTTCCAGGTTTCCAGTTCGCCGGCCTTGCCGTCTTCGTAGAGCGCGGGATCTGCAAGTTTCTTGGCAAGTTTGTCGCGCATCCCGTTGATCTTGTTCACACGTTCCTCGCATTTGCGCACCTCGGCGCGCAGGCCGAGGATCGTGTCCCGGCTTGGTTTGTTGGCCTTGACGGGGGACGGCTTTTCCTTTTCGGCCGGTTTGTCGACCGATAGCAGCATCTTGCGGTAGGCGGGCAGATCGTCTTCGTAGGGGGCGACATGGCCGTCTTTGACCAGCCAGAGCCGGTCGGCGACCATCGACAGAAGGTGCATGTCGTGGCTGACGAGGATCACCGCACCCGAATAGGCGGTCAGCGCCTCGACCAATGCCTCGCGCGATTCGATGTCGAGATGGTTGGTCGGCTCGTCGAGAATCAGCAGATGCGGTGCGGGCAGGGTGGCGAGCAGCAGCGAAAGGCGGGCCTTCTGGCCACCCGAGAGCCTACCGACCTCGGTTTCGGCCTGATCCGCGCCGAGACCGAAACCGGCAAGGCGGGCGCGCAGCTTGGCCTGCCCTTCTTGCGGGCGTTCGCGCAGCAGGTGTTGCAGCGGCGTTTCATCGACGCGCAGTTCCTCGACCTGATGCTGGGCGAAAAAGCCGATGCGGAGCTTGTTGGCCGTGACCATCTTGCCACGGGCAACAGGCAGACGGTCCGAAAGCATCTTGGACAGGGTCGATTTGCCTTCGCCGTTGCGACCCAGCAGCGCGATCCGGTCATCCTGGTCGATGCGGAGGTTCAGGTCATGCAGGACGATGTTGTTGCCATAGCCCACAGCGGCGCCTTCGGTGGCGATGATGGGGGGCGAGAGTTCCTCGGGTTCGGGGAAGGTGAAGACGGTGCGTGCCGCATCTTCGGGTGCGCGGATGGTTTCCATCTTCTCGAGCATCTTGACCCGTGACTGGGCCTGTTTGGCCTTGGATGCCTTCGCCTTGAAGCGGTCGACGAAGGCCTGCAGGTGGGCACGCTGCGCGTCCTGTTTCTTGGCCGCGGCGGCCTGCACCGCGCGTTTGGCGGCCCGTTGCCGCGCGAAACTGTCGTAGGGGCCAGTGTAGTATGTCAGGCCCTTGTCTTCGAGATGCAGGATGCCGCCGACCGAGCGGTTCAGAAGTTCGCGGTCGTGGCTGACGATCAGCACCGTGTGGGGGTATTTGACCAGGTAGGCCTCGAGCCAGAGCGCGCCTTCGAGATCGAGGTAGTTGGTGGGCTCGTCCAGCAACAGCAGGTCGGGTTCGCTGAACAGCACCGCCGCAAGCGCCACCCGCATCCGCCAGCCGCCCGAGAAGGCAGAGCAGGGCATGCGCTGTTCATCCGGTTCGAAGCCCAGTCCGCGCAGGATCGTGGCGGCGCGCGCTTCGGCGGACCAGGCATCGATATCGGCCAGCCGCGTCTGCACCTCGGCGATGCGGCCGGGGTCTGTTGCGGTGTCCGCCTCGGCCAGCAGGGCGGCGCGTTCGGTGTCGGCGGCCAGGACGGTGTCGATGAGGCTGACCTCGTTGCCGGGCACCTCCTGACTGACGCCGCCGATCTTCCAGCCCTTGGGCAGGCTGACATTGCCGGTGTCGACAACCATTTCGCCACGGATCACCCGGAAAAGCGTGGTCTTTCCAGAGCCGTTGCGCCCCACCAGACCGACCTTATGGCCGGTGGGTATCGTGACGGTGGCGTTCTCGACCAGCGTGCGGCCTTCGACGGAATAGGTGATATCGGACAACTTGAGCATAGGGGGCGCTATGATGGATCGCCGTTGCAGGGTCAATGCCGCAAGGATGGTCTTCCTGTGATCGAGCCGCTAGAGATCGAGCATGGATCAGAACCGCCGTATCTTGTTTGCCTCGCTGATCATTTTGGGGTCGGGGACACTCTGGGGGCTTTATTGGGTGCCGGTGCGCGAAATCGCGGGGCTGGGGCTGATGGCTGCCTGGGGTAGTGTCGCGATCGCGGCAGCCGGCCTGGCTTTTCTGGCACCTTTCGTGTGGTGGCGGCGCCCTGCGCTGGCACTGGCGGACCGCTGGGCGCTTGCCGCGACAGCGCTGGGTGGCTTTGCATTCGTGCTCTATTCGATCGGCCTCGTTTACGGGCAGGTCGCTGTCGTCGTGATCCTGTTCTTTCTCTCGCCGGTCTGGTCCACGCTGATCGGCCGGTTCATGCTGGGGTGGCCTGTCACGCGGATGCGGCTTCTTGTACTGGTCTTCGGTCTGGCGGGGCTTGTGTTGATCCTGGGCGCGCAAGGCGTGATGCCGGTTCCGCGCGCGATGGGCGAATGGCTGGGGCTTGCCTCGGGCTTTTGCTGGGCGGTTGCAAGCACCGTGCTTCGGATAAGGCCTCCGGTGCCTCCGGTCTCGGGGGCCTTCGTGTTCCTGGGCGGAGCTTTCGCGGGTGGTCTGCTGGTGGCGCCCTTGCTGGCGCCCGCCCCGCAGTTGAGCGGTATCGTGGCGGTCGGCCCGCTCGTCATGTGGGTGGCCGCCGCAGGGATTCTTTGGTGGGCCATCATGCTGATCGGCCTGATGTGGGCGACACCCCAGCTCGAACCCGCGCGAACGGGTGTTCTTCTGATGATCGAGGTGCCTGTCGCGGCGGTTTCGGCGACGGTGATCGCCGCAGAGCATCTGTCGCCTCCGCAGATGCTGGGCGCTGTCCTGGTGGTGCTGGCCGGCCTGCTGGAAGTCTGGCCCGCGCGCCGGCGCCGTCGGATGGTCATGCCGGGCAATTGATGGCTTTTCATGGCAAAAGGGCCGTGCTAGGGCGCAGCCATCCTATACAGGGCATTTCGCCCCACCGCTAACCAAGAGGCTATCCATGGCTATTCAACGTACATTCTCGATCATCAAACCGGACGCCACGAAACGCAATCTGACCGGTCAGATCATCGCCAAATTCGAAGAGGCCGGCCTGCGCGTCGTCGCCTCCAAGCGTATCCAGTTGACCTTGGCGCAGGCGCAGCAGTTCTATGGCGTCCACAAGGATCGTCCGTTCTTTGACGAATTGTGCGAATTCATGATTTCCGAACCCATCGTCGTTCAGGTTCTGGAAGGTGAGGACGCCATCGCGCGCAACCGCGAAGTGATGGGTGCCACCAATCCCGCTGACGCCGCACCCGGCACGATCCGCAAGGAATTCGCGCTGTCGATCGGCGAAAACTCGGTCCATGGCTCGGACGCACCGGAAACGGCAGCCGAGGAAATCGCGTTTTTCTTCTCGGGCCTCGAACTGGTGGGCTAAGCCCGACCGCTACGATGTTCAGCCGTCCGTGCCTGACCGGTGCGGGCGGCTTTCCTTTGTCATTTTTCATTTTTGCGCGCAATCACACCGATCCGGTCGAGAATCCTTTCCAGTTCACTCTCGTCACTCTTTGCTGCGGCAGATTTGAGTATGTCGAAGCGCTTGCGCAGCGCGGTCTTTTCATCACCCCTGCAATCGTTCCATGGGCGGCCCTGCACGGCCATGTGCAGCACGTAGTAACTGATGAAATGCGGCCGCGTACCGCCCCTCAGCACCTTTTCGTAGGCGGCGTCGGCACCCAGAGTACGCAACTCTTCCGCGGTTGTGATGCCGACGGCCTCAAGCGTCGCCGCCAGCGCGGGGCCGATATTTCGAAGGGAGGTGAGGTCCGCCATGGCGCAAATCCAGCCGGTGACGAAAAAAGAGGCCAGTGAGGACAAACAGCAGATCTGGGAGGGGGACCTGCGGTCTATCGGGCCTCACTGGCCGTGGAGAGGTGGGTCAAATACTTGCGTAATCTGTAAAGACGTGTCCCTTGGGTGCTTGCTGGCCCTTGGATGACGGGGCGCTGGAAGCCTGTTGTTTTACTGCCTCTGCCTCTTTCGAAGGCGTCTGTTGTGCTGTGGCCATTTCCTGGTCCTTTCACATGCTCGTAGGGTTAGCCTATGCACGCGCCGCGACATCTGGCGACTGTTTTCGGAATCAAGGTGTAGTGTGACGTGACAAAAATGTAACCACATGCGCGTGGTTCAGCGTTTGCCCCGCTTGGGAGGCGTATGGCCACCTTTACCTAAGCCTTTGCCTGATCTGGGTTTCTGGCCCGGCGGGGTGAAGCGCTTGGATGTGTCGCTCGCATCATGGCGTGGCGCTTTCGGCGCGGCCGGTTTCCCCTTGTGGCCGGGCTTGCCGTTGCGCTTTGCACCTGGTGGCCCTGCGTCCGATCGGCCCTTGGACTTGAGTCGCGCCTCTTTCGGAGCGGCGTCACGGGGTTTCGCCGCGGCCGTGCGCGGGGTGTCATGACGCGCCTTGCGCGGCGCGGGACCATCGGCCCGGGCGGCTGGTGCCGCCGCGCTTTCGGTCTTCTTTGGTTGCGCGACCGGGCTTTGGTCGTAGTCACGCTTGGTCTTGCGCGGCCCGCGTGCGCCCAATTGCGGCGGACCGTCCAGGGGGGTCAGCCGTGCCTGGTTTTCCAGCGATAGATCCGGACCGATGGCGCGTAGAAATCCCGCGACCGCCGGCTCTGCGATTTCGACGAAAGTCTCGTCAGGCTGGATGCGGATCGCCCCGACTTCGCGTTTGGTGATTCCGCCCGCCTTGCAGAGCATCGGCAAAAGCCAACGCGCCTCTGCCTTGCCATCGCGCCCGATATCGATACGGAACCAGCGCGACGGTCCGAAAGGCTGTGCCTCGCGCTTTCGCTCGGCCGGTGGTGGTGTGGCGATGTCGGCCGACAGATCCTCGGCCGCGGACACGCCCCGCGCATGCAGACGCAAGTAGGCGGCGGCGATCGTCTCGGGATCGTGGTGCGCCAGAAGCTTTTGCGCGAACCGCGTTTCATTTTCCGTAAAGCTGTCCGACCAGACCGGATCGGCCAGAAGACGCTCTTCATCCTTGGCGGCGATGTCTTCCGCCGACGGGGGACGGGTCCATTCCGCCGCAAGCTTGCCCCACTTCAGCAGGTTTTCCGCGCGTTTACGCATCTTGGGCGGTACGATCATCGCCGAAATACCCTTGCGCCCGGCGCGGCCCGTGCGGCCGGACCGGTGCAACAGCGTTTCGGCATTGGTGGGGAGTTCGGCATGGATGACCAGGGTCAGGTTGGGCAGGTCGATACCGCGCGCGGCGACATCGGTCGCCACGCAGACCTTGGCGCGACCGTCGCGCATCGCCTGCAGCGCGTTCGCGCGTTCCGACTGCGTCAGCTCACCCGACAGGGCCACGACCGAAAACCCCCGGTTCGACAGCCGTGTGGTCAGCCGCATGACCATCGCGCGGGTGTTGGCGAACACCATCGCGTTGGGCGCATCGTGGTATCGCAGCATGTTGATGATCCCGGCATCCACATCATGGTTGGCCACCTGAACCGCGCGATAGGCGATATCTGCATGCTGGCTTTCCTTGGCGGTCGTGGCGATACGCAAGGCGTCTTTCTGATATCCCTCGGCCAGCTTCGCGATCGCGGGCGGCACCGTGGCCGAAAACAGCAGGGTCTGGCGATCGGCGGGCGCGGTCCCGAGAATGAATTCCAGGTCCTCGCGAAACCCCAGATCAAGCATTTCGTCAGCCTCGTCGAGGACGATGGCGCGGATCGCGGACAGGTCGACGGTGCCGCGCGTGATGTGGTCACGCAATCGGCCCGGTGTGGCGACCACGATATGCGCTCCGCGTTCGAGGGTACGTCGCTCGTCGCGGAAATCCATGCCGCCCACGCAGGATGCCAGCGTCGCGCCGGCACCGGCATAGAGCCACGCCAGTTCCCGCTTGACCTGCAATGCCAGTTCGCGCGTCGGCGCGATGATCAACGCAAGCGGCGCGGCCGCTGGTCCCAGTCCGCCCTGTTCGTCAAGGATCGTGGGCCCGATGGCCAGTCCGAAGCCCACGGTCTTGCCCGACCCGGTCTGTGCCGAAACCAGCAGGTCGCGGCCTGACAGATCCGCTGCCGTCACCGCCTCCTGCACAGGGGTCAGCGTCTCGTAGCCCCGGGCGGACAGGGCATCGGCAAGGATCGGTATCATCGGGAATGGGCCTTTACGTCATCTGCGGCGCGCTTACGCCTGTGCGCCAGGCTTGTATAGGGCAAATCGCTTCACCATCACGTCACAGCGCCTCGCACCGGTCCCTGTGCATTATTGGCCCGAAAATATCCTCGGGGGGGCGAAGCGGGGGGCAGACAGCCCCCCTCTGCCTCTGCCGACCCGCGCAAGGGTCGAATTGCGATCAGCGCTGCACGCGGCGGGGCGCGCCGATGCCCGCGCGCTTGAGCTTTTCAAGCGTGTCCTCGGTATCGTCTGTTTCTTCGGCGGCAGGCTCGGCGGTCGGGGTATCCGGGGGCGTATCATCCTGGGACGTGTCGTCGATCGCCTGCACGTCAGATACGATCTGCGTGGTGTCCGGCTTTTCGACGTCGGCGTAGCCGGCAGCCTTGCGGCGTTCAAGCAACTCGCGCGCGCGGGCCTCGGCCTTGCGGACCCGTACGGCCGTAAGAAATGCCTCCTCCAGCGTCTGCGATGACGATCCCAGCACCTTGGCGATCTGGTCGATGACATTGATGTCACCGGAGGCCACCTCGTCAGCGATGGCCAAATCGGCGATCTCACCGGCGACACGCTCCAGGTAGCTGTCTGCCATGATTACCTCGTGGTTTCGGTCAGGCGGCGGCGCACGTAGCCGCGCACGGTGTCGATCATCGGGTCCATATGCGGATCTTCGAAGAAATGGCCAGCACCGTCGAGGACTTCATGCGATATCGTGATGCCCTTTTGCTCGTGCAGCTTGTTCACGAGGCTGACGGTATCGGCGGGCGGGGCCACACGGTCGTTGCTGCCATTGATGATGAGACCCGACGAAGGGCAGGGTGCAAGGAAGCTGAAATCATACATGTTGGCCGGTGGGCTGACCGAGATGAAGCCGGTGATCTCCGGGCGCCGCATCAGCAACTGCATCCCGATCCATGCGCCGAACGAGAAACCCGCGACCCAGCAGTGCTTGGAGTTGGAGTTCATCGACTGCAGGTAATCCAGCGCCGACGCCGCGTCGGACAGCTCACCCACGCCCTGGTCGTACTCGCCCTGACTGCGGCCAACGCCCCTGAAGTTGAAGCGCAAGACGGTGAAGCCCATGTTGTAGAATGCGTAGTGCAGATTGTAGACGACGCGGTTGTTCATCGTCCCGCCGAACTGCGGATGCGGATGCAGAACAATCGCGATCGGGGCGTCGCGGTCCTTTTGGGGGTGATAGCGCCCTTCGAGGCGGCCTTCGGGTCCGGGGAAAATGACTTCGGGCATAGAGGATCCGTTATTCGTGGCCATGAAGCGTATTTCTTGACGGAAACGCTCAGGCACCTTAGAAAGATTCTAATTCGGGCGTACGCCCATCCATCCGGTGTGAAGTAAAGTCGCGTTGCGGCGGCGTCAATGCAATTGCACCGAAGGTTTAGGGGTCGGGAATGAAACTGAGCACGAAGGGACGCTATGCGATGGTGGCGCTGGCCGATCTCGCGCTGCAGCAAAGTGAAGGCCTCGTCAATCTGACCGAGGTGTCCAAGCGGCAGGATATTTCGCTGCCCTATCTGGAGCAGCTTTTCGTCAAACTGCGCCGCGCAGGACTGGTGGAATCGGTGCGTGGACCGGGGGGCGGCTATCGGCTGGCACGGCCCGCCTCGGATATCCGGGTGTCCGAAATCCTCGGCGCTGTCGATGAAACGGTTTCGGCGATGCACAAGGGGGCCGGTGCGTCGGGTGCCGCGTCGGGCAGTCGTGCACAGTCGATGACCAATCGCCTGTGGGAGGGGCTGAGCGCGCATGTTTACGTTTTCTTGCACCAGGCCCGATTGTCGGATGTGGTCGGTAACGGCCTCGCACCCTGTCCCGCGGTTCCGGCGCTGTTCGAGGTCGTCGATGAATAGGGGCTCTGCCCCCGTCGCCCTGACGGGCGCCTCCCCCGGAGTATTTCTGGCAAGATGATGAGAACCTATCTTGATCACAATGCGACCACCCCGCTGCGCCCGCAGGCGCGGGCAGCGATGCAGGCTGCCATGGATGTGGCCGGCAATCCTTCGTCGGTGCATGCCGAGGGACGTGCGGCCAGGGGGTTGATCGAAAAGGCACGTGCACAAGTCGCCGAAGCGATCGGGGCGTCGAACGCAGATATTGTTTTTACCTCGGGTGCCACCGAAGCCGCGGCCCTCGCCTTGGCGGGCCGAGGTTTGAAGGCCGGTCCGGTCGAACATGATGCCGTGCATGCCTGGGTCGATCCCGTTCTGCCCGTCGTGGACGGTCAGGTGCAGGTGGCGGATCCGGTCAATTCGGTGCTACAGCTTGCCAATTCCGAGACAGGCATCTTGCAAGATCTGCCCCAAGGGTTGGCTGTCTGCGATATCACCCAAGGGTTCGGGCGCGTCCCCTTCGCGTTTTCCTGGGCCGGGGTGGAAATGGTGTTTCTCTCGGCGCACAAATTCGGTGGTCCGAAGGGCGTCGGCGCGCTTGTTTTTCCGCAAGGCACGGATATTGCAGCACAAATAAAGGGTGGTGGACAAGAGATGGGCCGTCGCTCGGGAACCGAGAATGTGATTGGCATTGCCGGTATGGGCGCGGCTGCCGAAGCCGCCCAGGCCGATCTGGCGGCTGGAACATGGGACAATGTCGAAAAACTTAGAAATATTCTAGAAAACGCCATTGAGGCTGAGTCAAACAAGACTATTTTTGTCGGGAAAGCCGTGAAGCGCTTGCCGAACACGAGTTGCTTCGCCACCGCGGGCTGGAAGGGCGAGACACAGGTGATGGCGATGGACCTTGCGGGGTTCGCGGTATCGGCGGGGTCGGCCTGTTCCAGCGGCAAGGTGAAGACAAGCCGCGTATTGCGGGCGTTGGGTCTGAACGACGATGAAGCGGCAAGCGCGCTGCGGGTGTCGCTCGGACCCGAGACGACGGAAGATGACGTGCTGCGCTTTGCAGAGGCGTGGTCGAGAAAGAAGGCGCGGCGTCTGGCCGCTTGAGAGGATCGAAAAATGACAGCTATGGACAAAGTCGAAGTCAAAGAGGGTGTCGATCAGGAGACGGTCGATGCGGTCAAGGAACTCTCGGGTGCCTACAAGTACGGGTGGGAAACCGAGATCGAGATGGATTTTGCACCCAAGGGCGTCAATCCCGATATCGTCCGCCTGATCTCGGACAAGAACAACGAGCCGGAATGGATGACCGACTGGCGGTTGTCTGCACTTTCGCGTTGGGAGCAGATGGTCGAGCCGAAGTGGGCGATGGTCAACTATCACGACATCGACTTTCAGGACATCTACTATTACGCGCGCCCCAAGAGCATGGAGACCAAGCCCAAGTCGCTCGACGAGGTGGATCCCAAGCTTTTGGCCACTTATGAAAAACTGGGTATTCCGCTGCAGGAACAGATGATCCTGGCCGGTGTCGAAGGCGCCGAGGATGCACCTGCGGAGGGCCGCAAGGTGGCTGTGGATGCGGTCTTCGATTCGGTTTCCGTGGGCACCACATTCCAGAAGGAACTGGAAAAGGCGGGCGTGATCTTCTGTTCCATTTCGGAAGCGATCGAGAAGCATCCCGAACTGGTGAAGAAGTATCTCGGTTCTGTCGTGCCACCATCGGACAATTTTTATGCGACGCTGAATTCGGCCGTCTTCTCGGACGGATCGTTCGTTTACATTCCACCAGGTGTGCGATGCCCGATGGAGCTGTCGACCTACTTCCGCATCAATGCCGAGAATACCGGCCAATTCGAGCGCACGCTGATCATCGCCGACAAGGGATCCTATGTCTCGTACCTCGAAGGCTGCACCGCACCCAAGCGCGACACTGCGCAACTGCACGCCGCCGTCGTGGAGATCATCGTCGAGGAAGACGCCGAGGTGAAGTATTCCACCGTCCAGAACTGGTATCCGGGCGATGAGGACGGCAACGGGGGCATCTACAACTTCGTCACCAAACGCGCCGATTGCCGCGGTGATCGTGCCAAGGTGATGTGGACCCAAGTGGAAACCGGGTCGGCCGTGACATGGAAGTACCCCAGCTGCATTCTGCGGGGTGATGACAGCCAGGGCGAATTCTATTCGATCGCCATCGCCAACAATCACCAGCAGGCCGATACGGGCACCAAGATGGTGCATTTGGGGAAAAACACGAAATCGCGGATCGTCTCGAAAGGGATCAGTGCCGGGAAGGCCCAGAATACCTATCGCGGGCTGGTATCGATGCACCCCAAGGCCAAGGAATCGCGCAACTACACCCAATGCGACAGTCTGCTGATCGGTGACAAGTGCGGGGCGCACACCGTGCCTTACATCGAGGTCAAGAACAATTCCTCGCGTGTCGAACACGAGGCAACGACGTCGAAGGTCGATGACGACCAGCTCTTCTATTGCCGTAGCCGCGGCATGGATGAGGAAGAGGCTGTCGCCCTTGTGGTGAATGGTTTCTGCAAGGAGGTCCTGCAGGCGCTGCCCATGGAGTTCGCGATGGAAGCGCAGGCGTTGGTCGCGATTTCACTCGAAGGATCGGTAGGGTAACTGTGACGTCGTCATTGGCTCTGCTTCGCCGCGCCGTCGTCACGGCGCGGCCAATTTCCTGCCAAGATTCCGTGGCAGGTGTGCCCTGCAATGCGAATAGGGGCGTGTTCTGGCATGGCGCATCGGAAGCAAACGATCGGCGATTTCAACGACCGTGTGAAACGGATCAACAATCCACGGAACAGTTCCTATTACGATCCCGACCTTGGAATGCATATTCCAAAGAAGGTACCACGCGACAAAATCAAGAAGGCCAAGAAGCAACACGAAAAAACGTTCGTTGCGATTTTCATCGTCTCGGCCGTGCTGGGCGCCTTCGGGTATTTTCTCGGGCAGGTGGTACGTGTCCGGTATTTTCCCGAAGCCAACGGAGCTTCGGTCGCCATGGCGCTGGATGTGGTTCTGGCGTTCTGGATCATCGCCATCCTCACAGCGTTGCTTGGCAAGCGGACGCTGTTCGACCGCTTCGCGCAGGTCGCCGGCGTTTATGCGATGATCGTCGCGGGCCACAATCTGGTGTGGCGCTGGCCAGAGCAGATGGCCGCTGTCTTCGGTCAGTCCCACGTCGATCGGGTGCTGGCGAATACCACGGAGCTTTCGCTTATCGTGGGCGCCAACGTCTTTTCGTTCTGAACCAACCCAATATTGCACACGTGAGCAACCGTGCTGGCCCCGGCCAGTGCGGAAGCGGTGCGTGCGCGCCCGTCATCTGAGGAGAATAAGATGCTTGAGATCAAAGGACTGGAAGTCAAACTTGAAGAAGAGGACAAGCAGATCCTCAAGGGTGTGGATTTGTCCGTCCCCGCCGGAGCGGTCCATGCCGTCATGGGCCCGAACGGGTCGGGTAAATCAACGTTGTCATACGTGCTGTCGGGTAAGGACGGCTATGAGGTGATCGGCGGCTCGGCCACCCTCGAAGGCGAGGACCTGCTGGATCTGGAGCCCGAAGAACGGGCGGCACTCGGGCTGTTCCTTGCGTTCCAATATCCGGTCGAAATTCCCGGTGTCGGTAACATGACCTTCCTGCGCACAGCCGCCAATGCCCAGCGCAAGGCACGCGGTCAGGAGGAGTTGAGCGCGGCCGAGTTTCTCAAGATCATCCGCGAAAAGGCCAAGAGCCTGAAGATCGACGCCGAGATGCTCAAGCGTCCTGTCAACATGGGGTTTTCGGGCGGCGAGAAGAAGCGCAACGAAATTTTGCAGATGGCGATGCTGGAACCGAAGATGTGCGTTCTCGACGAAACGGATTCGGGCCTCGATGTCGACGCGATGAAGCTGGTCGCCGATGGCGTAAACGCACTGCGTTCCGAAGGTCGGTCGTTTCTGGTGATCACCCACTACCAGCGACTGCTGGACCATATCAGACCTGATGTCGTCCACATCATGGCCGACGGCAAGATCGTCAAGTCGGGTGGGCCCGAGCTGGCGCTTGAAGTCGAGAACAACGGATACAAAGACATTCTGGCAGAGGTGGCCTGATGGCGCTTGCAAAGCAGAAACAGGAGTTGACCGAGACGCGGCTGGCCGATGTACGGCTGCCCGAAGGCAACGGATGGATCAACGCCGCGCGCGCCGATGCACTGGCGCGTGTCAGGCAGATGGGTTTGCCCACACGGCGCGATGAGTACTGGAAGTACACCGATCCGACAACACTGACGGCAATCGCCGCGCCCAAGGCTGCGCTTTTCGAAAACGACGAAGGCCCGCTTTTTGCGGATGTGGACCGTGTGAAAATCGTGTTCGTCGACGGTGTTTTCGATGCCGAGGCGTCTGACGATCTGGAAGCCGCGGGCATGACGATCGAACGCTTGGCGGATGCTGCTGCAACGGACATCCACTGGGTCAAGGATATCTATGGTGTGCTCGAGACACGTGGACAGGACCCGGTGCACCGGCCGCTGGCGACGCTCAACACCGCGCTGGCGCAGGACGGTGTTGCCATTCGCGTGACCGGCAAGGCTGAAAAGCCGATCAACCTGATCTACCTACACCGCGACGAAACATCGGATGCCGCGTTGCACAATGTCATCAAGGTCGAGGCAGGTGCCGAGATGACCTTGCTCGAGACCGGACCTGCAGCCTCGCGTTTTTCGCAGGTACTCGAGGTCGAGGTCGGTGAAGGCGGGACATTCCATCATGTTCGCGCGCAGGGGCGTGATCACGAGAGACGGGCGGTGACGCATTGTTTTGCCCGCATTGCTGCCGAAGCGACCTTCAAGTCGTTCACCCTGACCTTCAACGGGGTCTTGACGCGCAACGAGTGTATCCTCGAGATCATCGGCGACGAAGCCACGGCGCATGTCGCAGGGGCCTGCGTGGGCGACGGGGGGGATTTTCACCACGACGACACCGTCTTCATTACCCATGATGCGCTGAATTGCGAAAGCCGTCAGGTGTTCAAGAAGGTCTTGCGCAACGGGGCCACGGGCGTGTTCCAGGGCAAGATCCTCGTCAAGGAAGGCGCACAGAAAACCGATGGCTACCAGATCAGCCAGTCTTTGCTGCTGGATGACGACAGCCAATTCCTCGCCAAGCCCGAACTTGAGATCTACGCCGATGATGTCGCCTGTTCACATGGATCGACCTCGGGTGCGATCGACGAGGACGCGCTATTCTACCTGCGATCGCGCGGTGTGCCCGAGCGGGTTGCCCGCAACATGCTGACGCTGTCGTTTCTTGCCGAAGCACTGGCGGAAATCGAGGATGAGGCGCTTGCGGACGAATTGCGCGACCGTCTGGAGACATGGTTGAGCCGCCGTAGCTGATGTCCGTGACAACCGATATCGTGCGCACCTGGCGGCGCCCGCGCGCGGTGATCCGCGATCTGCTGTCTCAAGGCAGGCGAGAGGATCGTGCCATCGTGTTCCTGATGGTCAGTTGCTTTCTGATCTTCGTGGCGCAGTGGCCGCGTTTGCGCCGGGTGTCGGAGGGGTACGAGCCTTCGCCCTGGCCAGAGGATATGAATTTCGAAGGCATGATGACCTATACGTTCTTTGCATCGGTCATCATATTGCCGCTCCTGATGTATGGTATCGCGGCGCTGTCACATGTTCTGGCGAGGGTATTTGGCGGCAAGGGCAGCTTCTATTCTGCGCGTTTGGCCCTGTTCTGGACGTTGCTGGCAACATCGCCGCTGTTTTTGTTCTACGGACTTGTGCGGGGATTGATCGGGCCGGGAACGCAGGCAATGCTTGTCGGCGCCATTGGCGGGATTATCTTTGTGGTGATCTGGCTTGCCTCGCTCAGAGAGGCTGAAAGCAACATATGACCTTTACGTTTCAAAATTGGATGCAGGCGGTCTGGTCCAGCATCATGGAGCCCTCGGATACCGCGCGCAAAGTGATCGGTATGGGGCTGTCAACGCGCACGCTCTGGATGGCGCTTGCTCTTGTTGCCGTGATCAACGTGATCCTGTTGGCCTTGCTGCAACTGTTGTCGCCTGCGTCGCCTGCTTTCGAAGAAAGCCCCTTCATGCTGACGCCGTTCTCCTATGCGGCGATCATCGGGGTGTTCCTGGTGCTTTTCGTTTTCGGAACGCATTACGTGGGCCAGTTCTTCGGCGGTGTCGGCACGATGGCCGCCACGCTTGCGATCGTGGTCTGGTTCCAATCCGTCAGTCTGACGCTCGAGGCGGTGCAGTTGGTGCTGGTATTGATCAGCCCTGCGCTGGGGTCACTGTTCGGGCTGTTGTCCTTGGGCGTTCTGATCTGGGTTTTCGTGAATTTCGTCAATGTCCTGCATGACTACGACAGTCTCGGCAAGGCCATCATGACAATCATCTTGTCGCTGCTCATCACCGCGCTTGGCGCGGGGATTTTGCTGGCGATGCTTGGTATTGGCCCATCGGGAGGTGTGGCATGAAATATGATATAGCCGGTATTCGCGGCGACTTTCCGATCCTGTCGCGCGAGGTGAACGGCAAGCCGCTGGTCTATCTGGACAACGGGGCCTCGGCGCAAAAGCCGCAGGTGGTGATCGACGCGATCACCCGGGCTTACGCCGAGGAATACGCGAACGTGCATCGCGGTCTGCACTATTTGTCCAATCTGTCCACGGAACGGTATGAAGGCGTGCGCGGTATCATCGCCCGGTTTCTGAACGCTGCGTCGCAGGACGAGATCATCATGAATTCTGGCACGACCGAGGGTATCAACATGGTCGCCTACGGGTGGGCAATGCCGCGGCTCGAGGCAGGGGACGAAATCGTCCTGTCGATCATGGAGCATCACGCCAATATCGTCCCTTGGCATTTTCTGCGCGAACGGCAGGGTGTGGTCATCAAATGGGTCGATGTCGACGCCAATGGGGATCTTGACCCGCAAAAGGTGATCGATGCGATCGGACCCAAGACAAAACTCGTCGCTATCACGCATATGTCGAACGTGCTGGGCACCGTCGTGGATGTGAAAACCATCACCGAAGAGGCGCACGCAAGGGACGTGCCCGTGCTGGTCGACGGCAGCCAGGCGGCGGTGCATATGCCCGTGGACGTGCAGGATATCGGATGCGATTTCTACGCGATCACGGGGCACAAGCTATACGGTCCGTCAGGATCGGGCGCGATCTATGTGCGCAAGGACCGGATGGCCGAAATGCGCCCCTTCATGGGCGGTGGCGACATGATCCGCGAGGTAGGCCGTGACACGGTCACGTGGAACGATCCACCGATGAAATTCGAGGCTGGCACACCCGGCATCGTGCAGATGATCGGCCTTGGCGTGGCGCTTGAATATATGATGGATGTCGGGATGGACGCGATCGCCGGCCACGAACGCGGCCTGCGCGATTACGCCCGCGACCGTCTGGACGGGTTGAACTGGCTGCAGGTGCAGGGCCGGTCGGAGACCAAGGGCGCGATTTTCTCTTTCCGGATGGATGGTGCGGCCCACGCGCATGATATCTCGACCGTGCTTGACAAGAAGGGCGTTGCGGTGCGGGCGGGCACACATTGCGCGATGCCACTGATGGAGCATATGGGCGTCGGGGCCACCTGCCGCGCGTCTTTCGGAATGTACAACACCACCGATGAGGTCGATGCGCTCGTGGATGCGCTGGAGCTTTGCCACGATCTCTTTGCCTGATGGCTTTTCGCCGTTGCGAGGGGTGGATGACACCGCTATAGACGCAATCAGGCACCCGTAGCTCAGCTGGATAGAGCGCTGCCCTCCGAAGGCAGAGGCCAGAGGTTCGAATCCTCTCGGGTGCGCCATTTCAAGATCAGTTTTGCGGCGCTGCAGGGTATGTGGGGGTTCAAAGCCCCAAACCGGCCAGCCGTGCCGTCTGCCTTTCCGCCAGCCGGTCCACTTCGGCCTTCGTTGCCGCACTCGGGCCACCGCCGGGTTTGCGCACGGTGTCGTGGGCGATCACGCCGCGCTGCGCCAGTGTGTATTTCCGGATCGCAAGGCCAAGACCCGGCTGCGCCTCGTAGCGGATCATCGGCATATAGGCGTCGAAGATGTCCCGGGCGCGGTCGGTATCGCCTGCGGTATGGGCATCTACCACCTGTTTCATCATCTCCGGGTAGGCAAAGCCTGTCATGGCGCCATCTGCGCCACGCAACATCTCTTCCAGCAGGAACAACCCGCCGTTGCCGCACAGGATCGAGATACGCCGCGCGCCCTTGTCCGAGGCTTTCCGCAGCGCGCTGATCTTGTCGAGCCCCGGCCAGTCTTCGTGTTTCAGCATCACGCAGGTGGGGCAGTCTTCGACCACTTGCAGAATAACGGACGTGGGCACGACCACGTTTGTGACCAGCGGAAAATCCTGCAGCACGAAAGGGGCATCCCCCAGCACCTCGGCGGTGTTGTGGTAGTAGTTCAGAATCTGGCCGTCGGTCTTGAGGCTGCCGGGCGGCGCGACCATCAGCCCCGCAGCCCCGGCCTGCATGGATGCATCCCCCAATGTCTTCATCGCCGCAAAGCCGGGGGCCGAGACGCCGACGACGACGGGGACCGAACTGCGCAGGACGACCCGCTTGACGATCCCGAGGGATTCGTCAGCTGTGAGTTTTCCCGCCTCGCCCATCATGCCGAGGATGGTCAGGCCCGTGGCCCCCGCTTCGATGTAGAAATCGACCATGCGATCGACGCTCTCCCAGTCGACGGCACCGTCTGGCGTGAAGGGGGTCACGGCGATCGTGAAGACGCCCTTGGCGGTTTCGTCAAGCATGGTGGGCTCCTTTATGGCTTTGCTTCAGCATGATATGTGACAGCGCGAGGGCGGCGCCGGCCTGACAGGGTTCGACCACGGGCAGACCGGTTTCGGATTCCAGTGTTTCCCTGTAATGGGCCATGCCTGCGCAACCCATGATCAGCACATCGGCACCGTCTTCCTCACGCAGGCGTTTGCCTGTGGCGATCATCGCGGCAAGGCTTTTCTCGGGTTCGGCAAGCGCGCCCACGCCCAGCCCGAGGGCACGGTCGCCCGCCATCCGGTCCAGCACGCCCATCGCGCCGAAGGCGCGCATATGACGCGGGATCGAGGCCGGCAGGATCGCGATGACGCCAAAGCGCTGCCCGAGCGTCAGGGCCGACATCACAGCGGCCTCCTGTATGCCGACGACGGGCAGGGCGGTCTGGTCGCGCAGGGCGTGCAATCCGGGATCTCCGAAACATGCGATAACGAAGCCCGCGGCGTCTTTCTGTGCCGCGGCCAGCGCAAGCATCGGGCCGATGGTCAGATCCGCCTGTTTCTGGCTTTCGATCCCGGGCGGTCCCTCTGGCAGTGTCATGCAGCGGATGGGCACACCGAATTGACGCAACGGTTCCACAGCGCGGTCGATACCTTGGGTGACTTTCCCCGATGAATTGGGGTTGATGATGATCAGTGTGTCGCCGCTCATGCCCCCGTCCGGGTCGTTGACTGGATTTCGATCTGGTAGCCTTCGGGATCATTGAACACGAAGGCACGGATGCCGATCTGGTCATTGACGAAGAGGTCCGACAGACCGTCGAGCGCTTCTTCTTGCGCATATGCGTACCATGCATCCACATCCGGCACGCGGATGCAAAGCTGCACGCATTTGTCCGGAAGCCATTTGTTCATGCCTCTCGCTTCATCCACCAACCCGACATGCGCCCCCGCGGCGATGCGGTAGATCTTGCACCAGCCCTGATCGATGGCCAGCGGCAGGCCGAGGATATCCTCGTAAAAGCGCATCGCACGCGGCAGGTCTCGGTAGTAGAAAAAAGTGATGGCGAGGGTGTTGTCCGTTTCGGGGCGGGGCATCATCCGGCCCTTTCTGCATCAAAAGCGGGGCGCGCGATCCACTGCCCCCGGCCCGGTGTTGCGGTGAAGGTGCCATCCCTGACGATCTGGTGCCCCCGCAGCCAGACATCGGTCGGCCAACCCTTCACGCTGCGCCCGGCCCACGGGTTGTAGCCCACGTTGTCATGCAGGTCGTCTTCGGCGTAGGTCACACGCCTTTCGGGGTCCCAAAGCGTGATATCGGCGTCCATGCCCACGGCCAGGCGTCCCTTGTTCTCCAATCCGTAGATGTCGGCCGCGCGGGTCGCGGTGAGCCGCGCAAAGGCTTCAGGACCGCCCTTGTCGCGACTGACCATGGCGTCGAACATCAGTGGACCGCGCGTCTCGAGCCCCGGCAGGCCGTTGGCGATCTGGTCGAAGCGGGCATCGGGCCCGGCCGAAAGCTTGCCCGTGGTGTCAAAGCGGTAGGGCGCGTGGTCCGAGGACACAAGATCAAGCGTGCCGTCGTCCAGTGCCTGCCAGAGGGCATCCTGATCGTCGGCGGTACGTTGGGGGGGCGAACACATCCACTTGCCACCCTCAAGGCCGGGGCGATCAAGCACGTCTTCTGTCATGAAAAGGTAATGTGGACAGGTTTCGGCCCAGACCGGTGCACCGCGCGCACGTGCCGCGCGAATGGCCTCCGCGCCCTCTCTGGTCGAGATATGAAAGACCATGACAGGCGTGCCGGTATATTCGGCAAACCGGCAGATGCGCTCGACGGCTTCGATCTCGGCCATCCGGGGGTGCGAGGCGGCGTGATGGCGTGGCGCGATCTTGCCCGCGGCGATCAGGGCGGACTTGGCCTCGGCGATCATGGCATCGTTTTCGGCATGCACACAGACAAGCCCGCCGCCCATCCCGACCAGACGTAAGGTTTGCAGGATTTCGGCATCGGTCAGCTTGATGTTGTAGGTGGTAAAGACTTTGACCGACCGGTGCCCCTGCGCCATCAACCGGTCCATGTCATCGGCAAAGGCTGCGACGGTGGTATCGCGCACGATCATGTGGAATGCATGGTCGATCATCGCGCCACGCCGGGCGAGGGTGGCGTAACCGGCGACCGCATCGCTGATCGTCTGCCCCTCGGCTTGCGCCGCGAAGCTGATCACGCTCGTGGTGCCGCCCATGGCCGCCGAGCGCGTCGCGGTTTCGAAGGTATCGGCGTTCATCAGGCCCATGCCTGACATCTGTTCGATATGGGCATGGGGGTCGATACCGCCGGGCATGACAAATCGGCCGCTTGCATCCACGGTCCGTGTGCCCGCAAGGTCGTGTCCGATGGCGGCGATTGTCTCGCCGGCGACGGCGACATCGCCGGTCATGACACCCTCGGGTGTAACGACCTGACCGTTCCGGATCACCAGATCAAAGGTTTCGGACATCGTGCATCCCTTCTGCGACACCACGATGTTGCCGCGCAAAGCGACCCGAATGCAAGGGCTTAGCCGCCGGCCTCGCCGCGGCCTTTCTTGGTCTCGAGGTCCTTGACCGAGGCGCGGCCGATCATGTGCGCACCGATGGGCGATGTGAGCATCAAGAACAGGATGATCGCGATGACCCGAACGGTGATTGCGGGTTCGGCAAGGTATATCGCCCCGCCGACGAGGATCAGGCTCGATCCCAGAATGCCCGCCTTGGTTGACGCATGCATCCGCATCAGGACATCGGGCAGACGTAATACCCCGATCGCTGCGATCAGTGCAAAGAAGCCACCAGAGAGCAAGAAGAAGGCGATCAGGATATCAAGCATCGGATTGCTCCTTGCGTCGCGCTTCGGCGCGTTCGGCATAGCGGGCAAGGGCGACGGTGGCCAGAAAGCCCACCAGCGCCAGAACGAGCGCCACGTCGAGAAGCGCATTGACCCCCGTGGCGACGGCCGCCACACCGCAGACCGCGATGATCGACACCGTCATCATGTCGAGGGCGACGACCCGGTCTGCAAGGCTTGGCCCCTTGGCCAGCCGGATAAAGGCAACGGCCAGAGACAGCATGACCATGACAAAGCTGATCGATACGGACCAGTCGAGAAACACCGATGTGGTCATCATGCGAAAGCCTCCATGACCATGCGTTCCATCCCGTTCTTGAGGCTCCGGACCACTTCATCGGGATCATCGGCGAACATCGCATGCACGATCAGTGTCTTGCGGTCCGGCGTGACATCGAGGCTGAGGGTGCCGGGGGTGAGCGAGATCAGGTTGGTGACCAGAAGGATCTCGATATCCGTTTTCACATCAAGCGGCATTTCGATGATCTTGGGATTGGAATGATCCTGCGGTGTCAGCACGTCATAGGCGACGCGGATACTCGACATGAGCAGATCGTAGATGAAAAAGAGGATCAGCCGCACGATCCTGACAGCCCGCAGGTAATAGGCCCCGTTGCCCCCCAGAAGGGGCTGGAGCAGCAGCAGGATCATGAAACCCAGCACGAAACCCGCCGTCAGCTGGAACAGGGTAAAGCTGCCCCACAATCCGGCCCAGACCACCGCCAGAAGCAGATTGAGCAGAAAGAGGTTCATGGCGTCTCTCCCAGAACGGTGGTGATGTAGTCGGTCGGATCCAGCAATTGCGCGGCCGAGGCCTCGGCGAATTGGACGAAGGGTTCGGGATTGATCCCGATGAATATGGTCAGCGCCGCCAGACCGCCGATGGGCAGAAGCTGCGCCCATTTGTTCTGCAGACCCGACAGGCGCGGCTCGACACCGTCGGGGTGGTTCTTCCAGAACGCCTCGGCCCAGATCTTGGTCATAGAATAGATGGTCATCAGGCCGACCGCCAGTGCGATGAACGCGACGAACCACATCTCGATATCCAGCGTTGCCTTGACGATGATGTATTTCGCCCAGAAGCCCGACAGGGGCGGAAAGCCGGCGAGCGAGAAAGCGGGGATGAGGAACAGCACACCGAGGAACGGGGCGTATTTGTAGAGACCGCCGATCTGGTAGACCTCGGTTCCGCCGGTCAGCCGCTTGGCCACCCCCGCGATCAGGAAAAGATTGGCCTTCACGATGATATGGTGCACCAGATAGAAAACGGCGCCCACGATGGCCAGCGGGGTCATCAAGGCAAGGCCCAGGATCATGTAGCCGATCTGGCTGATGATGTGGAACGACAGGATCTTGCGGAAATCCGATTGCGCCGCAGCCCCCAGCACGCCGACCACCATCGTCAGGCAGGCGACCCAGAGCAGGATCGTGTGCGTGAAGGCGATATCATGGTCGAAAACCAGCGTGAAGCAGCGGATCAGGGCGTAGACACCTACCTTGGTCAACAGGCCCGCAAAGACGGCCGAAACCGAGAAGCTGGGCGTGTGATAGGCTGCAGGCAGCCAGAAAAACAGCGGAAAGACCGCCGCTTTGACGCCGAATGCCACCATGAACATCATCGCCACGACCGTCAGCAGGCCCTGATTTTCGACCCCTTCGACCTTGAGTGCCAGATCGGCGAAATTCAGCGTCCCGGTGAGGCCGTAAAGCAGGCCGATACCCATCAGGAAAAAGATCGTCGAAATCAGGTTGAGGGCGACGTATTTGACACCTCCATCGACCTGTTCGCGCCCGCCCATCAGCACCAGCAAGCCGAAAGAGGCGATCAGCATCACCTCGAACCAGACGTAAAGGTTGAAGAGATCCCCCGTCAGGAACGCCCCCGTCACCCCGGCAAGCAAAACCTGGAAAAGACCGTGATACCCCAGACGTTCCTGCGCCTCGGTCACATCGCCCATGGCATAGATGGCAACAGCGAATCCGGTAATCGCGGTGATCAGCACCATGACCGCAGAAAGCAGGTCGGCGACCAGCGTAATCCCGAACGGTGCTGCCCACTGGCCCATCTGTGCCGCGACCACGCCTTCATCCAGTACCAGTGCCATCAGAACGATCGATGCCGCCAACCCCAGCCCCGAGCCGGCGACCGACACCCAGCGTCCCGCAGGCGAGGCCCGCAGCAGATACGCGATGATCGCTGTCGTGAACGGGATGATCAGCGGAAGAGAAAGATACCAGCTCATGATTTGGGGTCTTCGGGTTCAGCGACGCGCATCTCGTCGGTATTCAGGGTTCCGAGGCTTTGATAGGCACGGAACGCGAGGATCAGCGCAAAGGCGAAGAGGCCGAAGCCGATCACGATGGCCGTCAGCACCAGCGCCTGGGGCAGGGCGTTCGCCACGACGCCAGCGGGGGCATCCAGACCGTCGGGAACCAGCGGCGGTGCGCCGGGTGTCAGACGGCCTGCAACGAAAATCGTCAGGTTCGCCGCGTTGGACAAGAGGATCAGCCCGAACAGGAAACGCAGCAGACTGCGGGCCAGCATCAGGTAGACCGAAGCTGCGACAAGCGCGCCGATCAAAACGGACAGGAGTTGCTCCATCAGACGCTCTCTTCCAGGGCGAAGGTGATCGACAGGATGGCGCCCAGCACGACGAGGTAGACACCAATGTCGAAAACCAGCACCGAGGACAGCGGGATGCCCTTGTCGGTTTCTGTCGCGTTGATGAAAAGCCATTGACCTGCGAAGAAACCGTCTCCGAAAAAGACCGCCATCACCCCGGCGAACAGCGCGATGCCAAGCCCGACACCGGCGATGTTGCCAGGGTCGGCGCGCAGCGCGCGGCGTGCATCCTGTGTGCCGCAGGCGATCGCGTAGACGACAAAACCCGTTGCGGCGATCAGCCCGCCGATAAAGCCGCCTCCCGGTGCGTTATGCCCGCGCAGCAGCATGTAGATCGAAAAGACCAGAAGAAGCACCGCCAGCAGCCGTGCTCCCGCGCGCAGGATGAGCGAATTCATTGCTTGTCCTCCTCGGGCTTGGCGCGCAACAGCGCATAGATGCTCACGGCGGCGATCAGCACCACGGCGATCTCGCCGAATGTGTCGAGTGCGCGGAAATCGACAAGGATCACGTTGACGATGTTCTGGCCGAACGCCTCGGGCCAGCTGGCCGTCTCGAAGAAGGTCGTGAGTTCACGGTCGATGGGACCGCTTGTGACTTTCATCAGGATGATCGTCGTGATCACGCCGAAGCCCAGCGCCAGCAGCGCATCGAACGGGCGCTTGCCGAGCTTGTCGATGTCGAGTGCTGGCAGTTTCAGCGCCGCAGCCGCAAAAAGGACCACGACAAGGGTTTCGACCAGCAATTGCGTAATCGCCACATCCGGCGCCGAGTAGAAGATGAAGATCATCGCGATCCCGATGCCCACGACACCAAGGCCCGCGATCGCGGTGATGCGTGAATTGGTCGCGACGGTCAGCCCTGTCCCCAGAAGAACGATCAGAAACACCAGCCAGTCCCAGAGTGCGACCTGCGGCCAGCCCACCGAAGGCAAACCGGTCGTTTTGGTGAACAATGTATATGCCAGTGCGGCAAGCGCGGTCGCGAAGGTGACGAACATGTAATGCTTGAGAACACCGGTCTGGATCACGCGCGTCAGGGCCTTGCAGCCCGCGGCGACGCCCGCCATCAGCTTGTCCCAGCCGTTGTCGAATTTCGGGGATGCCTCGGTCATGCCGATCAGCATTTCGCGCAGCCGCACCTTGAGTGCGTAAATCGTAAAGCCGATCACGAATGTGGCGATGCTCAGAAGCAAGGGAAGGTTCACACCGGCCCAAAGCTTCAGCTCTTTGGCGGGTTCGGCATTTCCCACGATGGCGGCCACGGTCGGGGTGACCATTGCCTGCAATGTCTCGGGGAAAATGCCGAAGATCGCCCCCAGCAGGGCAAGGACGACCGGTCCGACCAGCATCGCCCATGGCGCCTCGCGCACATCGGGGATGGGATCGCCGGCCTTGCTCCAGAAGGGGCGGAAAGACACGATACCCGCAATGGCCACCATCAGCGCGCTCGACACCAGAAACGCCCCCGCAACCAGCAGCGGTTCGGATGCCACAGCCAATGCACCGGCGTATTTCAATTCTTTTCCGATAAAGCCCAGAAAGGGTGGAAAGCCCGCCATCGACAAGGCGGCGATGCCCGCGGCGATCGCCGTGACCGGCATGGCCTTTGCCATACCGAACAGTTTGTTGGCGTCGCGCGTCCCGGTCTGCGCGTCGAGAATTCCGACGACAAGAAACAGTGCCGCCTTGTAAAGCGAATGCACCACCAGAAAGGTCGCGGCTGCCGTGATCGTATATCCGGTCTCGTTGCCCAGAAGCAGCGTGAGCGCCCCGAGCGCCATGAGTGTCGTATAGGCCAGCGCCAGCTTCAGGTCGGTTTGTCGCAGCGACATGACAGAGGCGAAAACCATCGTGACCGCCCCCGCGATCGTCAGGGTCCAGAGCCAGACATCCGTGCCCGCCAGCGACGGATGGGTTCTGGCAAGCAGGTAGATGCCCGCCTTGACCATGGTGGCCGAGTGGAGATACGCGCTCACCGGCGTCGGCGCGGCCATCGCGTTCGGCAACCAGAAATGAAACGGCATCTGCGCCGATTTCGTGAACGCCCCTGCGAGCACCAGAAGCAGGACCGGCAGATACATCACGCTCTGGGTCAGCACGCCCGGTGTCGCGTTGATCTGCGACATCTCGAAGGTGCCGGCGATATTGCCGATCAGGATGATGCCCGCCAGCAGGGCAAGACCACCGATCCCGGTCACCAGCAGGGCCTGCAGCGCCGAGCGGCGGGATTTGGGGCTGTCATGCCCGAAGCCGATCAGAAGATACGAGGTGATCGTGGTCAGTTCCCAGAACACGAAAAGCATGATCAGGTTGTCGGAGATCACCAGGCCGACCATCGCCAGCATGAAGCTTGTCAGGTAAAGCGAAAACCGCGCCTGATGGACGTGTCCTGCGAGGTACCGGGCCGAGTAAAGCATCACCAGCGCGCCGATACCGGTGATCAGCAGGGCAAACGTCAGGCTGAGACCATCGATATAGAAGCTGAGGTTGACCCCGAGGCTGGGCACCCATGCCCAGACGAAACGCAGGGTATCGCCCGCGGTAATGACGGGGATCATCTGCGCGAACCAAACGAAAAGCGTACCGGCCACGATGACCGGCAACAGTCCTGCGAGGTTAATCCAGCGGGTGGGCTGCGTGGTATCCAATGGGCGGTCCCGTTTCAGAGTGGTGCGCATGCGCGCCGACGAGGTGTCGAGGGCGGCACGACCAATCGCAAGGATGGATAACGTCCCGCAGCGCACGTGTCCAACACGCCCCGACAAGACGATAAACTATCCCGGAATGCCCGCTTTCCGCTCGATTTCACGAGGACATAGCAACTTCAACGCAAGAGTGAAGCAAATTAAGTTGCAAAGAGCGATAGGAAAAACCTATCAGTGCGGATATGCAACGATTTCCCACCTTCCGCCAGTTGCGCTATCTCGTGGCGCTGTCCGAGGCACGGCATTTTCGCAAGGCGGCCGAATCCATGGGGATCAGCCAGCCCTCGCTCAGCCTGCAGATCGGAAATCTGGAACAGCTTCTGGGCGTGCAGCTTGTCGAGCGCGGGCGCGGTCCGGTCACCCTGACCCCCGAGGGCCGCGAGGTCGTGGCGCGCGGGTCGCGGGTGGTGGACGAGGTGCGCGGAATCGTCGATCTGACAACCGCGCTTCGGTCGGGGATGGCGGGAACGATCCGGCTGGGCACCACGCCCACCATCGGCCCGTATCTGATGCCCTACGTGGTCGAAAGGCTGCACGCCCGCTATCCCGATCTGCGGCTTTATATCCGCGAGGTGGCGCCGCGCGATCTGCGCGGTGAACTGCTGGGTGGGGGGCTCGATATCATCCTGACGCAACTGCCCGAAGGCGGTGCGGACCTGACGACGCGCCGTCTTTTCCGCGAGCCGTTGCTGCTGGCGATGCCCAATGACCATCCATTGGCTGCGCGTGCGGACGTGACCGAGGCTGACTTGGCCGATCTCAACATCCTTTCGATCGGGCCCGACTATGCGCTGCACACCCAGATCGCGGCGCTGTGTCATCAGCACGGTGCGGTCATCGCGCGCGACTACGAAGGCACCAGCCTCGACGCGATCCGGCAGATGGTGGGGATGGGAATGGGCTTGGCTTTCCTGCCGCGCCTTTACGCCCGGTCCGAGATCGACGGGCGCGGCAGCAACGTCATCGTCAAGCCGTTTCGCCGGAACACCGTGATGCGCTCGATCGGGGTGGTTTGGCGGTCGGCCGCGGGGGCGGGGATGTATGATCGGCTCTGGACAGTGATCCGCGAGGCCGCGCGCCAGCACCTGCAAGGCGGCCGGTCGCCGCTGATCCTCGATTGAGCCGAAAAAAAGCGCGCGCGGGCGCTTTTGAAATGACTTAGCCGGACCAGCTTCTGATGGGTCCGCAGTCCATGTGAACGAAGTTCGACCGGTTGTACCGTCCGACACCGCCCGCGCGGCAAGCCAGCGCGGCATTGGCCATCTGCGCCGTGGTGCGTCCCTGCAACCGCAGATCGGCAGCCTGGCCTTTCATGTGCAGCGAGTTGCGGGCGACACCGCGATTGTTGGATCGCAACATCCCGTTTGTCTGCGGTGACCGGTAGCCGGACAGCAGCAGGTAGGGTTCGTCGGTATCCAGAAGATTGCGTGCGGCGGCCATGATGTCGATCGTGCGAAGATCCATCTGCACGGCTTCACCCGTGCGCCAGTCGCGCATGTGCAGATTGATTTCGCGAAGCGCCTCGCCGATATATTCGCCTTCGATCCAGTAGATCGTGTCCAGACGTTCGCCAGTCCGACCCGAGTGCATCGCGATGCGTCTTACGTCGCCTGCCCCGCGCAGGAACCCTGCCGCTTTGGAATACGTCGGAGCCGTGGCGATGGCGGTTGCTGCGAATGCACCTAGAATACCGCGCCGGGTGAACCCAGTGGATTTCTTCTCAAACATGTATTTGCGCCTGTCCCGTGCTTCAATGACACTGCTTTCAAGCAGCTTTTGGTTACCGTCATCTCCCCAGATGCAAGGCAGTTATGGCATAACTCGATTCGATCACCAAGGGTTTGTAGGGCGTTTTCTTTTAACAAGGTGCAAATTGGCGAGAAATTGCGCACCTGTGGCGCTGCGACATCTTTGCAACGGTAATTTCGTGCAAAGAGGCAACAGTCTGGAACCACAAAAGGTGTTCGCGGTTTTGTCAATGGACAGGAATTTGGCGATTCATATCCATGAAGGAAGTTTTGCGTGAATTCTTCATTCAATTTTTATGTTTAGCGAGCGAACTGGACCTGTGTGCATGACAATACAAAAACCCATGGCTTATCGATTCAAGCTCTTTGCCTTTCTGATGTTCGTATTGTCCGGCGCACTTTCCGCACAGGCGCAGGGACAGATCACGCCGTTTCAACAGGCGGTTGCCCAGGCGGTTTCCGGCGACGAGGTGCTTGCGACCTTTTATCGTGAGCAGAATTTTCAGGGCATCTGGAGCGGACGGGATGATGCTGCCCGCCGCAATGCCCTGCTTGCGGCATTCGAGTCGGCGGGTGATCACGGCCTGCCTGCGCGAAAGTATGATGCCAGGGACCTGATGGCGCGGCTACAGGCAGCAAGCACACCGCAGGAACAGGGACAGCTCGAAGTCGCCATTACCCGCCAGTTTCTTGATTATGCGCGTGATATCCAGACCGGAATTTTGACACCATCGCGGGTCGACAGCGCCATTCACCGGCGCGTTCCGTTGCGTGCACCGCTCAGCACCTTGCGGGCCTTCGCGCAGTCAAGCCCCGCGGCCTTCCTGCGCGCGCTTCCGCCCGCCTCGCCCGAGTATACACGTCTTCTGGCCGAAAAGATGCGGTTCGAGCGTATCATCGGGACAGGGGGCTGGGGTCCGACCGTGCCCGGAGGCAAGTATGAACGCGGCGACAGCGGCCCCGGTGTGGTTGCCTTGCGCAACCGGTTGATCGCCATGGGTTTTCTTGCGCCCACGACATCACAGGTCTTCGACGACCAGATCTTTGCGGCCGTGCAGCAGTTCCAGCTTGCACATGGTCTGTCCACGGATGGGGCTGCCGGTTCGGGTACGCTGGAAGAACTGAACGTCTCGCCCGAGCGGCGCCTGCAGTCCATCATTGTCGCGCTTGAGCGCGAACGCTGGATCAACCGCCCGCGCGGCGAACGGCACATCTTGGTGAACATCACCGACTTCACCGCGAAAATCATCGACAACGGCGAAGAGACATTCTCGACCCGGTCGGTCGTCGGCGCCCGCTATGATGATCGCGCGACGCCGGAGTTTTCGGATGTGATGGAATTCATGGTGATCAATCCAAGCTGGTATGTCCCGCGTTCGATCATCACCAAGGAATATCTGCCGCAGCTCCAGCAGAACCCGCAGGCTGTGCGCAACCTGATCATTACGGATCGTAACGGGCGCGTGGTCGATCGCTCCACCGCCGATTTCTCGGGCTATACGCAGGCGACGTTCCCCTACTCGATGCGCGAACCCCCCCATCAGGGGAATGCGCTGGGGCTGGTGAAGTTCATGTTCCCCAACCGCTACAACATCTACCTGCACGACACCCCCGCCAAGAGCCTTTTCGGGCGCGAAGTGCGGGCCTACAGCCATGGCTGTGTGCGTCTCGCGGATCCGTTCGATTTCGCCTATGCGCTGCTGGCAAGGCAGGTCGGCAACCCCGAAGAGGTCTTTCAATCCTACCTGAGCACAGGTCGTGAAACCCGGGTCGACCTCGACCAGCCCGTGCCGGTGCACATCATCTACCGAACGGCATATACACAGGCCGGTGGCCGCACGCAGTTCCGGCGTGACGTCTACGGCCGTGACGGGCGGGCGTGGAATGCGCTTGCGCGCGAAGGGGTGGTCCTCCGCGCGGTGGGGGGCTAGATCTGACAACGGAATTGATCCGGGGTCGGCATGGCACATTCTATAGATGACATCGCGACGGCGCTGGGGGCGAAAGCCTTCGGCGCCGTTGAGCTTGTGGTTTCAGGAGCCGCCGAACCGGCAAGTGCGGGGCCGGACCAGCTTGCCCTTGCGATGACACCGGCCTACGCATCCGCCCTCGCAGAGAGCAGGGCGCGCGCTGCTATCGTCTGGCCCGAGGCGGACTGGCGGGCAATGGGGCTTGAGGCCGCCATCATCGCCCCCCGCGCGCGCCTTGCCATGGCACGGCTCACACAGCTGCTGGACGAGCCTGGCGCGGGCGAAGGGATCAGCCCGCAGGCAGCCATCGATCCTACGGCGACCATCGGCGCCGATGTCACCATCGGCCCCTTCACCGTGATCGGCGCGGATGCCGTGGTCGGTGCCGGCACCCGGATCGCGGGTCATGTCAGTATCGCGGCAGGCGTGAAGATCGGCGAAGGCTGCCAGATCCACGCCGGTGTCCGCCTGCAACGCAATGTCTGCATCGGCACGCGGGTGATCCTGCAACCCAATGTCGTCATCGGGGGCGACGGTTTCTCCTTCGTGACCGCCGAACCGTCGCACGTGGAAAAAGCCCGCGAAACCCTGGGCGAGGCAGCAGTCGCACCGCTCGCCGATCCGCGTTGGCACCGGATCCATTCTCTTGGCGGCGTCACCATCGGCGATGATGTCGAGATCGGCGCAAATTCCTGCGTGGATGCGGGCACCATCAGACCGACTCGCATTGGTGAGGGCACGAAGATCGACAGCCTTGTGCAGGTGGGTCACAACGTGATCGTCGGCGCGCATTGCCTGCTGTGCGCGCAGGCGGGCGTTGCCGGATCGACCGTATTGGGCGACCGCGTGGTTGTTGGCGGTCAGGCCGGTGTGGCCGATAACCTCAAGGTCGGGGATGACGTCGTGCTTGGGGGCGGGACGATCGTGCTGTCCAACGTGCCCGCAGGCCGCGTGATGATGGGCTATCCGGCAACGAAGATGAAAAGCCATATCGAAAGCTACAAGGCTCTGCGCCGCCTGCCGCGTCTGCTGCGGGATTTGGGAAAGCGATAAAACTCTGTTTCAAACCTCTGCGAGACGCACTACATGCAGCCTGAGACGGTAAAGTGACAGACAGATGAGCATCAAGGACCAAGTCATCGCCATCATCGCGGATCAGGCCATGCTGGAGCCGTCGGATATCGGGATGGATCAGACGCTCGAAGATATCGGGATCGACAGCCTCGGTCTGGTGGAAAGCATCTTCGCCATCGAAGAAAACTTCGACATTCAGGTGCCGTTCAACGCGAACGCCCCTGAGGCAAGCGAGTTCGATATTTCGACCGTGGGGTCGATCGTGGCGGCCGTAGAGCAGTTGATCGCCGAGCAGAAGGGCTGATGATGCACCGTGTCGTCATCACAGGCGCCGGCACGATCAATCCGCTGGGCGCCGATGTGCCGGCAACGCTGGAGGCGATGCAGGCGGGCCGTTGCGCGATAGGGCCGCTGGATATCCGCGATGTAGACAGGCTCGCGATCCAGATCGGCGGCCAGATCAGGGGCTACGACGAAACCGCGCATTTCAACCGGCAACAGATATCGCTTTATGACAGGTTCACCCAATTCACGCTGCTTGCCGCGCGCGAGGCGATACTCCAGTCGGGTCTGACGTTTTCGGGCGATCTGGCCGATCAATCGGGCGTGGTGCTGGGCACATCGGGTGGCGGTCTGAACACCCAGGAAGAAAACTACCGCGCTGTTTTCGAAGAGGGCAAGAACAGGGTTCATCCCTTCATCGTACCAAAGCTGATGAACAATGCCGCCGCCAGTCACGTTTCGATGGAATGGAAACTGCGGGGGCCGTCCTTCACGGTAGCCACGGCCTGCGCGTCTTCCAACCATGCGATGGGGCAGGCCTTCAACATGATCCGCTGCGGAATGGCCAAGGTGATGGTCACGGGCGGGTCGGAATCGATGCTCTGCTTCGGGGGTATCAAGGCGTGGGAAGGGTTGCGCGTCATGTCCAAGGACGGCTGCCGGCCGTTTTCGGCAACGCGCAACGGTATGGTGCAGGGCGAGGGCGCGGGCGTTTTCGTTTTCGAAGACTACGCGCACGCGAAGGCACGCGGTGCCGAGATCCTGTGCGAGGTGGCGGGTTTTGCCATGTCATCCGACGCTGCCGATATCGTCATGCCGTCAAAGCAGGGGGCGGCCCGCACCATCGCGGCTGCCATGCGTGACGGTCGGATCGATCCCGCCGATGTTGGCTATATCAACGCCCATGGCACGGGGACAGCGGCCAATGACAAGACGGAATGCGCGGCCGTCGCGGATGTCTTCGGCGCACATGCCGACCGCTTGATGATTTCGTCCACGAAATCAATGCATGGCCACCTGATCGGGGGCACCGGCGCTGTCGAGCTGCTGGCCTGCATCATGGCGCTGCGTGACGGGATCATCGCACCGACCGTCGGATACGAGGAACCGGACCCCGAATGTGCGCTTGATGTGGTCCCGAACGTGGCGCGCGAGGCGAAAGTCGATGTGGTCCTGTCGAATGCCTTCGCTTTCGGCGGCCTGAATGCCGTTCTGGCACTCAGGCGCCACGCGTAGCGGCTTATTCCTGCGGCGCGACGGGTGCGATGGCGTCGAAGCCGGCGGTGAAGCCGTCGAGCGAAAGGTTCAGCACCACTTCGGTATCGGGGGCTGCCGCAGGAACGATGCGCAACGTGGCATTTGCCCCCTGCTTGAGCAGATCGACCTGTTCGGACGTCAAGCCGACGCGCGCGATGCAGCCCGCGCGATTGCAGAAGCGATAGGGATAGCGCCGGGCATTCTCACCATCGACAGCGATGGTCAGCTGCTCGGGCAGGAAGGTTTCCAACGGCACGACGATAGTGGTGCCGGCGGCGATCTCGCCACCTTCGGGCAGCCGGAAGAGATTGAATTCGGCGACCGAGACGCCTTCGTCGTTCTGGAGCAACTGATAAAGCGTGCAGCGTTCGGCCTCGCCCTCGCCGGCACGAACACAACGAACCGACCAATCGCCAACCGTCTCGCGCTCATAGGGTTCGCCCACGGCCGGTTCGAGCGACCGGCCCACGTCGAATTCGCCGGTGCCTTCGGATGCCTCCTGGGCATGGACGGAACCGCCAAGGGCCAGGGCTGCGATCATCAATGTCGATGTCAGGAAACTGCGCATAATTCACCTCGTTCGATTTTCGGCTGCGTAACACGCAGCGGCATTGTCCGACAGCGGGAATCCCGGGCATCTGCGCAAAACACCGCTTACGATTTCGGGCCCGGAAAAAGAAGAAGGGTCCCCCGAAAAGGACCCATCTCCATGTTCTCCCTGTCGGACTTGCCCGACTAATTGGCGGTACGCTACGCAATGGCCCGCAGAGCGTCAACCGGAAAACCCTGACATCTCGGTGATATCGCCCCTGCCTGCCGCAGCGCGTGAAAAGGCCGTGCCCGAAGGCACGGCAGTCTGACAGGGAGGAACGCAGCCGCATGTCCCGAAAGCGCATCCGGCTGCACCGTTTAGACTGGCAACAAATGGTTAAGATTGTATCTTCGTCCGGACAGAATAATCGCAATAGCGGAGACGGGCATGGCCGAAACGATCTTTATCGGTGGAGGAGGCGACGCGTACGGCACACCGCAGACCATGCGGCTGGACAAGGCCAACCGGCACGGATTGATCGCGGGTGCGACGGGAACCGGCAAGACCGTGACGTTGCAAATCATGGCCGAAGCGTTCTCGGCGCAGGGTGTGCCGGTGTTTCTGTCGGACGTGAAGGGGGATCTGTCGGGGCTCGCGGTAAGCGGGTCTGATGAATTCAGGCTGCATGACGCCTTCATGTCTCGCGCCACGACCATAGGTCTGGAGCTGCAATACGACGCGTTTCCCGTTACGTTCTGGGACCTGTTGGGCCGGCAGGGCCATCCGATCCGTGCGACCGTGGCCGAGATGGGCCCGCTCTTGCTGTCCCGGCTTATGGATCTGACCGATGCACAGGAAGGGGTGTTGAACGTCGCCTTCCGCGTGGCCGACGAAGAGGGGCTGCCGCTGCTCGACCTCAAGGACCTGCAGTCGCTGCTGGTCTGGGTCGGTCAGAACAGCAAGGACCTGTCGTTGCGCTATGGCAATGTGGCGGCGTCATCGGTTGGTGCGATCCAGCGGGCTTTGCTGGTTCTTGAAAATCAGGGTGGGGCGGCTCTATTCGGGGAACCCGCCTTGGACCTGGCCGATATGATGCGTCTGCGCGACGGGCGGGGCGAGATCAATATTCTGGCCGCAGATCAGCTGATGGGAAGTCCGCGGCTCTACGCGACATTCCTCCTGTGGCTGTTGTCAGAGCTGTTCGAGCAGCTGCCAGAGGTGGGCAACCCGGACAAACCCAAGCTGGTGTTTTTCTTCGACGAGGCGCATCTGTTGTTCGACGACGCCCCCAAGGTGCTTGTCGACAAGGTCGAACAGGTGGCCCGGTTGATCCGCTCAAAGGGGGTTGGCGTGTTCTTCGTGACGCAGAATCCCGCGGATATTCCCGATGATGTGCTGGGCCAGCTGGGCAATCGCGTCCAGCACGCCTTGCGTGCTTTCACCGCAAGGGACCGCAAGGAACTCAAGGTCGCTGCCGAAACCTATCGCGACAATCCCGCCTTCGACACCGCCGAGGCGATCCAGCAGGTCGGCACTGGCGAGGCCGTGACCTCATTTCTGGATCGCAAGGGTATCCCCGAGATCGTCCAGCGCACGCTGATCCGACCTCCATCCTCGCAGCTTGGGCCGATCGACAGCGCAGGGCGGGCCGATCTGATGGCGATGTCGCCCATGGCCGGCAAATACGACGTACCTCTGGACCGTGAAAGCGCCTTCGAGCTCTTGCGCAAGCGCGCCGAGGCCGCAGCCAAGGCCGCTGAAGAGGCCGAGGCTGCAGAGGCGCGCCTGGACGAGGAAGAGCGCGAATTCAAGGCAGCACGCCGGTACAGCGGCGGACGCCCGGCTGCGCGCCGCGAGACGACGGGCAGCGGGCGCGCGGAAAGCATCGGCGGGGCGCTGGCCTCGGCCGTGGCGAAGGAGTTGAAAGGCACGACGGGGCGCCGGATCGTGCGCGGCATCCTGGGCGGGCTTTTCAAGGGACGTTGAAACGGCCGCCTACAGCCGCCTGATCTTGAGCGTCGCCAGACGGTTTTCCTCCTTGTCGATGACTTCGAAACGGAAGCCATGGAAGGAAAAGACCTGTCCCTTGACGGGGATCATCTGGGCTTCGTGGATCACGAGGCCCGCGACGGTATTGGCCTCGTCATCGGGCAGGTTCCAGTCGTGTGCACGATTGAGGTCGCGGATGGTCATCGCGCCATCGACGATATAGGCGCCATCTTCGGTCAATTCGATCTGGTCATCTTCGTGATCGTCGAATTCATCCGTGATCTCGCCCACGATTTCCTCGAGGATATCCTCGAGCGTGATCAACCCCTGCAGGGCACCATACTCATCGACCACAAGCGCAAAATGCGTCTTGCGCTTGAGGAAGTTGCGCATCTGGTCATCCAGCGTCGTCGTCTCGGGGACGAAGTAGGGGGGCATCGCCACTTTCATGATGTCGAAGGCTTCGAACCCTTCGGCCTCGCGTCCACCGTCAAGCAGCTTGTGCATCGCCCGCAACAGGTCCTTGGCGTGCACCATGCCGATGATGTTTTCGGGCTCTTCACGAAAGACCGGCAGACGGGTGAAGGGACTTTGCAGGATCTGGGAGAGGATCTCCTGCGGCGGTGATGCCACGTCGATCATTTCGATCTGGGATCGGTGCAACATGATCTCTTCCACCGTGCGGTCGTTGAGATCCAGCGCGCCCAGAATCCGGTCGCGGTCTTCCTTTTCAACCAGCCCTTCGGAGTGGCCGATCTGCAGCGCGCCGGCGATTTCCTCGTGCACCGCGAGGACATTGCTGTCGGGATCGATGCGGACGCCGAAGATCCGCAATGTGCCCCTCACGACGAAACGGACGGACATGACGACCGGCGAAAGAACCTTGATCACCACGGCTATGACCGGTGCGACAAGCGCCGACACCTTTTCAGGCGCGGAAATCGCGTAGGTTTTCGGCATCACCTCGGCAAAGATCAGAATGAGAAACGTCATCACCAGCGATGCGACGGCCACACCGTTGACGCCGAAAATCTGGGTCAGGACCGCGGTCGCAAGCGACGTGCCGATGACATTGGCAAGGTTGTTGCCGGTCAGGATGGCGCCGATCAGCTTTTCATCGTCCTGCTTGATCTTCAGCGCCAGACCGGCCGCCTTGGATCCGCGATCGGCGTGACTGCGCAGTTTCCCGCGCGACGCGGCCGTCAGCGCGGTTTCAGAGCCCGAGAAGAAGCCCGAAAGAACCAAAAGAACGAAGATCGCGCCGCAGGAGATCCAGAAGGCTGCGTCGAATGAAACGGTTTCCATGTGTGACTTTCCAGAAGAACAGACTTGGGGAATATGGCGGGGCCTGCGGGTTGCTTCAAGACGTCCGCGACCGCGCGAGCGGATGGTGTTGCAAAACCAGATCCTTCAGACGCGCATCCAGCACATGGGTGTAGATCTCGGTCGTGGCGACATCCGCATGACCCAACATGGTCTGGATCGCGCGCAGATCGGCCCCGCCCGCAAGCAGATGGGTCGCGAAGGCATGGCGCAGCGTATGCGGTGTGACCTTGGCGGGCGAGATGCCCGCGCGCACCGCGAATTCCTTGATCAGTCCGAAAAAGCGATGCCGGGTCAGGTGGCCGGACTTGCCGTGCGACGGAAAGAGAAACCGCGAAGCGGGCTTGCCCTGCATATGCGCGGCATCCTGTGCCTTGTCACGCGCAGTCAGATAGGCTTCCAGTGCGCTTCGCGCAGGGGGTGAGAGCGGCACCAGCCGTTCCTTGCCGCCCTTGCCTTTGACCAGCAGCATCCGCGGATCGCCACGGGCGGCCGAGACGGGCAGGCTGACCAGTTCGGTCACGCGCATCCCCGTGGCGTAGAGCAGCTCCATCAGGCATGTGTTGCGCAGGGGCTCCTTGGGGGACTGGCGCGCGGCGTCCAGCAGGCGGTCCACTTCGTCGATCGACAGCGTATCGGGCAGACGTTGCGCGCGGCCCGGCCCCTTGATCTGGATTGCGGGATTGTCGTTGCGCCAACCTTCCTCAAACGCGAAGCGGTAAAGCTGCTTGATGGCCGACAGGCGGCGCGCGCGCGTGGACTTCGCAAGCCCTTCGGCTTCGCAGGCGATCAGGTAGGCTTCGACATCTTCGCGCGCGGCGGTGGCGAAGTGGCCCTGTCCGTCCCGCAGCCAATCGGCGAAGCCCGCCAGATCACGCGCATAACTCAGCAGCGTGTTTTCAGCGGCATCCATTTCGGCGGCTTGCGCCTCGAGGAACACCTGCACCCAGCGGGCCATCTGCGCAGGCCCCGTCATAATCTGCGCGTCAGCAGCAAGTGCTGTAGCGCGGCGCGGCGGGCGACATCCTCCAGCCCGACTGCGCGCAAGACGCTCAGTGATGCTGTCAGGGCGCGCAGATCACCGTCTGCGGCGGCCTCGAAGCGGTGCAGCGTTGTCAGCAGCGCCTCGCCCAGCTTGTCCTGATCCAGCAGGCGTTGCGTCTCATCAGGTATCCGCGGTGTGGTGAAAGCTGTGGCGATGGCGGTTTCAACAGCCGTTGTCGCGTCGTCGGGTGTCGGTGTCCCGCGCGCGAGCTTGATCAGAAAAGGGTCGATGGCGGTGCCGTTGCGGTCGGCTGCGAGGGCCACGCGTTCATAGCTCGGCGAAAGAAGTCCAACCTCGGCGGCGAGTGTCGCAGCCTCGCCGGTCAGCGGAATTTCCTGCAAGGCCGCACCATAGAGCTTGGCGAACTGGATTTCAGCACGTGCGGCCTGCACGGCCTGCCATGCTGCAGGCAGGGTTTCGGCCACCGCACCGGCATCCGCCGCAAGCATGGCGGCGTCGAAACGCTGGATCGCTGCGGCGCGGTCCCAGACCCCTCCCGAGGCGGCAGGGGTGCGCGAGGTGTAGTGCCGCAAGAGCACGTTTTCGGAAACCGCGCCATGTCGGGCGAGCCGTTCCGCAGCCTCGATCTGCGCTTTCCAGGGGGCTGTGAAGCGCAGGTCGGCATGCGCGAAGGCGAGGGGCAGGCGGCTTGTGACCAGAGGTTCGCCGATTGCTTCGTGCATACGGAAAACAAGCGGGGTGACCCGCGCCGGGGGATCGAGGTCGGGCTCGCCCTCATAAAGCTCGGGGTCGAGGAAACGCGACAAGAGCGCCTCTTCGGCCGCGGTGATATCCCCCAGCACCCGGCGGGTGTTCAGCGTCAGCGCTGCCACGTTCCAGTCGCCCGCACGGGCAAGGCAGAAGATACGCGCAGGGTAGGTCGGTGCAATCGAGGGGGTTTCCTGCATGGCATCGCAGGCGGCATCTTCCGTGCCCGTCAGCAGGGCCACATCGAACCAGCGCCGGAACAGCGCGGGTGTGTCCGGGGTGGCCTGCTCGATCAGCGTCTTGGCTTGCTCCAGCGCGCCCATGTCCAGCAGCTTGTCGATCCGCGCAAGAAACAAGGCATCATCCGCACCGGCGTCTTGCGGCGCATCGGCTTCGGCCATCATCAGGACCTTGAGGAAGTCTTGCAGGGCAGGCAGCGTATCGATCCGTTCGGCCTTCACCAGGGCGACAAGGTCTTCTTCGCTGCTTTCCGACCAAAGCGTGCGCGGTAGTCCTGTGACATGCGGCGGCAGAATGCCGACCGGATCTTTCGAGGGCCGGTCAAGCGGTGTCGTGGTGACCTGCGGCGACCTCGCGCCGTCGACAACCGGGGCCTCGGACCGGGGGGCTGTCTCGACGCTGCGCGATAGCCATTCGATCGCCGACAAAGGATCACCCAGAGCCTCCTGCTGCTGGGCATGGGCGGCAGAGCTCGCAAGCCACAGTGCGGCGAAGACCGCGCTAGTTCGTATCCAGCGTGACAGGGCGGGTGACCTCCTCGGCGGGGGCTGCGAAATCAGCGGGAAAGAAAAGCGGGCCGATATAGGCATAGCTTACCAGCGCGATCGCTGCGATCACGATGAGATAGAACAACGCCTTGATGAAACGCCACATGACTGCCTCGTCTGAATTGCCTGCTCGGTTTATGCGGGTTCTTTCCCATTAGTTGAAGGAAGTATATATGCCCTTGGAGCCAAGATCACGGGTTTCGTTGATTAATTTTTTGCGGTGGCATCCAGTCGCCGAGACCAGAGGGGTAGGGATGTCCGCGAGGGGCCGGTATCAGTTACATCGGACAGTCGTGCTGGTGGGGATGATGGGCTCGGGCAAGAGTGCGATCGGGCGCGCGCTGGCGGCCGAGCTGGGCGTGCCCTTCCTCGATAGCGACGCGGCCATCGAAGAAGCGGCGGCCGCCAGCATCGCAGAGATTTTCGACCGCGACGGCGAGGTGTTCTTCCGCAAGCGCGAGGCCGAGGTCCTGCGCCGGCTGCTGTCGGGCCCGCCGGGGGTCGTGTCGACGGGTGGGGGTGCCTTTCTGGCCGAAACCAACCGCGCGGCCATTGCCGACCTCGGGGTCGCCGTCTGGCTGGATGCCGATCTGGACACCCTGTGGGAAAGGGTGCGTCACAAGGATACACGGCCGCTTCTGCGGACCGCCGATCCACGGGCGACGCTGGCCGAGATATTCGCCGCGCGCACGCCGATCTACCGCCTGGCAGGTCTGCGTGTGGGCGTCAGCGGTCAGGCCAGCATCGCCGAGACAACCCGTTCGGTGATCGAGCTGCTGGCAGCGCGACCGGACATACTGGAGGTTTCCTAGATGACAGTGACTGTGCCCGTGGCCCTGCCGGGGCGTGAATACGACATCAGGATCGGACCGGGTATTCTGGCCGAGGCCGGCACCCTGATCGCCGCGATGGGTGGGCGTCCGCATATCTGTATCGTGACGGACACCAATGTGGCGCGGCTGCATCTGGACGACTTGCAGTCCGCCATCGGGGCTGCGGGCTTGACGTCGGAGGCATTGGTCCTGCCTGCGGGAGAGGCGACGAAATGCTGGGCGGAACTGGAAAAAACGGTCGAATGGCTCTTGTCGCAAAAGGTCGAACGCGGCGATGTCGTGGTGGCCTTCGGCGGAGGCGTGATCGGTGATCTGGTGGGCTTTGCCGCCGCGATCCTGCGGCGTGGCGTGCGTTTCGTCCAGATACCCACCTCGCTTCTGGCGCAGGTCGACAGCTCTGTCGGGGGCAAGACGGGTATCAATTCGCCCAGTGGCAAGAACCTCATCGGCGCCTTTCATCAACCCAGCCTGGTTCTGGCGGATACGGCGGTACTTGGGACCCTGCCGGCGCGCGATTTTCTGGCCGGCTATGGCGAGGTCGTGAAATACGGCCTTTTGGGCGATGCGGCGTTCTTCGACTGGCTCGAGACCACGGGGCCGGCGCTGGCCGGGGGTGATATGGCGGCAAGGGTGCGGGCAGTGCAGCGGTCATGCGAAATGAAGGCCGCGATCGTGCAGCGCGACGAAACAGAACAGGGCGACCGCGCGCTTTTGAACCTGGGGCATACCTTCTGTCATGCCCTCGAAGCGGCGACAGGCTATTCCGACCGGCTGCTGCACGGGGAAGGTGTGGCCATCGGCTGTGCGATGGCCTTTGCCTTGTCTGCACGCCTTGGACTTTGCAGTCAGGAAGATCCCAGCCGCGTCCGCGCGCATCTGCGTGACATGGGCATGAAGGTCGATATCCGGGACATTCCGGGTGATCTGCCCGATTCCCGTAGCCTGCTGGCGCTGATGGGGCAGGACAAGAAGGTCAAGGACGGCAAGCTGCGCTTCATCCTCGCAAGGGGGATCGGCGAGGCGTTCATCACGGCCGATGTTCCAGCCGCAGCGGTGCTTGAGGTATTGGAAGGATCGGCGCATGGATGATCCCCCCTTGCGGGGGGCCTCATGACCTTGAGCGGACCCCGCTCAGCCGTGCCCCGGCCCGTCCCCGTCATCAGGCGGACCAAGCGGGAGCCCGTATTTACGGGCGAACCAGAGGAAGGCGGGGATCTCCATCACAAAAAGCGTCACCAGCGTGAAGATCAGCCAGTTCGTCTCGAAGACGATCAGTGAAAATCCCGCCCCGGTCCCCATGAACCACGACGCGGCGACCAAAAGCGCCAGCGCCGTCATCGCGGTGTCGATCACCATGATCTTGCCAAGTGTCTTTTCCTGCAGGCCGGGGTAGATCCCCAGGTAGGCCACCGCGAGGACGATCGCGTTGAGAAGCACAAGTTGCAGCTCGGGCGCGATCTGCATGGATCAGAAGGGGATTTCGTCATCCATGTCGGCGCTTCCGCCGGCAGGCGCATTGCCGCCACCGCCGTATGAACCGCCGCCGCCGCCGCCGTAAGACGACCCACCGCCGTAGGATCCGCCCGCGCCGCCACCCTGGTTATCGCCCCGCCCGTCGAGCATGGTCAGCTCGCTGCGATAGGGGCGCAGGACGACTTCTGTGCTGTAGCGGTCCTGCCCGTTCTGGTCCTGCCATTTACGGGTTTCCAGCTGACCCTCAAGATAGACCTTCGAGCCTTTGCGCAGATACTGTTCGGCCACACGGGCGAGAGGTTCCGAGAAAATCGCGACCGAGTGCCATTCGGTCTTTTCCCGCCGCTCGCCGGTGTTGCGGTCTTTCCAGTTTTCGGACGTGGCGATCCGCAGGTTGCAGACCTTGCCGCCATTCTGGAAGGTCCGTACCTCGGGGTCGGCCCCCAGATTGCCGATGAGAATGACTTTGTTGACTGATCCGGCCATGCGGGGCGCTCCTCACGATTCCTGTGCTCACTGTTGTGACAGACAAGGAATGGCGCAACAAGGTTAACGACAGGTTGAATCCTGCTGTGTCAGCGCATTGCGTGGGCGAGGTTTTCCACATCCGGGTCGGACAGCCGCGGTACGATCCGGTAGGCCGCGTTGACGAAAAGAAAGACCGCGAACCCCAGCAGGCCCAGGCAGAGGGCTGTGACCAGCACCTGACCGTAAACTTGTTGAGACAGCCACTCGAATGCCTGGCCCAATCCGCCGGCTTCCTGCGGGTTTGCCGTCCAGGCGGCGTAGACGAGAAAGCCGCCGATGATTCCCACCACGATGCCCTGTGCCAGCACCCCGGCACGCAAGGCCGAATTCCAGTTCGTGGTGAACTCGTTGGCGCGCAGCTTTTTGCGGTAGGATTGCTTGTAAGCCTTGGCGAGATAGTAGATGCCCGCCCCGATCGTCAGAACGCCTGCGATACCGACGAGCCAGATGCCGAACGGGGCCGACATGACCTCTTGTGTCGCCGAAGCAATGCTTGACCCGCCTTGGCCGCCACTGCCGCCGCCGCTGCCGAAAACAATGCCGATAGCCGCGACCCCGATGGCGGCGTGCACCATGCCTGTCACGACCATCCCGGCGCGGGCGATCATGCCCTTGAGGTCATCGCCTTCGTCTTCGAGGTCGAGAAATCCGTCGAGAACCCGCCAGGCGGTATAACACAGCAGACCAACGCCGATGATCACAAGCAGGATTGTTCCGAACGTCGACGTTTCGATTGAACGCAGCGCCTCGCCGGTGCCCTGTGCGTCACCGCCCCGCCAGATCGTCCAGAGCGAGAGCCCCGCGATCACGACGTAAGTCACGCCGCGTCCGGCATATCCGGCCCGCATCACGGGCATGGCCCAATCGAGTTTCTCCTGTGCCATGTCTACCTCCGGGTTCAGTGGCTGTCACTGTCGGGAGAATGCGGCGCAGGTGCTTTTGGTTCCCGTTATTCCGCGGCGATCTGGATCACGGGTTCCATCTGGTTGAGCTCTTCGTCGGACAGATGGCATTTGATCTGGTGCCCTTCGGCCAGCTGGCGCACCGGTGGTACCTCGATCTCGCAAAGATTGCCCGGCACCTTGGATTTCCAGCGGCAACGCGTCTGGAACGGGCAGCCGGATGGCGGATTCATGGCCGAGGGGATATCGCCTTCGAGCACGATATGCTTCTTTTGAACCTTGGTATCGGCGATGGGCACGGCCGACAGAAGAGCCTCGGTATAGGGATGGTAGGGGGGCGTGAACACCTGATCGGTGCTGCCCAGTTCGACCACGTGGCCCAGATACATGACCATGACGCGGTCGCTGAGGTAGCGCACGATCGACAGATCGTGGCTGATGAAAAGCAGCGTCGTTTTGTGTTCGCGCTGGATATCCATCAAGAGGTCGGTGACGGCGGCCTGTACCGACACATCCAGCGCCGAGACGGGTTCATCCGCGACCACGATCCGCGCATCGCCCGCAAAGGCGCGGGCGATACCCACGCGCTGTTTCTGCCCACCCGACAGCTGGCGCGGCATCCGGTCGGCGAAAGCGCGCGGCAGTTTGACCAGGTCCAGCAATTGCAGCATGCGATCACGACGCTCGTTGTCGTTGTTGCCGATCCCGAAAATCTCGAGCGCGCGCATGATCTGCCGTCCGACGGTCATCGACGGGTTGAGCGTATCGAAGGGGTTCTGGAACACCATCTGCACATCGGCGATCGTCTTGGTGTCACGGTTCTCGATGGCCGTGTCCCCGATCGATCTGTTATCGAGCAGGATTTCGCCTTCAGTGGCGGTTTCAAGACCCATCAGCACCTTGGCGAAAGTGGATTTGCCGCAGCCGGACTCGCCGACAATGGCCAGCGTTTCGCTTTCGCGGGCCTCGAAGCTGAGGGTTTCATTCGCCTTGACGACCTTCTTGTCGCCGCCACCGAACAGGGCATTGGCCGCGACTTCGTAGTATTTCTTGAGGTTGTCCATCTTCAGAACCACGTTGCCCGGTTCGGGCTTGGGCGGTTTGGCCTCGACCTGTGGTGGTGCGCTCCAGTCTATCTCTTCGAAGCGCAGGCAGCGTGTCTGGTGGCGATCGTTGCCTTCGACGACCTGCATCGGGATGAAACCTTCGTCGCAGCGGCCGGCCTCGAAATAATCGCAGCGCGGACCGAAATTGCAGCCCTTGGGCCTTTCGTGGGGCAGGGGAAAGTTGCCGGGGATGGCGACCAGCGGGCGTGCATTCTTGTCGGCGCCCGGTAGCGGAATCGAGCGGAAGAGCGCTTGGGTATAAGGGTGCTGCATCTCGTCGAAGACATCCTCGATCGAGCCGCGCTCGACCGCTTCGCCGGAATACATCACGCAGATACGGTCACAGGTTTCCAGCACTAACCCCAAGTTATGACTGATAAAAAGCATCGAGGTGCCGTACTTCTTGCCCAGATCCTTGACCAGTTCCACGACGGCGGCTTCGACTGTCACGTCGAGTGCTGTTGTCGGCTCGTCGAGGATCAGCAGCGAGGGCTTGGACATCAATGCCATCGCAATCACGATGCGCTGCTGCTGTCCGCCCGAGAGCTGGTGTGGATAGCTTTTGAGGATACGCTCGGGGTCGGGCAGCTTGACGTCGGTCACCACCTCGAGCGCGCGCTGATAGGCCTCTTTCTCGCCCAGCCCCTCGTGGATCATCGGGACTTCCATCAACTGTCTGCCGATCAGCATGGCGGGGTTGAGAGATGCCATAGGCTCTTGATAAATCATGGCAATATCCTTGCCGCGGATCTCGCGCAGGCGATCCGGCGACATGGTGTTCATTTCCTCGCCCTTGAACTTGATCGAACCGCCGACGATGCGGCCGTTCACGCCCAGATCCTGCATCACGCCAAGCGCCACAGTGGATTTGCCGCAGCCGGATTCCCCCACGAGGCCGAGCGCCTCGCCGGGCATCACGGAGGCGGAGAAATCCATCACGGCGGGGATTTCGCGCAGGCGGGTGAAGAAGGAAATCGAAAGCTTGTCGATCTCGAGGATAGGTTCGTCAGTCATGTTGGTGTCCCTTCCAGGGGGCCGATCCTGCCTGTCGGCATTGCGTCGGCAAAACGTCGGCAAAACGTCGGGCAACGCGGGGCGGTGCGTTGCCCGATCATTAATCTTTCAGGCTCTCTTCGCGCAGGCCGTCGGCCAGCAGGTTGAGACCCAGCACGAGGCTCAGAAGTGCCATCGCCGGTGGCAAGGCCGGATGCGCGTAGATCAGCAAAAGCCGGCGCCCTTCGTTGATGGTCGATCCCCAGTCGGGGCTTTCGGACGACAGACCCAGACCGAAGAAGCCCAGGGTCCCGAGAAGGATCGTCGTGTAGCCGATCCGCAGGCAGAAATCGACGATCAGCGGACCGCGTGCGTTCGGCAGGATCTCCCACAGCATGATGTACCATGGCCGCTCGCCGCGGGTCTGTGCCGCCGCGACATAGTCGCGGGTCCGCAGATCCAGCGTCAGGCCACGCACGATACGGAAGACCGTGGGCGCATTCACGAAGACCACCGAGACGAAGACCACCAGCACCGTGATGTCGAAGAGGTCGAGCCACGACGGCAGGAAATCGATCACCGTCCCGGGCTGGTTGATGATGGACAGGTAGAGCCACGCGAGGACACCCAGCACCGGCGCCATGATCGCGGTGCGCTTGGCCGGTTGCGTGTAATAGCGCGAATTCAGCAGGACGCCGAAGAAGATGATCGGGAAGAAGAACAGGAAGGCCGCCATGTAGGACGGGATGCCTGTCAGCACGATCTCGGGTGTGACCAGCAGGTAGAAGAGCAGGATCACGGGGAAGGCGAGGATCAGGTTGGCGAGAAACGACAGGACCGTGTCCAGCTTGCCGCCGTAGAAGCCCGCCGGCAGGCCCAGCGTGATCCCCACCATGAAGGCGAAGATCGTCGCCAGCGGTGCGATCGCCATCACGAAGACCGATCCTGCGACCACCCGGCTGAAGACATCACGGGCGAGGTTGTCACCGCCCAGCAGGTAGTGGCTGACATCCCCTGCGGTGCCTTCGGGCACGGGGGTGCCGGGAACGACGTTCTTCATCCCCGACACCTGCGAGAGGTATTCATGCGTCGCGATCATGTTGAAAGCGCCGAAGAAGATGGCCGTGAACACCCAGAACATCACCAGCGCAAAGCCGATCATCCCGATCGTGCTGTCGAACAGCTTGCCGTAAAGCCCCAGCCGTCTCTTGTAGCGGATCGAGACGATGAAAAGCACCACAAGCGCCGTCCAGACGGGCAGGAACCGCTTGGAGATTTCGCCCACGATGCCGGCGGCACCATAGGGCAGCACCTGCGGCACCACGATATAGGCGACACATATGGCGAGGATCCCGAAGAACAGCCACTTGGTCGCTTTCTCGGTCATGCCGAGCGCCCCGCCGCGGGCCATCAGTGATCCGTCCGCGTTGGATTGCAGCGTGACGGGTGCCGCGAACAGGCCGAGCACGAGTTGCGCGATCAGTGCCACGGCAAAGGCCGCCACCAGCACCGTGAGGATCGGGTTGAGGATAGCGCCGAGGCTTCCGGTCCAGGTCAAGACTTCCATTTTCCGATCCCCCCTTTAAGAAATGCGAATGCGCGGGTTGAGATAGACATATCCGATGTCCGATATGAGCTGCGTGAGCAGCACCACGAAGACGGATACGACCGAGATCCCCAACAGCATTTCGATGTCGTTATTGCCCGCAGCACGCACCAGTTCCCAGCCGAAGCCCTGATAGGTGAAGAGCGTCTCGACGATGACCACGCCGTTCAGCAGCCATGGAAACTGCAGCATGATCACGGTGAATGGTGCGATCAGCGCATTGCGCAGCGCGTGTTTCAGCACGATCTTGGGAAAGCTCACACCTTTCAACCGGGCCGTGCGGATGTATTGGGCCGTCATCACCTCGGTCATCGACGCGCGCGTCATCCGCGCGATATAGCCCATGCCGTAAAGCGCGATGGTGATGACGGGCAGAAAGAAGTTCTCGAAGGTCGCATTTTCGACGGCACTTGCCGCGGACCCCTTGAACCATTGCATCCCGAAGGTGGCGGTGGCGAAGACCGAAATGAAGATAACACCCGAGACGTATTCGGGCGTCGCGGTGGAGAGGATCGATACCGTCGAGAGACTGCGGTCGGTCCGCGACCCCTCGCGCATGCCCGCAAGCACGCCGAGGATCAGCGCCCCCGGCACCATGACCACCATCACCCAGAACATCAGCTTGCCGGTGTTTGCGAGCCGCGTGGGAAGGACTTCGCTGACGTTCTCGCGCGCGACCGTGGAGAACCCCCAGTCCCCCTGCAGGATCCCGCAGAAGGTCGAGATTTCGTCGAGCGGTTGCCCCGGTTCACGGCAGCGGGCGCGGATTTCCCCGTCGGTGCCCTCGATGACATAACCGGGCAGAATGCCCAGCCACTGGCCGTATTTGACCGGCAAGGCCTGCGTGTAGCCCCGGTTTTCCAGCCAGCTTGTCACGGCTTCGTCCGACATGCGGGCGTTGCCTTGGGTCTTGGCGAGTTTCTCGAGATTCGGTGCGAGGTTCGTAAGCCAGAACACAATGAAGGTCAGGCATAATGCTGTCAGCAGCATGACGCCGACACGGCGCAGAATAAACAGTCCCATGAAGGCCCCTGTTGGTGAGCTGGGTCAGGACGTTGCCTGACGGTGTGTCGCGGCGCCGTTTCCCGGCGTCCGCATCAGAGAAGAAAAGGGCCGCCCGTGGGGGCGGCCCGATCCGCGTCTAGGCCGCGAAGCCCACCTTGTACATCTGGGGCAGGTACGCGATGTGCATGTCCCATCCCACGATGCCGGGCTTGGCGTGGCGGTAAAGCGAGCGCCAGTAGGGCTGGATCGTGACCCCTTCATCGGACATGATCGTCTGAAGCTGCGCCATCACCTCGCGCCGTGCGTCGGCATCCGCGATGGAGTTGGCTTCGGCCAGCAGGGCGTCGAACTCTTCATTGGCAAAGCCGGATTCGTTCCATGCCTCGCCCGACCGATAGGCCAGACCGAGGATCTGCGTGTCGAGCGGCCGGTGGTTCCAGTTGGTCGACGAGAACGGATACTTGGTCCAGTCGTTCCAGAAGGTCGAGCCCGGGATGATCGTCCGCGTGACGTTGAAGCCCGCGTCGCGCAGCTGGGCGGCCACCGCATCGGTGGTGTTCTTGCGCCAGTCGTCGTCGATCGACACCAGATCGAACTCGTAGTCCGCCATGCCGGCTTCCTCGAGCAGTTCCCGCGCGCGTTCGGGGTTGTATTCAAGCCCCGGAACATCCGCCCATGCAGGGTGCATCGGGCCGACGTGCTGGTTGCGGGCCACCGCGCCGAGGTTGGAATAGCCAAGCTCGAGGCAGACCGCGTTGTCGACCGCATGGGCGATCGCCTGGCGCACGCGCTTGTCGGCGTATGGCTGCATGCCATCGACCTCGGCCTGCTGGTTGGGGCGGATACAGATGGTGGCACCCGAGGCGACCTCGGAGCGTTCCCAGCCGATCCCCTCGATGATCTCGACGAAGTCACCGACGGTTTCGTAGAACATGTCCACCTCGTCGGCGGCAGCCGCAGCCACCCATGCCGAGGGGTCGGTGCCGTAGTCGATGTACTCGATCCGGTCGAGATAGCCGCCCTTGCCTTCGGCGTAGCCCCACCACTCGAAGCCTTCGTTGCGCACGAGGGATGCCCGCACGCCGACTTCGTATTCGTCGGGCAGGTAGGGGCCGGTGCCGACGGGATTGCCGAGCATGTTGTCGGGATCGAAGTCCGCGGGCGTGATCGCCGCGGGATAATCGGACATGCCCGCGATCAGCGAAATGTCGGAGGCAGGCAGGTTCAGGCGGACTGTGGTGTCATCGACCACCTCGATCCCGCCGTCGATGGCCACGCCGGTCGCGTCATCGATCAGCACCGCAAAGCGGCCCGCCATCGAGTTGCCTTCCACGTCACGCTCGCACCAGCCGGCGATGTTGCGCGCCACGTCTTCGGCGGTGAACGGTGTGCCGTCGTTCCACATCACGCCCTGACGGACGTTCAGCGTGTATTGTGTCGCGTCGTCATTGACCTCCCAGCTTTCGAGCAGCATGGGGGCGAATGAGCCGTCGTTGTTGTATTCGACAAGATATTCCAGCCAGCCGTGCGACAGGAACGCGATCTGCGTCCAGTCGTAGGTGCGCGGATCCTTGAGCGCGCGGACCTCCATCTGCATGCGGATGGTGCCGCCCTGTTGCGGTGTGCCCTGCGCCATGGCGGGCTGTGCCGCGCCGATCAGGCTGTAGGCCGTGGCAGCAGTGACACCGAGTGCTGTCGTGCGGGCGAGGAACTCGCGGCGGCTGATCTTGCCTGCCTTTTCTTCTTCGGCATACATCAGTGCCGCCGGATGAATTCTATCTGTTTTATGCGTCATGCATTTCTCCCTGTTATGTCTTCGTTTTTCTCGGAAAACGATCGACCGCGCTGCATGAGCACGCCGCCTGATCCCTTCCTCCATAACCTATTGCGCATGTTTTCGGGCCTGAGGTCAACCAATGCTTTCCTCAAACATATGTCATCTGCGACATATCCATGGCCCAAAAACGACATGCGCCGGCTGGTGGCTGTGATTCAGACGCGGGCGTTCTGGCCGGTTTTCAAGGGTGGCGCGGCCCGTTCCGCCTTGCGGAATTCCGTCGGAGTGGTGCCCGCAAGCTCTTGAAAACGTCGGGTGAAATAGGCGGGCGAGTGAAAGCCGAGATCGGCGGCGATCTTCTGGACCGGTGCCGCCGTTTCCTTGAGAAGCAGGCAGGCTTCGTAGTGAACCCGTTCGTTCAGCAATTCCAGCGCCGAGCGGTCGCAGGTCTTGCGGCAGCAGCGCGTCAGATGCGTGGTCGTGACGCCGAGCGCCTCGGCATAATCGGCGACATTGCGGTCCGAACCGAAGTCACGAGCGATCATCGCGGTATAGCGCGCCACCAGCCGCGCGGCGGCACTGGCCTGCCGGCGGTCTGTTTCGGTCTCGGGGCGCTGGCGCAACTGGCGTTCCACGAAGATCGACAACAGGCCGAAATGGCACGCAGCGGCCCGGGTGTCGCCCGCGGGGAGGAGTTCGCGTTCGATGGCTTCGAGATGCGCCACGGCTTCCTTCTGGGCGTCGACCGCGAGAAGGCGCAGGTGAAAGGGCTCCTCTGGCCAGTCGGGTGAGCTTGAGAAAGACAGCACGTGACCGAAGACCATCGGGCCGACTTCCAGCCCGTACATCGTATCGGGCGGAATGTAGATCAGGTTGTTGGGACCATAGCCGATCGTCAGCCCCGCCACGGTGATGCGGCCCTGACCCTTGGTCACATGGATCAGCCGCGCGGTATGGTGGCTGCGCATCGCTTCGTTGCGCCAGCGCCGTGCAGGCCCGGCATGGGTCAGCGTCGACAATGTCAGCATTGCCGTCGTCGGGATCGCCATTGATTGCATCGTTCTGCCTCGATGAAGCTCGTTTTTTCGCAGTAGAGGACCGCGCCGCGCCGGAATCAATCCGCAGGGTCGTCCGTGTATCGCAGTGTTGCACACAAGTCAGGGGCATCAGCGGGAATTTGCCACCATGCTTTGTGCCTTGCGCGAAACCATGTCCGCTGGCGTTTGGCATATTGCCGCGAGGCCACGACAGCCGCGTCGCGCGCCGCCGTGAGAGTCATCCGGCCTTGCAGATGCGCGATCAGTTCGGATGCGCCGATGGCCCTGGACGACAGAGAGGCGGGATCCCAGCGGGGCAGCATCGCGCGTGCCTCGTCCAGCGCGCCTTGCGCAAGCATCGCATCGAAGCGGCGCGCGATACGGTCGTTGAGCCAGTCCCGAGGCGCATCGAGCGTGATCGCCACGCAGCGCGCCAGCGGCAGCGTGGGCGGCGGTGTCGCATCCTGCCAATGGGCAAGTCCGTGCCCCGTGGCCTGCCGCACCTCCCAGGCGCGCTGGACACGGGCGCGGTTCCGGGTGTCGATCCGGGCCGCGGTCGCAGGATCGAGCCCGGACAGCAGTGCCGGCAGATCCAGCGCGTCCGCGGCGGCGCGCACCTGATCGGGTATCGGCGGTATCTCGGCCAGTCCGCGGGTCAGGGCGTGAAAGTTCAGCCCCGTGCCGCCCACGATGATCGGGCGGTCCCGGCCGTGCAGGAACGGTGTGACATCGCGCAGCCAGTGGCCGGTCGAATAGCCTGCATCGAACGGGACATGACCATAAAGCGCATGGGGTGCCGCGGCGAGGTCGGCGTCATCCGGTCGGGCGGTCAGGATGCGCCAGCCGTCGAAGACCTGCAGCGCATCGGCATTGACGATCACGCCACCCTGTCGCGCGGCGATGGCCAGTGCCAGCGCCGACTTTCCGCTGGCCGTCGGGCCGGCGATCAGGACCGGTGTGCGTGGTGTGATGGTGGGGGCGGAGGCAGGTGTCATCGGATCCGTCGCTTTGCCCGCGGGCCTTAGCAGATAAGACGAAGGGCGCAAAGCAGGCGGTGACCACAACTGCCGTTGAACACGGAAACGAAATGCGACAGGTTGGCGCCGATCATCGGTGAAGCGGGGGTGCGGCATGAGCGAGACTGAGAACACGGCTTACAAACGGGTGATGCTGAAAATCTCGGGGGAGGCGCTGATGGGCGATACCGCCTTCGGATTGCATCCGCCGACCGTCCAGCGCATCGCGCGCGAAGTGAAGTCGGTGCATGATCTGGGCGTCGAGATCTGCATGGTGATCGGCGGCGGCAACATCTTTCGCGGGCTGCAGGGGTCGGCGCAGGGCATGGAGAGGACCACCGCCGATTACATGGGCATGCTCGCCACGGTCATGAACGCGCTGGCGATGCAGTCGGCGCTGGAGGAACTGGGCATCCATACCCGGGTCATCTCGGCGATCACGATGAACGAGGTCGCAGAGCCCTATATCCGTCGCCGGGCCGTGCGGCACCTGGAAAAAAAGCGTGTCTGCATTTTTGCAGCAGGCACCGGCAACCCGTATTTCACCACCGATACCGCCGCGACCCTGCGGGCCAACGAGATGAATTGCGAAGCGATCTTCAAGGGCACCAAGGTCGATGGAGTCTACGACAAGGACCCCAAGAAGCACCCTGACGCCAAGCTCTACGATAACGTCACTTACGACGAGGTATTGCAAAAGCATCTGGGTGTCATGGATGCCAGCGCCATCGCGCTGGCGCGGGACAACGACCTGCCGATCATCGTGTTTTCGCTGGACGAACCCGGCGGATTTCGCGGGATCCTCGCCGGTGAGGGCACCTATACCATCGTGCAGGATTGAGGGCGCCTGCAGCGCGTGAGGGGCGCTGCCCCTCACACTCCCCGAGGTATTTTGAAACATGAGAAGGGGCGGGGCCGGGCGCGTGGCGCTATACAAGCGCATTGCTTTGGCCTAAACCTTCTGGAAACGGCGCAAAGGCCGCCACAGCAAGAGCAGAAGAAGATGTCTGACGAATTCGAACTTGATACCGATGATCTCACCCGCCGGATGAGCGGCGCCATTGCAAACCTGCGCACCGAGCTTGCCTCGTTGCGGACGGGCCGTGCCTCGGGCGCGATGCTCGAGCCGGTCATGGTCGAGGCCTATGGCACGATGACACCGATCAACCAGGTGGGCACGGTCAACGTGCCGGAACCGCGGATGGTGACGATCAACGTCTGGGATAAATCAATGGTCGGAAAAGTAGAAAAAGCCATAAGAGAGAGCGGCTTGGGGATCAATCCTCAACTGAACGGCACGATCATCATGCTGCCGATTCCCGAACTGAACGAGGAACGCCGCCGCGAATTGACGAAGGTCGCGGGCCAGTATGCCGAAAGTGCGCGCGTATCGATCCGGAACCTGCGTCGCGACGGCATGGACCAGATCAAGAAGGCCAAGGCCGAGGGCATGTCCGAGGACGACCAGAAATTCTGGGAAACGGCGGTGCAGGACGTCACCGACGAATATATCAAACTGGTCGATGAAACGCTCGAGACGAAACAGGCGGAAATCATGCAGGTCTGACCTGCCATCTTGACGGAAGGGGCGCATGATGCCCGAAAAACCTGCAGGCAGACCCGCGCATGTCGCCGTGATCATGGACGGCAACGGCCGTTGGGCCACCCAGCGCGGGCGTCCGCGCCTCTTTGGGCATCACGCGGGGGCCCGGCGGGTGCGGGAAATCGTCAAGGCCTGTCCGGGTCTGGGGGTCAAGTACCTGACGATCTTTGCCTTTTCGACCGAGAACTGGAAGCGGACGCAGGTCGAGGTTGCGGGGCTGATGGGGCTTTTCCGCAAGTATCTCGAACGCGAGGCGGACGCGCTTTACGAAAGCGGGGTCTGTGTCCGTTTCATCGGTGACCGGATCAAGCTCGATCCCAAGCTGGTCGCCCTGATGGATGAGCTTGAGTTGCGCACCGCGGGCAACGATCTGGTCAACCTGACCGTTGCGCTCAATTACGGCGGACGGGACGAGGTGACGCGTGCGGCCAAACGGCTGGCCTTCGAGGTCGCGCAGGGCCGGCTGGATCACAAGGACGTCGACGCCGAGACGCTGGCGCGCTTTCTCGACACCCATGTGCTGCCCGATCCCGACCTGGTGATCCGCACCAGCGGCGAGGCACGGATCTCGAATTTCCTGCTCTGGCAATCGGCATACGCGGAATACGAATTCGTCGATACGCTGTGGCCCGATTTCACGGCTGTCGAATTCGCCCGGGTGCTGAACGCCTACGGCAGGCGCGACCGTCGCTTCGGAGCTGTACGGGCCTGACGATGACGACGCCGACGCCGCCAAATCCAGCCAAGTGGGATGACCTCACGGTGCGGTTGACGTCGAGCGCGGTCATGGTGGCGATCGGGGCTGCGGGGGTGATCCTGGGCGGGATCTGGTTCCAGATGCTGGTGGTGTTCGTCACCGCCGTGATGATCTGGGAACTGTGGATGATGATCCGCCCGCTGGACCCCACCAAGGGCATGTTGCTGGCCGCGCTGGTCGCCTCGATCATGTCGGGGCAGCTGGTCGAGAATACGCTTTGGGGCATGCTGTTGTTCCTGATCGTGCCGGTGCTGGGCGTGACGCAGATCAAGACCGAACGAAAGACGTTCTTCGTCTTCGCGCTCGGGATCCAGATTGCCGGGTGGGGGCTGGTCCATTTCCGTGAAGACTACGGCTTTACCTGGCTGTTGTGGCTGATGTCGGTGGTCATCGTGACGGATATTTTCGGCTATTTCGCAGGCAAGGCGCTTGGCGGGCCGAAATTCTGGCCGCGCGTCAGCCCCAAGAAGACCTGGAGCGGGACGGCCGCGGGCTGGGTCGGGGCGGGCCTTGTGGGTTTCGTCTTTTCGGTCTTCACCATGGCGGGGGGCTGGATCATCCTGATTTCGATGGTCCTGAGCTTTGCCGGCCAGATGGGGGATATCGCGGAAAGCGCGCTGAAGCGGCGGATGGGGGTCAAGGACAGCTCGGCGCTGATCCCCGGGCATGGCGGGCTGTTCGACCGCTTCGATGCTCTCTTGGGGGCCTCGCTTTTCCTGATCCTCGTGGCGGATGTCTTCGATGTGCCGGGGGTTGTCTTTTGAGGCGGATCACTGTGTTCGGCGCCACCGGCTCGGTCGGACAGAGCGCGCTCGATCTGGTGGCGCGTGACAAGGGGGCCTATGATGTCGTCGCGCTGACAGGCGGCCGCAATGTCGCGCAGCTGGCACGGGATGCCGCGGCGCTGGATGCCGACCTTGCCGTTACCTGCTATCCTGAGTGTTACAATGAATTGAAGGCCTTGCTGGCCGGAACGGATGTAGAGGTCGCGGCAGGGCCCGATGCCATCGCCGCGGCCGCATCGCGCCCTGTCGACTGGGCGCTGTCCGGCATCGTCGGTGCGGCGGGTCTGGTGCCGGGGCTGGAGGCGCTGGCCCATGGCACGACGCTGGCGCTGGCCAACAAGGAATCGCTGGTGACGGCAGGGCCGCTTCTGCTGGGCCGCGCCAAGGCCCACGGAGCCACCATCCTGCCCGTCGACAGCGAGCATTCGGCGGTTTTCCAGGCGCTTGTGGGCGAGCATATGGCTGCCGTGGAACGCGTGATCATCACCGCGAGCGGTGGTGCTTTCCGCGACTGGCCACTGGAAAAGCTGGCCAGGGCGACATTGGCAGAGGCGTCGAGCCATCCCAACTGGGACATGGGCCAGCGGATCACGATCGATAGCGCGTCCATGTTCAACAAGGCGATGGAACTTATCGAAACCAAGGAATTTTTCGGGGTGTCGCCCGACATGATCGAGGTGCTGGTGCACCGCGAAAGCCTGATCCATGCGCTGGTCGGGTTCAATGACGGTGCGCTGATGGCCCATGTCGGCCCGCCCGACATGCGCCATGCCATCGGCTATGCGCTTCATTGGCCCGAGCGGCGGCATCTGCCGGTCGAGCGGCTGGATCTGGGCCGTATCGGCCGACTGAGCTTCGAGCCGCCCGATGAGGCGCGCTATCCCGCGCTGCGGATCGCCAAAGAGGTCATGGAGACGGGCGGGCTTGCCGGCGCGGTTTTCAACGCTGCAAAGGAACGCGCGCTGGACGGGTTCATCGCGGGCGAGATCGGTTTTCTGGACATGTCGGCGGTCGTGGCCGCGACGCTTGAGAAAATGTCATCCGGTGACGGGCTGCAATCGGGGACGATCACCCTAGATACCATTCTGGACACCGACAGGCTGGCGCGCATCTATGCGGGCGAGGCCATGAACAATCTGGGATAAACCATTGGATTTCGTGCAATTCGTGCCGCAGTTCGGCAATTTCGCTTTCATGATCGCGGCTTTCGTGGTCGCGCTTTCGGTGATCGTGGCGATCCATGAATACGGCCATTACATCGTGGGGCGGTGGTGCGGCATCCATGCCGAGGTGTTTTCGATCGGCTTCGGGCCGGTGATTTTCCGGCGCACCGACAAGCGTGGCACCCAGTGGCAGCTCGCGGCGCTTCCCTTGGGGGGCTATGTGCGGTTTCTGGGCGATGCCAATGCAGCCAGCGTCGGCAGTGACGGGACGGTCTCGGCCGATGACAGGCGCCGCACGATGCTGGGCGCGCCGCTTTGGGCGCGGACGCTGACGGTGGCGGCCGGGCCCGTGTTCAACTTCGTCTTCGCCATCGCGATTTTCGCAGGATCGTTCATGTATGAAGGCCGCGCCGTCGAGCCGCTGACCTTCGACCGGTTGCACGATCTGCCCGCCAGCTATGAAAGCGACCTGCAGTCGGGCGACGTGATGATCGCGGTCGAGGGACAGCGCTTCAACGATGCAGAGGCCGAAACGCCGCTGGCCGACCGTGTGCCGGTGCAGGAGATGCTGACCTATACCATCGAACGTGATGGGCGCGAGATGGAGGTCGAGGGGCCGTATTACTTCCCACCGGCCGTCCGCAGCGTCAGCCCGCGTTCTGCTGCCGATGACGCCGATATCAAGGTCGACGATGTCATCACGGCGATCGACGGGGAACCCGTTTTCGCCTTTTCGCAGGTCCAGGAGATCGTGATCGGGGCCGAGGGCGCACCGCTGGATATCACCGTCTGGCGGGACGGTGAAACGCTGCAAAAGACGATCGCACCCCGTCGTGTCGACCTGCCTTTGCCCGAAGGCGGCTTTGAAACGCGGTGGCTGATCGGCGTGACCGGCGCGATCTTCTTCGAGGCGCAGACCGAAACGATCGGTCCCTTCGAGGCGGTGTCGCTCGGGGCGGAGGGCTTGTGGACAACGATCACGACATCGCTTTCGGCGTTGCAACACATCATCATCGGCCAGATTTCGACCTGCAACCTGTCCGGGCCGGTGGGCATCGCCGAGACCAGCGGGTCGATGGCCGAACAGGGGGCGCAGAGCTTTATCTGGTTCATCGGTGCGCTGTCGGCGGCCGTGGGCCTGATCAACCTGTTTCCGATCCCGGTGCTCGATGGTGGTCATCTGCTGTTTTACGCCTACGAGGCCGTCACCCGCCGCAAGCCCAGCGACAGGGCGGTGCAGGTCTTCATGTTCATGGGGCTTGCGCTGATCCTGTCGTTGATGAGTTTCACCATCCTCAACGACACGCTGTTCTGCCCGTGAAAAGACCCCGATGGCGCTGATCGCGTTTTGACAACGCCCGCCTTTGCCGATAGGTCGATTGGCAAGGTTGAATATTGCTTGGGGCGGTCAGCATGAAGGTATCGGGGGTGCGCATCGGAGCGTGTGTTGCAAGGGGCTTCAGAATGCTGGTCATGGCCGCGATCATGGTCGGCCTGACGACGCTTTCTGCCGCAGCGCAGGGTTTTTCTTTCAGCAGCTTCACGATCGAGGGCAACCAGCGCGTCGCCGACTCGACCATTCTGAGCTTTGCAGGGCTCGCGCCGGGCGCGGCACTGGACGTGGCCGGGCTGAACGATGCGGGGCAGGACATCCGCGAGACAGGGCTTTTCGAGAGTGTCGAACTGATCCCGCAGGGCAACGGTCTGTTGATCCGCGTGGTCGAATATCCCACGATCAACCGCATCAACATCGAGGGTAACAGCCGGATCAGCGACGCCGAGTTGCTGCCGGTGATCCAGTCCGCGCCGCGCCGCGTCTTCACGCCCGCGCAGGCCGAGGCCGATACCGCCGCGATTGCAGGGCTTTACGCACGCGAGGGACGCATCAATGCCCGCGTGACACCACGCATCATTCCGCGCACCGACAACCGCGTCGATCTGGTTTTCGAGGTCGTCGAATCGGCAGTGACCGAGATCGGCCGCATCAGTTTCGTGGGCAACCGGACGTTTTCGGAGAACCGCCTGCGCCGTGTGCTGGAAACCAAGGAAGCCGGTGTGTTCCGCGCCATCGTCGGCCGCGATACATTCTCGCCCGAGCGGGTGGCCGAAGATCGCCGTGTGCTGACCGATTTCTACCGGTCGCGCGGTTTCATCGATTTCGTCATTCAGAACATCGATGTGACGCTTACCGCCGAGCGTGATGCCTACCTTGTCACCTTCACCATCCAGGAGGGGCAGCGGTTTACCATCGCCGATGTCTCGCTCGCCAGCGAGATCGCAGGTGTCGATGCACAGGATTTCCAGGGCATCGTGCGGTTGCAGCAGGGCGATACCTATTCGCCGGTGCCCGTCGCGTCCGATCTTGAACGGCTCGAACGTGCAGCCGTCGATCAGGGTCTGCGGTTCGTGCGGGCCGAGCCGCGGATCACGCGCAATCCGCGCGATCTGTCGCTGAACGTGCAGTATGTTCTGACATCCGCGCCGCGCATCTTCGTCGAACGCATCGACATCGAAGGCAACAGCACCACGCTGGACCGGGTGATCCGCGGGCAGTTCCGCACCGTTGAAGGCGATCCGCTGAACCCGCGCGAGATCGAGGAAAGCGCCCGCCGTATCCGTGGCCTGGGCTTTTTCCGTGACGTGGCCGTCAATACACGGCCCGGGTCGACCGACAGCCAGCGCGTTATCGAAGTCGACATAACCGAGGGGCCGACAGGATCGCTGACCTTTGGTGCGAATTTCAACAGCGACACCGGCGCGAGCCTGATCGCAAGCTACCGGCAGAGCAATTTCCAGGGTCGCGGGCAGCGGCTTTCGTTCGATCTGTCGACTGCGGAAACCAACCGGCGTTTCGCGTTCGGGTTCACCGAGCCGCAGCTTCTGGGCCGTGATCTGCGCGGGTCGTTCGATGTGACGTACCTGACCACCGACAATGAAAACGCGCTTTATGACACCGAGACATTCCGGCTGTCGCCCAAGCTGAGCTTTCCGATCAGCGAAGAGGCGCGGTTGCAGCTGTTCTATGCACTGGATTATTCCGAGATCGCGGACGTGTCCGGCGGGGCAAGTACCGTGATCATCGCCGAGGCGGCCGAAGGTGGGCTCTGGACGAATTCTCTGGGCTATACGCTGTCTTACGATTCACGTCGCAACGGGATTGATCCCAATACCGGCATCGTGTTGCGCTTCGGGCAGGAATTCGGCTTCGGCGACACCCAGTTCGTCAAGACCACCGCGCTTGCCGGTGCCGAGACACGGGTGCTGAACGAAGAGGTCACCTTGCGCGCCACGCTCGAGGGCGGGCTGCTGACCTACAACGAGGGCAGCAGCCGCGTGACCGATCGCTTCTTTCTGGGCAGCCGCCTGATGCGCGGTTTTGAACCCGGCGGTATCGGACCGCGCGACGACGCGACGGATGATGCGCTTGGCGGGAACGCGTTCTCGGTGCTGCGGCTCGAGGCCGAATTCCCGCTGGGATTGCCGAGCGAGTACAACATCTCGGGCGGGGCGTTCATCGACTACGGGTCTGTCTGGGATGTGGGAAATACCCAAGGTGCGGCTGTCATCTACGACGATTTCACGGCGCGGGCGATCGCGGGCGTGTCGCTTTTCTGGACGACGCCCATCGGACCGCTGCGGTTCAACTTTACCGAGCCGCTTGACGTGCAGCCGCGTGACGAGACCCGCAACTTCGAGATCACCATTTCCACGAGCTTCTGATGCGTGTCTGGTGGGCAGTCATCCTGTCGCTTCTGCTGGTGCTTCCCGCGGCAGCGCAGGAGGTCCGCCCGCAGGTTCTGATCATCGACAGCGAGAGGCTCTACCTCGAGAGCGATTATGGCAAGCGTGTCGCCGATGATCTTGCCGCGCGTGCTGCCGAGATCCAGGCCGAGAACGACCGGATCGTCGAAAGCCTCACGCAGGAAGAGCGCAGCCTCACGGTGCGCCGGCCCGACATGACACCCGAGGAATTCCGCGCGGAATCCGAGGCGTTCGACCAGAAGGTGCAGGAGGTGCGCCGGGTACGTGATGCCAAGAACCTCGAGTTCCAGCAGATCAATGCCGAAGCCCGCGCCGCATTCGAGGAAAGCGTGCAGGGGATCATCGCCAACATCATGCTCGAGCGCGGTGCGGTGCTGGTGATGGAGCAACGCAGCGTGCTGCTGTCGATCCGTTCGGCCAATATCACCGACGCGGCGATCGCCCGTGTGAACGAGGAATTGGGCGACGGGACCGATTAGGCCCAGCTTGCCGCCCCCAACCGGGCTTGCTAGGGATGATCACGCGTGGCACCCAACGATAAGGATAGACATGACCGACGCCGTCACCACCGCCGATATCCAGCTGATCCAGCAAATCCTGCCGCATCGCTATCCGTTCCTGCTTGTCGACAAGGTGCACAGTATCGACGGCATCGCATCGGCTGTCGGCATCAAGAACGTCACGATGAACGAGCCCTATTTCCAGGGGCACTTTCCGGGCAATCCGATCATGCCGGGCGTGACCATCGTCGAGGCGATGGCACAAACGACCGCCGTGATGGTCGGCGCGTCGCTGGGGCTGACGGACGGCAACCTGCTGGTCTACTTCATGGGCATCGATGGCTGCAAGTTTCGCCGCAAGGTCGTGCCGGGTGATGTGCTGGAAATGCGGGTCGAAACCCTGCGTGGCAAGCCGGGCGGCAAGGTATGGAAGTTCAAGGGGACAGCCCTCGTGGATGGTGAACTGGCCGCAGAAGCGGAATTCACCGCGATGATGGACATGCAGACCGCATGAGCGAGATTCACCCCTCGGCCGTGATCGCGCAAGGTGCGCGGATCGCCGACGGCTGCGAGATCGGCCCGTTCTGCGTGATCGGACCCGATGTGGTCTTGCATGAAGGCGTGACGCTCAAGAGCCATGTTGTCATCTCGGGCGATACCGAGATCGGGGCGGGGACACTGGTCTTTCCCTTTGCCGTTCTGGGCGAGATCCCGCAGGATCTGAAATACGACGGCGAAGCCGCCAGATTGCGGATCGGCGCGCGCAACCGCATCCGCGAGCATGTGACGATGAACATCGGCACCTCCGGCGGCGGCGGTGTGACGCATGTCGGCGATGACGGCCTGTTCATGGCCGGGTGCCACATCGCCCATGACGCGCAGGTGGGCGACCGCGTGATCGTGGTGAATTCCTCGGCGGTCGCGGGGCATTGCGTGATCGAGGATGACGTGATCATCGGGGGGCTGTCGGGCGTGCATCAATGGGTGCGGATCGGGCGCGGTGCCATCATCGGGGCTGTGACGATGGTGACCAAGGATGTCGTTCCCCACGGGCTGGTGCAGGGGCCGCGCGGTGCGCTGGACGGGCTGAACCTCGTGGGTCTCAAGCGCAAGGGCGTGGACCGAGCCGATATCACGGCACTGCGCGCGGCGTTCCAGATGCTCAAGGACGGCGAGGGCACGTTTCATGACCGCGCCCGCCGGCTGGCCGAGGAAAGCGACAGCCCCTACGTGGCCGAAATGGTGGCCTTCATTCTGGGCGATACCGACCGCAACTTCCTGACGCCGGGCTGATGCTTGCACTGATCGCAGGGACGGGCGATCTGCCGCCCGCGCTGGTGGCACGATTGCCCGAACGTCCGCTGGTCTGTGCGCTGGCGGGGGCGCAACCGGCGATCACACCGCAGATCACCTTCCGGATCGAGCACCTTGGCAGCTTTCTGGCCGACCTGAACGCCCGTGGCGTGACCGAGGTCTGCATGGCCGGGGCCGTGCGGCGTCCGGCGATCGACCCGGCGGCCATCGACGCCGCGACCCGTCCGTTGGTGCCGCGTCTCCAGTCGGCCCTGACGCAGGGTGATGATGGTGCGTTGCGCACCATCATCGCCATTCTCGAAGACCGCGGCTTTGTGCTGCGCGCGGCGCATGAGATCGCGCCGGATCTTCTCCCCCAAGCGGGTGTGCTGACGGGCGGTGTCGTCACCATCGACCGCAAGCAGGATGCCGTCACGGGCGAGATGACGATCGCGGCCATGGGCCGGGCGGATGTCGGGCAGGCCTGTATCGTGCGAAACGGCCGTGTGCTGGCGCGTGAGGGGCCGGACGGAACGGACGCCATGATCGCCCGTCTCAGCCCCGCCGACGATCCGCTCTGGGGGGCGGTGGATATGCTGGGTGACGTGCTTGGATCGGCGTCGGAATGGCTGAGCGGTGCCGGCGGCGAGCCGTCGGACTTGCGGGGCGCGATCCTGTTCAAGGCGCCGAAGCCCGATCAGGACCGGCGCGCCGATCTGCCCGTCATCGGGCCGCAGACCGCCCTTGCCGCGTCACGGGCGGGTCTTGCGGGGATCGTGATCGAGGCGGACGGGGTGATGGTGCTTGATCTGTCGCAGGTGGTCGCGACGCTGAATGCCGCTGGCGCGTTTCTCTGGGTGCGGCCCAAGGGGGGCGCATGAGGGTTTTCGTGATCGCGGGCGAGGCATCGGGCGACAAGCTGGGCGGCGCATTGATGGCGGGGCTGAAAGAGCTGCGGCCGGATGTGACATTCGACGGCGTCGGTGGTCCGCGGATGCAGGCGCAAGGGTTGGTCAGCCGTTTTGCGATGGATGAGTTATCGGTGATGGGGCTGGCCGAAATCCTGCCGAAATACCGGGCGCTCAGGGGGCGGATCAGGGAGATGGCCGAAGCGGTGCTGGCGACGGAACCGGATGTTCTGATTACCATAGACAGTCCCGATTTCTCGTTGCGGGTCGCGCGGCTTGTCCGGGCGGCAAGCGATATTCGCACCGTGCATTATGTCGCCCCGACCGTCTGGGCATGGCGCCCACGGCGGGCCGAAAAGATGGCGCATCATATCGACCATGTGCTCGCGCTTTTTCCGTTCGAGCCGCCGCTGATGCAGGCCGCGGGCATGGCCTGTGATTTCGTGGGCCACCCCGTCACGGCCGAGCCTGTCGCATCGGCTGATGACGCCGCCGCATTGGGGCCCGGAACGGTCGTGCTGGTGTTGCCGGGCAGCCGCAAGGGCGAGGTGATACGCCTTGCCGACCGGTTCGGCGAGGTTGTCGCGCGTGTCGCGGCCGAGGTCCCCGACGCGCGCTTCGTGATCCCGACCACGGCGAATGTGCATGATCTGGTGCTGGACCGTGTGGCGCACTGGAAGGAAACGGTCACGGTCCTGCCGGCCGACAGCCCCGACAAGGCGGCGTGGTTCAGGCGGGCCGATGTCGCACTTGCCGCGTCGGGCACTGTGTCGCTGGAACTGGCCGCGGCCGGAACGCCCATGGTGATCGCCTACGATATGGCGTGGCTCAGCCGCCGGATCATCAGCCGGATGCTGCTGGTCGATACGGTGACGCTGGTGAACCTTGTGTCGGAAACGCGGGTGGTGCCGGAATTCATCGGCGACGACTGCCAGCCCGCACCCATCGCCAGGGCGGTTCTTGACGTGCTCGCCGATCCGCAAGCACAGAGGGATGCGATGGCCGTCACGATGGAGAGGCTGGGGCAGGGCGGTGAGCCGCCCGGCCTGCGGGCGGCACGCGCGGTGCTGGCGCGGCTGCAATGAAAAAGCCCCGCCGGATGGCGGGGCTTTGCGTCTGGTCGGATCAGGGGATCAGAAGTTGTATTGAACCCTGATTCCAGCAGCCAACCCGCTATTGTCCGTAAAGTCGCCAAGTGTCACACCGGGAGTGTCACCTGTGAAGGCCCCGGGCGCTTCCGTCTCGGCGTCTCCGATCCAGATGTAGCGCAGACCACCGGTAATCCTCACGGCATCAATCGTGCGCGTTGCGGCGACGCCGAGTGATGTATTCCCGTCGGTTGGCCCAAGGTTGCCGGAGAAGCCACCGTTCGCGGCCTCGTAACCAACAGTCACCGCGCCCGACCAATCGTCGTTGAAGCGCCGCCCGACACCCAGATTGTAAGTTGTGGTGTCATCCTCATAGTCGACAAGTGACCCGCCTGATGCCGATGCAAATCCTGGTGGTGAGATGTCGAAGGCTGACCATTCAACCCATCGGACCGAGCCAAAAAGCAATGTGTCCGCCGCGATCCCGGTCTGCGCTTCCAATGTCCACGATTGAGGCAGGGTCGTCGAAAACTCGGTATCAGTGCCATTTTCGTTGGAGTCGAAATCATGGGTGATTTCGCTATGATATGTCAGGGCAACGCGTGCAGCAATCTCGGGACGTTCCCATGCAGCACCAAGGACATACCCATAGTTGGTCTCGGAGCTGGTCGTCATTTCGTAGCCAGTGAAGAGAGCAACCTCGCCTTCCGTACGCACGGCACGTCCACCGCCGTAGACAGTGATGTTGTTTGGTAGGGCATATGCGCCAAGGACGGTAACCGCATTGCTGTCGATCGACGCAGTTGAACCGAGGGAGGTTACACCGCCGCCATAAGCGTAGCCGGTGTCACTGGAATAGTCGACATCCGCACCATATGGCTGATCGAAGATTACCGCCAATGACAGGTCGGAGGTCAGATCGTTCTTATAGCCAAAGCCGAGCTGAAAGTAGTCTTCGGCCATGTCGCCTGATGACGAACCTGCAGCCGATCCTGAAAGCGGAATTTGCTGCTCGCCGCTGACATCGGGTGCCACAAAGCCAAAGCTGAACTCAATGTAGTTGCCTTCTTCGAAGAGAAGCCCAACAGAGGGTACAGCACGCTCTACTCCCCCCGCGTGTGCGATGCTTGTCGTCGTCAGCAGAACTGCGCCGACTGTTGTTAGTTTTTTCATGTCCTCATCCCTGTCATGAACAAAATCCGTGCAACCGACCCTATGGAGCGCCTAAGGTTTCAGTCAATTATTGACGCCACGTCACCGTCGCCTGCCCGTCGCAGCGTCACAAATTGGCAATGATCCTAAAGTTCGATGTCGCGGACGACGGGACGCGGCTTGCGCATCGCGAACGTGATATTGAAATAGTTGGCCGCGAAAATCAGCGCGGCCCCGACGAACACCAGCAGGTCGAGCGGTTCGTCGTAAAGCAGCATGCCCACGACCGCGATGGTCGGCAGCCGGACGAAGTCGATCGGCATGACGATGCTTGCCGGTGCGATCTTGAGGGCGTTCGTCAGGCAGAAATGCGCCATCAGGCCCGCCATCCCGATGAGAATCACCCATGGCAGCGCCGCAAGCGACGGCAAGGCCAGATCGCCGTCGTAGCCTGCGAAGACCAGGCCGAAGACTGCCTGCATCGTGGTGAGGTAGAAAAGGATCGTGGTGATGCTTTCGGTGCGCGTGAGCAGGCGTGTCAGGATCGCGGTCAGCGCAAAGAAGAAAGCACAGCTTGCCGCCGCCAGCAGCCCGATGCTGAGACTGTCTGGGTCGGGCCGTGTGACGATCAGGATGCCGATGAAACCGATGATCGCGCTGATGACCCCGATCGTCGTCAGCTTTTCCTGCAGGATCAGGGGTGACAGCAGGATCACCCAGATCGGTGTCGTGAATTCGAGCGCGAAGACCTGAGCGAGCGGGATGACGGTGATCGCATAGAACCACAGGTTCTGGCCGATGAAATGGCAGAAGTTCCGCGTGGCGTGCAGGCCCAGCCGGTTACGCCCGATCTGGCCCAGCGACCCGGCGTACCAGGCGATGCCGACGACGATCGCGATCCCTGTCAGGCTGCGGAAGAGCATGATCTCGAACGTGTCGAGTTCGATGCTGACCGTGCGCCCGGCGATGGCCATCAGTGTGAACGAGGTAATCGCGCCGATCATCCAGAGCGCGGCTTGCAGCGTGGTATTCATGACCGCAGTTGTCACCTGATGTCATGGTTTGGCAAGGACAATCGCGCCCCGTGTCCGCCAGCGCGTCTTATCCTTGCGGCGAGGCGGGAATGGTTTGCCGCCTGTCCGGCATGTCGTGTTGCCGGCGTTTCCTTTCGGCGAAGACATTCCCGCGCATATCGGCGTGATCGGTGATCGCGACGCCGTTTTCATCGCTGAGACAGAAGCCGTGATCACGCAGAATAGTGAATACCTCCCTTGTGTTACGCGTCACTTCTACCATGAGGGAAGGGGTTTTCGCCAGGGTCGCCTGTGCGCCGGCAAGCACCGCAAGCTCGCTGCCCTCGACGTCGATTTTCATGAAGTCCGGGGATACGTCATGCCGCGAGGTATAGGTGTCGAGGCGAAGCGTGGCGACCTTTGCCGGCACGACCCGCAGGCATCCGGCGCGCGCCTTGCCCTGTTCACTCGATCTGACGAAATCGGGGTCGAGGGAATTCATGAATCCGCCGATGTTCTCTTCGTAGAAATCCCGTGTTCCGCCTGTCGCGGTGAGTGCGGCCTTGATGTGCAGCGTATTGGGCAATGCCATGATGTTGCGGGTCAGGAACCTGGTGTTCTCGGACCCCGGCTCGAAGATGTGGACGCGGCCGCGCGGACCGGCCAGATGCGACAGATATTGCGCGGTGTAGCCGATGTGGCCACCGGCATCGATCACCGTATCGCCGGGCCGGACGATCCGGGCGATCCGCCGCATCGTCGCCGCCTCGCGCGCGCGGCCGTAATACCAGTATCCTTTGTGCGTATAGCTGAGCAGATGCAGCCGTGTGCCCACGTAAGGATGGGCAATGGTGATGGGCCGGTCGAGTTTGCGCAAAAGCGGCAGCGCCATTGCCCGCAGCAGCGGAACGGATGCGATTCCGGCCCGCAGGGGCGCGGCCCGCGACAGCGTGATATCCATTGAAACCTCGTGACCGTGTCACGGCAGGCTCCGGCATCAAGGTTGATAATTGGTTAACAGCGCCCCGCCGGTGCTATTCCCACTCGATCGTGCCGGGAGGTTTGCTGGTGATGTCGTAGGTGACCCGGTTGATCCCCGGCACTTCGTTGATGATCCGGGTCGCGGTTTCGCCAAGAAATTCGTGGCTGAAAGGATAGTAATCCGCCGTCATCCCATCGACGGAGGTCACGGCACGCAATGCGCAGGCAAAGTCGTAAGTCCGCCCGTCACCCATGACACCCACAGTGCGGACCGGCAATATCGCGACGAAGGCCTGCCAGATGTCATCATAGAGCCCGTGCCGCCGGATCTGGTCGATGTAGACCGCATCGGCCTTGCGCAGGATGTCGAGTTTCTCGCGCGTGATCTCGCCGGGGCAACGGATCGCGAGGCCGGGGCCGGGGAACGGGTGGCGCCCGATGAAGGATTTGGGCAGGCCGAGCTCGGCACCCAGAGCGCGGACTTCGTCCTTGAAAAGCTCGCGCAGCGGCTCGACCAGTTTCAGACCCATTTTCTCGGGCAGGCCGCCGACATTGTGGTGGCTCTTGATCGTGACAGAAGGTCCGCCCGAAAAGCTGACGCTTTCGATCACGTCGGGGTAAAGCGTGCCCTGCGCCAGAAACGCGGCGCCCTCGATGCCGTTGGCGTATTTCTGGAACACGTCGATGAAGAGCCTGCCGATGATCTTGCGTTTGGTTTCGGGGTCGCTGACGCCTTCCAGCTCCTTGAGGAAGACTTCGCTTTCATCGGCGTGGATCACCTGCAGGTTCATGTTGTCGCGGAACATGCCGACGACCTCTTCGGCCTCGTTCAGGCGCAGCAGGCCATGGTCGACGAAAACGCAGGTGAGCTGGTCGCCGATCGCCTCGTGCAGGAGCGCCGCCGCGACGGACGAATCGACGCCGCCCGAAAGCGCGCAGATGACATGACTGTCGCCGACCTGTTCCTTGATCGCTTCGATCGCCTGCTCGCGGTAGGCGCCCATGGTCCAGTCGCCCGAGAAGCCGGCGATGCGGATGAAGTTTTCGTAGAGTTTCAATCCGTTGGGTGTGTGATGCACCTCGGGGTGGAATTGTACGGCGTAAAAGTTGCGCACGACATCGGCCGTCACCGCGAAAGGCGCATTGGGAGAGGTGCCGTAGACCTCGAATCCCGGTGCGATTTCAGAGACATGGTCGCCATGGCTCATCCAGACCTGTTCGCGGTCTGTGGCGAACCATCCGTCCAGCAGCGCCAGCTTGCCGCTCGGCGTGACATAGGCGCGGCCGAATTCGGCGGTGCCGTCCCCGCTGACGACGGTGCCGCCGAGCTGGGTCATCATGGTCTGCTGGCCGTAACAGATGCCCAGAACCGGAACACCCAGCGACCACAGGCTGTCGGGTGCGCGGGGCGAGCCTTCGCGCGTGACGCTATCGGGCCCGCCGGACAGGATCACGGCCCTGGGCGCGAAATCGGCGAGAAAGTCGTCGGTCACGTTCTGGAAAGGATGGATTTCGCAGTAGACGTTCAGCTCGCGCAGGCGGCGGGCGATCAGTTGCGTGACCTGACTGCCGAAGTCGATGATCAGAAGGCGTTCGTGCGTGCTTACATCCATGAGGCACCCGTAAAGCGCGCCGCAAGTCTGCGCAAGAGCCAGCTGCGCCGAACGTCCCCGGCTGTCGCACGCAGCGCGACATGATGTCGTTTTCGCGCCTCAGGCGGCGCAATTTCGGTACGGCGGGACGGGCGGGCGGTATATGAAGTGCGACAGGATGCAGGCACCTTTGACGGAGGAACAGAACATGTCGGATGCAGAGGTGCGCCCTGCGCGCAGGGCACGCGGCGGCGGCGGTGCAGCGCGACGGGCCGAGCGCACGGCCGTCAGTGTCGAGACGGCAAAATACATCGAGCGCAACATCCCCAATTTCGAGGTGTTGAACGAGGACGCGTTGCAGATCATCGAAGCCAACGCCGAAACCGTTCTGGCTGAAATCGGGGTGAATTTCGTCGAAAACCCCGCAGCGCTCGACCGGTGGCGTGAGGCCGGTGCGCAGGTGGAAGGCGAGCGTGTCCGCATTCCTCGCGGCCTTGCGCGCAAGCTGTGCGCCACGGCGCCCTCTGAATACATCCAGCATGCCCGCAACCCCGCGCGCAACGTGCGCGTCGGGGGCAACAGCCTGGTGATGGCCCCTGTCTACGGGCCGCCGTTCGTGCGGGACGCCGATGGCGGCCGGCGCTATGCGACGATGGCGGATTTCGAGAACTTCGTGAAGCTGGCCTACATGTCCAAGTGGCTGCACCATTCCGGCGGCACCGTTTGCGAACCCACCGATGTGCCGGTCAACAAGCGTCACCTCGATATGCTGCTGACGCACATGATCTACAGCGACAAACCGTTCATGGGGTCCGTCACCGAGCCCAGCCGCGCACAGGACAGCATCGAGATGTGCGAGATCCTCTTCGGCAAGGAGTTCGTGCAGGACAACACGGTGATGACCTCGCTGATCAACATCAATTCGCCGCTGACCTTCGACAGCGTGATGATGGGCGCGCTCGAGGTCTTCGCCGCGAACAACCAGGCGTCGATCATCAGCCCGTTCATCGTGGGCGGTGCGATGGCGCCGGTATCCGTGGCCGGAACGCTGACGCAGGTGCTGGCCGAGGTATTGGCCGGCGTGGCCTACAGCCAGCTGGTGCGGCCGGGATCGCCCGCGATCTTCGGTGCGTTCGTGACCTCGATCGACATGAATTCGGGCGCACCGACCTTCGGCACGCCGGAGGCCGCACATATCACATACGGGGCAGGTCAGCTTGCGCGGCGGCTCGGGCTGCCGTTCCGGTCGGCCGGATCCTTCTGCGGCTCCAAGCTGCCCGATGCGCAGGCGGCCTACGAGACGGCCAACAGCCTGCAGGTGGGTCTGCTGGCGGGGGTCAACTTCATGCTGCACAGTTGCGGCTGGCTGGAAGGGGGGCTGGTGGCCTCTTACGAGAAATTCGTCATGGACGCCGACCAGCTGGGCACGTTGCACCACCTTGCGAAAGGGGTGGATGTCTCGGAGAACGGCCAGGCGATGGATGCCATCGCAGAGGTCGGCCCGGGTGGGCATTATCTCGGCTGCGCGCATACGCAGGCCAATTTCAAGGCCGCGTTCTGGCGCTCGGATCTGTTCGATTACAAGCCATTCGAAACCTGGGACGAGGAAGGCGCGCGCGATACGCAGACACTTGCCACCGCGCGGGTCAAGAAACTGCTGGATACCTACCAGCAGCCGCCGCTCGATCCGGTGATCGAGGGCCGGCTGCGGAGCTACGTGGCCGAAAAGAAAGCCGCGATGCCCGACGCTTTCAGCTAGGCGCGCGCGTGGTGGCGCGCAGGATCTGCGCCTCGCCCATGATCGCGATCAAGAGAGCGACATGGCGGGCGGGCCGATAGGCGGCCGCCTTGTTCTTGCGCGCGGCCTCCATTTCCGCTTCGGCCGAGAACAGTGCCATCAGCGCCGCCGCTGACCGTGGCGGTGTCTCGATGTCCAGCAACCGTGGCAAATGCACGTCGCGGCGGTAGTCATCCACACCGAAGCGCGCGGCGCGCGCCAGCAGGGCAGGGCGTTTGAGGGTGGTCAGGCGTGTTTCGATATCGAGCATGTCTTTTCCTTTCGCAAAACAGGCATCCAGTGTTGCACAACCTGAGCGCGTGTTGCGATTTTCGCCTGACGTGAGCGCGGAGCCGTCAGCTTTGTTTAGCCTTTCGAAATAATGGTTGACGAGCCTCCGAGCGGATTAACCGTTAGGTAACGATACACGCTCAGGTAGTATTCGGGGCCTATCACCCTGCCGCCTTAGTCGCGACAGCCAGGGTAAAACAACGAAGGGATCAATGATGAGCGGAATGGGAAATGAGCGTCACGCAGGTGGGTTGCCGGCATGGGTGCCGGATGCGGCACGCAATTATCTTGTTCATACCGAAGGCGGTCAGTCGATCAGGTCGCTGGCCCGTGCAAGGGATTGCCATCCCTCGACCGTGATGCGCCAGGTCAGACGTTTCGAAGGCAGGCGTGATGACCCCTTGGTCGATGCGGCACTCAAGGCGCTGTCGTCGCGGGTCACGGGCGATGCACAGGCGCGGCGTTGCGCCGAACCTGTCGGCCTGACCGAGACGCGCATCGCGCGCGAGTCCAAGCGGGTCCTGCGCCGCCTGATCGAAACGGGTGCTGTTCTGGCAGCCGCGCGGGACATGGAAACCGCGGTGATCGTCCGCCGGACGCCGGAGGGCGAGCAGATGCGCACGGCGATCGTCGAGCGCGACATCGCCGAGGCACTCGCCCTGCAGGGTTGGATCGCCTGCACCGATGTCGGCGGGCGGATCGTCCGTTACACGATCACCAACGCGGGCCGTGCCGAATTGCGGCGTCTGACGGCGCAGGATGAAAACCGGGCGGGCGGCTTCGACGACACCGATCAGGGGGCCGGCTCGGAATGGGACCGCGACGCCCTGCACGGGATTGCACGCAGCGCGCCGCGTGCGTCGGTGCAGGAAAGCCCGCTCTTGGGTCTGTCGCGTCGCCGCACCCGCGATGGCAAACCTTTCCTTGCCCGCGATCTCGTGGCGGCGGGAGAGCGGCTGCGCGAGGATTACGAGATTGTCGAGGTCGGATATGCCGGTATCGCGGGCTGGCGTGATGCGCTGGACCCCGCGACGTCCGACGTGCCGTCTGGCGCTGCGCGCGGTGCGCAAGAGGCGCTCGGCCGGATCAGGGCGGCACTGGCCGATCTGGGGCCGGGACTCGGCGATGTCGCGCTGCGGTGCTGCTGTTTTCTCGAAGGACTGGAGCAGACCGAGAAGACGATGGGGTGGTCTGCACGTTCGGGCAAGATCGTTCTGCGGATCGCCCTTGAAAGGCTCAAGCGGCATTACGCCGAGACGCAGGGCCGGTTCGGACCCCTGATCGGCTAGGACATGCAGGTCGCGCAGGCCTGTCATGCGCGGCGATGTGGCTATTGGACAAGCGCGGGTGCGGGGGTTAGGTATCGGGTAACACAAGTTGGAGCACAGGATGCCGACCCGCGATCTGAAGATACCGTCACAGCGCCACCCCGAAAAGCAGCGCCGCCCTGACGCCCCCCAGCCCAGGAAACCGGACTGGATCAGGGTCAAGGCGCCGGTCTCGCAGGGGTACAAGGACACGCACAAGATCATGCGTGACAACAAGCTGGTGACGGTCTGCGAGGAAGCGGGTTGCCCCAACGTGGGCGAGTGCTGGGCGCAGGGCCATGCCACCATGATGATCATGGGCGAAGTCTGCACCCGGGCCTGCACCTTCTGCAATATCGCAACCGGCAAGCCGCCCGAGGACCTCGATGTGTTCGAGCCGGGCCGTGTCGCCGATGCGGTCAAGAAGCTTGGCCTCAAGCATGTGGTCATCACGTCGGTCGACCGTGACGATATCGAGGACGGCGGCGCCGAGCATTTCGCGATGACCATCCGTGCCGTCCGCCGCCAGTCGCCCGAAACGACCATCGAGATCCTGACGCCCGATTTCATCCGTTGCGATCCATCGGTGCTGGAAACGGTGGTCGCGGCCAAGCCGGATGTGTTCAACCACAACCTCGAAACGGTGCCGGGGCTTTACCCCGAAGTCCGCCCGGGCGCGCGGTATTTCCATTCGCTGCAGCTTTTGCAACGGGTCAAGCAGATCGACCCGACGATGTTCACCAAATCCGGCATCATGGTGGGTCTGGGTGAGGACAAGCAGGCCGTGGTTCAGGTGATGGACGACATGCGCGCCGCCGATATCGATTTTCTGACCATCGGCCAGTATCTTCAGCCGACGCCCAAGCACCACAGGGTGGACCGGTTCGTGACGCCCGACGAATTCAAGAGCTATGAGAAGACCGCTTACAACAAGGGATTTCTGATGGTCTCGGCGACACCCCTGACGCGGTCGTCCTACCATGCGGGCGAGGATTTCGCGCGCCTGCGCGATGCCAGGCTGGCGAAACGCGTCACCGCCTGATCCGCCGCCGCGCCTATCGGGGGCTGTTCACGCTGACCGGTGTCAGCCATTCGGGCCAGCCCCAGATCCGTTCGCCAATCGCCAGCGCGACGCACAATCCGACGATCGCGAAGACGAATTTGATCTGCGCGGGCGAGGGCGGGTTTTGCGCCCACCGCTTCATCTTGACGAACCAGCGCGGTCCCATCAGGCAGCGTCGGTAAAGCGCACTTTTCCGATGAAGGGCAGGTTGCGGTTGCGTTGTCCGTAATCGATCCCGTAGCCCACGACGAATTCATCCGGAATCTCGAAGCCGGTCCAGTCGGCCTTGAAATCGACCTCGCGTCGGGCGGGCTTGTCGAGCAGGGCGATCGACCTGAGCTTTGCCGGTTTGCGGTTGCGCAGGAACTTGGTCACATGGGCGAGGGTATGGCCTGTATCGACGATATCCTCGACCACGAGCACGTCACGGCCCTCGATCTGGCCGCGCAGATCCTTGAGGATACGAACCTCGCGGCTGCTTTCCATGCCGTCGCCGTAGGACGAGGCTTCGAGGAAATCGACTTCGACCGGCAGATCGAGCTCGCGCACCAGATCGGCGATGAAAACGAATGATCCGCGCAGCAGCCCCACGACGACCAGTTTGTCGGTGCCCGCAAACTCGGCTGCGATCTCGCGGGCGAGGTCCTCGATCCGCGCGGCAATCGCCTTGGCACTGATCATTGTATCGATAACGTAGGGCTTGTGCGACATATGGGCCTCGGGGACGGGTTGATTTCCAGGCCGCATTCTACGACATGAAGCGGTGAAGTCACCTGCGAAAGGCCAAAATGCCAGAGCATTCCGAAACCAAGTTCCTGCCCTACACGGCGCAGCAGATGTATGATCTGGTCGCGGACGTGGCCAGCTATCCGCAGTTCCTGCCGTGGACGGCAGCGGCGCGCGTCCGCAGCGTGACCGACAAGGGCGACCACAAGGAAATGCTGGCTGATCTGGTGATCTCGTTCAAAGTCTTTCGTGAACGTTTCGGCAGCCGCGTTCTGCTTTGGCCCGAAAAGATGCAGATCGATACGGAATACCTCGACGGGCCGATCCGCTATCTGGAAAGCCGCTGGAATTTCCGCGACGTCGAGGGCGGCTGCGAGGTGTCATTCGAGGTCGCGTTCGAATTCAAGAGCCGCCTTCTGCAAGGGGCTGCGGGCATGTTTTTCAATGAAGCGATGCAACGCGTGGTGCGGTCGTTCGAGCGGCGGGCGGTACAGCTTTACGGCTAGTCCGGTTTTGTGGTTTCGGGGAAGCGGCGCGTTTCCTCGAGCAACAGCGCAAGCGCATGATCGCGGGCTGCAACGCGGACCTCGCCGCGGCCTCGTGCTCCGAATTCGACCGTTTCGGTGCGCAGCCCATGCGCCGAGGCGATACCGAAACAGACCCGACCCTCGGGCTTTTGCCCTGACCCGCCGGGCCCCGCGATGCCCGTGATCGACACTGCGATCTGTGCATCCGACGCAGCCAGCGCGCCTGCGGCCATTTCCGCCGCGACCTCTTGCGAGACCGCGCCATATGCGTCGAGTGTCGCGGCTTGCACGCCCAGAAGCTGCTTTTTCGCAGCGTTGGTATAGGTCAGAAAACCGCGATCGAAGACGGCCGAACTGCCGGCGATATCGGTGATTGCCGCCCCGACCATCCCGCCGGTGCAGCTTTCGGCGGTGGCGACCATCAGCCCGCGTGCCCTTGCGCTGTCAAGAAGGTCTGTCACGGTCATCGCATCAGCCCCACATGCGCCAGCGCTGCCAGGGCGACGACACCCACCGCCGCCATGAGCCCGGCGAAGACGTCATCCAGCATCACGCCGGTCGGCCCGTGCTTGCGGTCGGCCCAGCCGACAGGCCCCCACTTGGTGATATCGAAAAGACGGAACAGCACGAAGGCCGCGATCCAACCCGGCCAGAGCGCGGTGACCGGCACTCCGGCATTCGCGGCACCGAAGGCCACCGGAAGCAGGGCGATCCACTGACCGCAGACCTCGTCGATGACGATTTCGGAAGGGTCGTGGTCGTCCTTGCCCCGCGTTTCGGCAGCCGTCGCCCAATGCCCCAGTCCGTATGACAGGATCACTGCGCAGAAAAGACCCCAGGGCCCCAGGGTCACGCAGATGACCCATGCAGCGGGCAGGGCGGCCAGCGACCCCCAGGTGCCGGGCGCGGGGCGGATATGACCGACGTAAAAGAAGGTGGCGATCAGCTTGGTCATGATTTGACCAGTGTGACATTGGCCAGCGCCGCGATCCCTTCCTCGCGGCCGGTAAAGCCCAGACGTTCGGATGTCGTCGCCTTGACGCTGATCCGGCCACTGTCGAGCTTCATGTAGGCCCCCATGACCGCTTTCATCGCATCCTGATGCGGGCCGATCTTGGGATATTCGCAGACCAGGGTGCAGTCGACGTTGCTGATCCGGTAACCGTTCGCGGTGGCCGTGGACACGGCATGGGCCAGAAAGATATGGCTGGCGGCCCCTTTCCACTGCGGATCGGAGGGCGGAAAGTGCTGCCCGATATCACCCAGGCCCAGCGCGCCGTAGATCGCATCGGTGACGGCATGCATCCCCACATCGGCGTCGGAATGGCCTTGCAGGCTGCGTGTATGGGGCACCTGCACACCGCAGAGCCAGACATGGTTGCCGTCCCCGAAGCGATGCACGTCATAGCCGTTGCCTACACGGATATCCATTCCGGCCCCCATCAGCTTTTGCGCCCGGTCGAAATCACCGGGCGCGGTGATCTTGATATTGTCTTCATCGCCCGCGACGATCGCGACGTCCAGCCCCGCGGCGCGGGCGACAGCGACATCGTCGGTCTCGTCGCCGGTCGCCACTTCGTGCGCGGCCAGAAGCGGTGCGAGGTGAAAGCCCTGCGGTGTCTGTGCGCGGTAAAGGCCGCCGCGGTCCTGCACACCGGTCACTTCGCCGCCCTCTCCGTGCCAGAGCGTATCCGTGACCGCCAGCGCCGGTGCCGCCCCCTGATGGGTATCGAGTGCGTCGAGCACGCGGTCGATGATCGCCGCGCTGACAAGCGGTCGCGCGGCGTCGTGGATCAGGACACGCGCCGCAGCGTCGGTCACCGCGGCAAGCCCGGCCTTGACCGATGCCGCCCGTGTGGCACCGCCCGCGACCACGGTCGCCTGTGGTGTGCGCGGCCAGATGGGGGTATCGATATCGTCAGGGTGAAGCACCAGCACAAGATCGTCGATCCGGGGATGGGAAGAAAACCGGGCCATCGCGTGTTCGGCGACGGATTTTCCCGCCAGCATCTGCCATTGCTTGGGCTGATCGCCGCCGGCGCGTGTGCCGCGTCCGGCGGCGACGATGATTGCGATAGTCGTCATCTTGGGTCCATCTCGTTTGCGCTTGGTGTAGGGTGCTGCCGGTGCCGGTGCAATTCGGGAATTTCGGCGAGTTTCCGCCCAAAAAATGAGCAGTCGCTACATTTGCGGGATAAATCGACGGTGCTTTTGTTGAGAAAACAGCCGCTTCCTTCTATCTGAGGGCAAACGCATAGACTGTAGGCGAATGACTGTTCCTTTGGCACGAAGCGATTCTCCCCCGCAAGCAATGTCGCGGAAGCTGGTGCTTGACGGGGTCGCACTGACGCCGCCTGTCGCCCTTGCGCCGCTTGCCGGAATCACGGATCTGCCTTTCCGGCAACTGGTCGCGTCGTTCGGGGCGGGATGGGTCGTCAGCGAGATGGTTGCAAGCCAGGAACTGGTCGAGGCGAAACCCAGCGTGCGCGAAAGGGCGGAGTTGGGTTACGATCAGGCCAATACCGCCGTGCAGATCGCCGGCCGTGATGCCTACTGGATGGCCGAAGCGGCGCGCATGATCGCCGCGAACGGCGCGGCACTGATCGACATCAACATGGGCTGCCCCGCCAAGAAGGTGACAAGCGGCTATTCCGGTTCGGCCTTGTTGAAGACGCCCGATCATGCGCTCCGCCTGATCGAGGCCGTGGTGGATGCCGTCGATATCCCCGTCACATTGAAGACACGGCTCGGCTGGGACGACGATCTGATGAATGCCGCCGAAATCGCCAGGGGCGCAGCGGATGCGGGTGTTCGCATGGTGACCATCCACGGGCGCACGCGGTGCCAGTTCTACAAGGGTCATGCCGACTGGCGGGCCATCGCGCGGGTCAAGAAGGCCGTGGCGATCCCCGTCATTGCCAACGGCGATATCGTCGATGCCGCGACCGCGCGCGAGGCCATGGCATTGTCCGGGGCGGACGGCGTGATGATCGGGCGGGGCGCGCAGGGCAGGCCGTGGCAGCTGGCGGAAGTCGCGGCGGCCCTGTTCGGCACGCCCGCGCCCGTCATCCCGACGGGAGCCGCCCGCGTCGACATGGTCGCACGGCATTACGAGGCCATGCTGTCGTTTTATGGCACCGACCTGGGACACCGGGTCGCGCGCAAGCACCTTGGCTGGTACATGGATGATGCGCATACCGAGGCTGCATTGCGCAAGGCCATCCTGACCGAGGCAGCACCCGTGAAGGTTCTGCGCGCGCTTCCCGCAGCCCTCGGCGAAAGGATTGCCGCATGATTTTCGGCGCCGCTCTCTGGGCATCGCTGCCGGTGCCGTCACTGATGATCGATGCCGACGACGTGATCGTGATGAGCAATCCCGCCGCCGAAAGCTTTCTCAACCTGTCCGACAAGGCGCTCGAAGGGCAGCGCTTTTGGGAAAAGGTGATGATCGACGCCCCGCTGGAACGGCCGTATGCCCGCGCCCGCGAGAACCGGACGTCCCTTTTCGTGAATGATGTGGATGTGGGCAGTGGCGAGCGGCCGCCGATGCTGTGCAACATCCAGTTCGCGCCGCTGCAGAGCGATGACGACAAGATGATCGTCATGATCAGCCCGCGCGAAATCGCGAACCGGGTCACGCATAACAACTATTCGGGCAAAGCGGCGAAATCGGCGATCGGCATGGCCGAGATGCTGGCGCACGAGATCAAGAACCCGCTTGCAGGCATCACCGGTGCCGCCCAGCTCTTGTCGATGGGTCTGACGCCCGAAGATCAGGAAATGACCGACCTGATCGTCGCCGAGAGCCGCCGGATCGTGCAGTTGCTCGAACAGGTCGAGCAATTCGGCAACCTGCGCCCGCCCGTTCTCAAGCCTGCCAATATCCATGACGTGCTGGATCGCGCACGGCAATCGGCCGCTGTCGGGTTCGGGGCGCATATGCTGTTCATCGAGGAATACGATCCCTCGCTACCGCCCACGATGGCGGATGCGGACCAGCTTTTGCAGGTGTTCCAGAACCTGCTCAAGAATGCCTCGGAAGCCTGCAAGGAAGCGGGCACGATCCGGTTGCGCACATTCTATGACACCTCGCTGCGGGTGCACCGGTCCGACGGCACCCAGGCCCGGCTGCCGCTTCAGGTCGAGATCATCGACGATGGTCCCGGCCTGCCCCCCGACATCGCCGAGGATATTTTCGAACCCTTCGTTTCCAGCAAGGAAAACGGCACGGGGTTGGGGCTCGCGCTGGTGTCGAAACTGGTCGTCGATGCGGGTGGCTGGATTTCCGTCGACAGCGCGCCGGGGCGCACGCTGTTTCGCATCTCGCTGCCCGTCGCCCCCAAAGAAGCACTCACAGGAGAAGATTGATGGACGGAACCGTTCTCGTTGCCGACGACGATCGCACGATCCGCACCGTGCTGACACAGGCGTTGACCCGTGCGGGCTGCAAGGTGCATGCCACGTCGTCACTCGTCACGCTGATGCGGTGGGTCGATGAAGGAAAAGGCGACCTGGTGATTTCCGATGTCATCATGCCTGACGGGAACGGATTGGAGCAGTTGCCACAGATCGCCGATGCGCGGCCGGGGCTTCCGGTGATCGTCATTTCCGCGCAGAACACCATCATGACGGCGATCCAGGCGGCCGAGGCCGATGCCTATGACTACCTGCCCAAGCCGTTCGATCTGCCCGACCTGATGAAGCGCGCCGCGCGTGCGCTCGAGGTCAAGCGCCGCGCGCCCGCCAGTCGCACCAATGCCAAGGACCTGAGCGAACACGCCGGTGACCTGCCGCTGGTTGGCCGCACGCCCGTGATGCAGGAACTTTACCGCCTTGTCGCACGGGTCATGAACACCCAGCTTCCGGTGCTCATCACCGGCGAGAGCGGCACGGGAAAATCGCTGATCGCGCGGGCGGTGCATGATTTTTCCGACCGGCGCAGCCTGCCATTCGTCATTGTATCGGCAGCTGATCTGGAGGGGATGGACGGCCCGTCCACCGTGCTGAGCCGTGCGCGTGGCGGCTCGATCCTGTTCGACGAGGTGGGCGACCTGACCGAGCCGGCACAGGCGCGAATCGTCCGGATGCTCGATGCACTGGGCGACAACGCACCGCGGATCATGGCGACATCGCAGTCGAACCTGATGCTGCGCATGGAAGAAGGGCTTTTTCGCGAAGACCTGTTCTATCGTCTGAGCGGGGTGACTGTCGCCGTGCCGTCGCTGCGCGAGCGGGTGGACGATATCCCGCTTCTGGCGGAACATTTCCTTGCCCGGGCCGAACGTGACGGCGCCCCCGTGCGCAGGCTGGGCGATACCGCTCTGGATCTTGTGCGCGCCTATAGCTGGCCCGGCAACGTACGGCAGTTGGAAAACGCGGTGCGACGGCTGGTCTTCACCTCGACCGAGGAAGAGATCACCCGCGCCGAGGTCGAGATGGTTCTGGGCAATCAGCCGGCGATCGAGCCGCTGCGGTCGGGCGGGGAGGGCGAAAAGCTATCTTCGAGTGTTGCCAAGCACTTGCGGCGCTACTTTGATCTTCATGGCGGGGTCTTGCCGCCGCCGGGTCTGTACAATCGCATCCTCAAGGAGGTCGAGGCCCCCCTCATCGAGATCGCGCTGGATGCCACGGGCGGCAATCAGGCCAAATGCGCCGACCTTTTGGGGATCAATCGCAATACGTTGCGAAAGAAGATCACCGATCTCGATATCCGCGTGACTCGCCGCCGCAAATTGATGTAAAACCGCAACATAAACGTGGCATTCCTGCGTCTATCGCGGGAAGGACCATATAACAAAGCGGTATCGTGGGGGCGACCCCACCACAAAAGCAGGGCAACACGCGTGCAGCGTTCCCGTTACGGTGTGGATTTCACAAGGCTCGGCCGTTGGCTGCGCCAGCGGCATGTCGTCAATGCACTGACGAATCTGCTGGTGGCAGCGGCGCCCGTACTGGCGGGGCTCACCTATGTCGTGATCGGCCCGCTGGACAGGGGCCCGTCATCCACCGCGTTGCGTTTGGTCCTGCTGGCCGATTTCATCTACGTCCTGATCGTCGCCGCGCTGGTGATGCGGCAGGTGGCGCGGATGATCTCGGCACGGCGCGCGCGGTCGGCGGGATCGCGGCTGGCGGTGCGGCTGACAGGGGTTTTCGCGCTGTCGGCGCTGGTGCCGATCGTTCTTGTCGCGGTGTTTTCGGTCACGCTGATCTCTATCGCCATCGATGGGCTGTTTTCCGAACCCGTCGGGAACGTGCTGCGGACGTCGCTGACAACCGCACAAGCCTACGAGCAGGAACATCAACGCGAAATCGCGCGCGACGGTCGCGCACTGGCGGTCTACCTCAACCGGGAACGGCAGCAGAACCTTTTCATGGATGATGGCGAGGTAAGGGTCGCTTTGGGCGAGGTTCAGGCCCAGATCGAGCGCGGCCTGACCGAGGCTTTCGTGATCGACGGTCTGGGCACGATCAGGGCGCGCGGTGCGCGATCGTACGAATTTCACTATGAACAACCCTCGGCGGAAACCTTCGACACCGCCGAGCAGAACGGTATCGCCATCATCGAGGACTACCGCAACAACGAGTTCCGCGCGCTGATCCCTCTGGCGGCCTTTCGCGATCGTTATCTCTATGTGACGCGGTCGGTCGACGGCAATGTGCTGTCGCTGCTCGACGATACGACCGAAACGGTCGCGCAATACGAAGAGCTGTCGAACGAGCGCGGGCAATTGCTGTTCCAGTTCGGGCTGCTCTATCTGGGCTTCGCGATGATCCTGATCCTCGGGGCGATCTGGGGCGGTCTGTGGTTCGCCGAAAGGCTGGCACGCCCCGTGGGACGGTTGGTTTCGGCCTCGCAACGCGTCGGGGCAGGGGATCTCGATGTGCGCGTGATCGAGGACGACAGCCGCGACGAGATTTCCCAGCTCGGCACCTACTTCAACCAGATGACCGAGAGGCTGAAGGGTCAGCGTGAAGAACTTCTCAAGACCAACGAGACGACCGAAAGACGGCGGCGTCTTTTCGACAGTGTGCTGAGCTCGGTCACCTCCGGCGTGGTCGGTCTGGATGCAGAAGGGCGGATCGCTTTCGTCAATCCCTCGGCGCGGCGCCTGCTTTCCGTCGATGAAGGCAGTGAGGCGATGGCGCTTGTCGTGGCCGTGCCTGAATTCGCGGATCTTTTTGCAGACCTGCGCGACAGCGATCGCGAAAGCGTGCAGACCCAGATCAACCTCAGCCGTCGCGGCCAGCAGGAAACCCTTCTGGTGCGCATGTCCGAACGCCGGACCGAGACCGGAGCGCTGGAGGGCTACGTTGTCGCTTTCGATGACGTCACCGATCTTGTCAGCGCCCAGCGCATGGCGGCCTGGGGTGACGTCGCCCGCCGTATCGCGCATGAAATCAAGAACCCGTTGACCCCGATCCAGCTTTCGGCCGAGCGCATCAAGCGCAAGTTCCACAATCTTGTGGGCGAGGATTCGGACAAGCTGGAACAGATGACCGATGTCATCGTGCGCCAGACCAATGACCTGCGCCGGATCGTCGACGAGTTTTCCAAGTTCGCGCGGATGCCGCAGCCTGAATTGCAGAATGCGGACCTGACCGCGCTTGTGAAGGACGCGGTGTCGTTGCAAACCGCCGGTCAACCCGGCGTTGCCTTCGTCGCGCAATTGCCCGACGACAAGGTCATCGTCGATATGGACAACACCATGATAGGGCAGGCGTTGACCAACCTTCTGAAAAACGCGGGAGAGGCGACCGAGACATATGCCGCCACCCATGGCGACGACGGCTATCGCCCCGAAATCCGTGTGACCATGACGCAAGAGGCCAACCACGTTGAAATCAGGATCGCGGACAACGGGATCGGACTGCCCGAGGATCGCGCGCGCCTGTTCGAGCCTTACGTCACCAGACGTGACACGGGCACGGGGCTTGGCCTGCCCATTGTCAAAAAGATCGTCGAAGAACACGGCGGCACGCTTGCATTGGCCGACGCCGATATCTTCGAGGGGCACGCCCATGCCGGGGCTTGCGCCATCATACAATTACCTGTTGTCTCGGCCCCGGAGCGGGTCGCGACTGTTTCAGCTTGAGGGAAATCATGGGCGACATTCTGATTACCGACGACGAACGCGACATCCGTGAGCTGATCTCGGACATCCTGCAGGACGAAGGCTACACCACCCGGCTGGCCGGGACGTCGGATGAATGCATGGCGCAGATCGCGGCCGAGGTGCCCGCCCTGATGATCCTCGATATCTGGCTCAAGGACAGCAACATGGATGGCATCGACATCCTCAAGGCCGTCAAGCGCGAGCATCCCGGGGTGCCGATCGTCATCATCTCGGGTCATGGCAATATCGAGATCGCAGTGGCTGCGATCAAACAGGGGGCTTACGACTTCATCGAAAAGCCCTTCAACATCGATCAGCTTCTGGTGGTGATCCGCCGCGCGATGGAGACATCGCGTTTGCGCCGCGAGAATACCGAGTTGCGGCGTGGCGACGCGCAGGGGGCCGATCTGCTGGGGGACAGTGCCGCGTTCCGGACGCTCAAGGCGCAGCTCGACAAGGTGACGAAATCCAACGGGCGCGTCATGTTGACCGGACCTGCCGGGTCGGGCAAGGAAATCGCCGCCCGCTATATCCACGTCAATTCCAACCGCGCCTCGGCCCCCTTCGTGACGGTCAATTCCGCGTCCATCGCGCCCGACCGGATGGAAGAGGTGCTTTTCGGGCGCGAGTTGCCGGGCCGCGGGATAGAGCCCGGTCTTCTCGAAGAAGCCAACGGCGGCGTCGTCTATTTCGACGAGATTGCCGACATGCCCGTCGGCACCCAGTCGAAGATCCTGCGGGTGCTTGTCGAACAGCGCTTTCAGCGGGTGGGGGGCACCGACAAGGTGCAGGTCGATCTGCGGGTGATTTCCAGTACCAACCGCGATCTCGAGGCGGCGATTGAAGCGGGGACCTTCCGCGAAGAACTGTACCACCGGCTGAATGTCGTGCCGATTCCCGTCCCGTCGTTGGAGGAACGGCGCGAGGACATTCCGATGCTGGCCGAACACTTCATCGCTACCTTCAACAAGGCCCAGGGCCTGCCGTTGCGCAAACTGGCGGACGACGCCCGCGCGCTATTGCAGACCATGCTTTGGCCCGGCAATGTCAGGCAGTTGAAGAACGTTATAGAACGCGTTCTTATCCTTGGGGAAAATACCGGCGACATCACTGCAAAAGAACTTCCCGCGGGCGAAGAGACGGCTGGCGAGGAGGGGCGTGTGGTTCTGTCCGGTGGGCTTGCGACGCTGCCGTTGCGTGAAGCGCGCGAGCTTTTCGAACGCGAATACCTGCTGACCCAGATCAACCGCTTCGGTGGCAATATCAGCCGCACGGCGGCCTTCGTGGGGATGGAACGGTCCGCCTTGCACCGCAAACTGAAGTCGCTGGGTGTTGTGACCACCAGCAAGGCAGGTGGACGCGTGGCCTATATCGAAGGCGGCGAAGCATGAAAGTCATCATCTGCGGTGCCGGTCAGGTGGGCTGGCAGATCGCCCGCTATCTGTCTGGTGAAAACAACGATGTGACGGTCGTCGACAACAACCCCGACCTGGTGCGCCGCGCGACCGATACGCTGGATGTCCAGGGGGTGGCCGGTTTCGCAAGCTATCCCGATGTGCTCGACCGTGCGGGGGCGACGGATGCCGACATGATCATCGCGGCCACCTATTCCGACGAGGTGAATATGGTCACCTGTCAGGTGGCCCATTCGGTGTTTTCGGTCCAGCGCAAGATCGCCCGGCTGCGCGCGCAGAACTATCTCGATACGCGTTACTCGGATCTTTACCGCCGCAATCACCTGCCGATCGACGTGGTCATTTCCCCAGAAAAGGAGGTGGCAGAGGCCGCGCTGCAGCGGCTAGCCGCACCGGCCGCCTTCGATACCGAAAGCTTTCTGGAGGGGCGCGCGCAGCTTTTGGGTATTTCGATCGACGAAGACTGTCCTGTCGTGAACACCCCGCTGCGCCAGTTGACCGATCTTTTCTCGACGCTGCGGGCGGTGGTGGTAGGCATCCGGCGTGACGGCGTGCTTTTTGCTCCGGCGGCGGGTGACCAGATATTCGTCGGCGACGACTGTTATGTCTTCACCGATACCGACGATATGGCCCGCACGCTGGAAATCTTCGGGAAGACCCAGCACAAGCAGGAGCGGATCGTCATTATCGGTGGCGGCAACGTGGGTCTGGGTGTCGCGCTGGCGCTTGAGGATCGCACCGACCGCGTGCGCGTCAAGATCATCGAAAAGAACCGCGAGATGGCCGAACGCGCCGCCGATGCCCTTGACCGGACGATCGTGCTGAACGGCGATGGTCTTGATGCGGCGCTTCTGGAAGAGGCCAATATCGGATCGGCCGATGCGGTGCTGGCCGTGACCGACGACGACAAGACGAACCTGCTGGCCTCGGTCCGCGCCAAGGAAATGGGATGCAAGATGGCGATCAGCCTGCTGAACGACCCGTCGCTTGTGCCGCTGATGGGACCGCTGGACATCGACGCCTATATCAACCCCCGTTCCACCACCGTCAGCTCGATCCTCCGCCATATCCGGCATGGCCGTGTGCGCGGCGTCTATTCCATCGGCGATGCCGAGGCGGAAATCATCGAGGCGCAGGTGCTCAGCACCTCGCCGATCTCGGGCCAGAAGGTCCGCGAGGTGGATTTCCCCGAAGGCACATTGATCGGCGGGATCATGAAGGGTGGCAAGATCGTGCGACCCACCGGCGACACGCGCATCGAAGAGGGCGATGTGATCGCGATTTTCGCCATGTCCGAGGACGTGCCCGAGGTCGAGCGCCTCCTGCAGGTATCCATCGACTTCTTCTGATGCAGTGGATCGTTCGCCAGCCGTTCTTCGTGGTGCTCATGGGATTGGGCGCGCTGGCGATGCTGGTGCCGTCGGCGCATGCCGCGGTGCTGGGCGACTTTCATACCATGCGGGTCTTCTTTTACGGCTGCATCCTGTTTTCGTTGGTGACCGTGATGGTCGGCCTTGCGACCGCGCGGGATGAACACGACAGTGTCGCGCGCAGCCAGTTGGTGGGTCTTTTGTCCGCCTTCACCCTGCTGCCGGTGATGTTCGCGCTGCCATTCTACACTGCCGTCGGCACCACTACTGCCGTCAATGCATGGTTCGAGATGGTCTCGTCTTTCACGACGACCGGCGCCACCGTATATGATGGCGTGGGCCGGCTGACGCCGTCGCAGCATTTGTGGCGCGGCCTTGTGGGGTGGATGGGCGGATTGTTGGTCTGGATCACGGCGGTGTCGATTTTCGCACCGCTGAACCTCGGCGGCTTCGAGGTGCGTGCCAGCGGCGGTGTGGGCAAGGGGCGGCTTGTGGGCTTTGCGCAGATCGGCAAGGTCGCTGACCCGTCAGAGCGGCTGGTGCGCTTCACACTGGCCCTCGCGCCGGTCTACATCGGACTGACCGGCATTCTGTGGATCGGACTGGTGATCGCGGGAGAACTGCCTTACGTCGCGTTGATCCATGCGATGTCGACGCTGTCGACCTCTGGCATCACGCCGATCGGCGGGCTTTACCTGGCGGCATCGGGGTTCTGGGGCGAGCTTCTGATCTTCGCCTTTTTCGCCTTCGCGCTCAGCCGCAGGACGTTCAGCTTCGGGCAGGCAAACGAAGCGCAGGGCCCGATCTGGCGTGATCCCGAGTTCGGAATGGCGCTTGTCCTGATCGCCACGGTTACCTTTGCCCTCTTCACGCTTCACTTCATCGGCGCGACCGAGAATACCGCGCCCGCGACGATCGCGACGGTGGCCGATGCGGTTTGGGGGGCACTTTTTACCGTGACATCCTTCCTGACCACGACCGGGTTCGAATCACGCGGCTGGCAGGAGGCCACAGATTGGTCGGGCCTGGGCAGCGCGGGGCTTTTCCTGATCGGCCTCGCCCTGATCGGTGGCGGCGTGGCGACAACCGCAGGTGGCGTCAAGCTGTTGCGGATCTATGCGCTTTACCGCCACAGCGAGCGCGAGCAGGACCGTCTGCTTTATCCGGCGTCGGTGGGAGGCGGTGGCAGGGATGCCCGGCGCATCCGCAGGCAGGGGGCGTATATTTCGTGGATATTCTTCATGCTATTCGCGCTCAGCATCGCTGCTGTGATGGTCTTGCTGTCATTGACGGGCGTCCAGTTCGAAACCTCGATGGTTCTGGCGGTCTCGGCCTTGTCGACCACGGGGCCGCTTGCCGCCGTCGCCGCCGAGACGCCCATCGCCTATTCGGGCATCCCCGATGCCGCCAAGGTCGTTCTTGCCTTCGCCATGGTGCTGGGGCGGCTGGAAACACTTGCCATCATCGCGCTTTTCAATCCCGAAATCTGGCAACGCTGAGGGTGGAAATATTTTTCGACAATGAGTCTGGAAACTCGCAGACTCACGCGACATACTCAGACCTCGGGAGATGCGGGGTGACAAGCCTCCAAGAATAAAGAAACGAGGGAACACCAAATGGCTGCCGACAAAGCAAATTTGCAAGATGCCTTTTTGAATCACGTAAGAAAGACCAAGGTTCCGGTCACGATTTTTCTGGTCAACGGTGTCAAGTTGCAGGGGGTAATTACCTGGTTTGACAGTTTCTGCGTGCTTTTGCGCCGGGACGGTCAATCGCAGTTGGTCTACAAGAGCGCGATTTCGACGATCATGCCCGCGCAGCCCATCTCGCTTTATGAAGGTGAAGAATAGCATTGCTCACCCATGACAAGCCTGCCACCCGGGCTTGGGTTCTGCACCCCGATCTCAAATCCGACCCTGCGCGCAGGCTGGCTGAACCTGCGCTGCAAGAGGCCGCATCGCTTGCGGAGGCCTTGCCCGACCTGGAGGTCGTCGGCTCGGATATCGTGCGCCTGCCGAAGATCCAGCCGGGGATGCTGTTCGGATCGGGCAAGATAGAGGAACTGCGCGGCGTGTTCCACGATAACGCCGTGGAGCTCGTCCTGATCGACGGACCCGTCACGCCCGTTCAGCAACGCAACCTTGAGAAGAAGTGGGGCGTCAAGCTGCTGGATCGGACGGGACTGATCCTCGAGATATTCAGTGACCGTGCGCGCACCTCGGAGGGTGTCCTGCAGGTCGAGATGGCCGCACTGAGCTATCAGCGCACACGTCTGGTCCGGGCATGGACCCACCTGGAACGACAACGCGGTGGCCTGGGATTCGTCGGTGGACCGGGTGAGACGCAGATCGAGGCGGACCGCCGGGCGATCGACGAACAACTCAACCGGCTACGCAAGCAGTTGGCGAGGGTCGTCAAGACACGTGAATTGCATCGCGCCAGCCGCGCCAAGGTGCCGTTCCCGATCGTCGCACTTGTCGGATATACCAACGCGGGCAAGTCAACGCTGTTCAATCGGCTTACCGGGGCCGAGGTTTTCGCCAAAGACATGCTGTTCGCCACACTTGACCCGACGATGCGCCGGATCGACCTGCCTTCGGGCGACGAAGTGATCATGTCCGACACCGTGGGGTTTATCAGCGATCTGCCGACGCAATTGGTGGCCGCTTTTCGCGCGACCCTTGAAGAGGTGCTGGATGCCGATCTCATCGTGCATGTCCGCGATATCAGCCACCCCCAGACCGAAGAGCAGGCGCAAGATGTCATGGCCATCCTGCATGATCTGGGTGTCGCGCAGGAGGCGCCGCTGATCGAGGTCTGGAACAAGGTCGACTTGCTTGATGGCGACGCACGCGACGCGGTGCTGACCCAGGCCGCGCGCACCGAAGGCCTGTTCGCGATTTCGGCCGTGACCGGCGAGGGTATGGACCCGCTGCTCGCCGCGATTGCGAAAAAGCTCGACAATCCGCGGGTGGAAGAGACGGTGTCACTTTCCTTTGCCGAAGGCAGGCGGCGTGCGTGGCTTTTCGAACAGGGGATCGTCACCGCCGAGGCGCAGACCGACGAGGGTTACGACGTGACCGTCCTGTGGACCGCGATACAGAAAGAACGCTTCGCACGGCTTTGAAAATCATCAGCCTGTAAAAATGCTTCG
>Ga0207419_1000021_pt1 | contig 108259 bp, 96 predicted proteins | sample ElkSloMetagenome_4_FD_184723 | JGI IMG/M metagenome (GOLD analysis project Ga0207419, IMG submission 184723) | Hot spring microbial communities from Elkhorn Slough, Monterey Bay, USA - MD2A (version 2) | ecosystem: Environmental > Aquatic > Marine > Intertidal zone > Estuary: Microbial mat ...
GGGATAGCCACTCCCCTCAACGCGCTTGTTCCCGCGCACGGGGGTGGACTCACCATCAACCCCGGCAATTTTTAACTGAGAATGAAACAGCCCTGCCTTAAAAAAGGGGGTGGAGGGGTGAGGTCAATTTTTTTAACTTAAATCTATGATATTTCCTTTCCTTTGGTTGATTCAATTTTCTGAGTTACCGAATACAATGACAGGAGAAATTTATGTCCTCAATTCTATGAAAATTAGCTCGGAGTTTGCAGCCCGGTTATCTCGTATGAACTCAGGGGAAATGATTCGAGTGATTGTTTTTTTGAAAACAGAAACTCAGGGAACCAAAAAAACTCCCCAGGAAGTTCAACAAATTGCCGAAAATAAACTTGATAATATTCGCCCGATTTTGACAAAATATAAAGGGGAACTGATCGGCGAACGTCCGAATGTTTTGGGTTCTATTGCGATTAAAATTACCGTCGCTGGAGTTTATGCGTTGGCAGAGTCGGAGTCTGTGAAGATGATTGTAGAAGATCAGGCGATTTTTCCCCGTTAATTGTTAAGGTTTTAGTCTATCTCTCGCCAAAATTGAAGAAATATGCCACAATAACCTTTACTATCTTTAGGCAAAGTCTAGGGTTATTGTCAAGCATCCATGTCAACTCCCCGCATCCATCCTGATACTATAGAAGAAGTCAAGCAGAGGGCGGATATCTACGATGTCGTTTCTGAACGAGTTGTCCTCAAACGTCAAGGGAAAGATTTTGCGGGGTTGTGTCCATTTCACGAAGAAAAAAGCCCTAGTTTTACCGTCAGTACCAACAAACAGATGTATTACTGTTTTGGCTGTGGGGCGGGTGGAAATGCGATAAAATTCTTGATGGAGTTGGATAAATCTTCGTTTGCAGATGTTGTTTTAGACTTGGCGCGTCGTTATCAGGTTTCGGTGAAAACAGAGTCTCCCGAACAGCGTCAAGAGTTACAACAAAAGCTTTCTCTACGAGAACAACTTTATGAGATTTTAGCGATCGCAACCAGCTTTTATCAACACGCTTTATCTCAGTCTCAGGGCGTAGAAGCACTCGATTATTTAACTGCAAAAAGACGCTTAAATACAGAAACTATTCAACACTTTCAACTCGGTTACGCCCCCAAAGGTTGGGAAATGCTTTATGATTATTTAGTCGAACAAAAGCACTTTCCGGTTCATTTAGTCGAACAAGCGGGTTTGATTCTTCCTCGCAAAAAAGGGAATGGTTATTATGATCGATTTCGCGATCGCTTGATGATTCCGATTCATGATCTTCAAGGGCGAGTGATTGGGTTTGGCGGCAGAACGTTATCCGATGAACAACCGAAGTATTTGAACTCTCCAGAGACGGAGTTATTTGATAAAGGGAAAACATTATTTGGGTTAGACAAGGCAAAAACGGCAATTTCTAAGCAGGATAAAGCGGTTGTTGTTGAGGGGTATTTTGATGTGATTGCCCTCCATGCTGCGGGAATTGAAAATGTTGTGGCGGCGCTAGGAACGGCTTTAAGTATTACTCAAGTTCGTCAACTTTTAAGGTATAGCGAATCTAAACAAATCATCCTCAATTTTGATGCGGATACAGCCGGGGCAAAAGCTGCTGAACGGGCGATAGGAGAAATTGAAAATCTGGCGTATCAGGGCAGTGTACAACTGCGAATTTTGAATCTTAGTGAGGGAAAAGATGCCGATGAATTTTTATATAGTTCTTCGCCGGAAGATTATCAAAAATTATTAGAAAATGCGCCCCTCTGGATTGACTGGCAAATTAATCAGATGTTAGTCGGGCGAGATTTAACTAAAGTGGTACAAGCGCAACAAGTGGCGCAAAATATGGTAAGATTGTTGCAGAAAATTGAACAAGACATTCAGCGATCGCAATATATTCAGTCTTGTGCATCTATTTTAAGTCAAGGGGAAGTACGGTTAATTCCGTTTCTAGTCAAAACCCTACAAAAGCAGCTTCAAAAGTTGCGACGACGGGATGAATTTAAAGCAGAAGAATCTTCAGAGATCGAACTACCAGTTTTAGCTGAACAGAGTTTATTACCCGAAGCCGAGGCGTTACTGCTGCGAATTTATCTACACTGTTCACCCTATCGTCAGACGATTGTGGAAGCGTTAGAAATCGGAAATTTACAGTTTAGTTTTTCCCATCATCGTTTTTTGTGGCGAAATATTTTGGAAATAGAAGAAAATTCAGAAGGAGCAATTGAATCAATTGATTTAATTTCAAAATTACAAGATCATTTGTTAGAGTTTCCTGATCAGCAGCAACAAATCGATCATTTACTCTACTTAGATGATACCGCACAAGCTAACCTTCGACGGGCACCCTTGGAGATTCGGGCGGCAATTGCATCAATGGAGTTAACCCTGTGTCGAAAGCGTCGTAGTTTAGCCTTGCATATGTGGCAAAATACAGATCGGACTGAAAACCCGGAATTATTCAAAATGTACAATGAGGAGTTTCTAGCGGCGCATCAACGCATTGCAGAGTTAGAACCCCAACGGTATACAAAGTTCCACGACTTAGCAACCGTCCCTTTAGGAGAACTGGGTTAATTTAATTTTTCTTAATCTTCACAATCACAAGAACGAGTAACTTTTAGAAGTGTCATATCCAGGCGGATCGCCAACTCTAGACTGTGTGGTATGATTAAGTTAAAAGGAGCAAAAAAACTGCGGTTTTCAAGGGTTAATCTCATGTATTAATATTGTAGTGTTAATGTAGTGTTTTAGAGGGGTTGAACAGAAGTCAAGTCACAGATTATCCAGCAATATATAACGGGAACCCTAAATCCGATCTTAGGTCAATAGAAGGAAGAAACCCAGACCTTTGATGAATAAATTTTAATAATCCTCCGTCGCCTTGATCTGATTAAACCCATTCTTAAAACTTCCTCATATTTCCCTCGTTTTCCGGAAGTAAACTGCTCAGTCTAGAAATCTTGATTAAGACTGGAATTTATTTCCATCTTATTCAAGTTTTGAGAGAAATATTCTCGCCGTAAATATAATTTGACATCCGCCTTTCACTCCCTTTTTCTTTTTTTAAAATCAAGTTGATTTCTGTGTAATGTGAGAAGTCAGCTTCGGGGAAGTGTGAGCGAATGAAAACCTGAAAACCTAAAACTCTAAAAAGGAGCTTATCATGTCGTACAGAACACTATTTTGTTTAGGATTTACTACATTATTAGCAGCAAGTTTTATGCCGACAATGGCAGTTAGAGCAATAACAAAGCCAATAACTGATAATATTGTACCATCACACACCGTTAATTCTCAACACGGTCAAGTTTCTTTAGAAAAAGATAAATCAACGAGTTTGGTCTTTGCTAGTGAAGAAACAAAGTCAACTGGAGTTCCTCAAGGCTCATCTCGTCCACCGAGAGGATAAACTATCTAATCAACCCTTCGTGTGTGACATTTCTAAACCTTGTCAAGATATAATATTGATGCCATCCGCAATCAAAATTGACTCACCTGATTTTTCAGGTGCAGTTTTTTATTAGATGACTTAATAAGGAGTGATCTGTTCACAAAGTACCTGATCGGTTTGATCAACCGTCGAATTATATTTTAAATAATCATTAAATTGAATACAAATCTGTCGAAGCAAAAAATTAATACTGTTAAATTTGCTAGTATCTAACTTCCAGAAAATCACTCGATTTTGTTGATCCGTCGCGACCAAAGTTTGAGCATCGGGACTAAAACTCACCGAGAGTATAGGTGCTGAACCGACTCTCAAAGTCGAAATTAAATTTCCGTAGCGATCCCAGAGTTTTACCGTACCGTCACTACTGGCAGAAGCAATTATTTCACCATTCGGACTAAAACTCACCTCATAAATTTCCCCTGTATGTCCACCCACTGCTGTTCTCGTATTCAGCCTTTCCCAGGTTGTATTCTGACCTTTCCAAAAATCGAGAGATCGATCAGCCATCGCCGCCACAATTAATTGTTCATCCCCATGAGAAGGGCTAAAACTCACTGATGAAAATTTATTTCCATTTCCAATTAGTGTTTGTAGACGTTGACCGTCACGGTTCCACAGAATAATTGTATTATCATCACTCGCTGATGCAATCAACTGACTATCAGAACTAAAACTGAGATCGTTGATTTGTTTTTGATGTCCTTTGAGCGTCTGTAAAAGATTACCCCTATTATCCCAAAGTCTAACAATTCTATCCTCACTCGCCGTAGCAATTAGTGTTCCATCCGGACTAAATTTTACTGTCCAAACCGGAGCATTATGAGGTAAGTTTTTGATCACTTCACCCTGAAGATTCCAAAGTTTTACCGTTTTATCCTGACTCGCAGAAGCGATCATTTTACCATCTGGACTAAAACTAATATTATTCACAATATCTCTATGTGCTGAAAAGGGGAGTTGTTGACTCAAGGTATAAGGAAGCTGTTGTTTTACCCGGCGATTAACTTTCCATAAAATTACTTGATTTTTTGCACTTACAGAAGCAATAATCTCACCATCTGGACTAAAAATAGGACTGTAAACTTTTTTATCCGGTTGAAAAACTTCAGGAATACCATTCAAGTTCCATAGTCTTACGGTGCTATCTCGACTCGCAGAAACAAGCATTTTACTATCAGGAGTAAAACTGACCTGATTGACAGCATCTCGATGACCTCGAATCGTGGTTTTTAAGATTCCTTCCCGGCTCCAAAAAATCATCTTACCATTAATGTCGGCTGTCACAATACATTGACTATCCGGACTATAACTAATACTATAAACGGGGTGTTTATGTTCCTCTAAACTATTCAAAAGTTGACCTTGACGACCCCAGAGTTTAACCTTTTGATCTGCACTAGCAGATGCAATAGTCTGACTATCAGGACTAAAAGCAATACTCCAAATTTTTCCTTCGTGAGCTTTGAAGGTTTTTAGCAGTTGACCTTGACGGTTCCAAAAGATTAAAGTTCCATTTTCATCTGCGGAGACAATCAGTTCACCATCCGGACTAAAAAGGACACTAGAAACCGGACTTGTATGACCTTTTAAAGTAGTAATTAAAGCTCCTTCAAGCGTCCAAAGTTTGACTGTTTGATCGCGACTAGCTGAAGCAATCGTTTGACCATCCGGACTAAAACTGACCCACTGAACAACATCTTCATGTCCTCTAATTGTTTGGATTATAGTTCCATCTCGTGTCCAGAGTTTAATCGTTTTGTCTAAGCTTGCTGACGCTATCATTTGACTATTAGGACTGAAAGTAACATATAAAATTGGTGCATCGTGTCCTTCTATTTCCTTAATAAGTTGACCTGCCAAGTTCCAAAGTTTAATTTTTTTATCTTCTCCCGCAGAAGCAATGAGTTGACCATCGTTGCTCACACTCACTCCAATTGCATTCCCAAAATCTCCCTCTAATCGATTCCGTTCTTGGAGTAAATTTACCACAGCCCAAAGTTTGTGTAAGGTTTCTTTTTCCAAAGAAGATTCAGTAAAGCTTTCTCTGAAATATTTTGCTCCTCTTAAAATACTCAAAGAAGCTTCCAACTGATTATTATCAATTAAAAAAGCAGTATAGTTAAAGTTTGCAGTTTCAATATTTTGACTTCTGAGTTGAGCTTTTTGTTCTCTCACCGTGATGGTACTGAGGATTGCTGTAGCCGAAAGAATAACCATTGCTAAACTTACACCCAACGATAGAATCAACTGTTTTTTCTTCCGTTTAATATTTGCCTGTGCTTCTTCGAGTGTTTGTTGAAGAACTTGATTTAGTTCTTTTTCTACTTGCTCTCGTTTTTCTCGTTCATAATCCAGTTGAGCAATGATTTCAGCACTGCGTTGTTGACGAATAAAATAAACTAAATAGTCGTGAACTAACTGATAGCGTCCTACCGGAATCTCCGGAAATAAACAGACTAATCCAGAGGCGACAAATATCTTCAAAACGGTATCTAAATTATGAGTTTTTTGCTCCACATAGCGAGCAAATTCTCTCAGTTCTCGCAATAAATCAGAGCGAGTTTTTAAAGGACGAGTATTGTTCTCATCAGTCAACAAGTAAAGCACTAATTCTGCCAATTGTTTATTTTCAGATCCACATTCAGCAATAACTTCCTCTAAATATTTTTCGACAAGTCTTAGAGTAGGCCCCTCTTTTTGATATTGTTCTAGCGTGGTAATTTCCATGGCTTGGAGTTGGGCACCAACCACTTGTAACTCAATTGGACGAACTTCATTTGATTCTTGAGCTAAATCTTTTACTAATTCATCAATTAAAGTTGTTTCTGGCTTAATTTGAGTGGTTTCTGTTAATTGATTAATTACAGATTTGGCTTCATCGGGCGATAAATTTCCAATATGATAGAGAATACTTTTATCAAGAACATTATCATTTACTGTTTCAAAATATTTAAGGCGATTTGCTTCTAACAAATAGTGTAAGTAGTCTTGTCTCAAAGAAAGAACGACTTTTACAAAAGGAGTATCTAAGCAAAATTTAAGAAATTGATAAAACTGTTTTCGTTGATCAGGTTCTTTACAAACAAAGAAAAATTCTTCAAATTGATCAAAAATGATCACAATTAGCAAATTATTTTTGAGACTTTTTTGAAGAAAAGTTTTTATTTCGTCCAATGTTTGACAATTTTTTGAGTCAAATTGAATAGAAGTTAGAAGACTAAAAGTTTCAGATAAGGCTTGACTTAATGCTTGAACCCAATTTGTATAATATCGTTGTAAAACAGGTAAAACTCGACGTTCTTCTACAAAAATATTTTTGAGTTGAGGAATTAAACCTGCTTGGATAATCGAGCTTTTTCCAACCCCAGAATGTCCATGAATCACAATTAATTTTCGGTCATTTAAGCGAATACGTCTAACTAAACGTTCGAGATCTCGCACTCGTCCAGATGCAGCAATTTCAGGGTTAATTTTTTGATTTTTTTCAACAAAAGGTAAACCGGGATTTGTAATCGATTGACTGTGAACCAGACGACCCGCACCAATAAACGCTCTTAATCCAAATTGTTGTTGAATTTCTCGCCGTTTTTGTTTCGTTGTAAACGCATCCAAATATTGCAGACTTTGAAAGTATAACTCCCATAATTGATTTAAAGTATCAACATAAAATTCTGGATCATATTCAGGTTTAGCAATTTTTTGAGCGTGTTTTAAAGTTGTAATTGCTTCTTCAATTTCACCTAAATTTTTTTGGGCTTTGGCGAGTGAGAATAAATACCAAGGTTTATGAAAAGACTTTTCCCAAATTAAATACGTGACTTCTTCATGTAAAATGGTCGTCAGTCTTTCTTGGACTTCCTGATCAAAAATATTGAGGGATTTTTCCGCTAACTTTTTGGCTTTTTTCCAGTTTTCTTTAGCGAAAGCGACTTCAGAAAGAAAATGATAACCTCTTGCTTGTCGAAACGGATGTGAATAAACTTTATGTAAGCCAACCGCTTTTTTAGCAACATCTTCGAGTTCATCCCACTGTTTGAGACGATATAAAGCTAACGCTAACGCATTGATAAATTTTGAGGCTAAATCTGGACGATTATCTTGTTTAAATTTATGGAGAGATTGCTGATAATAATTCTTAGCTAATAAATGAGATTGCTCTTGTTCTGAATGATTTAAGAAGGCATGACTATGCCACCAAAAACCGAGATAAAATAAAATATACCCCCAACGTTCTAAATTATCCGTTTGTTCCCAGAGTGCTAAACTTTTTTCATAATGTATTCGAGCGGTTTCTGTGGAATTATCACTGATCCGACCTAATACAAATTCTAAGCTAGCCGCTAGTTCTATATCAAGTTGAATATTACGTTTCTGGATATCTTCTTGAGCCAGTTCAAGTTCATTTCTCAGGGGTGAACCTTTTCCTAACTTTAAGCTTGAATCTTCTAAAAAAATACTCGCTCCACTATCTGAAATCGTTTGAAAGACATCATCGGTTGTTTTTTTAAGAAACTTTAACAGTTCTTTTTCACGAATCACAAACTCAAACGTTGTTGCCCAACTATGAAAATCAGGAACCAACCGAATCATCATTTGTAAAAGATGATCATCAATCCAGATAATCAAAGGAAATTTAAACTGACTAAACTCCTCTCGAATTTGATTTGTTGCTTTGAGAACTTCTTCAATATTATTAACAGATTCCAAACCAAAAATCATCAAAGCATGAGGTTTTGTTTCACCTAGACAATTTTTTATATTGGTATAAAGAGTCTTAGTTTCTACCTCTAAAATAATTTCTTGAATTTCAACTAAACATTTTTTTCGTAAGCTCCGCATAACTTTTTGACGTAAGTCTCGATAGTTACAACAGACAAAAACCAAAGAAAACTCATTGGAAAAATAATTAATTATTCTTAATAATGTTTTAAAAGATCTGTTGTTTTTACCCCTATTTTCATCGTCCATAAATTATTGTACCTCTGATTTAATTAAATTTAATACTGCCCTAATATTCATCAATAATAATGAGTGTATTTCAGCCGATTTAACGTTAACAAAAACTAAACTTATTCTATCAACTTGTTAAGTTAATATCACAAATAGAACAATTTTGAGATCGTTAATCATCAGTTTATTACTTTTTTAATTTCCACCCTGAAGTTTGATTTAACTGCCAATTTGTAAATAAAATTCACAAACAAAAACAACTGTAACGATGCTACTAATGAGTCTAGCGTCGTCTCTCTATTCTAACTCGTTCTAAATCAGAGTTGCAACTCCATTCCCCTTTCAAAAGAGATCACGTTAAATCCCTAACCTTTTAAACCACTTCATCCAATTCTTCCGTAATCACTCGTCGTATAATTTCAGTGACTTCTGCTGCTATTCGTGCATCCAATCGGATAGACTCATCATCAAAATTTTCCATATCTTGAATAGGAATTACACCCCGTAACGTCATCGCAATTGAACGCCATTTTGCCGAATTTCCTGTTGCTTTGGGTAAAGGATCAACAAACTGTACAAAAGCCATATAAGTCGTCTCTATCGTTTGTCTTAATGAACTTGGCCCATGACCTAACTTAGAAAGAATCACTGGAAAACGAATCACATTTTCTAATCCCAACATCTCCAACGCCACATCAACAAATCGAGCCGTATCTTTACCCAATCCCTTAATAATAGGTTTAAGACTATTCCAATTGACTCCCGGAATTTGTAGACTGGGATCAAGATAATAATGCCAGCCAACCATAGAAATAATTCGAGTTAAATCATAAGCAGAAAGCAAATTTTCACCTTTGTCAGTCTCAGAAACTGCTTTTAATAAAACCTCTTTTCGTTGACAATCAACCAATTCAGGATTCATAATCCAAGGACTTTCACCATAATCCCCCTGAAACTCTAAGTCATAGTTTCCCGTAATATTCTGTAGCCATTTCTCTAGTTTTTCCCGAGTTTCAAACCGCTTAAACATCGCCGATAAAGCATTAGAACTTTCAATTTGTTTTTCATAGCTAACAATATCCTCAACAATGGCATCAAAACTAGCTTTCATACACTCATCTTCTGGATTTTGAATCTGCCAATTTTCCACCGCAGAACAGGGAAATTTAGAATTCACTTGACTCAATACATTTAAAACCGGAATAATCTTCGTCGAACTCCAAAATTGAGCTTTTCTAAGCGGATTTTTACCCATCCACAATGTTTGTAATTCTTCCTGTTCCCAACGCCCCAGACAAATACAAGCTTCGGTAATTTCTTCATGCAGAAATGAGAGTGAATCTGGATTAATTTCAGGAATTTTCCCCAGTTGAGGATAGGGGCGAAATGTCATAGATTTCTGAAGCAGATATGTCGGATAGCGATCAATTTCATTTCGATAGGGTGAGTTTTCAATTCCTCGATCCAAAAAAGCTAAATGATTGGCGTTAGCCCCCTGATTCAGTTCAGTTTGTAATAGTTTTTTAAAAACTTTGTCCCGGTTAATCGCCTGCTTCAGTAAATTTTGATTCATTGTAATAGGTTCTTTAGCATCCGACAAAATGCTAGAGACTGTGAGTTGATTTTCTTTGGCAATAATTCAGTCTATACCGTTGCTTTGTACAGATCAATAACTACCCGACGACCATTGAATCAATCAACGATTACAATTGTCCCATTCCTCTAATATCTTTAAATTTTCACCGCATCAGGAACGAACTCTAACCCGTTTATAAGGATCTTGTTTTCTCACCCAAGCGAGGAATTTTTGCATTTGCGGCTGACTTCGCAAAGCATCGAGAGAATTGAGTTCGTTAGCAAGGTGAGTATTATCAAACAAAGTGTGAATTTGACGATGACAAGCCGAACAAATATTGACCGTCGGGCCGGGATCAAGTTTCTTGCGCTTGGTTTTCTGACGAGGAACAAGGTGATGTACCGTTAATTTAGGTAAATCTCGTTGACAGAGTTCGCATCTCATTCGATTTTTAACTCCCAAAGTCTTTTGTAGTTTAGATAATTACGATTTTATTACAAAAAATTAGAAATAAAAAAACCCCATCAGGGGCGAATATTATTGAACAAAAGCGATCTGAGAATTTAGAGGATGTACAACAACAGAAAGAGTACAATCCAGATCACATCAACAAAGTGCCAGTAAATCTCTGCCGCTTCCGGGCCAAAGTGACTCTCGCTGGTGTAGTGACCGTCTTTGCGACCTCGAAACAGAACCCCTAAAATTAACAGCACTCCAAAGGTAACGTGCATTCCGTGAAATCCAGTTAACACATAAAAGGAACTGGCATACACATTTGTAGTCAAGCCAAATTCTAGATTACTGTATTCAAAAATCTGACCCGCGAGGAAAGCAACACCCATCAGAGCCGTGATGATATACCATGTTCTCAAACCCGCTTGATCATTTTTCTTGATGGCAGCGGTGCCTTTATTCATCACAAAACTGCTCGTAATCAGAATCAGGGTATTAATTCCAGGAAGTAAGAGTTCGCGTTCAATGCCATCGGGGGGCCAGACTGTCGATTCCCCTCTAAAAATCAGATAGGCAGAAAATAGCCCCATAAAAATCATACTCTCACCCACCAAGAACACGATCACGCCCAATAGACGGAGATCGGGATGTTCTTCATGGCCATGAGCAGACATTTCTTGGGCTTGATAACCCATAGCGGTTTTTGTGTTGTCAATCGTTGAACCTTGCATGAATCTCTACGACAAATTAGGGTACAAATCAAAAATCATCAGGGGGAGAGGTTAGGCGAGAATCGGTACTTCTGTTATGCCAATTTGACGAACGGACAACCGATCACTGTCCTAACCCTCATTCCTAGAAACTCTCCTGACGTTGAAGCGAAGTTTACTCATCCAACAACGAAGAAGACTTCGCTTCAGAGAGGGGAACACCGTCTTGTTTACTCCGAGTTGAACCATTCGTTGCTTTTAAGCGTTCACGAATCGCTAGAGTTTTCTTCATTCCATAGTCGTAGGGGCCTGTTCTGAGGACAGGTGTACCTACAAAGTTCTCAATCGGAGGAGGAGAAGTTGTCATCCATTCCAGAGTGAGTCCATCCCAAGGATTATCCGGGGCTAAGGGGCCTTTGAACCAACTCCAAATCGCATTAATCAAGAAAGGAATAGTGGAAACCGCTAATACCGCAGTCCCAATCGTGCAGATCATATTGACATCTGCATATTTGGGGTCATACATCGCCACCCGACGGGGCATTCCCTGTAAGCCCAGATAGTGCATCGGTAAGAAGGTTAACGTCGTCCCAATGAACGTCAAAATGAAGTGAACAATACCCAGGGGTTCATTCAGCATCCGTCCGACCATTTTGGGGAACCAATGATAAATTCCCGAATAGATCGCAAATACCGCCCCACCAAACAGAACATAGTGGAAGTGAGCAACTACAAAGTAGCTGTCGTGAACGTGAATATCAAAAGGAACAGATGCCAACATGATTCCCGCTACCCCAGCAATCACAAAGGTAGACAGGAAACCCATTGCAAATAGCATCGCACTGTTGAGGCGCAGTTTACCGCCCCAAATCGTTGCTAGCCAGCCAAACACCTTAATTCCGGTGGGAACCGCGATGATCATCGTGGCGATCATAAAGAACATCCGCAACCAACCGGGAGTTCCACTGGTGAACATATGGTGCGCCCAGACAATTAAGCCTAAGAAGCTAATCGCCAGACTGGAAAAGGCGATCGCATGATAACCAAAAATCGGCTTACGAGCATGAACTGGAATCACATCAGAGATCACCCCAAAGAAGGGCAGAACCATGATATAAACCGCCGGGTGCGAATAGAACCAGAATAAATGTTGGTAAACTACCGGATCACCTCCTCCGGCTGGGTTGAAGAAGTTCGTCCCCGCCAGTAAGTCAAACGATAGGAGTACCAACGCACCTGCCAGTACAGGAGTCGAGAGTAAGATTAAAGCGGAAACGGCGATCATCGCCCAGCACATCAAGGGCATATCATACAAGCCCATGCTCGGAATCCGCATTTTGAAAATGGTGATCACAAAATTGAGTCCACCCAAGATCGAAGCCGTTCCAGCCAGTAGAACGCTCATAATCCACAGTTCTTGGCCGATTTTACCCGACACCAAACTTAAAGGGGGATAAGCAGTCCAACCCGCTTGCGGGGCGTTTTGAATCACCAAACTCACCAACAGCAAGATTCCAGACGGGGGAACCAGCCAGAAGGCGACAGCGTTGAGTTTCGGAAACGCCATATCTTTCGCCCCAATCATTAAGGGGATCAGATAGTTGGCAAAACCTGCACCCGCAGGCACGATCCACAGGAAGATCATGATCGTTCCGTGCAGGGTGAACAGGCTGTTGTACATTTCTGGTGTCACGAAGTCCGGATCGGGGGTGGCGAGTTCCGTCCGAATTACCCCTGCCATCGCGCCTCCGATTAGGAAGAAGATAAAAGCGGTGACAATATACTGAATGCCAATGACTTTGTGATCGGTACTAAAACCAAAAAAGTCTCGCCAGTGTCTTTCCTGATGGGCATGAGATTCAGGAAGATTAGTGTTTACATCTAACTGTGCTTGTGTCATGGGAAAAGAAAAAAAAGATGAAAACGGATAAAAAGTGGTTGTAACGGATTACCTCTATAACTGGGCTGCAAAAATTTTTGCTTCCCCGCGATCACTTAATCCGTTTTTCGTCATCGGTATCGATTTCTAGCAGAAGTTGAGAATTCGACAATTCCAAAATCCGTTCTAGAGGGAAATTGAGTGATAATTTCAGGGTTTGACGTTGCAGGTAACGTCTGTCTGGGTGTGAGGTGTTAGGAGAGGTGAGTTAACACGCAAACCTAATTCACCTCTAACCTCAAAGGGGTTACTGGGGATGAACTTCTGTCTGGATTTGTGCCAGGAGTTCCTCATTGACACCCATTTCTTTTGCATAAGGGGCGAGAAACTCGCTGTTCGACATTTCCTCCGGCTTCACGGCTAAAGTTTCCGCTAAGTTCGGATTTTGAGCAACAGCATTTTCTTGAACCCAGGCTTGATAGTCTTCAGGAGTCTGAACAATCATCTGAGTTCTCATTGCGCCATGATAGCCTCCGCACAGTTCTGCACAGACAACCGCATAGGTTCCCACTTTTGTCGTTTTGAACCGTAGTTCTGTGGTCATACCGGGGATCGCATCTTGCTTCAGACGCAATTCGGGTAACCAGAAAGCGTGAATCACATCTTGGGCGGTGATGTTGAGTTGTACATCTTGATCGACGGGAACGTGCAGTTCACCCGCTATAACACCACTATCAGCGTAGTTGAATAGCCAGGCATATTGCAGCCCCGAAACATCAACGACAACATTTGCATTTTGACCCAGTTCATCGGGACGGGCGCCAATTCCCAAAGCAATTTGAGAGCGTTCGGCTGGGGGAGTTGCCCCATTTTCTCCCGGTAAAGGGGCGGCGATCGCGCTTCCTCGCATTTTGGCGTGCGCTTCCATCGAGTGTTGACCCGACACCATGGGGTCAAGTCCACCCATTGCGTTATAGATCTCGAAGCTATAAATCCCGACGGCTAACACGGTAACAGCGGGAATTGCTGTCCAGAGAATTTCTAGCGATAAGTTGCCATGAATCGGCGGCCCATCGCTGTGATCACCGGGACGACGGCGAAATTTAAAAAATGCAATGACTAGAACTCCCTGAACGAGCAGGGTTAAGCCAAAAGAAATCGTTAGCATTAGTTGAAATAAGCTATCGACACTTGAAGCTTCTGCTGATGCCGCAGCAGGCATAAGACCGTTATTTTGGCCGTACCAGAGGCTGATGAGCGTTATGGCGATCCCAAACAGCATGGTTAAGATTGAACCGGGAATGTTCACTGTGATACCTCCTTAGTTTGGCACTCCCTTGTTTTTATACACTAGAGATCTGCGATGCAATTTTGTCTAGTGAATGATGATTTTAGACCAGGGTGATGGGGAAATTGGGGATAACGAGAAGACAATTAATGGCAAAATCTGTTCAATTTTTAACCTAAAACCTCACTCTATAAGGTATAGCAGATCACCAAGACAAGCGGTCTTTCTTACTAATTCTTAGACTTTTCTTTAGGATTCCGCTGAGTCGGAATCACGAGCCAAAGTGATAATACAAACCTCATTGCTTTTCTGAATTCAAATTAACATTTTTCTTAAAAACATTTCGGGTGGGCTTTACATAACTTAACAAACAAATAAAATCCGAAAACTTTGTAAAAGTCTGCCCATCTGCCGATTGTGTCGCTAAGGTAGATCAGTAGAACCGAGAATCCAGACTAGAGATTTAATGATGAGTGATTAATCGATGGGGTATGAGGATAAAGACCAATGGCAAAATCAATCCGTTAACCTTAAGCATTCTCTAAGAAGTGGGGTTGTCAACAACACAAAGCTTAGAGACAAAAGCTCAACCATTCATTGTCAATTCAAACTATAGACAGAATTCATGGCTAATACTGTCCTTCACAACAGAAATATTTCTACTGACGTTCAGCCCGCCGATCGCATTCGTCGCCTGGTCTGGAAACTCTGTATTGCCACTTTAATTTTAATGGCGATCGGTAGTGCCACACGGGTAATGAATGCGGGTCTTGCTTGCCCGGACTGGCCCCTGTGTTACGGTCAATTGGTGCCAACGGCTCAAATGAATTTGCAGGTGTTTCTAGAGTGGTTTCACCGTCTAGATGCTGCCATCATCGGTTTCGGGGCGCTGACTCTGTGTGGCTTATCGATGTGGTATCGACAAGAGTTACCCAAATGGCTACCTTGGGCGTCTACCTTTGCCCTGAGTTTGATTGTATTTCAAGGCATTCTCGGTGGCTTAACAGTAACAGAACTCCTACGGTTTGATATCGTCACCGCTCATCTCGGAACAGCCCTATTATTCTTTACCACCTTGCTGATCATCGGCTGTTCTATGATGCCCTACAAAGGCACAGGCCAATGCGGGAAACTCCCTTGGGTAAGCTTAACCGCAGCAATTTTAGTTTATCTTCAAAGTTTGATCGGTGGATTGGTTGCCTCTCAATGGGCATTACACCAATGTTTTGGCGGCACTCAACTCTGTACCGTCATGAATAGCCACATTGCAGGGGTTGTTCCTCCGACCGTTGCCACCTTAATTGTTGTGTTTTTAGCATGGCGAACTTCAGCTTTGCATCCAATGCTACGAAACTTAGCGAACTGGGCTGGTATTTGTGTAATAGCTCAGATTGCAGTGGGAGTTGCCACCTTCCGCTTGCATCTGCAAGTTGAACCTCTAACTGTTACTCATCAAGTGATTGCAGCCACATTGCTCGGAATACTGATTGCTTTGACCGTTCTGGCCTTTCGCGATCGCAACAGCCATAAAACAAGCAATACGTTCATCCCTTCAGCCAAGTCCTAACTGAGAATTTGGAACTCGGAATGAAATTCACTCATTCCCCATCGAAGAACACGTCAAAAGAGAAAATCAATGCAAGAGATTATTAGCAACAGCAGCGCTCGCCGCCACGAAAACTTGATCCAAGTGGTTCAGAGCTACTACCAACTCACTAAGCCTAGAATTATTCTGCTCCTGCTAATCACGACAGCCGCAGGGATGTGGTTAGCCGCTAAAGGAGAAGTTGATCCCCTATTATTGGTGATTACTCTTGCTAGCGGTACTTTTGCCGCAGGTTCAGCTAACACCATCAACTGTATCTATGACAGCGACATTGACTACATCATGGAACGGACACGCTGGCGGCCGATTCCCTCTGGACGAGTCAAACCCCGTCATGCTTTATTCTTTGCGATCGCTCTAGCGGTTCTTTCCTTTTCCTTACTGACTGTATTTGCCAACCTATTGGCAGCGGTATTAGCAATGTTAGGCATTGCCTTCTATGTCGTGATCTACACCCATTGGTTAAAGCGCAATAGTGTTCAAAATATTGTCATTGGTGGTGCAGCCGGTGCCTTTCCTCCTTTAGTCGGTTGGGCGGCTGTTACCGGAGATTTAAGCTGGGCGGCTTGGCTTCTATTTCTGATCATCTTTTTGTGGACTCCCCCTCATTTCTGGGCGTTGGCAATTATGATTCGCGATGAATATAAAGAAGTCGGCGTTCCTATGTTACCTGTGATTGCCGGAGATGAACCCACTGCTAAACAAATCTGGGTTTACACTCTGATTATGATTCCCTTCACCTTAATGTTGGTTTATCCTTTACACACCAGTGGTATCGTTTACGCCGCGATCGCTTTGGGTTTAGGGGCTATTTTTGTTCAGAAAGCTTGGCAGTTGTTACAGTCTCCTGAAGATAAAAAAGTTGCTCGTTCTTTGTTTAAATATTCCATCTTGTACATGATGTTGCTTTGTACTGGAATGGTAATTGATAGTTTACCTGTAACTCATCACATCGTTACCGCTTTCGGCGATCATCTCCACAGTTGGATGGGTAGTGCCGTTGCCGTTGTTTCATCGATTTATCAGGGATAACTCTCAAAAGATAACAACTGAATAAAATCACTTTCAGGTAGGCATCGTTTGTCTACCTGTTTGCTTGATAAAAGGCAAATTTAAAAGAATAAAACTATTTCGCCAACTCAGAAATAACTTTTGCCAAACCCGCAACAACTCGTGCTAACTTCTCAAAATCAATTTGATCAGCAGTATCTTCTTCTGTATGGTAATTAGGGTAGCGATAAGGAGCCGTGTCCGTTATCATAATTCCTTGATATCCTTGTTGCCAAAAAGACCATTGATCTGACCAACCTACCCCCGGAATAGAACCCGGTAACGAAACTCCTTGAGAGGGAAACTGAACATGACGACGAAACGAACCCACCGTTTTTCGGACTAAATCACTAGAGTTGAGATTGCCAATAAAACTAATAAAATGACCCCGATTGGGATACAATAAACCAATTACAGGAAGGGGATATTTTTGACTGTCTTCGGCATCAGAGAAATATCCCATTGTTTCTAAACTGAACATCGCTACCACATTTTCATTATTTTTGTGTAACTGTTTAGCGTAGACTAAACTTCCCATATTTTCAGTCCATAAAAAAGGAGGTTCTTCATTGGTAAATTCAACAAAACGAATTGTGCGTTGAGTTGATTGATTAGCAAATATTCGTGCAAGTTCTAGAGTTGCTGCGGCACCAGTACCATTATCGTTAGCCCCCGGACTGGTAAAAGCCGAATCATAATGAGCGCCAATCACAATAATTTCATTCGGTTTTTCTGTTCCCAAATGTTCAGCTTCAAGATTATAAAATGACTTTTCTTGAATTTTATACTCTTGTATTTTCACCTCATAATCGGCTTGAGTCAAAGCCATCTCCAAAAAAGTTTTAGCCGCATTCAGTTGTTCATATTGACCAATATTGCGTACACCAATCTCACCAGCAAGTTTTTGAACATCCTGTTTAAGTGAGTTTTGAAGGGCTATTTCTTCAGGTTGTAAAGCTGGAAGTTGCCCATTATAACTTTGTTGAGGCATCCGAAACATGGTCAACCATGCCCAGACCCCTAGAAACAGCAAGACCATAAAAAGGATCGCTAAACGAATCAAGGCAGATCGGTTGACAATCTTGACTTGAAATCGACTCTGGCTTGAGGATTGACGCATTACGGATGTCTCTGATGCTGATTTGAAGTCCTCGATTACAAAGAAATTACTCAAATAAATACGTTGAGGAAAGCCCTAAGCGATAAGATAAAATTTGTCTTATCCTTAACCCCCAAAAACCAACTCATCATGTCTGACTTTGATACAGGTTTACCCAGTATTCGCCAAGTTCAAACCTATACTCAAGAGAAACAGCCTATCGAAATTAAGCTACTCACCAATGATATTCTAGTCGGCACCGTATTTTGGCAAGATCATCACTGCATCTGCCTCCAAGACGAACATCAACAACCGATACTCGTTTGGCGACAGGCGATCGCTTACATCAAACCTAAAATCTAAAGCGTTGCAGGTTGTTTCGTTTCCGAGGGATTGCTTTCGGTTTTTGTTGAAGATGCAACTGTTTTAGCATTCCCTGGAGTGATCATCGGAATCAGATCACAACGAACCTGATTGAGATTTTGGAAGCCACCACACAGCAATAAGTGATCACCCGCTTGTAAGTCCATGGTCGGATGAGGCCAACGTAAAAATTTACCTTGACGGCGTAAGGCTTGCACTTGAACACTGTAGCGTCGAAGTAAATCAATTTCTGCTAAGGTTTTCCCGATCGCAAGACTATTTTCCAGGATCACTAACCATTGACAAGATACACTATCAGACGGAAGTTTAACCTCTCCTTTTGCCAGTTGATCTAAAATAGCTAATGCTTCGGGTTCTCCGACAAGTAGCAACCGATCACCTTTTTCAAGGGAAGTATTACTATTGGGATAATCAACTTCTTCTCCATTAGATCGGCGAATTGCCATTACACTTACTCCACTGAGATGACGTAAATCGGTTTGTTGAATCGTCATTCCTTCTAAGGGAGAATCTTCGGGGAGAGTGTACCATTTACTATTCATATTTTGCGCCGCTTGTTGTAAGTTGCGAGAAATTTGTATAGGAGATTCTTCGGGACGCAGATCGAGGTAATGACTGTTCCGAATTTTCTGGGTTTGTTGTTGAATTTGATTGAGGGGTAATCCTATACTCACCAGCAAATGAGTTGATAATTCTAAACTGGCTTCAAATTCCGGTTGTACGACTTCTTTGGCTCCTAAATGGTACAACAGTTCAATATCTTTATCTCGGTATGCCATCACGGTAATATCGAGATCGGGTGAATATTCTAGCGATCGCTTTAAACACAATCGAGTATTCATCGGATCAGGAAGTGCAATTGCCATCGCACAGGCGCGATCAACTCCTGCTGCTGCTAATACATGAGAACTTGCGGCATTCCCATACAAATAGGGGATTTTAGCATGGCGTAACTCTTGAATTGTCCGTTCAGAATGATCAATAACTATCACGGGATAGTCATGATTAATCAAGATTTGTACTAAGTTTCGTCCAACTCGTCCATACCCACAAACAATCACATGATTTTGTTGAGGTAAATCGTCAGAAATTGCAATGGGTAAAGAGGTTTCTTCTAATAGTGCAAATAACCAAGGTACATTTTCCATCCAGTCTAATAGACGAGGAATCAGTTGTAAAACAAAAGGAGTAATCACTAAGGTTACGGCTGTTGTTCCTAAAATGAGCAGATAAACTCGACGAGAAACTAAGCCTAAATTTTGTCCGGCACTTGCGAGTACAAACGAAAATTCTCCAATCTGAGCGAGTCCTAATCCGACAATAATTGAGGTTTTAGTGGTATAGCCAAAACTCCGAACAATCGGAATAATAATTAGTGATTTTCCCAGCACAACCAGACAAACTAATCCTAAAATTAGTTCTAAATGTTGCCACAAGAAAACCGGATCAATTAACATTCCTACAGCGACAAAAAATAAAGCAGCAAAAATATCACGCAGAGGTTCAACATAAGTCAGGGTTTGATCGGCGTATTCCACCTCAGAAATCATTAAACCCGCCACAAATGCACCCATTTCAATTGAAAATCCTAAATGTTCGGTTAATAACGCAATTCCTAAACATAAAACAACCACACCCAATAAAAACAATTCGCGGCTTTCAGTTTGAGCCAAAAAACGCAATAATGAGGGGATAATCCAAATACCCGCAGCAACAGCACCAAGCGCAAATAATCCAATTAATATTAAACTACGCCCAACGGCTAAACCCAGGGCTTCGGCGGGTTGATCTAAAGCAGGTAGAACCGCTAACATTAAGCCTAAAGCTAAATCCTGCACCACCAACATTCCCAACATCACTTGACCATGAGGGGTGGTGGTTTCGTTCCGTTCCATCAAGCATTTGAGGACAACAGCCGTTGAGGAAAGGGATAAAATAGCCCCGAGAAAGATGCCTTGAACCGGAGAACTCACCCAACCCACACCCAGAGAAACAACGGTTGTCAGCAGCATAGTTAGGATAATTTGTAAACCCCCTCCCCCCAAACTGATCGCTTGGACTTTCTTGAGTTCGGCAAAGGAAAACTCTACACCGAGAGCGAATAGCAGAAACGCAACGCCAAACTGGGCAAGGGTTTCGACTTGTATTAATTCTTTGATTACACCCAGTCCCGAAGGGCCGATAACGATACCGCCGATCAGATAGCCCAAGAGGGCAGGTTGTTTCAGCAAAGAAGCGAGTAAACCTCCGGCTGTTGCGGCGGCGAGAACGATCACTAAATCAACAATTAATCTAAAGTCTTCTTGCACGGATTTTAAATAAAACGACAAAATGTAACAACGTGTTAATTAAATATTAGGGTACTTCTCAAAAATGGGAGTGCCATATAAACAGGGAACAGGTGACAGGGAAGATTGATCATTGATCATTGATCACTGGTGACTGTTCACGGGTGACTGTTCACTCAAAAGAGGTAAGATGAAAATCTTAGATGTATTCAAGTTTTCCCCTTCTCCAACAGGGGGTTTGAGAATATCCCGTTGGCTAAAAAGTTTGATGCTAGGTTTGATGACTGTCGGCTTGACCATGGCAATTCCGGCGAGCGCTTCTTTTCAAGTTCAGGTGAAGCCGTCTTCTCCCCAGTTAGGCGATACGGTTTCGGTGACTTTAAATGCAACCGGAAATACACCGAGTTCTAACCCGAGTGTTGTATTAAATGGTAAAACTTATCCGATGTTTCCTCTCAGTGGAAATCGTTATCGAGCGTTAATTCCGACAATACCGTTAGATCAGCCCGGAACTCGACAACTCCAAGTCAGTGATGGTACTCAACAGCAGAGTCTCACCGTACAAGTGCGCGATCGCAGTTTCCCTACCCAGTCTATTTGGCTGTCAGACGATAAGAACAGCATTCAGGGGACTGATTTTGAATTTGACCGAGTGGATGCCTTCAAAGCCTTGGTAACGCCGGAAAAATATTGGAATGGGCCGTTTATGCGACCGAGTAACGGTTATGTCAGTACCATTTATGGGGTTCGCCGCTATTACAACGGTGAATTTGCCGAGAATTATTATCACCGAGGGGTTGACTATGCAGCAGGTACGGGTTCGCCTGTGATTGCACCTGCCGCGGGTCGGATCGCGTTGGTGGGGTTAGAGTCCCAAGGTTTTGAACTACACGGGAATACGGTGGGGATCGATCATGGTCAAGGAGTTAGCAGTATTTTGATTCATCTGAGTCGGGTTGATGTCAAAGAAGGGGATATGGTGAAAGCTGGTCAAGTTATTGGTGGAGTGGGTTCAACGGGAATTTCTACCGGGCCGCATTTACACTGGGGGTTATATGTTCACGCTCAAGCGGTTGATCCGGTACCTTGGCGATATGAAGGGGTAGAGTAAACAGTTATCAGTGAACAGTAAAAAGACAAGAGGCAATCTTGTAAAAGGCAATCTTGTAAAAGGCAATCTTGTAAAAGGCAATCTTGTAAAAGGCAATCTTGTAAAAGGTAATTCTAAACTCCTGACTCCTGTCTCCCCCGGAACCCCACCTCCCCCGGAACCCCACCTCCCCCGGAACCCCACCTCCCCACCTCCCCCGGAACCCCACCTCCCCATAGGCATTTCAGACTTTTTTTGCGAAAGGGGTTGCACAAAAACCTAGTATGTGTGTTATGCTAGCTAGCGTTGAAGTAATAACAAACCGTGTAGGGAAAAAGGAGGTGATGCCCATGATTGAAAGTAGTAAACGCATGGGTCACCTGATTGGAAAATGCCGGCTGTGCGCCGGAGCTGACTATTAGAGTTAGGCTAGTTTCCCTCTGGAGCTACAGATGTTCTAGAAGGAGTGGCTGCTCTCAAGAGTTCTTCCGGCAGTCAGGTTCCAATTCAGATGACCCGCTAGACCGCTCTCATCCCCAAAATGCCAAAGCCTAGTGCTGAAGCTATTCCGGGTGGGAGCGGATAGTTATTTTAAGGGCAATCAACCTTAGTTGTTGAGTAGAACGAGATTCAAAATGGCCGAAGTATTGCAAGAAACTCAAGTCAAAGAAATGGCGTCTGAGGTTCCCGACTGGAAGGTTGAGGGAAAAGAATTGAAGCAGGTGATGAAGTTTAAGGATTTTGTCACAGCAATGGATTTTGTGAACAAGTTGATCGAACCCGCTGAAGCAGCAGGACATCATCCAGATATTGCCATTTCTTACAACACAGTAACGATTAGTTTAACTTCCCATGATGCGGGGGGTTTAACAGAAAAAGATTTTGCGATGGCGAAGCAAATTTCTAGTCTGAAGTAAATTTTAGGTTTCACAGGAAAGCTGAAACCCGCAGTTGATCGCCTTAGAGAAAGTTCGTTCTTGGGCTTTCTCTGATTGAGGTTAAACTCTAAGCAAATCGAGATATTCTCTACAAAATCTCTACATTTGGTCAAAAATAACGGATAATAGGAGGAGAGTAGTGTTGCAGTCTGAGCAACTCGATCTGATGTGATGACCGCTGTTCAGCATCTACGAACCCTATGATTTTTCAGAATCCAGAATATTTAAAAGAGTTAGCCGAACAAGCAGAATTAATTGAAAAGCTATTAGATATCGGCGCCGCTTTATCGAGTACCCAAAACTTGAGTACCCTACTCAATTTGATTTTAGCCAAGAGTCGGGAAATTACTTGTAGTGATGCGGGTAGTGTTTATTTGGTAGACTCCACCGACAATACTCCGAAGTTATTGTTTAAAGTCGCTCAAAATGTCTCCCTTCCTAACCTGTCGTTTCGAGAGTTTGCAATTCCCCTCACCGATAGGAGTTTAGCGGGTTATGTAGCGTTGACTGGGGAAAGCTTGAATATTCCCGATGCGTATCAGTTACCCCCCGACAAACCCTATCGCCTTGATAGCAGTTTTGATCGCGATATTAGCTACCTGACTCGTTCAGTATTGGTTCTTCCGATGCAAAACCGTCAGGGAGAAACGATGGGAGTGCTTCAGTTGATCAACCGCAAAGTTAGATCCGATGTGACGCTGGTGCCTGAAAATACGCTGGAAATGACTCAACCCTATGGAGAATGGGAAGAACAAATTTTGCGAAGTCTGGCTTCTCAGGCCGCAATTTCCATTGAACGCAATGCCCTTCAAGATAGTATTGAATCCCTTTTTGAAGGATTTGTCAAGGCTTCCGTGCAAGTGATTGAACAGCGAGATCCCTGCACTTTTGGTCATTCGGAACGAGTTGCACAGTTAACCGTCCGTTTAGCCGAAGAAATTAACACGACGACAAACGGTTCTTTGGCAGAAATTACCTTTAGCGATCGCCAAATTCAAGAAATCCGTTATGCTGCATTATTGCATGATTTTGGTAAAATTGGGGTTCCCGAAGCGATTTTAACTAAGTCTAAAAAGTTATATCCCCACCAGTTAGAAGTGATTCGTCAACGTTTTGCACTCGCCAGGCGAACTCTCGAATGGGAATGTACTCAAGCTAAATATGAACTGTTGCTGAAAAATAGCAATCAAAAATCGACAAAGACTGAAAATTTACCGCCTGATCAAATTGAACAGTTAGACGCGAACTTAAGCCAAGCAATTCAGCAGTTAAACGATTGTTGGAATATACTCTTAGAAGCAAATGAACCCCAAGCTACTGAGAAAAAACCCGTCGATAAACTGTCAAAATTAACTCAAATAGTGTATCGGGATATTGATGGAGAAACAAAACCTTTAATTACTCCCAAAGAAATGAATTTGCTGTTGGTTAAACAGGGGAATTTGACTCCAGAAGAACGGTTAGTTATCGAGTCTCATGTGACGCATACTTATAAGTTTCTAGAGAAAATTCCCTGGACAAAAGACCTAAAAGATGTTCCCACAATTGCCTATGGACACCATGAAAAACTTGATGGTACAGGCTATCCTTTAAATTTAAAACAGGCGGAAATTTCGATGCAGGCGCAGATGATGGCAATTGCGGATATTTATGATGCGCTAACAGCCGGAGACAAGCCTTATCAGCATGGTTTACCAACGATAACCGCTTTAAAAATCCTACGCAAAGAAGCCGCTCAAAATAAAGTTAATCCAGAGATTTTAGAACTATTTGAACAACGTCAGGTTTATCAAGTGATTGGACATAGTTTAGATGTGGTGATGAAATTGGCGTAAAAAACGGGTAGATAATAAAGCGATCAAATTGAGTTTAAATTATTGTCGTTCAGGGTGGAAAGATTGTGATGAAATAGAATAATTAGCTTTAAAAAATAAGGAGATTAGAATGACGCCGGAAATAAGAATTGGATGGTATCAAAACCCTGTATCATTTTGCAAATTAGCTCGATTTCTGCTAATATTCTGCTCATCTCCTGTATTTTTAGGCTTAAGTTCTAGTCGTATTTTAGCTGAATATTCAGAGACTTTAGAACAACTCCAACGTTACAGTCAAGAAGGACGCAAAAATACCTCAGCGAGTCAAGTGACTTCAGTTTCCCAACTGTCTGATGTTTACCCCACCGACTGGGCGTTTCAAGCGTTACAATCTTTAGTTGAACGGTTTGGTTGTATTGCAGGTTATCCTGATGGGACTTTTCGCGGAAATCGTTCGTTAACGCGCTATGAATTTGCAGGCGGTTTAAATGCTTGTCTAGAACGAATTAACGAGTTATTAAATGTCGCCGTAGAGGGGAGTTTAACTGAAGATGAATTTATTGCTTTACAACGCTTACAAAACGAATTTTCAGCCGAATTAAGTTTACTTAGAGGTCAAATTACAGACTTAGAAGACCGCACCGAAGTGTTAGTCGCCCGTCAATTTTCAACGACAACAAAACTCACCGGGGAAGGGATTTTTGCCATAACACAAGCTTTTGGGGATGATATTGCTTTTCAAGGTACCGAAGAAAACCGCAATCAAGTTGTTTTTCAAAATCGAGTTCGTCTCAATTTTAATACCAGTTTTACAGGGGAAGATTTACTCCTGACTCGCCTACAAATGGGAAACGCCCAACTGTTTAATTTAGGGTTTACTCGTCAAGGAACACAAACGTTTAATTTTCGTGGAGATACAGAAAGTAAAGTTAAATTAGAACGATTATATTATCAGTTTCCAATTAACAATCAACTTCAGTTAACCTTAGCCGCAAAAGGAGTAACTTGGGATGATTTTGTCCCCACCGTTAACCCCTATTTAGATGATAGAGATGGTGGAAATGGAAGTTTAAGTACCTTTGGTCAACGCAACCCGATTTATCGTATCGGTGCGGGTCGTGGAATGGGTTTGCATTATCGCTTTAATGAACAATTTTTAAAGGGAATTTTTGGGTCAACTTCGGTTTCTGTCGGTTATCTTTCTGCAAATGCGGGAGATGCGAGTCAGGGAAATGGTTTGTTTAATGGAGATTATGCAACTTTAGCGCAAATTACCGTAACGCCGAGGGAGAATTTACAGTTTGCTTTGACTTATAATCATGCTTATTCAACACCGGGAAATTTTGGCTTTGATAATGGGGGGAGAAATGGTTTAGTTGTTGACCGTCAAACGGGTAATATTAGTCAAAATGCGTTAAATGGAGTAACGGGAAGTGGAATTGCGAATTCAATTTTAGGCTTAAGTGAGGGAATTAATTCAGGTGGAATTGCATCAGGAGTTGTGAGTAATTCCTATGGTGTGCAAGTTTCATGGCGAATTAATCGTCAGTTTATTTTAAGTGGTTGGGGTGGTTATACTGATGCAAGAGTGATTAATATTGGTGATGGGCAAATTTGGAATTTTGCGGTAACATTAGGGTTGCCAGACTTATTTAAAGAAGGAAGTTTGGGCGGAATTGTTGTCGGTCGAGAACCGTATTTGAATGATATTGATGCGCCGGATGAATTAACATTTGAGTTTCCCAACGACCAATCTTGGCATTTAGAAGCGTTTTATCGCTATCCGGTAAATGATAAAATTTCGATTACTCCGGGGATTATTTTTATGACAAATCCCAACCAAGATAGCCGCAATGATGATCTCCTGATTGGGACTTTAAGAACGACGTTTTCTTTTTAAGATTAATTAGCTTTTTTCTGGGGTAACGACAGGTAACGTAAACCAAAAGGACGCGCCGGATTTTTCGTTAGCAATAACGCCAATTTTACCGTTATGGGCGTTGATAATTTGACGACAGAGATATAAACCTAATCCTAATCCTTTGATTTTGCCAACGTTTTTTCCCCGTTTGTAGAGTTCAAAGAGTTCCTCGGCTTCTTCGGGTTTAATGCCTACTCCATCATCAAAAATGGTGTATTTTATCCATTGAGTATAACTCTTGCTTTTTGCTTTTTTTTCTGATATAATTTCAGCAGAAAGCGTTAACGTTAATCCGGGTGGATTGTATTTAATTGCATTAGAGATTAAGTTATCAAAAACTCGCCACAGTTGAGTATAATCTGCTTGAACTGCGGGTAAATCTGAGGGAACCTTATTGTTAAAGACAACTCGATTTTTATCAAAAATAGGCTGCGATTCAGCGATAACTTGTTGTGTGAAAGTCACTAAGTCTAGCGGTTTAAGATTTAGGGAAATTCCGTGTAAACCTGTATCACTGGTTTCAACTAAAGAATTAATTAGATTGAGTTGGCGATCGCAACTTTTCGCCATTTGTTCGATCATATTGGTATTAACGGTTAGTGTTGAGGGAGACTCTGAAGATTTTTTCGCTAATAAATTATTCAGAATCATCAACATTCCGGTGACAGGATTGCGTAAATCGTGAGAAATTGCATGAATATAAACTCGTAAGGCTGATTCTACTTTCTTGCGTTCTTTGATTTCTTGTTGCAGTTTTTTGTTTTGTTCTCGGAGTTGTTTTTGTTGATTCCGTAATGTGATTTGAGTTTTGACTCGCACTAACACTTCTTGCACTTGAAAGGGTTTTGTGATATAGTCAACCCCACCGACATCAAACGCAAAAACTTTATCCATTGTATCGTTAAGCGCACTCAGAAAAATAATCGGAATCTCCCGAGTTGAGTCTATACTTTTGAGATGTTTGGCAATTTGATAACCGTTCATTTCCGGCATCAGAATATCGAGTAAAATCAAATCAGGTGTTTGGGCTTCTATCGCTTGTAATGCTTGTTTGCCATTAGTGGCTTTACGAACTTTATAGCTTTGGTCTTCTAACATCGAAGACAGCAATCGTAAATTTTCAGGAGTATCATCCACAATTAAAATATCAGCTTGTTGAATTGAAGACTGAATCATATTTGTACCCCTAATTTTTGATGCTCGATCAATTCTGAAAACCTGAACAGGAAGAATGCTATCATTCAGGGATTGCCCCAATTTTCCCCTAAATCGGATTGAGGCAAACGCGAATCAAATTTTTTCAACGGTAACATTTTTTCGGTCATTGGCTATTGTAGCGAGAATGAAGCGAGGGGGAACAGATTTTTCTACAATAGTAAAGAAGTCCATCTATCTCGTATAAATCAATGTCAGGGCTATCTGTATCCTCTTTCGCCCAGCCCCAATCCCTTGAACAGTCCCTCAAGCACTTTTTTGGTTACGACTCCTTCCGTCCGGGACAACGAGAAATTATTGAACAAGCCCTCCAAAAGCGAGATTTGCTAATTGTCATGCCGACTGGGGGCGGAAAATCCTTGTGCTTTCAGTTACCTGCGCTTTTGAAACCCGGAATAACCGTGGTCGTCTCGCCTCTAATTGCTTTGATGCAAGATCAAGTGATTGCGCTGGAGGATAATGGCATTGCAGCTACTTTTCTCAATAGTACACTTTTACCCGAGGAATTGCGATCGCGGGAAGCCGCAATTTTGAAAGGAAAAATAAAATTGGTTTATGTTGCTCCAGAGAGGCTTTTAGGCGAACGATTTTTATCTTTTTTAGATGGAGTCAATACTCAAGTGGGAATCTCTGCTTTTGCCATTGATGAGGCTCATTGTGTTTCGGAATGGGGTCATGATTTTCGGCCAGAATATCGACAGTTAAAACAGTTACGACACCGTTATCGGATGATTCCAATGATGGCGTTAACGGCGACGGCAACTCCCCGAGTTCGAGAAGATATTATTGAACAGCTTGCTTTAAATGAACCTTTGATTCATATTGCGAGTTTTTTACGTCCCAATCTCTATTATGAAGTTATTCCTAAACATACTCACAGTTTTAAGCAATTGTTGAAAATTATTCAGCAAGCGGGCGGTTCAGGAATTATTTACTGTCTAACTCGTAAACGAGTCGAATATTTAGCGTTTAAATTGCGAGAAAAAGGGATTCCTTGTTTACCCTATCATGGCGGATTACCCGACGAAGAACGCCGCGAAAATCAAATTCGTTTTATTCGAGATGATGTCGAAGTCATGGTGGCAACAGTGGCGTTTGGGATGGGGATTAATAAACCAGATGTTCGCTTTGTGGTGCATTATGATCTCTCCCGAACTTTAGAAAGTTATTATCAAGAAGCCGGACGAGCCGGACGAGATAATGATCCGGCAAAATGTATTTTATTTTGGTCAGGAAGTGATCTTAAAACAATTGAATATTTAATTGCTCAAAAACCACAGCCAGATGAACAACGAATGAGTCGTCAGCAACTTCGACATATGATTGATTATGCGGAGTCTACTGAATGTCGAAATCGGATTATTTTAGGTTATTTTGGGGAAAAATTTCCGGGGAATTGTGGGCAATGTGATAATTGTCGTGAAACCAAGCCAATAGAAGATTGGACGATTGAAGCGATGAAGTTTTTATCTTGTATCGCTCGCTGTAAGGAACGTTACGGAATAAGTTATATTATTGATATTTTACGGGGTTCAAAAAGTCGTAAAATTCTGGAACGAGGACATGATAAACTTTCAACCTATGGGATCGGAAAAGATCACACCGTTGATGAGTGGAAAAGTTTAGGGCGATCGCTAATTCATCAAGGGTTGCTTGACCGGACAACAGATGGTTATGGTATCTTGAAACTAAATGCTTGTAGTTGGGAAGTGATGCAGCGTCAGCGACGAGTTGAAATTGTGATTGCTCAAAAACGGAATTTAGATATTCAAACCCGTTCACTGGCCGCAGAAGTTGAGATGTTATTTGATCATTTACGTCAACTTCGCAAGACGATTGCTGATGAACAATTGATTCCCCCCTATATGGTGTTTCCCGATTCTACACTACGAGCTATGGCACAACAACGTCCGGTAACATTAGAGGCTTTTTTAGAGATTTCAGGGGTTGGAAACCATAAGTTAAGTCGCTATGGAGAACGGTTTGTGAACGCTATTCGTAACTATTGTGAAGAACAAGGTCTTTCTGGGGGATTAACATCTCCCTAAAATTTATGATTTCCAATTTTAATTCATCAATAAATAGTCAAATGTATACTTTACAATTGCATCAGCAAGGGTTGAGTATTCAGGAGATCGCCCATCACCGAAATTTGTCTGAAAGCGTGGTGAGTGGGCATTTAATTAAGTTAATTGAAATGAGCCAATCTGTCGATATTAATCGTTTGGTTTCATTACCTCGCCAAAAAGCGATTACTGAAGCCATAGAAGCAGTTGGAGATACAGGACTTCAAATTATTTATGAGCATTTATGTGAGCAATATAGTTATGATGAAATTCGCTTAGTTAGAGCGGCTTTACGTCAGTATCGTATGGAATTTTAGCAGAATTAATTGAATACAAATCTAGATTTAAAATATTGCTGACTCTTGGTTCGACTTGATTTGGCCGACCTTCCCTAATAGAATGATCATATTAGGCTACCGTTCGGCAAAGGGAGCAAGATGAGCAATCGTCCGATTATTTTAGGTATTGTTGGGGATAGTGCAGCCGGAAAAACGACACTAACACGGGGTATTGCCCAGGTTGTGGGTCCAGAAAACGTGACTGTGATCTGTACAGATGACTATCATCGCTATGATCGTACACAACGAAAAGCATTAGGAGTGACCGCGCTGCATCCAGATGCAAACTATCTTGATGTTATGCAGCAGCATCTCACCCTGTTGCGGACAGGACAACCGATTCTTAAACCGATTTACAGTCATCACACGGGTACATTTGAACCCCCCGAGTATGTTAAGCCTAACCGCTTTGTGATTGTCGAGGGATTACTGGGATATTCAACTCGCGGCGCCCGGGATTGCTACGATGTACGGGTGTATCTCGCCCCGCCTGAGTCTCTGCGAACTCAGTGGAAAGTGAAACGCGATACCATGAAACGAAGCTACTCAGAAGAAGATGTATTAGCCGCCTTGCGTCAACGAGAACCCGACTCAGAGGCTTTTATTCGTCCCCAACGCAAATGGGCTGATGTGGTGGTGACGTTTTATCCACCCGATAATGAAGAAACTAACAGTTCTAATTTGAATGTGCGTTTGGTGTTGCGTCCGACAATTCCTCATCCCGATTTTACAGAGATTCTAGATCAAAATGATCGCTATCCCCTCTCGGCTGTCCGTTTAGGATTGGATCGAGATATGGGTAAGCCTGTGGATGTTTTAGAAATTGATAGTCATGCGACTCTCGAACAAGTAAATTCTTTGGAGATGATGTTATGTAATGAGTTTCCTCACTTGAAGGATTTTTGTAGTGTGGGAAATCAAGAACTGGGTAAACTGACTGGAACGACAGGAGAAATTCTGCAAAGTTATCCGTTGGCGATCACCCAATTATTGATTGCTTATCACATGATTAAGGCGACAAAAATGGTGCAGTAAATGCAGTTTGAGATCGCCGACTCTCCGCAGTTAATGACAAAGATTTCATCCCAGATGGAATCATTAACGGGTCTTGAGGTGCCGGAATCATTTCGCCTCGAAGATCCAGCAGAGAGACTAATAACAGGTAAGCGATCGCTAAAAGGATAGAAATTGCACCCGTGAGATAGGCAACGAGTTTGGAGCGTTCCATAGGGATTGTTTACATTTAATTAAGTTTTGTCTTTCTAAAATTAACAAATCCCTGACCATTTCTCAAGGGAGTTTAGCCTGCATTTATCGATGCTAACTCTAAAAATACTGTCCATTTGCGAAAAAACATACTGAAAGAGGGGGAAGTACCCCCTCTCTAAATATCTCCTCATCTGGGATATAATAGGATCACCTAGTATTCTAAGAAAAGGAGATGCGCCCTGATGGTAGAACACCCAAATCGATCAATTGGTTAAGCATTTTACCCCAAAATAGGGAATCTGTGGACAACTTTGGACACTACGGACAAGTCAGATTGAATGCTTTTGACCAATTAAGGTGTGCGAGTCTATATTGATATTATTGCAGTGTGCTTTTGATTAATGCAAGAGGTCTATTGCAATTACCCACTTTTTCAAAAAGCTATCAATAATGTCAGGTAATAATAGAGGGCTAAACCCCCGAATTATCAGACTAAAAGTTCTGGCTTGTCCCTTTCCCCGTTGTTAAGGATGATCTCAATTTTGATCATATCTGCCATTAAGTGTTTTAATGGAGTACCTTATCCCTTTGAATAAACCTCGCCTACAGCTAACCGATGGGTTGCCAACCCAAGACTGTTGTACTTACTCCTGTTGATTCACTGCTCGCCTTCCCATAAAGGTCAAGACTATAACAAATTTTCCCCAGACTCTGGCGGATTTTGTCGCTCTTGTGCAGGATAAAGGGGTTGCAATTCAAGGGAAAGTCCTCAAGTACAAGACGAATAGAGTAAGTCCAGATGACAGCAAGAAGACCAAGGAGAGCCACTAACACCCTCGTTCGACGCCAAGCCACTCCCAAAGAGCGACAGCTTATTCACCTGTTAGCTAACTTGGGCTGTTCGTTGGTGAGATATGGGATGGAACACGCCAATACTAAGGGGATTATTTCAGCACCTGAACGCAAAAGTCTCGCCGAACATCACAACTTACGACTCCAACAAATTCGCCGCATTGAACGGAGTTTAGAACCCGTAGCAACGCTTAAACGAGTTTATTTTAGGAGTGAACTCAGTCCGCGTAATCTCAAATCTCTGAAGTTACTTTGGGTTGATGAAGACAACAAAAGCCGGGTTAAACGGGTTGCTCCTGAACTTGATGAAATCCTCAGTGAAGCTTTAGATCAAGGCGATACTCTCAAACAAATTTTTCACATCACAGAAGTTGGAGAACGACAGTTTGCTCTGACACTAGAGAAAGGAAAAGTTCCGCTTTGGGTTAAAGAATGGGAAGAATCTGAATATGAAATCGATTTCTTTCCGCCTTCTTTCTCCGCCTGGGCAAATATTGTGGACGATTAAGAGCATCAGCAGCATCTACCCCGGTAATATTATTCTGGGGTGATTATTTTTTTCTCGGTTCAGGATCATCAATCAGGTAGAATGGGCATTGCCCACCCTACAATTTCACTGTGAACTAACTCTTTTCTTCTGACTTCTTCGGTTTATAGGTCGAGGCAACGTGTAATTCTTTTAACTGTTTATCCTCTACCTTAGACGGTGCATTAGTTAACAAACAACGGGCTTGTTGAGTCTTCGGAAAGGCAATCACATCTCGAATGGATTCTTCTCCAGCCAACAACATCACTAACCGATCTAAACCATAAGCAATCCCTCCGTGGGGAGGGGTACCATATTCAAAAGCTTCTAATAAAAATCCAAACTTATTAAACGCTTCTTCAATCGATAATCCAATCGTTTCAAATACCTTTTCTTGGACATCTCGCTGATAAATTCGCAGACTTCCCCCGCCAATTTCATACCCATTTAAAACCAAGTCATAAGCCAAAGCCCGAGCCGTTTTTAAGTCCGCTAAATCATCTGGATGGGGTGCCGTAAACGGATGATGTAAGGCTTCTAAACGCTTTTCATCTGCATTCCATTCAAACATCGGAAAATCAGTCACCCACAGAAAATTGGTCTGATCTTTAGCAATTAATCCCAATTCTTCCCCAACCACTAACCGCAAACGATCTAACGTTTTATTAACTGTGTTTGTTTCTCCCGCCCCAAATAACAACAGGAAACCCGGTTTAGCTTGAGTTCGTTTGAGGATTTCTTGCTTTTGGTCTTCACTCAAGTTATCTTTAATCGCCCCAATAGTATCGAGTTTTCCGCCTTCTTTGACCCGAATATAAGCCAAGCCTTTCGCCCCGGCTTCACTGGCTTCTTTAAATAAATCACCACCGGGCTTAATTCTCACATTAGAAAAAGCTTCATTTCCACCCGGAATCGGTAATATTTTGACAATTCCGCCCGATAGAACCGCTCCTGAAAAGACCTTAAACCCACAGTCTTTAACAAGATCAGAAACATCAACTAATTCTAAACCAAATCGGGTGTCTGGCTTATCACTCCCATACCGATCTAAGGCTTCAGCATAGGTTAAACGGGGAAAAGGAAGGGGTAAATCTATCTCTTTAACTGCTTTAAAAATATGAGCCACTAACGCTTCATTTAAAGCTAGAATTTCCTCTTGAGACATGAAACTCATTTCCATATCCAATTGAGTAAATTCCGGTTGACGATCCGCCCGTAAATCTTCATCTCGAAAACAATGAGCAATCTGATAATATCGATCCATTCCCGATACCATCAACAATTGTTTAAATAATTGCGGGGACTGCGGTAAAGCAAACCATTCTCCGGGGTTAACCCGACTCGGGAGAACATAGTCTCTGGCCCCTTCTGGGGTGGAACGAGTCAGAATTGGGGTTTCAATCTCGATAAAGTGTTCTTGATCTTCGAGGAACCGACGCATTGCTTTGACCACCCCATGACGGAGTTGAAGGTTGCGAGTCATGCGATCGCGCCTGATGTCTAAATAGCGATATCTTAAGCGTAATTCTTCTTTAACAGATTCGGGTTCTGCGGTGGAAATTTGAAAGGGAAGTGGTTTTCCCAGGGCGTTGAGAAGTTCAATTTGATCGGCATAGATTTCGACTTCTCCGGTGGCGAGTTTGGTGTTGAGGGACTCATCTGGACGTTGAGAGACTCGACCCGTGATTTTCACCACATATTCATTTCGCATCGTTTCCGCGATGTTGTAGGAGTCTGGAGTGCGTTGAGGATCGCTGACAATTTGAACGATACCCATGCGATCGCGCAAATCCAGAAAGATCACTCCGCCATGATCTCGACGACGATCCACCCATCCGCAGAGAGTGACGGTTTTTCCGATATCGGTACTTCTGAGTTGTCCACAGTAATGGGTTCGCATGGCTATCGATTTTTCGATCTGGATTCACATACAAGATTAGCAAAATACCAGTATATAATAGGTGAGCAAAATTGCTAACTTAATTTTATTTTTATTTTTCGAGGGTCAGTCACAAGTCTGCATTAGTCTTTGAGGACGGACGCAACTCTGTTAGATGTAGATATAGTGTTAAAAGTGTGTGACGCTGTTCTCTCAAAAGATTGTCCATTATTTACGATTAACGGTTATGACTCACTATCAACAATTAATTCGAGTTTCTACCACTCCTAAGTCTCTCGTCCGAGTCACCCATCAAGTTGAGGATATTGTCTCCAAATCTGGCATTAAAACTGGTTTGTGTAGTGTGTTTTTGCGCCATACTTCAGCTAGTTTGATTATCCAAGAAAATGCTGATCCAGATGTATTAGTAGATCTAGAAAATTTCTTATCAAAATTAGTTCCTGAAGGCAATCATTATATTCACGATGCTGAAGGGCCTGATGATATGCCCGCTCATATTCGTAGTGTTTTGACTCATACTTCTGAACAAATTCCGATTTCTCAAGGACGATTAGTATTAGGAACTTGGCAGGGTCTTTATGTTTGGGAACATCGCAATCATCGACATAATCGTGAACTGATTGTTCATCTTTCGGGAGATTCTTATTAATTGAATATCTGTAGGGGCGGGGATTTTCAGTCACCCATCACCCGTAAAAACAGTTTTAAAGGAACAAGGAACAGTCTTTACTTTTGCATGAGTGCCTTTTGCCTTCTTCCTGTTCCCTGATCCGTCGTTCCCTGTTCCCTCTTTCTTGTTAAGATTCTCGCCCAGGAGCCCATCGATCTCGCCATTTTACAATCCCTTCACTGGCAATCACCCAACGACGAGAAACTAAATTTTCCCGGAGAGGGGATTGTCCTTCTCGTAGCATGGTATACTTATAATTGATTAGTTTTCCGGCGCTTTCATTAAAAGGAATTTCTGCAAACCAAGTATTACTATTAATATATTCTAGAGGATAAGCTTTGCCAATATCCCAATTTCCGAGTTCTGGACAATCTCCGATAATCACAATACTTTCACCCGGAAGGGTTTGCACTCCATTCAACTGAACTCGGACAATGGTTTGGGCTTTGAGTCGTTCGCCGACATGAGAAAGGACAATAATTTGTTTAGAATCTAACTGAAGATTATGGATATGTCCATCGACTACTTCATATTTATTCGGTGACATTACATCGGTATGTTCTCCATCCGGTAAACCGGTTTCTACCGCTTCTAAAACAACATCTTCGCCTCGGTTCATGGCGACAAATACTCTAGAATCCCGATAGCGACGAGTGTAGCAATAAATATCAGGGGTAATATATTTTTGCCATTGACCTCCCATTGAAGCCGCAGGATTGAGTCGTCGCACCCCTGAAAGCAGTCGAATTTCACGATAGAGAGGGCTATCTTTATCCCATTTTTCCATCATCGGACGGTTATAAGGATCGTTATTTCCGTAAGGATTGTGATCGCCATTGGTATCATCGTGAAGATACTGTTCAGTCCCGTAATACAGACAGGGAATTCCTCGGGAAGTCATAATTAAGGCTACCGCCATATGCAAATAACCCGGATCAGAATTTAAGGTTTGAAAACGGTGCATATCATGGTTATCAATGAAGGTAATTAATTCGGTTGCACTGTCGTAATAATGATCTTTATCGAGAATATCTTTGATTAAATAAAACCCATCTTCTTCACAGTTTCCTAACGCCCGTCGAATTGCGATACAGAGTCCAAAATCTAGTATTGACATTCCAGAATTATTGGTAAATTCTACAGAAAGTCCGTCATCTGGGCTAGAATAAATCCATTCTCCTAAGATAAAAATATCGGGTCTATAGGTCGTAATATCCGCAATAAATTCTTGCCAAAACCAGATTGGCATATGCTTAACGGTATCGATTCGTAACGCATCAACCCCCCGATCTATCCATTGTTTAATCGCTGATTTGATATAAGTTCGATACTCGGTATTATTTTCATTAAATGAAGCCAGTCCTGCTAATTCACAGTTTTGAACTTGCCATTCATCTTCCCAGTCTGTGACTTCTCCGTAGTGATGATACCAGTGATTCGCGTCTTCATGGAAATCGGCGATTTTGACACCATCATCATAAAGGGCGCCTTTTTCTCCGGCGACATCAGGACTACTATGGTTACAAACGATATCTAGAATTAACTTCATACCTCGTTTGTCTAATTCTTCAATTAACCGATCAAATATAGTATCTTTTGTATCTTGAGTTTGGTTGAGTGAGGGGTTTTCATCAACACCAATAAAGCGAGGATTAATTCGTTTAAAGTCTTTTGTCCAATATCCATGAACGGCTGCACTTTCAAAGAATAATCCTTCGACTTGTTCAAACAAAGGGGTTAACCACAGGGCTGTTACGCCTAAATTTTTGAGATAATCTAACTTATCAATAACTCCTTGTAAATCTCCGCCCCAATACTTTCCCCAATCTTGTTTTTCGGGATCATAAAGTTCAGGATTAGGGCCTTCATTATTATCGGGATCTCCATCACAAAATCGATCTACAACAATAAAATAAATGGTTTCTTGACGAAATTCAATATCTCGGGTGTAGAGAAACTCCAAATCAATATCTTGTTCGGTTGGGGAGTCAATGGTTTCTTCTATTTTTTCAATCGCTTCGTCTTGGCTGATGCGGTCAATTTTTGACAGTTTTTGTGTGGGCAGTTGTGAACTCATAGTTGACAATACTTTAGATGGGTTTGAGGAAAATATGTGAGTTTTATAACTGGGTATTCTCCTAGACCCTGAATGATTATTTTTGTGAGAATACCTAAACTGAAGTGAAAAGTCAAGTCAGTCTTTGCGACTTTGAGCTAATATTAATCTATAATGATGTTTTCTACTTAAAAATAAAGTTATCCTCTCAATTTAACATTTTTAATACGTCAAAAAATCTATCTTTAGATAGATGTAAAATGTCACCTTAATTTGATTAGAGTTAAGAGACTTTTTGAATGGGGATTTGGACTTCACTATATTTGAGAGATTCGGGTGTCATGGGGGAGTTGTAAAATAATCGTCGAGGCGAATCAACTGCTTGATATTGAGGATTTTGTTGTAGCCAACTCTGAAGTTTCTGAAGATGAGTTTCGTAACTTTCCCAAGTATAAGCCCCTTGAATTCCAATACTGACCACCATCATCGCTTCAGTATCTAGGACTTGAACATCAGACTGAACCTGTTGAGGAGAAATTTGAGGACTTGAATACAAAAACGAAACCTCCGCCCGAGAAGCATCTTGATAACGGGCTTCTACAGGTGTGGTCATGGCAATATTATTACTGCTAATATGCTGAAATAAGGGGTTAAATGCTGCTTTGGTGGCTTGGGTTAAATCTCCGCTATGAGAATAGGTTACTCCCCGATAAGCCGGATAATATTTGATTTCAATTACACCTGCTTGAGTGGGTTCAGGAAATCCTTCCGGTAAAGAAGTCGGCATTGCTTGTACTCTATTTTCAAGAATCATATTTATAGTTTAGCAGCTTTATTGACTTTTTTCTCGGGTTTTGACAAGCCTCTGTTTTTCAATGGGAAAAATTGGACAAAAATCGGAGATCTGTTTGAGATCTGTTAACGTAATTTCTGGTTTATCACGATACATTACCGCTTTTCCACTCACATAAACATAACCTCGTCCTAAACCTGAATAACGTTTTTGAATGAGTTGAGCTAGGGGTGCATTTTTATCGTTTTTAGCTTCGGGAATCCACAATTTTAAGATATGATCTTTTGAACCTGTATGAATCAACGCCCCGCTTCCAATCCATTTGGTCACGCCATCTTGTAAATCACAAAAGATGGTAATCCATTCTTCTTTTGCTGCGGCGGCGAGAATTTTAGGGTAATCTAAACGTACCGAAAGCACTCCCGCCCGAATTCCATTGAGGCGATAATCTTGAATAATTGAGTCTCGTAGTGTCCACCAAGACATTAATAATTCGTAGTTGCGGAAAGCCCCATTTTGATTGGTATGAGCGTTCCAAATAATCCGATGATAGGCTTGGGCTTCGGCTTCAGCTTCCATCATTTGTTGATGATAAAATATAGAACGACCATATTTAATAAAATACGGACTCCAACCTTCTCTAATCAACCAAGTATTATAGTTTTCACCGTCTTTATGAATATAGCAAATAATCCGACCGTGACTATCTCGGTATTTTTCTAGACAGACTTCAACGGGTTCGTCCCCATCAAATTCTACATCAACCTGCGTCAGTTCACCATCAGAATTCGTAAAGTATTGGATTGCCATTTCTGAAGATGCAATTCCCGCATTTGTAACGGGTTTTGTTCCACAGGGAAACGATTCTTCGGTGTCAACACAGTGCAGCCTCAAAAATTCTCGTTTACCATTCAACAATACTTTGAGGGTATCTCCATCAACAACTTTCGTAACTTGTAAGTCTTTAATCCAAGTTCCCACTGTTCTTTAAATACAAAAATTCTAGGTTTAAGTGATGGCTATGATATCATAATTTTAATCTGAACCCTGCAACGGAAATGCAAAGTTTTGTCACTTTAAGGAAAACTGGCTCATGTTGGGAATTTGAGAGTGAGGAAGCGTTAGAAGATTTTCTGTTTTCTCATCTCGATCAAATACTGGGTTGGACGGTTATCCAACGTCAATATATTGTTAATAATCAACGTTGTGATATTTTGGCTACAGACAAGGCTGGACGCTTGGTGGTGATTGAGTTAAAAAATGTTGAAGATAGAGGCATTGTTCAGCAGCTTACCCGATATTACCATGCTTTGCTTGAAGACAAGCCCTTTGGCGATCGCATTGATTATGACAAACCTGTGAATTTGGTGGCGATCGCACCCAGTTTTCACCGAGATAATTTAATTGATCGCCAATATCATCAACTTGAATTTGAGTTTTTTCAATTTTCTATTGAAGTTGAGGATAACAAGTTTTATCTGATTTTGAAAGATATTGATAGCGAAATCACTTCACAAATTCAAATTTTTTATGAGGAAGCCAGAGAGAGTAATCTTCCCTGTCAACCTCAAAGACTTCGGAAGTTTATGACTGATTTTGAACCGAATCAAAAAGAGACAATTTTGAGAATAAGAGAGAAAATTCTTAGTTTTGATTCTAGTATACAAGAAGTTGCAAGTGTAGGAAGTATCAAATATGGAAATGGTACTGCTAAAAATAGTAAATATTGTGCTGAGTTTCTTTTAGATAAAAAGTATTCTCTGGTGTTATTTTTGTGGATACCGTTTAAAGGCGGTGAAAGTAGTCGTATTGGACGGGCGAGAATTTGGAGTGATTGGAATTATCAAGCGTTAGTTGAGGGTTATATTTCGAGTGGAATAGGGCTGCAAATTAATAAAAGGAAAAAGGCGATAATGGATTTAAATGGCACAATAAGAACGGGGAGAGAGTGGAAGAAGCTTCAATTAGAAGATCCAACTTTGTTTAGATATAACTATTCACCGCTTAAGAGTAAAACAATAGCAAAATATGAAAAAGAATTTTGGAATAATTATAAAAAGTTAAAACAATTACAAGCCCTAACCTATGAAGATGTCAAGTTATTAGAAGATTATTCAAAATTCTATGAAGAAGATAAAGGAAAAGCAATAGAGATAATACCTTCCCCTTATAAAAACTTAGACTCCTTAATTGACTTAGCCTTAGAAAAATGGCTAGAACGAGTTTAAATTTAATGTGCGATCGCATAATTTATTTAACGTTTTTATGGTTAAATTTATGGGTTTTGGGAGTACACCAGTAGGGGCGCTCTTGCTGGCGCCCTTAGAAATTATAAAAATGGCTACAACGGGTTTAAATTCAATGTGCGATCGCCGAATTTATTTAACGTTTTTCTGGTCGAATTTATGGGTTTTGATCACAAGAGAGGGCGCATGGCAATGCGCCCCTACGTTTTTTTTGTTTTACGGTATTATAGGATAAAAGATTAGGAGTTAAAAATATGGATTGGCAAGAATTACGGAAAGAAGCTGATAATTTACCTGTGTATGAACGCCTGTTATTGGTTGAAGCCATTATTCGTTCACTTTCTAATGAACTTCGACCTAAAGAACCCATACCAGAAGGAGTTGTCGAACGGTTGAGAGGGGTATTAAAAACAGATGAACCTTCACCAACAAAAGGAGGATTAACAGAATTAATCGGAATTCTAAAAACAGATAATCCACCCCCGACAGATGAAGAAATTGAGGCAATTTTGGATAAAAGACTTCAGGAAAAATATCTGCAATAGGTGAACTGTTAACCCGTTTATCTTCAGAAACCTGATCATACATCAACAATTCCAATCACTTCATCGAGGCTGCATGAAACTTCCATCTGAGTTACAAGAAGGATCGGCAACTAACGGAGCATACATATATCCTACCGTACCGCTACCATCTTCTAAACGAACTTTTAACCATTGATTTCTGTTTCCTTCTATAAAAGTCAAAGGAGTTCCATTACGAACTTGACGAATAACAGATCCATTGGGAGACTCTCGCAAATTCACATAAGTATCTTCTAAGTCCATTGCATAAAGTTTCATACTTCGCCACAATAACTCTTTTTTCATAAACCCCGTGATACTATCAAAGCGACTATCAAAATTCACTTTATACCAGCCACTTTGTTCGCCAATTACAGAAGTTTTAGACCCGTTAGGAATTCCTTGGATAACATTACCATTCGGTGCAGTTCTCACGTTAACATAAGTATCATTCGGATCGTAAATTACATAAATATTACATTGTTGTTGACCGAAAGCCGGAGTTGCAGTTAAGGTCGCCATCAAAACAAGAGGAATGAATTTAAAAAGTTTCATGGCATTTTTTAGAAATCAAATTATTTTGACCTCTCCCTAACCCTCTCCGGAGAGGAGAGGGAATTGGAACTAGAAGTTTCTTGCTTCTAAGGGTGGGGGTAAAACTCTATGCACCGCCCCGCAATTTTTCTAACACGGTGCGATCTTGTAAGGTCGAAGTATCGCCACTAATTTCTTGACCTGCTGCCAAATTTCGCAACAGACGCCGCATAATTTTACCTGATCGGGTTTTTGGTAAATCATCCGTAAACCGAATTTCACTCGGACGGGCGATCGCCCCAATTTCATTAACGACGTGTTGTTTCAACTCCTTGCTTAACGCTTCACTGGGTTGATGTTCCCCTTCTAAGGTCACAAAAGCAACAATATCCTCACCTTTAACCTCATCCGGCTTACCAACCACTGCGGCTTCTGCAACCATGGGATGAGAAACCAACGCCGACTCAATCTCCATCGTACCCAGACGGTGGCCAGAAACATTAATCACATCATCCACCCGACCCATCACCCAGAAATAGCCGTCTTCATCTTTGTGAGCGCCATCTCCAGCAAAATAGATATATTCACCGTTTTTGGGTCGAATATGTTCCCAATACGTCTGTTTGAAGCGTTCAGGATCTTTATACACCGTCCGCATCATTCCCGGCCAGGGATGTTTGACCACCAAATATCCGCCACTTTGGTTCGTAACCGCTTCACCCTCAGCATCGACAATATCAGCAATAATTCCGGGAAAGGGTAACGTTGCTGAACCCGGTTTGGTTGGTGTCGCCCCCGGTAACGGTGTAATCATAAACCCACCCGTTTCGGTTTGCCACCAGGTATCGACAATCGGACAACGATTCCCGCCTATCACCCGATGATACCAGATCCAAGCTTCTGGGTTAATCGGTTCGCCCACAGTTCCTAATAGTCGCAACGAAGATAAATCACGGGCGTTGGGATGATGTTCACCCATCTTCATTAAAGCGCGAATGGCAGTTGGGGCAGTATAAAAAATATTCACGCCGTATTTTTCCACCACATCCCACAAACAGCCAGGGTTCGATGGCCGGGGAACCCCTTCATACATTAACGTGGTAGCCCCATTCGATAACGGCCCGTAGACAATATAACTATGACCCGTGATCCAGCCCACATCGGCCGTACACCAGTAAATATCGGTTTCTTGGAGATCAAACGCCCATTTTAGGGTAACGTGGCTGTAGAGGTTATAACCGCCTGTAGTGTGAACAACCCCTTTGGGTTTTCCGGTGGTGCCGCTGGTGTAGAGGATGAATAGCATATCTTCACTATCCATCGGTTCAGCCGGACATTTACCGGAAGCGCCTTGTTGGAGATCATGCCACCAATGATCTCGTCCGGGTTCCATGTGGATATTTTGGGCGGTGCGTTTGACGACTAAGACGTTATCCACGCTGGATGCACCTGTTTGTAAGGCTTTATCGACTTGTTCTTTTAAGGGGACAATCGCATCTTTTCGCCATCCCCCGTCTGCGGTAATAACGAGTTTGGCTTCGGCGTCTTCTAAACGATCTTTTAACGCTTCTGCACTAAATCCCCCAAAAACCACCGTATGGGCGGCGCCAATTCTGGCACAGGCGAGCATGGCGATCGCGGCTTCCGGTATCATGGGCATATAGATTCCCACGCAATCGCCTTTTTTGACGCCCAGTTGTTTGATCACGTTCGCCATCTGACAGACTTCTCGATGCAGTTCCCCATAGGTGAGGGTACGAGAGTCTCCGGGTTCACCTTCCCAAATTAAAGCAGCTTTGTTGCGGCGCGGTGTGGTTAAATGGCGATCGAGGCAGTTGTAGGAGATATTGATTTTACCGCCGACAAACCATTTGGCAAAGGGCGGTTGCCAGTCTAAGACTTGATTCCATTTCTCAAACCAGTCTAGTTCTTTTTCGGCGAGTTCTGCCCAAAATCCTTCGGGGTCGGCTTGGGCTTTTTCGTAGAGTTGTTTATACTCGTCTAAGCTTTTAATGTGAGCATTTTGGGAAAATTCCGCTCCCGGATGAAAGAGGCGTTTTTCCTGTAATATCGATTCAATCGTGGGTTGTGACATTTTTAATAATTGTAACTATGGTTACGGTTCCTATTCTAATGTCTGCCTATAAGGGAACACAATACGCGATCGTTTGATAATTTTCTCTAGATCGTTGAATCAATCGAGTTGATCTTACCGTAAAATCAGAACAAAATCGGTTATGGAGTGTGATTCTGCCCGTTAGAGAGATTTTTTCTGATCCCGTTCAAACTGGGTAAAAAAAGGTTATGAATTATGAATCGATTACCTGAAAGTGAGGACGATTGACGCTCCCTCGCTAAAAGCGAAGGATTCTCAGTTCTTTGAGCGAACTTACCAAAGCTAAGTCTCCTTATCTTTGACAGAGGTTCTTCTCTCCCTGAGCGTTAATTCCTGTCCGCCCGACAGTATTTGTATTGCCAAAGCTTTGATATTTCTTGCTGCGTTTTCATCTAATCACGAGAATTGTTCCGCAACTACAAACATGAGTCCTAACTGATAGAGATTTTTTGACTCTTTGACCACAATTTGAGCAGTCTTGGGAAGTGTAGTTAGGAGCAACAGCTACCACAAGTTCCCAAAGAGTCGAGCAAAATATTCTAACCATTCTCGGGCATTGAGTCCAGCCTGCGTCCGATATAGACTTTGCTAAACAGTGGTTTTTCACTAGATTTTTTACACTCAAATCCTCGTAAGCTATCAAATCATTAGATTGACATACGCACCGTGCTAACTTCACAGCATGGTCTTTACGCTGCCTTGAAATCTTTAAGTGTTTTCTTCCTAGCTTGATGCGATTCTTGTGATATCTCTTCGACTGCGGTTGACCTCTCTTGTGTTTTCTAGAAAGTTTTTTTTGTAGGCGTTTTCAGGCCTTCTCATCTTTTCTTAGATACCTTGGGTTTTCTATTTGATTACCTTCAGAATCCGTGTAGAAGTGATTTAGCCCGACATCTAACCCTAACTCTTTACCTGTGAATTCGACAGATTCTTTCCGCTCAATCTCAATACAAAACTGAGCATAGTAACCATCGGCTCGACAAACTAATCTAATACGCTTAATTTGTTTGCTTTGGTAGCAGTTTAAGTCTCTTGAGCCTACAAGTTTAAGTTTACCTATCCCAGTTTTATCTGTAATAGTCAGGATTTTTCTGTTTTCAGAAACCCGCCACCCACTGGTTTTGTATTCGACAGAGCGACTAAATTTTTTGAACTTTGGATATCCCTTTTTACCTGGAATTCTTTTCTTGCAGTTTTCATAAAATCGACTAATGCTGGCCCAAGCTCTTTCAGCCATTGACTGCCGTTCGCGAAGCGTGTGCGAAGCACGTAGCCATCGAGTTTAACTTAGCTACAAAAGGTAGTTCCGGATTATCAGCTAAGACTTGGCAATACTTATTAAGAGAGAAAATCGATTAACATGATCTTCTCTAGGTGCATCCATCCAGTATCTTAAACATTTATTACGGATGAATTGTCCTATGCGTATTGCTTCGTCTATTGCCAACAACTGATGCTTATGCGCTTTAATCTTAAATTCGTAGACTAGCATTTATCGACCTTTTAAATACTGCTAAACTCATTATATTTATTTAACTGTACAAATGTCAACTACAAAATTGCCTAACTACAATAACAGTTGTAGAGCTGTATACAATCTCACTGTACATCTAGTTTTTGTGACAAAGTACCGACGCAAGGTATTTAGTGAAATCATGATATGTAGATTGAGTGAGGTATTTAGCTCTGTTGCTCAAAAATGGGATTCTAAGATTATTGAATTCAATGGGGAGTCTGACCATGTTCATTTGTTACTTAGTTACCCTCCTCACAAGTTATTGAGCAATAAGATTGCTAATTTAAAAGCCACAGCATCTAAGACACTGTGGCGTTAATTTGAATCAGAGCTAGCTAAAATTTATAGAAAACGGGTTCTCTGGACAGGTTCTTATTTTGTTGCCAGTTGTGGTGGTGTTACGATTGAGCAACTTAAAATCTACGTTCAAAATCAAGATTGTCCGGATTCATCCCATCACTAAAAGTGAGGGTCTTCTCCGAACATTAAGATAAGATTGTCTTTATTCCTAATTTGGAGTGAAGCCCCAACTTCAGCACAGTCAGTTAGGGGACTTCACCCCTCTAAACCCTAAAAAAACAGATTAATTTGAGGCAACAGCGATCGCAGATCAATTTCTAGAATTTGAGTTTACTCTCAATACTGGTCAATACTGTAACTGGCTTGTCTTGTCGATTAGCTCCATAAGTGCTTTTCTTTTGAAGATACAGCAGAAGCTTTCATGGGTTTGAATTTAGTATACTCTAACTTTCTTTGTATTGGTTGTCTATATTTTTTGGAGGGTTGAATTAGTTTGGAGGTTTCGCTTAATATTGCAAATACAACGATGCCAACCAGAACTATAGCAACAGCGACCATATAGATCAATGTAGCTGTAATCAGATAAATTTTTCGGAAGATGCTTTGACAATTCACAAGTTTTTCCTAAAAAAAGGTCAATATCAGTTCAAAAGGCTCCATAATTTGTGATTGCTTTCCCCCCAGTGTATAAACTTTAACCCTCTAGCCCAACCAAAGTCAGTGAAGATTTATAAAGTTTATACTGAAAATGGTAGTCTAGCTAGAATATATGCAGCAACACATTTACTCTGTTTTAACAGAAGCTTTACAATATTGGCAAGAAAAATACCTTTTATCTTTATATCTGGGGGGGTTATGTAAAGCGATCAACAAAATTTTGAGTTGAATTGAAGGGGTCTAGGATGAGGATTAGATGATCAATTTCTGTAAGCTTTACCTGTACACCATCAATCGAGAAAAGTCAACTTTAACCCCCGTCCAGATAGCAGTAAAAGCTGATAATCAGCAAGCTAGATGGAATCATCGGTAATTTTACTGAATGATTGCCCCCCAGAATAACATCCAATACTTAAATATTTGCTACATACGATTGGATTGATAGGGTGATGGGGAGATAGGGAGATAGGGAGATAGGGAGAAAAAAGATATGTAGCATCGGTGCTTCGGTATTTGATATAACATTTCAGCAATTCTTTAAACATCATAAAAATCGGGTAAGCACTGCCTACCCTAGTAATCGTTTTTAGTTTTTCAACCCTTAACAAGTCCTTGGCGATCGCCAAAATTTAACCTTAATTCAGTATACTGATGAGATGATCGCCGACCCGCAGGGCATTCGCAATCACCGTTAAAGCAGGCATCACACCCGAACCAGAGGGGAAGAAACTACTATCAACGACATACAAATTCTCAACATCGTGAGTCCGACAATTGGAGTTCAAAACAGAAGTATTCGGGTCTTCACCAAACCGACAAGTTCCGCACTGATTTGCCATCACTTGAACCGGAACTTCACCCCGAGGATAAACATTCGCCCGTTGTTTGTCAATAGATTTCAACACCTCTAGCCAGCGATAAACAAGACGGTCATGGGCTTCTGCATTATTAGAAGTATAATCAAGATAAAGCTTATTTTCCGACACCCGTACTCTGTTATTGGCATCGGGTAACGTCTCTGTTTGCGCCCACCAGCCAATAGAACGCATGGCTAACTGTTTTAATCCAGACTGGGGTATTGCTTTCGTCAACACAGAAAAAATCGGGGGAGACTCTGCAAAAATCACATCTTGTAACAATCCACCTGTATTGTAAATGTGACCCATGGGATAGGAAAAATTCTCATCCCCCCAATAGAAATCATTCACCGCAACAGACCGAGGAAACTGACCCGAATTCGGGGCGGCATCCAATTGGACAATTGCCGTCATTTGGTGTTTCATTAAATTCCGGCCCACCTGGTCAGAACGATTGGCGAGTCCTGTTGGGTATTTTTCATTGGCAGACCGCAACAATAATACGGCTGAATTAATCGCGCCACAAGCCAGGACGATAATATCCGCAAAAATCAAACAGGATTGTCCGTTAATTTCTACTTCTACAGCTTTAACTTCGGTTCCCGAAGCATTCGTCAGTAAGCGAACCGCCTTTGCACCAGTTTTCAGCGTCACATTCGGATGTTTGAGGGCCAAATCAATCCCATAAACCTGAGAATCACTTGTGGGGTCATCTTCTTGGCGCGTCCATCCCATCGGTAGAGAAGTCGGATGTAGACCTTTTTGGGCAACAGCATCAACCAACTTTTGAATACAAGGTTCGTGACTAATCGCGGGATAAGGATAGTCTGCACTGTGAGGCGGTTCTGTGGGGTCGTTTGTGACTTGACCATGAACCTGATAAAGCTGTTCGGCTTCTGTGTAATAGGGTTCAAAGTCTTTGTATTTGACAGGCCATTCGGGAGAAATTCCTTCTTGGTGTTTGACTTCTTCAAAATCCTGTTCACGCATTCTGAGTAATGCAGCGCCGTAAATCTTGGTATTGCCCCCAACTGCATAGTTCATTAAGGGAGAAAAAGATTCACCCTCCGGGTCGTACCAACGTTCAGGCGCACGATATCGAGCCTTTTTGAAAATATCAACTTCGGCTCTATTCTGCTCCTCTAAAGGCATGAAATCACCCCGTTCAAGGATGAGAATTTTCTTTCCTGTCGGTGCAAGTTTTTGAGCTAAAGTGCCGCCACCTGCACCTGTACCAATAATAATAACGTCGTAGTGTTGGTCGTCGATAATCATAGGAGTAATTACAGTAAATAGGGAACACTGGAACAAGGAACAGGGAACAGGAATAGAACTTAGGAGTTAGGAGTTAGGAGTTAGGAAAAAACTCTTGCATGATTGCCTTTTACTATCCCCTGTAACCTGTCCCCTTTAACCTAATTATTGCCAGATGTAGATGAGGAGAAATAAGACAATCCAAATCACATCAACAAAGTGCCAAAATAACGAAGTTGCTTCAAAACCGAAATGACCTTTATCATAGTTACCGGGATAGAAAGACCGTCCTAACATAATCCCTTGTAACAAAACGCCTGTTAAAACGTGTAAGCCGTGAAAACCCGTTAACAGGTAAAACATTCCGCCATAAACACCACTGGTAAAGCCAAATTCTAAGGCACTCCATTCAATCGCTTGTCCGGCTAAAAAGTAACTTCCCATCGCCATTGTTGCGGCGAGAAACAGACGAAAAACCGTTAAATTATGACGTTTGAGGGCGAGTTCAGCAAAGTAAATGACAAAACTACTGGAAACCAGAACAACCGTATTAATTGCAGGTTCTCTAACTTCTAACCCCTCAACTCCAGCGGGTAGCCAGTCTACTGTCGTTGTTTTGTAGGCGATATAAGCCGCAAAGAAACTCAAGAAAATAATACTTTCTGACAGCAGGAACACCACAAAGCCAAACATACTATTGGCTTCTTCGTCGTGAACGTGTTCACCCACTGCCTCGTGCAAATATTCTTCTAGCTGTTGAGAAGTTAAGGAACTATTCGTTGTCATAATTCTTTCTCCGTAGAGGCCTATGGTATATGCCCTTGTTGTTTATTGGTCGTATGTGGACAGTTAACAGTTCGACAGTAACCCGTCAGCAATTCTCAAAATTCACGGGTTACTGTCACAATTCCCCTACTCCACAGGTTGAGGGGCAGGTGAGGGTAATTTCACATTGGGGTCATTAGCGGTTAACGGTTCAGACTTCCCATAACCGTAGGGTTCATTAATCACAATGGGGATAGATTCAAAGTTCTCAACCGGAGGTGGAGAAGGGACTAACCATTCTAAACCTATCGCCTGCCAAGGGTTAGCAGGAGCGGGTTTACCTTGCGTCCATGAACTGACCATATTGAGAATAAACGGCAACGTTGACATCCCCAACAAAAACCCCCCCAAACTGGCAATCACATTCCAGAAGGTATATTCAGGGTCATAGGAAGACACCCGACGCAGCATTCCATTTAAGCCTAACGGGTGCATCGGTAAAAAGTTGAGGTTTGTACCGATAAACGTTAACCAGAAATGCAACTGACCCAAACCTTCGTAATACATCCGTCCGGTCATTTTCGGGAACCAGTGATAGATGCCAGCATACAGCCCCATCGTCACGGTACCAAACAGAACGTAATGGAAATGACCGACAACAAAATAGGTATTGTTAACGTGAATATCAACCGGAACCGACGACAACATAATGCCCGTAATTCCGGCAAACACAAACATCACCAACGCCCCTAAAGCAAACAGCATCGGTGTATTCAGACGCAGTTTACCGCCCCAGATGGTTGCCACCCAAGCAAACACTTTAATTCCCGTTGGGACGGAAACACACATCGTTGATAACATGAAAATCAACCGCATCCAGCCCGGAGTTCCACTGGCATACATATGATGCACCCAAACCAAACCGCTAACCCCGGCGATAATCATCGAGGAAACGACAACCACTTTATAGCCAAATAAGGGCTTACGAGAATAAACGGGGAAAATCTCGGAAAAAATACCAAAGACAGGCAGAATAATCACATAAACCGCCGGGTGAGAATAGAACCAAAACAGGTGTTGGAAGATAATCGGATTTCCACCATCTGCGGGGTCAAAAAAGCTGGTACCAACCGTTACATCAAACAGCAACATTACCGCCCCGGCCGTTAAGGCAGGCAGTCCAAAAAGTTGAATAATTTGTGCCGCCCAGACCGTCCAAACATAGGCAGGCATCCGAAAATAGGTCATTCCCGGCGCCCGCATTTTGACAATGGTGGTGACAATATTCAAAGCACCCATAATCGAGGAAACCCCGGAAATGGCAACGGCAAGAATCCAAACCGCCTGACCATTCAGCCAAAATCCTAACGGAACTTGGGTACTCACGGGGGGATAAGACCACCAACCTGATTGTGCTGAACCCGAAGGCAGGAAGAAACTTGCCATTGTCAGAATCCCGACAACTGGAATCATCCAAAATGCGGCCGCATTCAGCCTCGGAAACGCCATATCTCGCGCCCCAATCATAATCGGAACGAGATAGTTTGCCATCCCGGCTAAGGCGGGAAACGTCCACAAAAACAGCATGATGGTGCCGTGCATTGTGAACATTCCGTTATAGAAGCTGCGTTCGATTAAATCGGATTCAGGGGTCATTAATTCACCCCGAATAATCATGGCTAAGATGCCGCCAATTAAAAAGAAGAAAAACGACGTCACCAGGTATTGAATGCCAATCACCTTATGGTCGGTACTAAAGCTAAAGTAGGTTTTCCAAGTGGTTACTGTTTCTGCGTGCGAATGACCCGCAGCAGGTTTATTTTCGAGGGGGGTACTACTCATTGATGAATTTTCCTAATGTATATTCTTTCCGTTAACAGTTATCAGTTGTCAGTTCTTTTGCTTGTCACCTGTTGACTGTATTTAGTTGTGATAGTTAACGAGAGGGGCTGGGGCGGGTTTAATCGTCGGCCAACCGACTTTAATGGCTTCGTTTTTTTCTTCGGCGTATTCAGCAGCGGCTTGGTTGGGGGCTGCTGTGGGGGGTTGACTTGCCGCATTTGCTAACCATTGTTGATAGGTGTCAAGAGATTCCACCACTACGTTTGCTGTCATTGTGGCGAAATAGGTACCGCTAAATTGAGAATCAGTCAGTTGATAAGTCCCCTCACGAATGGGGGTAAATTCAAAGTTGATGGTCTTGCTGGGGATGATATCTTGTTTGAGACGAAATGCTGGAATGTAAAATCCGTGGAGAACGTCTTCTGATTTTAATGCCAGTCGAACTCTTTTATGGGTGGGTAAGTGAAGTTCGGTACTGGTGATGTTGTCTTCCGGATAACGAAATACCCAAGCCCATTGTTTACCAATCACTTCGATATCTTCTATGGGTTCCCCCGTTGAGGCTACGGGCGCGGCATAGGCGGCTTCCACCCCGACTGGCATATGCAAATGAACCACTTCCATCGGCCCTTTGATTGCCATTTTTTGGTAGACTTGGTAGCTATATCCGGCAATCCAAAACACCAATAAAATTGGAATTGCAGTCCAAATTATTTCTAAGGTGACATTCCCTTCAATATGAGGGCCGTCGCTCATGTCATATTTAGCTGCCCGATGGAAAATAACGGAATAGATAATGGTTCCAGTGACTCCCAAAAAGATGAAGGCACCGAGAGTCACTAAGAAACTAAATAAATCATCGACCAGGATAGATTCTGCTGCCGCTTGGGGGGGTAGCCAGGAATAGGAAAGTTTTCCAATTCCTATACTAATAACGGCTAAAACAATCGCAATTACCGTTAAAATTAACCACTTGCGAGTCGAATTTTGAGGGGTTGACCCTCCTGTTAAATCACCAGACATAGGAATAAACCTCTTTTACAGTTAACAGTAACCAGCGACCAGTTTTTACAGTTAGCAGTTAGCAGTTATCAGTGTTGACAGTGATTAAAATTTTCGGTTCACGGGTCACTCTATGCACGAACTAAGCCTCGCCGTCAACTGCTGCTGAGTCTCCAGTTTGCGCTGTTCACTATTGACTGAAAAACTGTTTCCTGTAACCTGTTCCCTGTTTACTGAATTTATCGCAGCACAATATTCGGATTTTCACCCATTCTTAAGAGTTGGTCAGCGGTGTTGTGAACTCCGAATTCAGCCGCCAGTTGCGCCCCTAATGTTCCGTGAACAAACATCACCAATAAGATAGCGACTCCTGCCATCAAATAACTCCACTGGACTTGGCGGGTTCTGTCTTTGCGCCAGTAAAACCGTTGAAACCCTCGCCAAATTGTCATTCCAACCATGAAAGCAAACAGGAAGACACCCCCAACACCATGCCACAGCATGGTTTCCATTGCTTGCATTCCCCAAGCACTTTTAACATCAGTATAGGGATTTGCAAGCATGATTTCATAAAAGCCTGCTGCGACGGTGAAGATGGTAATAATGGCGGATGCTAGCATATTGTACCAACCGACATCAAAAAAGCTCGCCCGGGCTGCCGGAATCGCTAAAAATTTGAAGACGGGTTTTTCAAACGGATACAAAACTCCAACAAAATCAAAGGCGATCGCAATAATGAATAAACCTAAGGTAAGATGCACTAAGTTAGGGTGAATGGGAATCGCATAGGGTAAGCCGTTTGCTCCTAGCGATTGTAATTGGTTCATTAGTTCAGCATCCATTATAGAATACCCTCCTTAATCGCTTCAACAACGGGAACTGTATGGAGTCCGTATACCCAAACAAGTTCATCGCCGAGATAGACCTGGAAGCCGACTAACAGACATAGCGACAGTCCAAGTGCTAGATAAGATATTGGTAACTTTTGGGGATTTTTCAGGCGAATAACATACCGCCAACCTGTAATCGCAGCAAGAATTCCCGCTAACGACCAGCCAATTAATGTATGTAAATTGAGAGTCTGTTCGACTGCGTTGTACGGTAAGGCTAACCCGGCTTCCGCCTGACCAAAAATAATGGCGATAAAGATAGAAATTGTAGCGAAAAACAGATTCCACCAACTCACTTCATACAGACGTGTATTGCGTGTGAAATAGCCAATCACATCGCACAAAACAGCAAACAATACCATTGCAATCACAAAATGCACAACGATGGGGTGCATCGTGTCGGGATAGGGTAAATTGTGATCGTTCAATGAGGTAAATAGAGACTCGAACATGGTATTCTCCTCGGCATCCGTACTAAACCTCGGTCACACCTCACAAGTAAAGGCTTGCAATAATGTATCGAGACACAACTAATGCTTGAATATTTCTATTACAAATTTTTAAGGACAATCTGGACTTTTGACAGTATCAAGGTTAACATTCTGAAATATTGACAGACTGTCAGTATTTTGATGAGATTAGAATTGATCAACTGTAACAATTTAAACAGAAGCTGCTATCCTCTGACTTAATGGGGTTTTTGACGACTTCTCCTCAGTTTACAGAGACAATCAGCTCTCTAATCTTACCGCAAAAGTTTTTTATTTTCACGAAAAGTATCAAACTGCCTCATTCTTAATTTTTTCTTCAACAGTTTCAGACTTACGCCTCCCCGAATCAGGGAGACACGAACCCCCGAGACACCAAGAGCGCATCTTTGTCTCTTAATGTCTCTATCGCTACTGATTTTTCTGGTTTCCTGTTCTCCCGTATCCGACGATTCTATTCACCGTAATGGGCGTTGGTGACTTTTCCTCGAAACACAAAATACTGGTAAATATTGTAAAACAACATCACCGGAATTAAAGCCCCGATAAAAATCAGCATAAACACCAACGAACTTGGGTCAGCCGCCGCCTCATAAATGGTGATTTGAGTGGGGATAATATAGGGGAAAACAACCAAACCCAGGCCGAAAAATGTCAACACAAACAACAAAATTGTCCAAATAAACGGCGTTCTCTCGGCTTCATTGTTCAGGCTGCGAATTAACTGCCAAATCAAGACCACAGCTAACACGGGAATCACCGCAAAAAGATAAACCAACGGCTTAGAAAACAAGCGTTCGCGGGCAAAATCTGAGAAAATTGGAGTACCAATGGTAATAATAACCGCACCCACTAAAGTCGTCACCGCAGACAATTTAGCGGTTGCATAATGGATATTTTGCAGTTCTCCTTCTGTTTTCCAAATCAGATAGGTCGAACCAATCAAAACATACCCTTGAATTAACGTTAATGCCACTAATATTGTTTGCCAGGTCAACCAATCAAAATGACCGCCAATAAAATGACCGGACGCATCAACCTTAATCCCTTTTAACACCCCTCCCAGGGCAAATCCTTGACCTAAAGTGGCGAGAAAACTTCCCACTCCAAAAGACACATTCCAGATCAACTTGTTGCGGGCTTGTTCCCGAAATTCAAACGCCACCCCCCGAAAAATAAACCCAAAAATCATGATAAAAATCGGGATATACAACGCACTCAAAATCGTCGCATAAGCCAACGGAAACGCCCCAAATAACGCCCCACCCATTAATACTAACCAGGTTTCATTGGCATCCCAAATATTACTCAAACTCGTCATCAGGATACCCCGACGTTCTTCGGTTGAAGATGTCAAAGATAAAATTCCAACTCCCAAGTCAAACCCATCCAGCATAACATAAAGCAACAAAAACAGGGCTAAAATTCCAAACCAAACTTGAGGGAGAAAATACGTTAAAGTTTCCATTTACTCTCCTTTATTGTTGGGCTTCTACAGGACGTTCATCGGGCATAAATTCTCCGGGTTCAGTCTTTAATGGGGGTTGTTCTTCCATTCCCGGAAGTGGCAAGTCAAAATCAGGCCCTTTTCTAATAATTCGACTGCCAAAATAAAACGCCGCAAATAATAGAATGGCGTAGACACTGGCAAAGAGTGTTAATGTGGTTAAAACATCTCCGGGTGGCAAATTAGAAACTGCATCTTCTGTGCGAATATAGTTATAAACTGTCCAGGGTTGACGCCCAACACAACGCACTGTCCAGCCACATTCTACAGCAATATATCCTAACGGTGCCGCTAATATCCAGCCCCACATTAACCAAGGTTGTTGAGTTATCTTTTCAGGGGAAAATTGACCCCGTAGCCATTGAATTACACTGACTAACATTAAGCCCGCAAAATAGAAGCCAATGGCAATCATTATGCGGAAACTGTAATAAATTAATCCCAATAAATGGGGGCGATTTTCTGGCGGCCATTCTTTCAAGCCTTGAACGGGTTCAGAGAGTTCTTTTTTAAACTCTAAAATGTAGCCTAAAGCATTCGGAAACTTGACTTCCCAATCATTTTGTTGCGTTTTTTCATTGGGAATGGCAAGCATACTCCAATCGGCTGCAACCCCGGCGGGAATCGTTTCCCATTGGGCTTCCATTGCCGCTAATTTTGTGGGTTGATAATGATAAACCTGTTCACCACTCAGGTGTCCGATATAGAGTTGTAGCGGGGCGATAATAATGGCTGCGGCTAAGGCAATTTTGAGGGATGTTCCGAAGAACGCTTCATGGCGTTTTTTGAGAATATACCAAGCACTAATTCCCCCAATCACGAATAATGTGGTTTCCCAAGTTGCGAATACCATGTGTAAAACACTATTGGGCATATAGGGGTTAAAAATGGCTTGAAAATAGTCTTTGACAACAAATTCACCCTCAATAAATTCAACCCCTGTGGGATTTTGTAACCAAGAATTCGCCACTAAAATCCAAAAACTGGATAAATTTGCCCCAAATGCAACTAGAATTGTTGCCATGTAGTGAATGTAGGGGTTAACTCGTTGCCAACCAAACACCATAATTCCTAAAAAAGCGGCTTCTAACATAAATGCCATTGACGCTTCAAAGCCGATAATACTCCCAAAAAAGTTGCCAATGGCTTCAGAAAGGGGCGCCCAGTTAGTTCCGAATTGAAACTCCATCGGAATTCCACTGGCGACACCAATACCAAAATTGAGAATGTAGAGTTTTGCCCAAAAACGGGCATGATAATAATATTGAGGATTGCGAGTTTTCAGCCAAAGTCCTTCTACAATAACCAGATAAACTCCCATTCCTGTAGTCAAGATAGGCCACAGCATATGGAAGATTGCAGTTAACGCAAACTGCATTCGTGAAAGAACCAGTGTATTCGACAAAAATTCCATAAAGACCTTAATCGGTGAGGACTGAATAGCTATTTTAGGGTAGCCACAACCGACCCTGTTTGTGAACTCTAGTGACCTAGATAGCAAGATTGGTCGAAAACAGGCCATGAATGGCTACATTTTTACCATTAACTCTATGACTTATTGTCCGGGGTGACTTTAGTTTTTCTTCAGATTTTGAGTAAATTGATTTGAGTTTAATTGCTGAAAAGCTTTGCTATGGAAGCACTTGAGGAAACTGTACCTGCACAGTCCTAAGTATATTTAGACTGAAGTTTGTATATAGAGTCTTGCTGTTGATTTTGAGGGGTTTCTCTGAAGTTAAGGGTGAGTTTGCAGCAGTCTCCATTAACGACTTATCCACCAACCGGAATAATTTTGGGGATTTTAAGTTCAATTAAAATTGAATTGTGTATTTGAATGACTTGAGGGGGTTTGATTCAATTGCCAAAAAACAACAGGTTAAATTAAAATCTGTTTAGAGATTAGATTTTAGAACTCAATTTAGATCAGCTTCAAGTTAAAATGATCCCCATATTCTATTCAATAGAAACAACCTCAACAAAATTCTATCGTTTTCAGCAGTTTATCGTTCGTCAAAGCCGACTCAATCTTCTCGAATGGGGTCAGGGACGAGTCAGAACTTATCCTCTGTGAATGAATTTTTAGCCAGACTCGTTCGTAGATCCGGATTCTGTGCCACAATTAACTTAAACGCTCTGTTGTGTTACAGCACAGTCTATGTCTAGTGCAATAGTGATCAATGACTAGGTTCTGCGACACTAAGCTTGATTTTGACAAGGTTACATCAATTGGATAATGAGTGAGAAAAGCACCATAAGTTAATTTAAAATATACCTATAGACTCTCAATCTCATTCTTATTTTTTTCATCAAAAACCTCTGTTTTTCCTCAAAGAATCATTTTCTTAACTTGGAAAAATGTGAATTTAAAATCAGAACCTTATTCCCATTGACTGCTGTTGAATTTGATAAAACCGATTGTTTTAGACGCTAAACCCTCCTATGCAAATGATTGGTCAACTTTTAGATAGACGGTATCGCATTGTTCAAATACTCAGTTCAGGGGCATTTGGACAAACTTATCTTGCGGCTGATACTCGTCGCCCAGGTCATCCTCAATGTGTGGTTAAACAGCTTCGTCCTCCGAATAATAATTCTAAAATTCTGAAAACGGCGTTACGATTATTTGAAAAAGAAGCAGAAATTTTAGAAAAATTAGGACGACATGATCAAATCCCTTTACTTTTAGCCTACTTCAAAGAAAACAATCATTTCTACTTAGTAGAAGAATATATCGAAGGACATTCTCTTTCAAAAGAACTGGTTCCGGGTACTCCTTGGCCAGAAGAAAGAGTAATCAAGTTATTAGAACAAATATTAGAAATTATGCTCTTTGTCCATGAACAAGGGGTAATTCATCGAGATGTTAATCCGTCTAATATTATTCGTCGTCGTTCGGATAAAAAATTAGTTTTAATTGACTTTGGTTCAGTCAAAGAAGTGAGTCATCAATTCTTAAATGGGAACAATCAATCCATGCGGACGATTGCGACTGGAACCCCGTCTTATATGCCGATTGAACAGTTTCAAGGGAATCCTCAATATAATAGTGATCTGTATGCCGTGGGAATGATTGCTATTCAAGCCATTACCGGGTTAGAAGCTTCAGATTTACCCAAACTTCAAGATCCAAATCTCTCTAACCCAGATGATATAACCTGGCGAAATCGCGCTCGGGTGAGTGCAGGTTTAGCGAAAATTATTGATAAAATGGTACATCATTATCATGGAAAACGTTATCTAGCTTGTAATGATGTAATCTCAGATTTAAGGAAAATAACCGGACGATCTGATTTTACCTATATTCCGAATTCGGCTTCTTTAAATCCCGATAAAAGGATAACCAATTGGGGAAAAATTGTAGGATTAACGGCAACGGGATTAGTCGGATTATTAGTAGTTTTTGGATTAATTAAAGCTTTTAATCGTCCTGATCCGGTTAAAGCAAAAGTGGCTTTTTCTCAAGGGGTAGAAAAGCTAGAAAAAGGAAATCCTCAAGCCGCAGTGAGAACCCTAACTCAAGCGATCAACTATAATCCAGACAATCCTGAAGCCTACCATCAACGGGGAAATGCCTACTATGATCTCGAACAATATCAAAACGCGATCGAAGATTATACTCAAGCCATTCAACTCAATCCTAACTACACTAATGCTTATTTTAATCGCGGATTAGCCCGTTATGATGCTCAAGATTTATCAGGCGCGATCGCAGACTATTCTAAAGTCATCGAGTTAGAACCTAGTGATGTTGATGCTTATTATAAGCGAGGACTCGCTCACTATTCCCTCGAAAATTATCAAAAGGCGATCGAAGACTATAGCGAAGTCATTCGGATACAATCGGATCATCCCCTGGCTTATCGTTCCCGAGGAATAGCCCGAGTCAATTCAGGGGATTTGCAAAGCGGATTAGCCGATTATACCGAGGCTATTCGACTGGATTCTAAAAATTTTTTAGCCTACTATGATCGGGGTCGAACACGCTTTCATTTAGGAGATTATCAAGGCGCCCTTGCCGATTATGATCGGGTAATTGAACTGCAACCTGATAACAGTTCTGTTTACGGAAATCGCTGTAGTACCCAAATTAATTTAAGCAAACATCAAGCCGCTATCGATGATTGTACCAAAGCGATACAACTCGAACCGAACGCTGTGGCTTATAATAATCGCTGTGTTGCTTATTTGAATATATCCGAACTTGAAAACGCTTTAGCCGACTGTACCAAAGCCATTGAACTGACACCAACTGATCACAAAGCTTATAGTAATCGGGGTATGGTTCAAGTTGCCCAACAAGACTTTCAAGCAGCAATCGCAGACTATACAAAAGCGATTGAACTCAACCCAAATGATGCTCAATCTTACAGCAATCGCGCTGTTGCTTACTATGAACTTCAAGATTATAATCAGGCGATCGCGGATTATGTTCAAGCCATTCGTCTCAAACCCGATTATCCCAATGCCTTCTACGGACGAGGAATTGTGCGAGTGGCTTTAGGGGATAAAAGCGGTGCAATTAATGATTTTCGTACCGCCGGACAACTTTATTTAGAACAGGGATTAACTGGAGGATATCGAGATGCTCAATATCAAATTCAACAGTTAAAATAAACGGATCAACTGGGAGATTGATCACAAATCCTGATCCGGATAGTTCTGAGCATCAGAAGTGAAAAACTTCCCAAAACAACAAACCTGAAATCACCAGTAAACTGATTCCGGCTGCCCGTTCGAGGGTTTTGGGTTCAATACGACTGGCTAACCATCGCCCGACTAATACCCCCAGTAAACTGGTCAGAATAAGGGCGCTTCCGGCACCGGCAAAAACAACCCAAGGCTGATGAGATTCTGCTGTCATTAACAGCGTTGTTAATTGAGTTTTATCACCAATTTCCGCGAGAAAAATTGTTACAAAAGTAGAGGCAAAAATTGCCCAAGCATTTTTAGGTTTGCGGGGCTGAGTAGGTTGAGAAATCGGAGAGTCTTGAACTAGAGATGATGTTGGTTCTGTTGTTTCCTTGACCGGGAGTTCAGGAGAACTCTCGTTAGAGAAGTTTGAGGGTTGGTTAGACGAAGGGAATAACTCAGAAGATGGTGTCACAGTTTATCAAAAAATAGTCTGTTCTACTGATTCAATCATAATCTTTTCAGATTTGCCCCAAAGATGCAAGCCTATCGGTTCAAGAGGTGATATTTTCAGGTTCTTCACACCCATCCCACCTGATCATTATACTGCTTCATTTCAGTTGAGTCAGCCCCATAAACCCCTTCAATTTGCTGCTGACAACAATCAATCGCAAAGTCGTTCAACTCTGGAGGTTCTATCCCGAACATTTCTGTAAACACTTCCGGTTGAACTCGACAGAAGCGAGGACGGTTAGAGTAGATGCTACATTCTCGGTTTTGGTGGTTGTAGTGAATGCACCATCCATCTTCTCCGACTAAACTCAAATACAATTCTAACTCCTCTGAGCCGAGATATTCATCTAATTCTGGACGTTCTGAGGGTTCGAGATAACAGCAAGCCCCACAGTTTTTAACACATTGCCAAGTTGCCATAATAATTGATTAAAATTAAGGATGTTTTCAACGTTTAATGTTCGGAGTCGGTTGATTTTTTTGGTTTTTTAGCGGCTTCTTTTAAATTAGGATCAGGAGGATTAGGCCGCTTCAGATTTTGATTTTCATCGGGGGGCGAGGGATTTTGGGTAGAGGATTCTGAGACTATTTCTTCGGCAGAATCTTCGGATTGAACGATTTCGGATTCTTCAGAAGCAGATATCATTTGTTCAAAGGGACTGGCTGAAGAAATATCCGGTTCAACAGTGACTGTAATTTCTTGAAATTCGTCTTCGGATGGTGTTTCTAATCCCGGTGCAGAATCGATTTCTGTTAGATCTATTGCTTCTATTTCCGCTACTGCTGAGGTTTCTGATTGTTCAGTTGGGGGAGTGACATCTTCTTGAGCAACAACGGTTTCTAGAGTTGGCGTTTCTTCAGTTTCCGGTTCAACTTGGGCTGCTTCTGTTTGATTTTCTTGTGAAGTTTTGACAGGGGAAACAGGAGAAGAAGGTGGGTTTTTACGCCGATTAAATAAACCTGTAATCGAGCGAAATACTCGTGATAATCGTTTAGGCTGAGATGCAGGGGGTGATGGGGTTTGGGGTTGAGAAATTGTTTCTGTTTCTTCTTCTGTTTCTTTTTCTATTTCTTCGTCTACTTCGTCTTCCCATTCAATTTTTGTTGCTGAAATAGGTTCAGTTTCGGGTTTATCAATGACAGGTTCATCTTCCGATTCAATTGCTGTTTCAGAAGTCAATTCTGGTTCGGCAGACGGTGAAACGTCTTCAATAACTTCAGGAATTTCTGAGGGAATTTCTGAGGAAACTGGAATTTGGGGTTCCGTTGTAACGGTTTCAGGTGGAGATTCAACACCAACAGGCTCGGGGGTTGCTGGCGGTGCAACGGGGAGAGCGCCATCTTGGTCAAAATTGTCAACTTTGGGGACGGGGATAACCTGGGGTTCCTGGGCTTTAACGGCAAATAAACCCTCGACTTGTTCTTGCAGTTTTGCGGGAACAGGGGTTTTTTGTGATATCGGAGTGACGACTCGTCGCAAATACAGAGTTTGTAAGCCAAACCAACCGAGTAAAGCGACACTCGCGATTTGACCCAGGAGGACAGCTCCCGTGATACGTCCGGCACAGACCCACAAAATCAGTGCATAAAAAAATCCCACGCCACTCCAGAAGAAGTCATTTTTGCGATGAACTTCTGGAAAAAAGAAAGCGGCCATGTAAACGGCGAAGCTCCCCAAACCAACAGCAATCGCCAGAATATGTGCCAGCATTGTATCCTCCAGCCTATCGACAAATCTCTACTGATATATTTTACAAGGCAGAGGTCGCTCCCGTGATCGGTTTATTGAAATAATTGGTTGAAACTCGAATTGATCAGATATTATCCCTTTTGTTTGCTCTGAAATCCCCTAAATTGGCGAGGGGTGTGACCTGCATCACAATCAATGCGTTAATTAGGTCATCTTGAATATTGTGTTAAATCATTTAGAATTTTAGTCAGATTTTGTATTATCTTTGCATACACCAAAGTTCGGTGCAGTAGAATTTTTTTTTGGAGGAGTTGATTATGTTTGAAAAACTACTGCTAGCGGCTATCCTCACACTTTCTCTTTATCTGAATGCAAAGATTGAGTGGTCTAATCCGGTTAATCTCTTACAATTGCGAGTACAAGCCCCTCAAGTGGAACTGTTGAGAATTGTGATGTTTCAAAACTTTAACATTCGGTAAACATTCGTTAAACTTATTGGATGTTGCGGATGGGTGCATAAACACCTGCTGCAATTACTAATAAAGTGCAGATTGACTGACATCTGCATTATTTTTAGTGTTCATACAGAAGCCTGATTTATTTGTTTAAGAAAACTCTCATATAACGTTCATCGGTAGCTTACAGTCTAGGGTTAGTCTGGGAATAGAACAAAGTCTAAACTTTTTGGATTCGCAGGAGTGTAAGAATGGTTTCTATGAGCTGGAAAAAAACTCGGACTTTCCCCCGAACACAGACCCATCAAAATGTTGTTCATTTTTTAAGTGATTGGCAATGGGTTAAGCAAATTAAGCAAGCCTTATCTGAGAATCGTTTTTGTTTATATCTACAAGAAATTACTCCACTAACAACATTAGATTATCGTCGATTTTCTGAAGTGTTACTTCGTTTGAGAACAGAGAATAATCAACTCATTTCACCTGCTCGTTTTCTAGGGATTGCAGAACATTATAATCTCAGTTCACAAATTGAGCAACGGGTAATTACGACTTTATTTGAACAGTTAGCCCAAGCTCCTACTCATATTTTAGAGAACCATCGCTTTTCAATCAACTTATCCCCTGCTTACTTAAGAGATGAGCGCTTGTTTGAGTATATTCATGGTCAAGTGAGTGAGTTTGAACTGTCTCCTGATCTAATCTGCTTTGAAATTTCAGAGCGTTTAGCACTGGAAAACTTAAGGCTGGCTTCTGATGTCATTACTGATTTACAAACTCGTGGTTATTGTTGTGCTTTAGACAATTGTGGCAGCAATATGTCCTCTTTTCATTATCTTAAATATCTTCCTGTTGATTATTTAAAGATTTCCGAACGCTTTATCAAAAATATGGGTCAAGATATTACAGATAAAGCAATTGTAGAACTGATTAATTATCTGGGTCAGAGAATGGGGTTACAGGTGATTGCTAAAGGAGTTGAAAATGAAGAAATTTTTAATGAAGTAAAAGCATTAGGTTTGGATTATGCTCAAGGTTATTATCTTTGTCAGCCCAATAAAATGAACTTAAATCGATTATTTTAGAAAGGATAATGCGATAAGTCTATATTGCTTCAAACCATTAAAAAGCTCAGTTTTTTTAATTAAGTTGTAATTTTTTATAGCCTTTTAAAGCTTAATAAAATAGTGGGTAGGTTTTATTTTCCCAAAATATCAATTTAATATAAAAGGATTAATCATGTCTAAACTCTTGTTATTCAAGCCGAAATGGTTTCCTCGTCGCTGGTTTTATCCTGTACTCTCTATCTGTACTGCATTAACATTTTGGATCAATTCACTTCCTGCTGTACAAGCGATTCCGATTGAGAAAATCATTTTTCATGGTGTAAGAATTCTTCAGCTTTCTACGATTTCTGATCGTCAGGAAGTTGCACTCGGAAAACAGATTAATGATCGCATGGTAGGTCGTGAATTTAAACTATATCCGAGTCCAGCTTTAACTCAGTATATTGATTTAATTGGTCAGCGATTAGTTAAAGCGAGTGAACGTTCAGACATTCCGTATACTTTTCAAGTGGTTAATGATGATAAAGTGAATGCTTTTGCGACTATGGGCGGCTTTGTCTATATTCATAAAGGGTTAATTTTAGCAGCAGATAATGAAGCAGAACTAGCGAGTGTTATTGCTCACGAAATTTCTCATATTGTCGGAGAACATTCTCTCAAACAAATGCGTCAAATTGCGATTGCTCAAGGAGTGGCTTCAGCCGCAGGATTAGATAATAATTTAGCTGTACAAATTGGGGTAGAATTGGCATTAAGACGTCCGAAAAGTCGAGAGGCAGAGTATGAAGCAGATCGCTTAGGAATCATTACTTTAGGAAAGGCGGGATATGCTCAACAAGCCGCTTTAGATTTTATGGGAAAATTACTCGGAAGTGGTTCTCCACCCACGATTTTAAGCACTCATCCGGCGACTTCAGATCGAATTTATAACCTACAACAATACCTCGATCCTCGTTTAGCTGAAAGAGGAGTTGGGATGAATAGTGCGGCTTATCAGGAGGTTGTACAACGTCTGATGTAATTCCCAAAATCGTCAAGAAGATCTGAAAAGCTTCTTAACATAAAAAAATCAGCAAAAGAGGTCTTCTGTCCGCTACAATGGATTAGATTCATAAACGACTCTGGGTCGTAAAATAGAGGGGTTTTGAGTCTAACCTGAATATCGGATATCTTATGAACAGCGATTTTGCGAGCCAACAGAAGGGAAATATTTTAATTGTTGATGATTTACCGGATAACTTACGTCTTTTATCAGAGACATTAAGCGATCGCGGCTATGAAGTTCAGTGTGCGATTAATGGAAAACTTGCATTAATGGCTGTTCAAAATGCCCCTCCTGATTTGATTTTACTCGATATTAAAATGCCAGGACTTGATGGCTATGAAGTTTGTGCTGAACTCAAGTCTCAAGTCAATACATCAAATATTCCAGTGATTTTTTTAAGTGCTTTAGACGATGTTTTTGATAAGGTTAAAGCGTTTCGCGTGGGAGGAGTAGACTACATTACTAAACCCTTTCAAGTTGAAGAAGTGTTAGCGAGAGTCGAAAATCAACTCACGATTTGTCGGTTACAGAAACAACTACACGCCCAAAACTTAAAGCTCCATCAACTCAATCAAGACTTAGCTCATTCTAACCAAGAACTTGAACAATTTGCCTATATTGCTTCTCACGATTTACAACAACCGCTACAAACGATTACCGGGTTTGCTGAATTACTTCTATCTTTAAAATCAGAAATTATTTTAGAAGAAGAAGCCGACGAATATGTGACTCCGATTTTAGAAGAAGGAATTCGGATGCAGGGATTGATCAAAAATTTATTAGAATACAGTCGAGTGGGAACCAAACGTCAAGAACTGCAACCCATTGATTGTAATATGATTTTAGCAGAAACCTTAAAAAATCTTCACCATTCTATTGAAGAAAGTCAGGCAATTATTACTCATCAAACCTTACCGATAGTCAAGGCTGATAAAATTCAACTCGGACAATTATTACAAAACTTGATTAGTAATGGGATTAAATATTGTCGTCCTGGTATTATCCCTCAAGTCACGATTACAACCGAACAAAAACCCCAAGAATGGCTCTTTATCATTCAAGATAATGGTATTGGCATAAAATCCGATTACTTTGAGCGAATTTTTCAAGTCTTTCAACGCTTACATACCGTTCAAGACTATCCAGGTACTGGAATCGGATTAGCGATTTGTAAGAAAATTGTTGAACGTCATGGCGGAAAAATCTGGGTTGAATCCGAGTTTGGTGTCGGAACAACTTTTTACTTTACCCTCCCTATTTAAGTAAACTTAAAAGTAACTATGAACTCAGAAAACTTAACTATTCAAACCCTGACTGAAAAACTCAAACAAACAGAAACCGCTCTTTTAGAAAGTGAAAATCGCTTTCGAGATTTGTTTCATTTAGCCCCAATTGGCATGGCAGAAGTGTCGCTAGATGGGCAGTTTTTAGAGGTCAATTCATCCTTTTGTGAGTTTATTGGATACAGTAAAAAAGAACTTATGCAACGGGGATTTAATCAGATTACACACCCCCATGATCGAGATGTGAGTATGGATTATTTTTCTCGATTGATTCAGGGAGAATTTAAGCAATATAACCTCGAAAAACGCTATCGCCACAAAGAAGGGCATTGGGTTTATGGAATTCTACACTGCTATCTGAGACTCGATCCAGTCGGAAATCCATTTTCGGTGATTACACAAGTTCAGGATATTACTGAATACAAAAAAATTGAAGAAGATCTCAAACAACAGAAAGAATATCTACGTTTGGTTTTAGATAATATTCCTCAACAAGTCTTTTGGAAAGATACTAATTTAGTCTTTAAAGGATGTAATAAAAAATGGGCTGAATACGCTCAGTTAGAAAGTGCAGAATCTGTGATTGGAAAAACGGACTATGATCTGTTTAAAAATTGGGAAGTTGCTGAATTTTATCGCCGTCAAGATCGCCGAGTTATGGCATCAAAAAAACCCGAGTTAAATGTGATTGCACCCAAACAAAAACTAACGACTGATGGTAGACAAATTTGGCTAGATATCAGTCGAGTCCCGATGTTAGATACTGATGGATATGTAATCGGGATTATTGGTGTTTTAGAAGATATTACCGAACAAAAAGAGATTGATGAAAAACTGCGACTGACTCAGTTTTCGATAGACAAATCAAGGGATTATGTGCTGTTTACTGATATCAATGCTCGTTTTTTTTATACCAATGAAGCGGCGACAAAAACCCTCGGATATTCTCGGGATGAATTTTTGCAAATGCAGGTGAAGGATATTGATCCAAATGCGTCTGAAAATCAATGGTCTATCTCTTGGGAAAATTTAAGACAACAAGGTTCATTTACCTTTGAATCTATTCATAAAATGAAGTCAGGTGAACATATTAGCGTCGAAATTACTTTAAGTTATTTAGAATATAATAATAAAGAATATGGTTGTGCTGTGGTGCGAGATATTAGCGAACGCAAACAGACTGAAATTGTCTTACAACAAGCCAAAGAAGCCGCAGAAACCGCCAACCGTTCTAAAAGTGAATTTTTAGCCCGAATGAGTCACGAACTTCGCACACCGTTAAATGCAATTTTGGGTTTTACTCAACTAATGAATCGTGATTTGAAACGGAAACAATCAGTTTTATTGCAAGATCATCAAGAACATTTAGAAATTATTGGTCGAAGTGGCGAACATTTATTAAATCTGATTAATGATGTCTTGGAAATGTCAAAAATTGAAGCGGGTCAGATTTCGCTCAATTCTATCCACTTTGACTTACTTAAATTGCTACATTCTCTGCGAGATATGTTAGAGTTAAAAGCTCAATCAAAAGGATTAGAATTACTATTTGAAATTGACTCAGATGTTCCTCAGCATATTCAAACCGATGAAAGTAAACTCCGTCAAGTTTTAATTAATTTATTGGGAAATGCGATTAAATTTACAGATACAGGCTGTATTATTTTACGGGCTAAAACTGTTAAAAATTCAAAAGCTAATCGGCTCATTTTTGAAGTTGAAGATACAGGATCAGGTATTTCTCCAGAAGAACTTCAATATGTTTTTCAACCCTTTATTCAAACGGAAACAGGACGAAAATCTCAACAAGGTACGGGTTTAGGTTTATCTATTAGCCAAAAATTTATCAAGCTTATGGGAGGGAAAATTACGGTTAGCAGTCAATTGGGTCAGGGAACTTGCTTTAGATTTAATATTAATTTTAAACCTGCTCATACTTCTCAAATTTCCTCAAAACCTGCGAGTAAACAAGTCATTGGATTAGCCGAAAATAAACCGAATTATCGAATTTTAGTAGTTGATGACAACTGGACTAATCGACAACTGGTGGTGAAATTGTTGAAACCGCTCGGATTTGAAGTTCAAGAAGCAGACAATGGTCAAGAAGCAATTTCAATCTGGGAAAAATGGCAACCCCATTTAATTTTTATGGATATGCGAATGCCTGTGATGGATGGGTATGAAGCGACTCAATATATTAAACAACATTTGCAGGGTCAAGCTACCGTGATTATTGCTTTAACGGCTAGTGTTTTTCAACAAGATAGAACGGTGATTTTATCCGCAGGTTGTGATGATTTTGTTCGCAAACCTTTTCGAGTTGAAGTGTTGTTTGAAAAAATCTCTAAACATTTAGGGGTAAAGTTTTTGTATGAAGAAACTCCCGATGTTGATGAATGTGGAAATACTCAACTTCCTCAAAAAATAGAAATAACTGACCCCTCTCAACTCACCTCTGAAGTGTTAGCTGCAATGCCTGAAGCCTGGATACAAGCCTTGCATCAAGCCGCGACTAAACTCAATAGTAAGTTAATCACTGAAGTTATCGCTCAAATTCCTGAAACTCATGCTTCTCTAGCCAAAATATTAACCCAATTAGTGAATGATTTTCGATATGATGTGATCATTGAATTGACTTCAAAAATCCAGAAATAATGTCAAATTCCATACAGTAATGTTTTGAGATTACGATTTTTTTCATTGTTAAATTCTCGAATAAATTTCAAGCCTATTTTCTCTGCAACACGGCGAGAGGCTGGATGATTTTTGGGCATATTAATATGAAGATGATCTAATTTTAAAACCGTAAAAGCATAGTCTTTGAGTGCTGTTGCAATTTCGGTTGCATATCCGTTTCCCCAATAGGGATAATGAATAATATAACCCAAATCGTTAACCCATTCATTGGCAACTTTTGATTTTAAAATTCCTGCATCTCCGATTATTGTTTCTGTATCTTTTAATAGAACTAAATAACGACCAAATCCGTTGAGTTTATAACTCTCTAAAGTGCGTTTTATCCAAGCTTCAACTTGGGATTGATTGAACGGTTGCGGCCAATAACTCATAGTTTTCGGTTCGGATAAAATGCTGAGAATCTTATCTAAATCATCCGGTTGATATTCTCTGAGAATAAGACGATGAGTTGGGATTTGCATAATTTTTTATCTCAATTTCATCTCAATTTTTGCACTAATATATCACCGTTTTTTCCGCCTGTAACTAAGGTTTGACTATCTGGAGTAAACGCCACGGGAGGATAAGCGGCTAGAGTTTTTAATAATCGTCCCAAGGGATGGCGAGCGCTAATATCCCACAGTTTCACGATACCTTCTCGACTCGCACTGGCTAATAATTTACCATTCGAGCTAATGGCAATTGAAAGGATTTCATCATCATGTCCCTTGAGTGTATGTAGAGTTTCTCCTGTGTAAAAGTTCCATAATTTGATGGTCTGATCACCGCTTCCACTGGCTAACATTTTTTGATCTGGACTAAATGCTAAACTATAAACTCGATCTGAATGTCCTACTAAAGTATAAAGACTTTTTAAGTGACCAAACTGCCAAATTTTAATCAATCCATCTGCACTACCACTGGCAAATAAACTATTTTGAGGATGAGGTTCATAATTATAATTATGATTTAAGGAGGCTAAATTTCTGTTATTTTGACCAAAGGTAACGCATAAAACTTGATCTGAATGTTCATCGAGTCGATAAAGTAATTCACCATTTCTTTGATTCCACAATTTTAAGGTTTTATCTTCACTTGCACTGGCAATAATACAACCATCAGGACTATAAGCAACAGCATAAACGGCACCACCACGATGACTATAGGGTGATCCCGAATGACTAAAAAACCGATCTGCCATGGTGCGATTTTTTAAATTCCAAGCGAGTATCGTTCGATCAAAACTTCCACTGACTAATCTATGACCATTCGGGTGAATTGCAACGGTATTTACGAGATCTCGATGGGCTAAAAATCGATGTAAAAGTTGTCCAGTTTTTAAGTTCCAAAGTCGGATACTACAATCTGCACTACCACTCACTAAAATATAACCTTTTGGGCCAATTGCTAGGGATCTAACGGGTGCAGAATGACCCTGTAAATGCTGGAGATTTTGACTCAGTTGACTGACGTTTTCTTCAGAATTATTATTTTTATTTCTTCCGGATTTAAAAGACAAAATTGAATGGGTTTGAGCGGGAGCATTAGGAATAAATTTGATCGATTGACTGGCGATTAAATTGGAAAAACTGGGATGATTTTCAGGTTGAGAGACTAAAGCTAATTCAATCCAGTTTTGTTTAAAGTTAGAGACGAGTTTTTCTGCCTCTATTTCGGTATTGCTAATAAATTTAAGTGTTGTTTCGTGTTGACAACATTCAGATAAAGTCGGGCTTGATTCTGTTAGTTTTTTCAAGACTTCTTCGGCCGATTGATAGCGATTTTGTACTAAGTCTTGTAGCAGTTTATCTAAGATTGTAGCGAGTTGATCGCTAATCGTGTTTCCGGTTTTCAGTAGATGAGATTGCCAAATTAATTCTCCGGTAAAACAGTCAAAGAGTTGATTGGGAGGAACTTGGGTTAATAGGTGAATACAAGTCACGCCTAAGCTGTAAAGATCGCTGGCGGGATAGGCTTTTCCACCGCGAATTTGTTCGAGAGGGGCGTAGCCAACTGTTCCGGTAATGGTGCCGGTTTGGGGTTGAAAAATATTCTGATTTTGTTTGGCAATCCCAAAATCAACTAAGACAAATTTTCGATCTTTTTGTCGTCGAATAATATTTTCCGGTTTGAGATCACGATGAATAATATGATGGTTGTGAAGAAAGGCTAAAATGGGAAGAATGTCAATTAAAAGTTCTTGAATTTTAGGTTCACTAAAAGGCCCTTGTTCTGCAAGTTCTTCGGCTAAATTTTGTCCAGGAATGTATTCTTCCACCAAATATAAACAGCCTTCTTGTTCAAAGGAAGCCAATAGAGAGGGAATGCGATCATGTTCTCCCAACTCTTGTAACCGTAAGGCTTCTTGATGAAATAATTCAATCGCTTTTTGTAGCTTAACTGTTTTGTATCCGTGAGAGGAAAATTGTTTGATAATGCAGGGTTTTTTTTGATTTCCCAGGTCAATACCTAAGAAGGTACGACTCATTCCACCTAAGCCAATTTCTTGCCTCGCCTGATACCGTTTTTGCAGGAGCAAAGTTGAACCACAGGTTTGACAAATGTCGATCTTGTGACCATTCTCAGGTTTATTGCAATCGGGGTTAAAGCAGTAGCTCATAAGCACAGCATGAGCAGTCTAACACTGAATTTGTGTCTTCTAGTATGAAGGGTATTGAGTGCTATCGAGAAAAATCTTAAGGATTATTTAGCGTTCTTTTGAGTTTCTCAGACACAAAAATCAACCCAGTTTAATGGTATAATATAATAAAAATCTAATGATAATTCAGAATCTCATCCAAATTCCACAGTTTAATGCTTTTATCCTCACTCCCACTGACCAAGGTTTTACCATCGGGACTAAAGGTAACGGTATTGACTGCCCCTGAATGTCCTGAAAGTAAATTGAGTAAATCTCCGGTGCCTAATTCCCGTAGCTTAATCAAACTGTCGTAGCCTCCACTGGCGAGAATATGACCATTCGGACTAATTTTAACGGAATTCACTGCATAGGAATGACCGGAGAGGGTTCGCAATAGCTTCTGAGTGCGAATTTGCCAAATTCTAATGGTTTCGTCTTTTCCCCCACTGACGAGGGTTTCACCATCTGGACTGACGGTTAAGGTCAAAACTCCGCCTGTATGTCCTTCCAGGGTGCCAATTAATTCCTCATTTTGCAATTTCCACAACCGAATGCTATTATCAGCACCATCACTTGCCAGGATATCCCCTTTGGGAGAGATACTAAAAGTCTTCACCGAACCCGCATGACCCGTTAGCGTCCCTTTCAGTTGTCCGGTTTCCACATCCCACAACCGCACCGTTTGACTATAACTACTGCTATGACTGATAATTGTTTTAGCATTGGGAACAATGGCAACGGGCATAAATCCAGAGTCGAGGCGAGAATAACCCGTTATCAAAGTTCGCAGCAGTTTACCGTTTTTCAGACTCCAAATTTTGATGGTTCCATCTCCGCCACCGGTCGCAAAAAATTCACCATCGGGACTGACGGCGACATTTTTCACCCCAAAGGGATGACCTCCCAAAGTGAGTAAACAGTCTCCGGTTTTGAAGTTCCAGACTTTAATCTTACCGTCTTCAGAGGCACTAATCAGGATTTTTCCATCCGGACTAACTGCGACCGATTTTACACCGTCGGCGTGACCACTTAAGGTAAGATTCTCCATTATCGTGAGGACTGTTTGCTGATGACTGCTTGTCTGAACCCTAACACAACAAGAATATTTGATAGCGTCAGGAAAATCTCTGCACCTCCATGTAACCAATCAATATTCGCCAAAGTGTCGTGATAGACCATTTTGGCATAGATGCCAGCCGGAATCGTAACTCCCACAAATACTAACGTGCCATAAAATCCAATTAATGCCAAGCGGGGTGTCTGTCCTGAACGAGTCAGAAACCACAAAAAACCTAAATAGGGAAATAAAGAAAGGGCAAAGAGGGTGTCTTTTGATAACATTGTTCTAGCTGCTGATGTTACTCTTTAACGGATCGAAAACTGCGCCAGATGTACCAAGCCGCAATACAGAGGGTAACATTCCCGAGTACCGTCATCGCCGCCTGAAGCGTGACCATCCACTCAAAGGAAGGGGGATTATCAAAATAATGCCAGGTACAAGCACACATGGCGCTGACAAGGGCGGGTAACATTGCCACCGAAAGTCCCCACCATGCTTTATTCTGAGTCACTTCACCATACCTCCAAATAAACCAAATTGCTGCCATCCACTCGAGAACACTGGAAACGTGAATGATCCAGGTGGGAATTGAAAGTGCGTGCATAATAGAATTTTAGCCAAGTTGACTGCCAATTTACTCTGCTATCAATGCTTCATTTATGGTAGTCTAACATCTAAATCTCAACTGCTGTTTTTTTTGGTTTCACCCCGATGGGTTACGGGTTTGGTGTTGAGAATTAACTTTGGGTTGAAAATCTCGTCGTCATAAATTTGAATATGGAAAGGGTCGTTTGTAGTGGGTATTATGGCAAAGGAAACGGTGGAGATGAGGCATTACTCGCATCCTTATTACAGATGTTACCCCCTTCTGTTGAACCCCTCGTACTGTCGGGAAACCCCACCCAAACCCAAGAGCGTTATCAGGTGGCGAGTTATGATCGCATGAATGCTTTGGAAGTGTTCCAGGTTCTGCGAGGGGCAGATGCTTTGATTTGGGGGGGTGGAAGTTTAATTCAGGATGTCACCAGCGCTATTAGCCCTTTTTATTATGGTGGATTAATGGGTTTGGCGCAACAAATGGGCTTGAAAACAATTGCTTGGGCGCAAGGTATCGGCCCTTTACAACGTTCGATCACCCGTAAATTAGCTCAACGTTGTTTTTCTAATTGTACCACGATTAGCGTTCGCGATCGCGCTTCGGCACAGTTATTATCAGACTGGCAAATTCCGTTTACAATTGCCCCTGATCCGGTTTGGGCATTGGACTCTCAGCCTGTTCCGGGTTTATGGGATTTACCCGCTCCTCGTGTTGCTTTAACGTTGCGTCCTCATCCCCAATTCACGCCTGAACGTTTAAGTCTTCTAACTCAAGCTTTAGTTTCGTTTCAAAAAGCAACCCAAGCTTTTATTTTACTCCTTCCCTTTCAACCCAGTCAAGATTTAGCGATCGCTAAATTATTTCATCGCGCCCTTCCCAATCATAGTCAAATTCTCACCTTAGAAGATCCACGTCAACTCAAGGGTGTTTTTCGGGGTGTAGAAATGGTAATTGGAATGCGATTTCATAGTTTAATTATGGCAGCCACACAAGAATGTCGATGTTTTGCCCTCAGTTATGATCCCAAAGTCACGCAGTTAATGGAAGAATTAGAATTTCCGGGATGGGAACTCTCCCAACTCCCCCAAGATGCAAATGCGATCTGTAAAACCTGGCTTGAATGTTATGCTAACGGCGATGCACTCTCAACCGCTAAAATAGAATTTCTCATCGAGCGATCGCAAATTCATCAAGAAGTTTTGTATTCCGCTTTTTTGTAGGGAAAAGGCAAGCTAGCAATAGGCAAGCTAGCAATAGGCAATCTTGCAATAGGTAGAAGGTAAAACCCAGAAAATAGAGGGATTAAAAATGTCAGAAATCAAAGACTTTCAAGACCTTATCATTTGGCAAAAAGGCATGGAGATTACTGAAAAGTGTTATTATCTTACTAAATCTTTCCCCAAAGAAGAACTCTATAGTATGGTTCAACAGATTAGAAAATCATCAGCATCCATCCCCGCCAATATTGCGGAAGGTTATGGAAGACGAAGCTCGGGAGATTATGCTAGATTCCTAAATATTGCTCAAGGTTCGATTAACGAACTGAAAACGCATCTTCTCTTATCTCAAAGGGTGGGGCTTTGCGAAGACAAAGATATTGAATCAATCATTTATTTGCTTCAAGAATAAACTCGGATGATTTATACTCTTGTTAACAAACTGAAGTTTTAAAAACTCTTTTCTCTTACTTTCTGCCTTTCCCCTTTCCCCTTTCCCCTTTTGCCTTAGTTTTAAAAACTCTTTTCTCTTACTTTCTGCCTTTTGCCTTTTGCCTTTTGCCTTTTGCCTTTTGCCTTTTTTTATTTGGAGGTGTAACCATTGGGAAGAGTTCGAGTTCGTGAACACGTTAATCCCTTAGCTCAAAAATATCAAGTTCCGATTGATCCGCCCGACTGGACGAAAATTTATGCTAAAGTTCATCAGCCTTTACATCTGGATCTCGGTTGTGGTCGAGGGCGGTTACTGTGGAATTTAGCACAAATCGAACCCAGTTGGAACTATCTCGGGCTTGAAATTCGAGAACCGTTAGTTGATGAAGCCAATCAATGGCGAGATGAACAAGGATTAACGAATTTACATTATTTATTTTGTAATGCTAATAATTCTTTAAAACCGATTCTCGACACTTTACCTGCGGGAATTTTTCAGCGAGTGAGTATTCAATTTCCTGATCCTTGGTTCAAACGACGTCATCAACGCCGCCGCATTGTTCAACCCGAGTTAGTGGCAGAAATTGCCGATTATCTTACACTTGGCGGTGAAGTCTTTATTCAGTCAGATGTCAAAGAAGTTGTTGAACAAATGTGCGATTTATTTTCTGAACATTCAGCGTTTCAACGTTTAGGCAAAGATTGGCTGTCTGAAAATCCCCTTCCCCTTCCCTCTGAACGAGAACGTTCGACTATCTCTCGGGGAGAACCTGTTTATCGTATTTTATTTGAACGGTGTTAACATGAAAAAGTTTTCGACTTTAATGACTGTATTTTTGTTCGCAGAAACCAGCTTTTTTTTAGGAATATCGACAGCTTTAGCCTTAAAGACTCTGGCATTATCGTCTCATTTAGAGTATCAAATTTCTCAAAATTTTGATTTACTCAACTTGGAAGGATTTGGAGAATTGAAAATTGGTTTAACCGCAGCCGAAGTCACGCAAATCTTGGGAGAAGTAGGAAGCAAAGGAGAGCAAAAGTTTTGGGGGGCGGATGGTTTGTATCATCAAAACTGGAATTATCCCCGACAAGGAATTACCTTAAATATGGCAGCCGAAACCGAAGAAGGTTCTGCTGTTGTGAGTTCTATTCGAGTTCAAGCCCCTTCTCAACTGCAAACCAAGCGAGGTGTTGGTATTGGGGATTATTCAGCAAAAGTTAAACAAGTATACGCCCCAGAAGAAGATGCAGCCGCACCAATTTCGTCTGATTATTTCGTTGCAGGTTCAGTGTATGGCGGGTTGATTTTTGAGTTTCAAAATAATCAAGTCAAGGAAATATTTTTAGGGGCGGTGGCGGAATAAAGTCGGATGATAACATTGTTTTGATCTGGAGAATCATCACCAAGATACCAAGACAGAAAAGATGGGATCTTAATTGTTTTTTGTGTCTTTAGGGTTGAGATTCTTGATCATTGTATATAAAGTTGACTATACATTAAGTAGAACATGAGCTATAGTATCTAGGTTCAGTTCTTTAAATCATCACTCAATTATGGCCGAAAGTTCTAAGCCAACCTTGACTATTTCTAACGTTAATCTAGTCCAAAAATACACGCCTTGGCTTTATTCCTTCTGGAAATTTTCTCGCCCTCATACAATTATTGGAACCAGTTTTAGTGTGTTGGGATTGACTCTTGTTGCCTGGAGTGATAAAATTAATGGAACATGGGAATATGGAGATATTGTATCCACTCTCCTCGTGAGTGTGATTTTAAGTTGGTTAGCTTGTGTGTGTGGCAATATTTATATTGTGGGACTCAACCAACTCGAAGACGTTGAAATAGACCGTATTAATAAGCCTCATTTACCCTTAGCATCCGGTGAATATTCGCCCTTTCAAGCCAAAGCAATCATCATCACCACCGGAATACTCGCGATTATTTTAGCCGCGTTACAAGGCAAATTTCTCTTAGCAACAGTCGGAATTAGCCTCACCCTGGGAACCGCTTATTCCTTACCACCGATTCGCCTCAAACGATTTCCGTTTTGGGCAGCGTTGTGTATTTTTACCGTGCGGGGTGTAATTGTCAACTTAGGGCTTTATTTGCATTTGAGTTGGGTTTTATCCGGAAGAATCACCGGAGAAATTCCCGATATCAGCCCCCCCATTTTAACATTAACGCTGTTTATTTTAGTCTTCACCTTTGCGATCGCCATTTTCAAAGATATTCCCGATATCGAAGGCGATCGCCAATATAAAATTACCACTTTTACCATCCGTTTAGGAACAGTTGCCGTTTTTAATTTATCCCGTTGGGTGTTAACAGTCTGTTATCTCGGGATCATCTTCTCGCCGATCTTTTTACAAAATTGGGTGAATTCGATCTTTTTAGTCAGTAGTCATGTTGTTATCTTAGCGTTATTGTGGTGGCAGAGTACAAAAGTTGATCTCGAAAAAAAAGAAGCCATTGCTGATTTTTATCAGTTTATTTGGAAGCTGTTTTTCTTGGAATATTTTCTGTTTCCCCTCGCTTGTTTATTCGGATAACGCTTTGACAGCGATCTCCCCCACTGTTTCAAGGTAGGGCTGTTTCTCCAGAAAAAAGCGCATCAATCAAACTGTGGATCACCGTTAGACGTGTAGAATTTCTCTGAGTTTTCAGCTTGCCAAAACTGAGTCACATCATGTCCTAATTCCTGCAACATTTTTCGCAGTAAAGGCAAACTCAAGCCAATAACATTGGTGTGACAGCCCTCTATTTTCTCAATAAACACCCCTCCTTTTCCTTCGATCGCAAAACATCCGGCACAATTTAGAGGTTCTTCTGTGGCGACATAAGCCTCTATTTCGGCATCACTAACTTCAGCAAAATAAACCGTTGTCACCCGAGAATAAACGATAGTTTTTTGTTGTCCGAAATCAATTAACGCATGACCTGTAAACAGTCTACCATAATGAGATCGCATAACTTTCCAACGGGCAATCGCTTCTGTTTTATTTTCAGGTTTTCCGTAGATTTCCCCATCTACTTCTAAAACCGAATCACAGCCTAAAATCAAAGCAGAGTTTGAATGAGGAATCGAATCTGATAATGTTGTTGTGAGTAGATTGGCTACCGCTTCCGCCTTACAACGAGCGAGAGTTTTGACTAATTCAGCCGGATTATTTAACTGAATTTGTGACTCATCAAAACCACTCGGACAAACTCTCGCTGGAATGCCAAGATTTTGTAATAAACGGCGACGGGCAGGGGAAGCAGAAGCTAAAATAAAGGTGATCTGATTTTCCGTTGCCATCTGCTGAAAACTTTTGATTCTAAATTTTATAAAGAGTTTAGACGTTCACAAGGAACGTCTGAGGAATCAAAAAATGTTTAAATTAATAGACATTAAAAGACTTAACCATTTGTTCGAGTTTATCGTGGGCTTTTTGCCAGCGTTTTTCTGTGGCTGAAACATTTAAAGTAAAGAGTTGATCTCGACTCACCGTAACACTCGCAAAATCATGGCGTTTTTGATTGGGAAGTGTCACCGCATATTCCAATAAATAGTAAGTTTGATCGCCCTTTTGACGAGATTCTGCGTTAATTAATTCTGCTTCCCGCCCTGATCCCGGAGGTGCGATCGCATTTTTACTCAGTTTGTATCCCACATCAGTCGCTGTCCCCAATTCATCAAGTGCTTTTTGATCGGGAATGGGACTAATAACAACACTGACATTTTCAGTTTGTTCGATCATATCGTGAAACACGACATCCGGCCCATCAGAAACATTCACCTGAACCCAACCGTTGGGGTAAAGAAACTCGTAGCCATCCCCAGTATCGACAAAAGAATTTAACCCGGCGGCACCGATTGAAACACAGCCACCGAGAGTAAGGCTGATAATGACAAAAAGTATAGCTGTAATTCGTTTCAACATTTGAGCATTTCCCAGTTTTGTCTCTCACCATTGTCTCACGAAGTCTGCTTGGGGTATAGAAAATTGGTGATTATTTGCTACAGAGGATTAATAGAGTTCAGAGGGAGATGAGGTTTAGGGGGAGATGGTGGAGAGAAATTCCTAGTCTTTTTTGTTGATTCTTTGGCAAAGTTTAGCATGATCGGGTTCAGGGGGTAACGTAATCAGTAACCCGACATTAAAAGGAGATTGATGTAAATTTAATTGAGATGAATTGTACAAATTTCTGACTCTCCCATCGGTATGATCATGATTTAATACTTAAGTTTCCGACTTAAAGTTCCATCTGGGATGGTCATTAGCATTTTTCAATGCCACGCTAGAATAGCATTAGCGTTGAAGACTAGAAATAAAGGGGTGTGGATATCCAAAACGTTTCAGCCGTTTGCATTGATATAACTTGAAAGAATCTTTAAGGAGAAGACAACAGTGTTACAGGGGTTAGAAAATCTTCTATCTGCCCATTCTTACATACCACACGGTCATTGTTACCTTTGGCAGACTCCTCTTGTGGGACTGCATTTGGTGAGTGATGCGCTGATCGCCATTGCTTATTTTTCGATTCCCGCGATGCTGATCTACTTTGTTCGTAAACGGAGTGATCTGCCTTTTTCCAGCGTTTTTGTCTTATTCAGTGCTTTTATCATTCTCTGCGGTATCGGGCATTTACTCGATATTTGGACGCTTTGGTATCCATATTATTGGATATCGGGGCTAGAACGGGCTTTGACGGCGTTTGTTTCTGTATACACCGCTTTACAATTAGTGGAATTATTACCGAAATTTCTCGCTTTGCGATCGCCTGAACAACTGGAAATCCTTAATATACAGTTAGAACAGGAAATTGCCGAACGACAACAAATTGATGAAACTCTGCAAAGTATCTTATCGGGAACCGCTTCAGTGACTGGGGAAGATTTTTTTCCAGCTTTGGTGGAGAACCTCGCCACCGCATTAAATGTTCCCTATGTGTTTGTCTGTGAGAAAGTTAATGAACCGAGACAGGGGTTGCGTAGCGTTGCATTTTGGTCTGGAGATCATCTAAGCAATAATTTTGAATACAACAACGAGACACCTTGCAATATTGTCATCAAAACTCAACAACTTTGTTACTATCCGAAAGATTTGCAACAGTTTTTCCCCAATAATTCATTACTCAAACAACTCAACGCCGACAGCTACATGGGTGTTCCTTTGTTTGATAACGATCAAAAGGTAATTGGTAACTTATCTATTCTTGATGTCAACCCCCTAAAGACAGATAAACGAACCCGAGCCATTATGTCTGTTTTTGCAGCACGTGCGGCGACTGAATTGCAACGCAAATGGGCAGAGGAAGACAAACGTCGTGCTTATGAACAGTTAGAATTTCGAGTAGAGGAACGAACCGCAGAACTGGTGGCCGCGAATACAACTCTTGAAACCGAAATTAGAGAAAGAATTGCAGTAGAAGCAGCGATCCAATTAATGGTACAACGAGAGAAGGCAACCACTCATATCATTTCTAAAATGCGTCAAACTCTAGATTTAGAAACTATTTTTCAGGTCACGACAGCAGAGCTACGTCAGGCAATTGCCTGTGATCGGGTATTGATTTATCGTTTTAATTCTGACTGGAGCGGAAATATCGTTTCCGAGTCGGTTGCTCCGGGTTGGAAGAGGTTATTTCATACCCAGGCAAATACCCCTGAACTGACTCAAATTACAGTCAATCAAGACAATTGTGCAGCGGCTAAATTTCAAGGTTCTGATGGACTCATTCAAGACACCTATCTACAAAACAATCAAGGCGGAATTGATCGTATAAAAAACAATTATTGCTGGGTTCCTGATATTTATCAAGCCGGATTTGACGCTTGTTATATAGGATTTTTAGAACAATTAAAAGCCCGATCCTATACAATTACACCGATATTTTGTGGTGATAAACTTTGGGGAATGTTAGGGGTTTATCAAAATAGCAATCCCCGCGCTTGGCAAGAAAAAGAAGTAAAGATTATTACCCAAATTAGTAATCAACTGGGGGTAGCAGTACAACAAGCCGAACTGTTTGCTCACACTCAACACCAAGCCGAAGAACTCAAACAAGCAAAAGAAACAGCGGATGCGGCGAATCAAGCCAAAAGTGAGTTTTTAGCCAATATGAGTCACGAACTCCGTACTCCTCTCAATGCTATTTTGGGCTTCACTCAACTGATGCAGCGAGATGCTTCTTTAAAAGCTGAACACCAACAATATATCAAGATTGTCAACAAAAGTGGTGAACATTTACTCGGGTTAATTAATGATGTATTAGAACTGTCTAAAATCGAAGCCGGACGCACCACCTTAAATGAAACAGAGTTTGATCTCTATCAGTTGCTCTGTTCCCTAGAAACCATGTTGAAACTTAAAGCTCAAGCCAAAAAATTATCTCTTAAATTTGAAATTGATTCTCAGATTCCTCCATTTATTAAAAACGATGAAAGTAAACTTCGTCAGGTTTTGATTAATCTTCTAGGGAATGCAATTAAGTTTACAAACAAAGGTCATGTTACCCTGCGAGTTAGGCATCATAAATCAGAACAGCTTAATACTCTGATTTTTGCGGTCGAAGATACAGGGCCAGGAATTTCCCCAGAAGAAATTCAGGATTTATTTAAGGCGTTTAAACAAACAAAAATTGGCCGAGAATCCCAAGAGGGTACGGGTTTAGGGTTGCGAATTTCACAGAATTTTGTGCAGATGATGGGCGGTAAAATCACCATTGAGAGTGAAGTCGGAAAAGGGAGTTGTTTTAGCTTTGTGCTTCCTATTTCTGTCGTTGAAACCACCCCAACCGTTCCATCTCCTGATATTAGTCAGGTCTCAGGTTTAGCACTGGGACAACCCAATTATCGGATTTTGATTGTGGAAGATCATCCAGTCAATCGTCTTTTATTATTGACTTTATTAAGTGAAATTGGTTTTGATGTCAAAGTCGCTGAACAGGGTCAAGAAGGGATTAAGATTTGGCAAGAGTGGCATCCAAATTTGATTTTTATGGATATGCAAATGCCCATTATGAATGGTTATGAAGCGACTCAAAAAATCAGGGAATTTGAGAAAGAATTCACACCAGATAGTCCTCATATCCCCATTATTGCAATTACCGCCAGTACCTTTTCTGAACAGCGAGATCAATGTTTAACTTTGGGTTGTGATGACTTTATCAGTAAGCCCTTTCAGCGAGAAGAACTGTTAGAAATATTAAGCCTTTATCTAGGGGCAGAATATTGTTATAATCAGACCGAAAAAGATCAGATAGAGTCTACGTCAGAGTCTACCCAAAATCAATCTGATCACCCGTTAAAAAGAACAGATTTTGCGATTATGTCCTCAGAATGGATTGATCAATTTTACCAGGCTGCTGCTCAAGGTAGTGATGATATCTGTTTAAATCTGATTAAGCAAATTCCCTCTGAACACTCGGTATTGATTCAAGAGTTAGCCGCTTTAGTGGAATCTTATCAATTTGACGAAATTATGTTATTAATTCACCCCTAAACCTGGAGAATTTATTTGAGGAAAACTCATGCAATATTCAACTCAACTCAATCAAGATTTATTCCCATTAATTTCAAAAGAAGTATCTAATGAGATTAAGATGGGTGATGACAACCTTTTAGTCGAAATGACTGTTGATATTTTGATTGTGGATGATGTACCCGAAAATATTCGTCTGTTGTCCAGTATTTTGGCAGATCATGGATACCCAACTCGAAAAGCAACCAATGGTGTGATGGCATTGAGAGCCGTTAAAAGTATTGAACCGACTCTGATTTTACTTGATATTAGAATGCCAAAGATGAGTGGTTATGAAATCTGCAAACAACTTAAATCTAATCCTAAAACTGCTCATATTCCGATTATTTTCTTGAGTGCAACAAATGAGATTGAAGACAAAGCAAAGGCTTTTAAAGTTGGGGGGGCAGATTACATTACCAAGCCTTTTTATGTGGAAGAAGTCTTAGCTAGAATCACACATCAGATCAAAATTATTACCGCTCACAAAACTATTCTTCAACTCAAACAGCAAATAGAACAACAGGTTTAAAACTACATTTAAGCTACTTTATAACCTTCTCATTTCAAATTGTTTAAAGTGGTATTACATGATTCACTCACCGAACTTCCCAACCGAACTTTTTTGATCAAGCGACTCGAAGAAGTCTTAAAGCAACAGCAGATGTATCCCAATGCTAAATTTGCTTTATTTTATCTTGATTGTGATGGCTATAAAAATATTAATGATTCTTTTGGTTATGCTGTAGGTGATCAATTACTCATTTCAATTTGTCAACGCTTGAAATTGGCTATACGTCAAAATGATTTTATTGCCCGTTTAGGAGATGATGAGTTTGTGATTTTACTCCCTAATATTGAAAATTCTCATGTTCCGCTTAAAGTTGCAGAACGTATTTTTGAAAATTTTAGGACTAAATTTTTTATTCAAAACAGAGATTTTGTGATCTCATTTAGTTTGGGTATTCTCGTCGATTTATCACCCTATAAAACTGCGAATGATATTCTTAGAGATGCTGATAAAGCTCTGTTACAAGCGAAATATTTAGGAAAAGATCGATATCAAGTTTATAAGCCTTCCTGCTATTAGTCAAAGCTAAAAATTAGTCGTGATATCATTCAATACAACTACTTTTAATGCTTTAATAATTTGATTTTAACCCGATGTTAACAGCGGTATTAGATAGCCAACCGATGATTGATGATGAAACACGACAGCTTGTTTTAAAGATTTTTGCAGCGAGAGCCAGCGCCGAATTAGAACGTAAAATATTTATTTGAGAAACGTGGACAAATTAAAGTTAAAGGCTGGGGATAAATGACGACTTATTGGTTGAAAAAAAGTTGAAAGTTCAGATATTCTATTAAGACTTTATTATATTTTGAGCAAAAAATCTCAAAGCGTGATAAATCATTTCTATAGGTAGAGTCTAGCAAATTTAGCCTCAACTGCTCGTATTTTCTGCTCGTATCATAGACCACTGCTTACGAGGGAAAATTCAGCCTATGATTGAAAAAATTTGCAATAACTTGCAGTACACCCAAACTAAACAAGACTAATGAGAGAACTTGACACAGAAAAAACAATCAACCTGCTCAATACCATCATGGAATTTGAACTTGCAGGTGTTGTCCGCTACACACATTATTCTTTAATGGTAACAGGGCCAAATCGTTTGTCTATTGTACAATTTTTCCAAGCACAAGCTACAGAATCTCTACTTCATGCTCAACAAGCGGGAGAAATTCTTACCGGTTTAGAAGGACACCCGAGCCAAAAAATTGCTCCCATTGAGGAAACATTTCAGCATACAGTCAAAGATATTTTACAGGAAAGCCTCAGCCATGAGAAAAAAGCACTTTCACTCTATAAAGACTTGCTGGATGTTGTAGAAAATTCCAGTATTTATATCGAAGAATATGCTCGGACATTGATTGGTCAAGAAGAATTGCATAGCATAGAAATCAAAAAAATGTTACGAGACTTTGCCTAGTTTTTAGAGATTGATAGAGAAGGCGGTCGCTAATTTTATGAGTCATAATTATGACTCATTTCCCCTAAAAATTGGCGATCGCTGAAACTAGAGGTAGCTTGGCATGGCACAATAGTACAAATCAGCGCCCAACTGACCGCAGAGTTGCGGAAAAAGAATATTTTTGACGAATAGGCAACAGTTGGCTGTAAGCTGTTTGACAGCATTTGTAAGGATTCAAAATGGCAACGATTAACGACAACTACCTCAAACTCAAAGCAGGCTACCTCTTTCCTGAAATCGCCCGACGGGTGAATAGCTTTATCGAAGCAAATTCTGACGCCAAAATTATTAAACTCGGAATTGGCGATGTCACCGAACCTCTACCCGAAGCCTGTCGCACGGCGATGATTAAAGCGGTTGAAGAAATGGGCGATCGCAATACCTTTAAAGGTTATGGCCCCGAACAGGGTTATGCGTGGCTACGGGAAAAAATTGCTCAAGAGGATTTTCAAGCCAGAGGATGCGATATTGATGCGTCGGAAATCTTCATTTCTGATGGTTCTAAATGCGATACAGGCAACATTCTTGACATTTTTGGTAAAGATAATATCATTGCGGTTACTGACCCCGTATATCCGGTCTATGTCGATACAAATGTCATGGCGGGTCATACAGGTTCGGTCAATGAACGAGGTGAATTTGACGGTTTAGTTTATCTTCCGATCACCGCAGAAAATAACTTTACGGCAGAAATTCCTAGTCAAAAAGTTGATTTAATTTACTTGTGTTTTCCCAATAATCCTACAGGCGCAACAGCGACTAAAGACTATCTAAAAACTTGGGTTGATTACGCCAAAGCAAACGGCGCAATTATTTTCTTTGATGCGGCTTATGAAGCATTTATTACTGATTCCAGTTTACCTCATTCTATCTATGAAATAGACGGGGCGCGAGATTGTGCGATTGAGTTTCGATCTTTTTCTAAAAATGCCGGATTTACCGGAACTCGTTGTGCTTTAACAGTGGTTCCCAAAACCTTAACGGCGAAGGCATCTGATGGTTCAGATGTGGAGATTTGGAAGTTGTGGAACCGTCGTCAGTCTACGAAGTTTAACGGGGTTTCTTATGGGGTTCAACGGGGCGCAGAAGCCGTTTATAGCACTGAGGGAAAAGCACAAGTCAGGGCGTTAATTGACTTCTACATGGAAAATGCCACGATTATTTGTGAACAATTAAAAGCGGCTGGTTTATCTGTTTATGGTGGTGTTAATGCGCCCTATGTTTGGGTGAAAACACCTCATGGTTTATCGAGTTGGGATTTCTTTGATAAGTTGCTCCAAACTTGTAATGTTGTTGGCACACCGGGTTCTGGATTTGGGGCGGCAGGTGAAGGATATTTCCGTATTTCTGCTTTTAATAGCCGAGAAAATGTCAATGAGGCGATGAAACGAATTACGGAGAAGTTTAAGGTTTAGTATTAAGATTAGGTGGGCAATGCCCACCTCATTTTCAGACTGAAATAAAAACACCTTTTTGAAATTAAATCAATAATAAAAATGGTACAAATACAGACAAAAAAAATAACGCTAGATGAATTTATACAGTTAGAAGAAACTGAACCTGCAAGTGAGTATATTGATGGAGAGATTATTCAAAAACCAATGCCACAAGGAAAACATAGCACTATTCAAACCGAATTATCAACTGCAATTAATACTGTATTAAAACCACAAAAAATTGCTAGGGCTTTTTCAGAGTTGCGATGTACGTTTAGTCAAAGCTCAATAGTACCAGATATTTCTGTATTTATACAGAGTCGAATATCTCGTGATGAAAGAGGTGAAATCGCTAATATATTTCCATTAGCTCCAGATTGGATTATTGAAATCCTTTCACCTAATCAAAGTCAAACAAAAGTAACGAAAAAAATCTTAAATTGTTTTAAATTTGAAACTCAAATGGGCTGGTTAATTGACCCAGAAGAAAAAACAATATTTGTTTATCTTCCCACACAAGCACCCGCAGTCTTTGATGAACCCGAACAACTACTTCCAGTTCCTGAGTTTGCCCATGAACTACAACTCACGTTAGGTCAAGTCTTTGATTGGTTGTTAGAATAAAGATTGTTTTTCTCAATCCGTAGCGAGGTTGTCTTTCAAAAATCAGCTTCATATGACACAATAGATTAAGTAGCAACCGCAATTTTGATCAATGTCTTCAAATCCTGCTTCTCTCGATTTTCCCTTTAGGCGTTTGCGGAATGTACGAACTAAACTATTACGCCTTCATAAAGCACTGTTAGAATCTGAAAAAATTGAGTACGAAAAAGTTAATGGCCCAATTCGTTCTCGGGGAGAATTTTTTCAACTGGTGCTTGGAGACGAAATGTTTAGTTGGTTGCGTCCCTTTTCTCAATTAATCGCTCAAATTGATGAAGTGATGGCAGCGAAAGATGAGCCAGTTACTCTACAACAAGTCAATCACCTCTTAGAAGAAGCTCAAGTTTTGCTTCGCCCTTCAGAAAATGGAAATGTTCGAGAAAAACGCTATTTTGAAGCGATTCAACGCGATCCAGATATTGCGTTTATGCACGCTGAACTCTCTCAAATTCTCGCCTCTAAAAATTAATCTCTTGATGTCTTTATTCATTGTGAGTCTTGATCAGTTTGGGTTCAATTTGAATCAATATAGAGTCAGCCAACCCAAGCAAATGTTCAAGCAATGTATTGAGTTGGCTAGGATCATCTGAGTTCTTCGTTAATTCAATAAAAAATACTCTCGAACCCAGATAAACCGATCAGACAAACTATTGGAAACCAAACTGGATAATGGCTCCTAAAAATTCATAAAAGGTAACTTGTTCATCTCCATTTTGATCGGCTTGCTGTAAAAGAACTTTGAGTTCCTCTGTCTCCACAGGTAAATACAACTGATCAGCAATTTTTAATGCTTCCTGAAATGACAGTAAACCATCGCCATCTGTATCAAATTCTCGAAATTTTTTGAGAATATTATAATCTGGCTCTATTGCCATCAAAAATTCTTCAAACTCAATACAGCCATCTTGATTCGCATCAAGGTGTTTAAACTGCTTGATTAACTTTTCTTTCTCTTGCTCTAGCAGATATTGCAAATATTCCTCTAGCACGATTTTACCATCGTGATTGCTATCAATTTGAGCAAAGGATTGTTTGAGTTGTTCTAATTTCTCAGGAGAAAGTAGCTCTTTTGCCGCCTCTGATACCTCAAATCCAAAACCTTCAGAATTCATTCTTCCTATTTGTTCAACTGACTATTTCCTTACAGCTAAGGAGTTTATCACAAACATTCCTCAATTCCCTGAGTTAACCCAATATCATCTGCTTTGTGGGATTTCACTTTCCTTCTGACTCATAGGTTTGAGGGGGTTCGTCTAAGTTTCCCTTTCCTCAGTCATCTAGAAGCCAGGAGAACAACTATCCGACGGAAGACTATCCATTTAGACATCACCAGCACTTGTTGTGCGGTTAACCCGTCTCTTACATGACATTGGGGTGAGATTACTCTAGATGATCTTTGTATAAAGTTTGTAACATTTTTTCAAGTTGAGCTTCAGGACAATAATCAATTAACGAATCAAAAGCTTCTACTAATTTTGCAGCACCTTCTCCTAATGTTGGACTCATATCCCAAACATCCTGAACCCACTCAGAGGAAGACTCATCATAAAAAATTAAACGTTCAAGTTTTTGTTTTGCTTCTTGTTTTGAGATAGACATTGATTTTCTGTTAGCGATCACAATCCTACTTATTTTGGAAACCGTAAAGTTCAAACTGGAGTTTTATATTAATAGTTATCTTATCGCATCAAGGTTCAAAATACAAGAAAACTTAAAAAGTCTTTCAAAATTCATTCTTCTTCTTTGTTTCCGGGTGATTTAGGATGATCTTCTCCCCACTTTCCAGAAGATTCCGCAGCTCGTTTTGTCGGTTGGGGTTTTGTTCCATATTTTAGCAGTTCTAACTGTTGAGGTTGGGATTGATATTTATTCTGATCAACTGAATACTTGTTCTGACCTTTTCGCCGTTGTGATGTTCGTTCTTCGGCTGTATTTTCAGTCACAACTTCATACAAAATAGCCTGTTTATTGGCTTTACTTCCCTTTCGTAAAACACGCCCTAAACGTTGAATATATTCTCGTTGGGAAGCCGTTCCCGATAAAATAATTGCAATCCGAGCGTCAGGAACATCAACCCCTTCATTCAACACATGAGACGCCACTAAAGTTTTATATTCTCCTTGGCGAAACTTAGATAAGATTTGATGACGTTCTTTAACCGGAGTTTGATGAGTAATTGCTGGAATTAAAAAATCCTGAGAAATCCGATAAACAGTCGCATTATCCCCGGTAAAAATCAAGATTCGTTCTGGATAATGTTGAGAGAGTAAATTTGTCAATACTCGCAGTTTTCCCTCAGTACACAGTGCAATTTCTTTCGCTTGACGATGGGCTAACATCGCCCGTCTTCCCGTTGGAGAGCGCGAACTAATCATCACAAAATTTTTCCAGCCTTCTAAACTCCCCAATCTAATCTTATTGTCTTTAAGGAAATCATTTCTAATCTTAATTTGCTCCTGATAAACCTTCTGTTCTTGTGGAGAAAGGCGCACGAAAATCTGGACATTTTTATGTTCAGCCAATGCAACTCCGGCAAGTTGTTCCGGTGTTTTATGATAAACATTAGGCCCAATTAAATAATGTAAATCACTATGTTTTCCATCCGAACGATCTGGAGTTGCCGTTAAACCCAAACGATAAGGAGCAATTGCATATTCAGCAATAACCCGATAAAAATCCGTGGGTAAATGATGACATTCATCAAACACTAACAACCCATATTTATTCCCAATTGTCTCAGCATGAATCGTTGCACTATCATAAGTTGCCACTAAAATCGGGGTTTTATCTCGTGAACCTCCCCCTAATAAACCAATCTCCAAATCCGGAAAAGCCGCCTTTAAATGAGCATACCATTGGTGCATTAAATCCAAAGTCGGAACAACAATTAAAGTGCTGTTTGATGTCGCTTGCATTGCCATTTGAGCCAGATAAGTTTTTCCCGAAGCCGTTGGCAAAATTACCACTCCTTGACTTTGGGCTTGTTGCCATGCTGTTAAAGCTTCCTGTTGATGAGTATAGGGTTTCATCTCCACGCTCGGAACAAATTCCAAAGATTTAAAATCTTCCGCCTGATCAACAAAATTGACATTTTCAGCTTCTAATGATTTGATTAAAGAACGATAATAAATTGCCGGAATGCGAAATTTTTCTACCCGATCATCCCAAGTTGCAAAGTCAATCCAGGCTTTTCCTTTTGGAGGAGGATGCAAAATCAGGGTACCGCGATCAAAGGATAAAATTGGAGTGCGAGGCATAAGATTTATCGCTATCAGTGAAGGGTGGAAAGAATTGACCAACGGTCACAGCAGGCTCCGTCGTTTTACGGCGGAGTAATCTGTGACTTAAACATCTATTTTAATGATTAACACTAAATTTAACGATGTCTAACAATCAAAAGCAAATTTTCGGCTGGCTGATGTATGACTGGGCAAATTCTGCCTATATCACCACTGTTGTTGTTGCTGTATTACCCGCCTATTTCGCTGCTGTTGTCGTGCCGAAAGGGGGGATTTCCTTTGGTGGAACCCTTTATAGTGCAACCACAATTTGGGGATTTCTGATTAGTTTATCAGCTTTTATTGTTTTTTTAATTGCTCCGGTGATGGGAGCGATTTCAGACTTCTCAGCTTCTAAAAAGAAGTTTCTCATGGCATTTTGCTATAGTGGCAGTTTTGCGACTTGTTTATTATTCTTTTCACAAGCCGGGGATTTAGTTCAGACTATCATTTTACTTCTCATTGCTCAAGTCTGTTTTGTGAGTGCTAACATTTTTTATGATGCTTTCCTACCCAGTCTAGCTTCTGAAGATCAAATGGATTGGATTTCAGGGAAAGGATTTGCTTATGGTTATGTCGGAGGAGGGTTACAATTTGCCCTTTCACTCGGGTTAATTGCAGGACATCAAGCTTTAGGAATTTCTGCTGAACTGGCGGCTAGATTAGCAATTTTAATGGCGGGATTCTGGTGGGGTGGCTTTTCAATTTTTACCTTTTTGTATCTTAAAGAAGCCCCTACACTGGAGAGATTACCTGTAGAATATCGTCATCTTCCCTCTGGAATTGCTTATCTAAAAGTGGGACTGATTAGAACTGTTGTTACCCTGAGAAAACTGCAATATTTTAAACAGTTATTATCCTTTTTGATTGCCTATATGATTTATAATAATGGTATTCAAACTGTTGTTGTCATGGCAACAATTTATGGAACTGAAGAATTAAAATTCTCAACAAATGTTTTGATGATTACCTTGTTAGTCATTCAGTTTGTGAGTGTTGGAGGTGCATTGGCATTTAGTAAGTTAGCCGAGAAAATATCCGCTAAAAAAGCCTTAATGGTGAGTTTAGTGGGTTGGTCATTTGTGGTGATTTATGCTTACTTTTTGACCACCCCAACTGAATATTTTATCTTAGGGGGAATTGTCGGATTAGTTCAAGGCGGATCTCAATCTCTGAGTCGATCTTTTTATGGTTCAATTATTCCCGTTCACGCTGCGGCTGAATTTTATGGATTTTACTCAGTTTTTAATAAAGGATCAGCAATTATTGGGCCATTAGTTTTTGCTTTAATTCGTCAAATTACAGGAACCGCCCGCACTTCTATTCTCTCCTTAATTATTTTCTTTATTCTGGGTTTAATCATTTTAGCAGGTGTTAATGTCGAACAAGCCAAAGCCGCAAAAGCAGCCAGTCCTTTAAATTAAGTAAATTTAGAGTTTATCTTTGAAAAGAAGTGTGACAATTACTGATAATTTGGAAATTTTAGGTTAGGATTTAAACTTAAAACCTCTCATCTTTTGTTTCTCAGTTCAAGTTACCCCATTTTCTGCTGTGAAACCCGATCAACTTGACCTCAAAATGGCGAGTCAATTTGCCCAGTTTGCTTTGGGATGTGTCTTGCGAGAATATCCACACGTTCAATTATATTGGCTAGACAATGGTGAAGATTTTATTCCTCATCGCCAACTCACTCCGGCATTTTATGGCTGTTTAGACTGGCATTCAGCCGTTCATAATCATTGGATGCTTGTGCGGTTAATCCATTTATTTCCTCATGCTTCATTTAATCAGACAGCCCGAGAAGCAATTGCCCAAAATATTACCTCTGAACAGATTAACACCGAAGTTAACCATTTACAATCTCAGCCTCGGTTTGAATGTCCTTACGGTTTAGTATGGCTTTTACAACTCACCAGTGAATTAAGAGAATGGCAAGATATTCAAGGCAAAAAATGGCTGGAAATTCTCCAACCCTTAGAAACCGTTGCTGTCCAAAATCTACAAAAATGGTGGCAAAATTTATCCTATCCTAACCGTACAGGTAGCCACGCTCAAACAGCATTTGCTTTCGGTTTAATTTGGGATTGGGCAAGCGCTCATCACCCCACTTTAATCCCAGAAATTGAGCAAAAAATCCGTCAATTTTATCTCAATGATTGTAATCATCCTCTACATTTAGAACCCTGGGGATATGATTTTCTCTCACCAACATTAGCCGAAGCCGACTTAATGCGACGCCTTCTTTCTCCGGATGCTTTTGCCACTTGGTTAACTCAGTTTTTACCTAAACTTCCCACTGAAAAACAAACCGATTGGTTGCCGCCTCTTTCTGTAGAAAATCCCCACGATTATGCCCAATCTCATTTTGATGGTTTAAACTTAAGTCGGGCTTGGATGTTAGAAGGTATTATTTCAAAATTACCAAGTTCTGATGCTCGTATACCCGCCCTAGAAGCCGTTGCTTGGGTGCATCGAGAAATCGGTTTAAATTTAGTCTCTGCGGTTGACTACAGTGGGAGTCATTGGTTAGGCAGTTTTGCGATTTACCTGACGACAAAGCGAGGATTACCAATGCACAATCATTAAGATTTTCTCAGAATTCTGAAACTGAAGTCTGATTGCAGAATTCTAATTTAATAACTTTTCTTTCTCTATCTAATTTTATGACTGAGTTAAGACAAAATTTGATTACAAGAGATTGGGTGATTATTGCCACTGAACGAGCAAAACGTCCCCATGAATTTACTCAAAATGAAATCCCCACTCTGAAAATTCCTGTGTATCGTTCAGATTGTCCGTTTTGTTTGGGTAACGAACATCTAACCGGAACCCCTGAATCTTTGCGACTTTGTGAAGGCGTAGGAAGTGATTGGAAAGTACGAGTTGTGGGTAATAAATATCCTGCTTTATCTCAAACTGGAGAACGAATTAGAAATATTGACGGTATTTTTCGCTCCTTATCGGGTGTCGGTTGTCACGAAGTCATTATTGAACATTCTCGCCATGATTTAACCACCGCTTTAATGAGTATTGAAGACATTTCAAGTATTCTCCGAGTTTACCGGAAAAGATACTCAGATTTACGTCAAGATTCTCGAATTGAAACCATTGTAATTTTTAAAAATCATGGACGAGGAGCAGGTACATCTCTGGAACATCCTCACTCCCAAATTGCTGCTTTACCTATTGTACCTTATCAATGGCGCGATCGCACTCAAGAAGCAATTCGCTATTACGATGATACTGGAGAATGTATTTTTTGTCATACCTTACAAGAGGAACTAAACACCCAAGAACGGATTGTTTTCGAGAGTCAATATTTTGTCGCCTTTATTCCCTATGCGGCTCTTTCTCCCTTTCATATTTGGATTTTTCCCCGTCGTCATTCTTCCTCTTTTGATGAGATTACGAATGGAGAAATTACCGATTTATCTCGAACTCTCAAAGTCGTTTTAGCAAAACTTTATTATGGGTTACAAAATCCAGATTACAACTATACAATTCGCTCTATTCCAACTTCTGATAAGTATGCAGAATATTTTCATTGGTATATTGCTGTTGTGCCACGAGTTTCGCTATCAGCCGGGTTTGAGTTAGGCAGTGGAATGTATATTAATACCGCTTTACCTGAAGAAAGTGCAGAATTTTTGCGAAACGTTACGATTCCCCATGATGAAAATTCTGATGATGATGATTTTAATAATGATAATTTAGTTTATCTGCGACATTAACTCCTTCAAAAATATGTAAGTAAATCATTCATTCCTCACAATAAAGGCGGGTTTATTTAGATTTTTTGTAAAAACATTTTGGTAAACCCGCCCCCGTGAAATCGTTAACTCTCTACAGAAAACGCAGCCGTTGATTCAGGTAACTGAACTTTTGTTCCACCCAAACCACAATATCCATTCGGATTTTTTGCCAAGTATTGCTGATGATAACTTTCAGCAAAATACAACTCAGGAGCTTCGATAATCTCAGTTGTAATTTCTCCATATCCTGACTTAGAAAGCTCCTGCTGATAGGCATCCCGTGAGGCTTCCGCAGCGCTTCGTTGCTTGTCAGAATAGACATAAATTCCAGAGCGATACTGAGTTCCGACATCATTGCCTTGACGCATTCCTTGAGTCGGATTATGGCTTTCCCAGAACACTTTCAGCAACTTTTCAAAACTGATCACATTCGGATCATAAACCACCAACACCACCTCATTATGACCCGTTAAACCTGTACAAACCTCTTGGTAAGTTGGGTTAGGCGTGGCTCCTGCTGCATAACCGACAGCCGTGATATAAATCCCCGGTTGCTGCCAAAATTTGCGTTCAGCACCCCAAAAGCAACCCATCCCAAACATTGCCTTTTCCATGTTTTCGGGATAGGGAGGTTGTAGAGGGTTGCCATTGACGAAGTGATTCTCCGGTACTGGCATCGGTTGCGAACGTCCGGGTAGAGCATCTTCTGGCTTCGGCATCGCCACTTTTTTGTTAAATCCAAATAGTCCCATAAGTTTTAATTCAGTATTTGCATGACTACTTAATCTTACTTAACATTGTATAGAAAATCGCAGCCCTGATCATCCGTCAATGGTAAAGTGGGCAAAATTCATCAAACTGGGTGAGTAAGCTGTTAATATTCTGTTTTGTGGGAAGAAAACGAGATTGTTTGAGAAAATATCAATAATAGAGCTTTACTGTGTAGTATAAATTTAACAAAAATATGTCTGAAGATTCAGTAAATATTTTGATCATTGATGATCATCTTAATAATCTCCGAATGCTATCAACTTTACTCAGCCAGAGAGGATATCAAGTTAGAAAAGCCCGGAGCGGATCGATTGCATTAGAAACTGTTAAAGTTAGTTTACCCGATCTCATTCTTTTAGATATCAAAATGCCTGACATGAGCGGCTATGAAGTTTGTCGTCAACTCAAGGCCAACCCCGAAACTTGTGAAATTCCTGTGATTTTTATTAGTGCGCTTGAAACCACTTTTGATAAAGTAAAAAGCTTTCAAGTCGGAGGAAATGACTACATTACTAAACCTTTTCAAGTGGATGAAGTGCTAGCACGAGTAAAAAATCAATTGACAATTAAGCGACAAAAACAACTTTTAATCAAACAAAATCAACAACTTAAACAAGAAATTCGCGATCGCCAAAAAGCAGAAGCAGAAATTCAGTTCTTATTAAAAATGACTCAAGCGGTCAGTGAAGCCTGGGATTTTGAAACCGCTTTGGAAGTCACTTTGGCTGAAGTTTGTCAGGCGATTAATTGGGACTATGGAGAGGCTTGGATTCCTAAAGATTCTGTCATCGTTTACAAAGCTAGTCAAATTCATTGTTGTACAGATGGGTTAATTCAAGAATTTCAAAAGTATAGTATGAAGTTAGAGTTTGCTTCCAATGTAGGATTAGTTGGGCGGGTATGGTTCTCTCAAAACTCTGAGTGGATTGAGGATATTTCCTTAGAATCTGAGGAAATATTTGTTCGCTTTCAAATGGCTAAAAAAATAGGATTAAAAGCAGCTTTTGCAGTACCCATGATGTTTGGTAACAATTTTTTAGCCGTGTTGGTCTTTTTTAAAAAAGAGGCAATATTAGCCAATCCTCATGTGATCAAACTGGTGAGTGGAGTGGCGGCGCAACTGGGGGCTTTAGTTCTACAGAAAAAAGCAGAAGAAGCCTTACGAACTGCTTACATAGAATTAGAACGTTTAGCTAAAATTGATGGTCTGACTCAAATTGCTAATCGTCGTTATTTTGATGAATATTTGGAACGAGAATGGAAACGACTCGCTCGTGAAAAACAACCTTTATCTCTAATTTTATGTGATGTCGATTGTTTCAAACTTTATAATGATTTTTATGGACATCCAGCCGGCGATAATTGTTTAAAAGAAATTGCTCAAGCGATTTCCCGAGCAGCAAGGCGTCCGGCGGATTTAGTCGCTCGTTATGGTGGCGAAGAATTTGTGATTGTTTTACCCAATACTACATTAATTGGAGGTTTAAAAGTTGCAAATTTAATCCGCCAAGCAGTTAAAAAGCTCAAAATTCTTCATGCAAAATCTACTGTAGATTCTTTTGTAACCGTGAGTTTAGGAGTTTCCACTACCATTCCTCATTTAGAGCTTTCCCCCAAAACTTTAATTCGAGTTGCTGATGAAGCTCTTTATAAAGCTAAAAATAAAGGTCGTAATTGTGCAATTGCAACATCATTATAAAACGCTCTAAATCTTTAAAGATTAGGGAGATGATGAATAGTGATAATCGTCACCGGATTTAAAGGAGAAAATCGAGTTAAATTGCTAATCGGAACTGAACGGGATAACTGAACTTGTAACAACTGATAGCGCCAAGTAGGTTCAACTCTAATTCGTTCTTCTAACCAACTGAGGGCTAAATTCAAATGTTCTAATGTCGCCAAAGCTAAAACAATGACTCCTCCTGAAATTAGCCGCAGACTAGATAACCCTAAAATTTCCTCTAAGTTTCCTCCACTTCCGCCAATAAAAATCCGGTGAGGGGCGCGTAAACGATGCAAAATAGCAGGTGCTTCCCCATGAATTGAAATCACATTATGAGTTTTAAATCGTTCTCTATTCTGCTCAATTAATGCTGTTCCGGCGGCAGTTTTTTCCACCGAATATAGCGTAGAACTCGGAAATAAACGCGCAATTTCTATCGAAACTGAACCTGTTCCCGCCCCAATATCCCAAATAATTTGCTCCGGTTGTAATGCTAGTTCTCCTAATATTAACGTTCTCACTTCTCGTTTGGTCATTAGCCCAGGGCGATCGCTAAAACTACAAAACAAAGAGTCTGGTATTCCTAAAAACGGAACTTGAGATAAATCTAAACTCCGAGAAACACTAGACTCTCTTAACAACACAACCACATTTAATGGCGCAAATTTCTGAGTCGAAATAGCCGCAAATGACCAGTGTTGAACTCGCTCATCCGTCCCCCCCAAATTTTCACAAACCCAAAACTGATAAGCGGTTGCTAAATCCAGAGAAGATAGTAGACAAGCGATCGCATTTGGGGTATGATAAGTAGTATCTGTGAGAATGGCAATTTTTTCTGCTCCTTGTTGTAGGGCTTGAGTCAGTTGATCAAAAGAACGTCCATGTGTACTAATAATCTGAGCATCCTGCCAAGGAACTTTTACCCGATTAAATGCCAATTGAATTGAACTTATATGAGGATGAAAAGTTAATTTTTCCGGGGGAAATTTTGCTAATAATAACCGTCCTAACCCAAAGAATAGCGGATCACCAGATACCAACACAACGACAATCGGATCAATGTCTGGCGTATTTGTTTCAAAGGCTAGTAAATATTGCTGAATTTCAACTAAAGTTTCGGTTAAATCTTGTAGTATTATTCGAGATGCTCGATGATTAGGAAAATAACGAAGATGGCGATCACTTCCTACTAAAACTGTTGCTTGATCAACAATTTGTCGCACAGACTCGCTTAGTCCTGCTTCTCCATCCAAACCAATTCCAACCACCTGTATCGTCAATTTATCTCACTAGCCATCCGTTACCATATCCGTTAAAAAAGCATAAACCCAAAATCACCAAACATCAACCCATCCGTTAGAATATCCGTTTACAAAAAGCATAAATCCAAAAAACCTAGCATTAACCTATCCGTTACAAAACGCCAACACCATTAAAGCATTTAAAATCGCCGCAGCAACAGGAGATCCCCCTTTTCGCCCTTCTATTCTAATTTGGGGAATCGAAGTTTGAGCCAGTACCTTTTTTGATTCTACAACAGAAACAAACCCGACAGGAACACCAATAATTAACGACGGTTTAACCAAACCTTGACTCACCTGTGAACATAACGATAATAAAGCAGTTGGCGCGTTACCAATCACAAAAATTCCATCAGGAAATTCTTCTGCAACCTTTAAGAGTCCGGTTTCGGTGCGGGTTTTGCCGGGAAGGGGGTTTGAGACGTGTTCAATGGCGCAAATCAGGGGATTTTGAAAGGTTTTGGCGATCATTCCGGCAATTCCTTGCTTGACCATGCTGACATCTGTAATAATAGGCTTACGATTAGCTATGCTGGCAATTCCCTGCTCAATTGCACCTGGACTAAAACGAATCAGTTGGGCGAGTTCAAAGTCTGCGGTAGCGTGAATGGCTCGACGAACGATCGCATATTCGTTTGCTGTAAAGGAATGTTCGCCGATTTCACGATCAATGATTTCAAAGGATTTTTGAGTGATTGTTCCATCGAGTTGTTGAATCATAGTTCAGTCAAATCTTAAGTTATAAATTAAGTTAAATTGAGTGAGAGTTGCTGATAGTCGCTTTCTGGTTTAGATATTTTGAAGTGACTGTTTTCTACTGACTCAATCATACATTTTCCCACAAATTCCGCCAATTTAACCGGAACAGCATTTCCGATCATTTGTTCGAGATCGGTTTTAGAACCCTCAAAAATAAACGTTTCGGGGAAAGTCTGAATATAGCTTCTTTCTATTGTGGTTAACGGACGAATATTCGGAGTGATTTCTACCGGATCTTTGGGATGTTTTTTGTAGGTTTTCGGAATAGGACGGTTAACCCCCCTAACAGTTGGACTGGGTTCGTCAATGCTAAATATTCCTCGACGTTGATAACTTCTAGGATGTCTGTAATAATAGTTTAATCCCAATTTATCCCCCAAATAATCTCGAACCGTTGTTGGTTTTGAGGATAATTTTGATTCAAAATAACTCAAAAAACGATTATCTTTTCCGTGAAGTTCTCCCACCCAGAAAAACCGCTTTCTTTTTTGAGGAACCCCGCATAAACTCGCATCAAAAACCTTTTCAGTGAGTCCATAACCCGACTGTTTAAATAATACTTTTGCTTGAGTATATTGACGACTTTTTTTAAATAAGGCTACATTTTCAAGAATAAACCATTGGGGTTGAATTCTGGTAATAATATCAGTAAAGGCGAGAGTCAAATCACCCCGTCCTAAATTTTCATCTCGTTTTCCCGCACTGGAAAAATCTTGACAAGGAGGCCCGCCCACAATTATATTAGGGGTAAAAGGTTTGATTAAATTCACCGCAGTTTGAACATCTTGAAGGTCGCCAGAAAAAATGGGATGAGCGAAGTTTTTTTGATAAACTTTAATCGCACTTTCCCAATGATCAAAAGCGGCGACTATATTAAAGCCAGCCTGTTGTAAGCCGAGTGATAAACCTCCACACCCGGCAAATAAATCAACAACTCTCATCAGACTCAAATAGACAAACCTTCAAAACTCCAAAACAGGCCAACTTTCAGAGCGATAATAGTTCGTCATATCATCAAATTTGCGAAGTTCAGCCCGTTTGATGACGAGTTCTTGGGGTGAGTCTATCCATTGATGATTAAAATCCGACAAAACCGTATTGAGATGGTTCCGATCTAAATCCGATGGAATCGTCCCAAAATAGCCAAAGGTAATATGAGCAGTAAAATGATATTGCTGTTCAATACCCAAAGCCCTAAAACTCGGATTTTGATAAATAGCTCGCCGAAATTGTAAAATTTCCTCATAGGAAGCTTCATCTCGGGGTGCTAAACAAACACCAATAGCACGAGTCATCACAATCATTCCCAGAACTTGCCAACGAATCGGCTGATCGATTAAACTCGCTTTAAAAGCGGAAAAAGATTCAGCGATCGCCCCTTGTAACTTCTGTTCAAACTCAGGGTCTTGACAAGCATCCCGATAGGCATCATTCCAGATCAAATCAGCTAAAGTCAAGTGTAAGCTATCCGGTGGCACCGGCACCCACCATTGGGAATCAAATTTCTGACTCAGTTGTTGCTGACAAGCTTGCAGATCGTCATAAAAACTGCGATTGTCTGGATTATCAGGAGCCGGAGGTGTAATGATTGTATAACCCGGAAAAGGAACCGCTTGTCGTTGGCCGTCCGGAAGTGGTTTATACTTAGGAGACTCCTGAATGTGGTCTAACTGAGAATTATAAGTTTCTGGCAGCGTCATCCGCGCTACCCGATTCACGTAAACTTGGTAAGTATCGTCCAATCTTTTTCGCCTCTTGTTCAGAAACCGTTACCAATGCCAGTTTACCTCTACTGGGGAGATGATGAATTTTCTCTTGCCAAAGCTGTAGATGCTCTGCGCGAGTCCATTCTCGATCCTAGCTGGTCTACATTCAATTTTGACAAAATTCTACCCGATTCGGCAAATCCTGTTATTTCCGGCCTAAATCAGGCGATGACCCCGCCGTTTGGCATGGGAAACCGTTTTGTTTGGTTAGTCAATACATCGATCACTCAACAGTGTTCTGGGGAAGTCTTACAAGAATTAGAACGAACCCTTGCTGTCCTTCCAGAAACCACAACCCTGTTACTGACAACAACCAACAAACCCGATGGCCGACTAAAGTCTACCAAACTACTGCAACGTCACGCCACCGTTAAAGAATTTTCGCGAATTTCGCCTTGGAAAACCGATCAACTCGAACAGCGAGTCAAACAAGTCGCCGCCGAAGTCGGAGTCAGACTCACCTCACCCGGAGTTCAACTGTTAGCCGAAGCCGTGGGCAACGATACGCAACAACTCTACAACGAATTGGAAAAACTGAAACTCTATGCCGGAAACAACTCCGAAGCATTAAAACTCGAAGCGATCGCCACCTTAGTTCAGTCCAATACTCAAAACAGCCTCAAACTCGCCCAAGCAATTAAAGCCGGAAATACCGATCAGGCTTTAGAATTAATAGCAGCTTTGATCGATCACAACGAACCCTCACTCAAAATTGTGGCTACATTGGTGGGTCAATTTCGGACTTGGTTGTGGGTGAAATTGATGATTGATCGGCGAGTCAAAGATGAGCGAGAAATAGCCATTGCCGCAGAAATTGGTAATCCTAAGCGCATCTATTTTCTGCGTCAAGAGGTACAATCACTTTCAGTTCTACAACTCCAGTCCACCTTACCGCTATTGTTAGAGTTAGAAACCCAACTCAAACGCGGTGCTGATGAAATCTCAACCTTACAAACCCACGTAATCGCTCTGTGTACCCTATTTCAATCTCCAAGTAGAGGTTAGACACTGGGATCATTATGACATTTCCCACTCGGTTCGACCCTTTGAGTGTCTTGCCAAATCAGGTTACACAGCTTACAAAAACAGATAGTATCATTGAATTGCCAGTTACCCCAACACAGGGATAGCCATGCCAGACGAAAACCAACGCGACCTCCCTAAACAACTCGCTAAACAAGGTGATCCCAAAGCGATCGCCACGGCGATCAACCATTCCCTGAAACCGAAAGGCATTAGCGCCGATGTCATGCGGGAGAATGACTGTCTTCATGTCATGCTTGAAGGCGAACAAGTCCCCAATCATCAAAAAGCCTTAGTCAGCTTTATTGAGAACGGGATGAAAAAGCTGGACATTGACTCTGTACACACCGTCAAAATTTACGGACGAGAATTTGGGGATGATTTACCCGCTTGGGAAGATCAAATTATTCTCAAAGACTTTCCCGAAGAATCATTGGACTTTGAGGAAGAATTGATTCCTCCTGTACCACAGCTTGCAATTGATCAGGATGAGGAGGACTATTTGAACGAAGATGATATTCCTGAAGAAGTGCTTCCCGAAGATGTGATCGTTTCTGACGAGGAGGCTGAATACTATGATTTTGATGATGAAAGTATTGACGAAGAAGACATTGATGACAATATCGGGGTGAACTACAACCCGGAAGAAGACGACGACTTAGACGACGACTTAGAAGCAGAACCCCAACCAGTCCAGTCAGACAATAAGGGTAAAATACTGCTGTTTGTCGGACTGCTGATTTTGTTGGCGATCGCCGCCGTTGCCGGTTTACACTTGAGTGGGATTTATCCCCTTCCTTTTCTAAGTGGCGGAGATTCTGAGTCTGAAGAAGTCGAAACCTTAACCCCTGAAACTTCTGAACCCCCTCCCACCGCAGAAACCCCTGCTGCTGATCCGTGGGCGGAAGCGGTTCGGACTGCAATTAGTGCGGCAAACCTGGCTCAAACGGCTCAATCTCGAACTGAGTGGGAGAACGTCGCCAGCCAATGGAGACAAGCCTCGGAACTGATGGGACAGGTTCCCGAGTCGAGTGACAACTATCAAACCGCTCAACAAAAAGTTACGGAATACCAAGCCAACCGTGAAATTGCCCTTCAACGCGCCGCAGGTGCGCCCCAATAGGGACAAGTGAACCTCGAAACCCTACTTAAACTCAATCGTGTCATTCGGGTAATTGGTTTTGATGATGCTCCCTTTGAGCGCCATAGCGGTGAACCTGTCTCCATTGCAGGTGTCGTTTGTGGCGGAACTCGCTTTGAGGGGATGGTTTGGGGACAAGTGCAACCGGATGGGTGGGATGCGACAGACACCCTTTGTCACTTACTGATTGGCGGTAAGTTTTTAGATCAGTTGCACCTGGTTTTAATTGATGGGATTGGTTTTGGAGGGTTTAATTTAATCGATTTACCGGAGTTGGCGAGTCGATTAGAAAGGCCTTGTGTTGCTGTGATGCGTCGTCCCCCCAATTTAAGCAAGATAGAACAGGCGCTACGACGTTTACCTGATGCAGACAAACGACTGCAAATTTTGCGCCGTGCGGGTCAAATTCATGCTTATCCGCCCTTTTTTTTTCAGGTTTGCGGTGAAGAACCGTTGGTGATCGCTCACGCTTTAGAGCGGTTGACAGATTGTGGTAAAGTTCCAGAAGCTCTGCGTTTGGCTCATTTAATTGGTGCGGCTGTGATCACAGGAGAAAGCGGCAGCCAAGCTTAATTGATAGAGACTCAACTGAGGTCAAAAACTTATCCTTTTTCGATAGGTAAATAATTCCGCACATATTGCCAGTGCTGATCTCCACAATGGGCTTTCAAAATATCTCGGGTTTTGACACCAATTACTAATTCTCCTTCAGGGGTATAAGAAAAGTCTTCGCCTGCTTGAATGCCGTTATTTGGGGTTTGGTTGAGAAGATTGAGAGTTTCGGCAACACAAGCTAGGGAATGATGTTCCTGTATCCAGTCGCAAGGGTCAGGAATATCATCGACAGGGGATTTGTACTCGTAGGTATTATTTTTTTGAGAAGATGGTGAAAACATTGCGATTATAAACCTCAGATTTGCAAAATGGCTTACAGTTGACCATAGAATGCCTATTAATCATAATGACTAAAATCTGATCAAATCATCCGTGATTTAATGCCCCTTATGTCTTGATCTTAGCTGAATATTTTATTGATCGAGATCACAACTGTTAGGGGGTTTCAACTAAGTTCGACCAAAGTTAGGATTTTGCCAGTTGTAATAATTAGGAAAAACAAAATTGGTGAATGATACGGAAATACTCACATCTAATGCTCTGACATGATGCCACCAACCAACCGGAATAAAAATGACTTCTCCGGGTTTTAAAATCAGTTCAATGGGTTTAATATTTCGGTAGAGAGGATATTTGTTAAAGTCGGGATTTTCGGGATCAACTTGACTAAACACACCCACATGATTGTAGAGAAAGGGAGTTTGACGAGGGGGAATCAATAAAACCCGTTTTCGACCCAATACTTGAGCTAACATTAAATTAACAGGATCGTGATGTAAGGGGGTAATCGTTCCGGCTGAACCAAACCAAAAAAAGACTCGCCGTGAAGTGTCTTCGGGGTTGAGATATTCGGGGAAAACTTCGAGATCATTCATTAACCCTTTTAAATCTTCTCGATCTAAATTCTGATTATTCGCAACCATATAACAATCATTACTTTCTCCTTTCTCGACTATCCAATCTATATAATCTTTAAGTAATACTTTTTGCCGATGTTTTTGGACATTGAGTTCATACTCAGGATCACTATTGCGATTGGCTTGAACTTCTACTGTTGCCGTGCCATAATGTTGTTTGAGATACTGGGGATTCCAGAGATTTAAAGCTTTCCAGTTGTTCATTATTCCTGTAAAAACTACAGGTTTGTTTTGAGAATAAAACTCATCTAAAAATTCATCTCTATAAAGACTCACTCGACGTTCAACCGTTTCCGCTTGACTGGAAAGCATCGAGAGTTGCTGCTGAATTTGTAGAATAGATTCCAACTTTCGCAACTGTTGAACAAATTGATCTCCGGCTTGATAATAAGGATGATTGGGGGCTTGCGCGACTTCTTCGAGGGCTAACTTCACATCAATCCCATGTTCCACCATTCGCTGCACTAAAACTTCATCAGGTTGATTTAATAACTTATTAATCACCACCCAGGTTTTCCAGGAGTCAGACACTTGAGGCTGAGGTTCAGCGGGTAAATTTAATTGTTGGGCTAACCATTGAAGACTGACTTGTTGTTCATCTTCTAGGGTGATTTGCAAAGGCGGGAGCGTAATTCGCAGAGGTTTAGAATCTGTCATTTTGGCTAAAAAATTATCAATTTTAAAAGGACTAACTGTATTAATTTACTGAATTTTAGTCTAATTGTTTATCATTATTTTTCTATTTTGTCAATCTATTTTCAGTCCGGGTATCAATCCTCTACTTTAGAGGTTACACCCAGAAGAACCCTTTGTGATCAACGGGAAAAAATTTTTCACACAACTGCTAAGACGATTTGATCCATTGACGAGTTCCAAAAGATTGACAAGAACAAGCAGCAATTTCAGCCGCAGCTTTTAATGATTTCACAAAAGAACTTTGCAAAATAAAATGACAAAACGCCCCATGAAACACATCACCAGCCCCTAACGTATCCACCGCCAGAATCGGCGGAATTTGAATTTCACCCTCTCGGTTTGGGCTACGATACTGAATGGGTTGATTTCCTTGGGTGCGGGCAATAAACAAAATATCCATGTCATAGAGATAGGCAAAAACATCAGCCGCAGTTTGACAATCAGGAGGATAAAAATTAGCCGAACAAATGGCATAATCGACATAGGGTAAAACCATTTCAAACCCCGGTTTCCAACTGCCACCATCAATAACAACCGGGATTTCCTGTTCTCGGGCTAGTTTCGCAATTTGTTGACTGACTTCCATTTGATGCCCGTCAATTAAGACAATATCAACCCCATCTAAACAATTTTGAGGTAAACTCTCAACAGAGACTTGTGATTTAACGGCGTTAATTGAAACAACCGTGCGATCGCCTGTTTTTGGAGTCACTAAAATAGAAGAAACCGTTGGCGGTTCGCTGCGAGTTGGGTCTAAATCTGTTAAAATCACATTTTGTTGGGTTAAATCCGCTCGAATCAGTTCGCTGATTGGATGAGTTCCTAGCACGGCTAAAAGTTGAGCCTGATTTTTAAGAAAACTAAATGTAACTGCCGCATTAGTTGCAGGCCCCCCTGCTGCTACCGTATAATCAGAAGCGACAACTTTTTGATTTTGAGCTGGATATTCACTGACCCCATAGAGGAAGTCTAGCGTCACTAATCCAACAAATAGTCCGTTGTGAGTCATATTAACACCCAGAAATATTTTCCCTATCTCAGTGTTTAGCACTTTTGTCGGAATTTAGCTGTTTATGGGTTACTAATTGTGATTAATTGAAAATTTTTGTCTGTCCTTTGTGGGTTGGAAATAAATGGAAGTTAAACCAGGAACGCTTTATGTGGTGGGAACACCGATTGGTAATTTAGGTGATCTAACCTTTCGAGCGGTTCAAACCCTAAAAACTGTAGATTTAATCGCCGCAGAAGATACCCGACACACGGGTAAACTATTACAACATTTTCAAATTCAAACTCCACAAATAAGTTACTATGAACACAATCAACATCGCCGCATTCCTGAAGTCTTAGAAAAGTTGCATCAGGGAAAAGCGATCGCCATTGTTACTGATGCGGGAATACCGGGAATTTCTGATCCAGGATATGAACTGGTGAAAGCTTGTATTGAAGCAGAAATTGCGGTGATTCCGATTCCGGGGGTGAGCGCTTGTTTGACGGCGTTGAGTGTTTCGGGTTTAGAAACAGATCGATTTGTATTTGAAGGATTTTTACCGACAAAAAACAAACTTCGACAGCAACGTTTGCAAGATTTGCGATCGCAATCTCATACTATTATTTTATATGAATCTCCTCATCGTGTACGACAAACTTTACAAGATTTAGCAGAAACTTTAGGAAGCGATCGCCAGATTGTCTTCGGGAGAGAGTTAACCAAACTCCATGAAGAATTTTGGCGAGGAAGCCTAGAGGAAGCCATCCAGCATTATGAAAATCGTGAACCCAAAGGTGAATTTACTCTCGTTGTCGCCGGAAAAATTCAAGAAACACCAAAACTATCAGAAAGTGCAATCAAAGCCGAATTAGAGGCATTACTGCGTCAGGGATTAACGCGATCGCAAGCCAGCCGTCAACTGGCTCAAAATATCTCCCTTCCCCGTCGTGAAATTTACCAACTTGCACTCACTTTAGAAGAAGAAAATACTGAGTTATAGGTGAGGTTAAACTGGAGTCAACTGATCCTAAAATTGAGGGTTTAAAGTTAACGATTCTTTATTTTCCCACCATCTGACGATAACCCAGATATCCAATCCCTAAAATCACCGCAATAATCACAAGAAAAGTTGAAAAGGGAAAAGCCGAGAAAAAAATGATTCTAATCCGTGATAAAATCCAAGATAGGGCGAGAAAAGCTCCGGCTAAAAAAATAAATCCTTCTAAAGTTCTAAATGCAGGAATAAAGTCTAAAGGCATTCTTTGTTTAGAGATCCACAAAGAAGTAAACAGATAATAAGGAGGAACAATGAGCAATAATAAATCCGCCTGTTTCACCACTAACGACCAACCCCCTGTATTCGTCGCATAAGCTAAATATCCGACCCAAAATAACATCGTAGTTAATGCCAGCCACAGGTTAAAACTCAAAAGATAGGGTTCTTCCCAATACCCAGGAATGATAAAACAAATTAGCCACGTTAACCAAGGGGCAATCAGGATAAAAAAGATGATCAGATCGCGGTAATTAACGATTTGGGAGAATAAAGCTTCGAGAGTCATTGTTATGGTTATTTTACCCAGTATTTCTATTCTATCCTCTCCCCTCCCAGGTCGCTAATCTTAGCCATTCAAGACGGTTTAAGAGTTCTGGATGTTGAAATATTTTCATCCGGAAGTCAACCCCACAGATTAATTTTTGGATTTTCTAAACTGAGTATGAATACTTGATCATATAAAAGACTTCAATAGACGTAAAAATGGGGATTATAGCAATCAGAAATCATTTGTAAACGACATTGCCCCCAAATCCCTTTCTCTCCCTAACCCTCTCCTACCTCTCCCTAGCCCTCTCCTACAAGGAGAGGGAAAAGGAAAAAAGTTTTTTATTTGGAATGGGGAGTTATTAAGAGTTGTAGATATTTAATAAATTTAAAAATCCTCCCCTCGCCACCTCTCCCTACCCTCTCCTACGAGGAGAGGGAAAAGGTGTCCCTGGCGGGACTATTTATTAATCGAGAGGGGTTGGGGGAGAGGTCAAAACACAATTTGAGTTCGACTTTGAAACAGCCCTGCTGCTAACATTGGGGTGATCTCGATTAATTTTTTACAAATCAGGTAACATTGCTATATATTTAACGATTAACTTCTTTAGAATTGTCATCAGGAATGCGGATAGATAGAAATTTGATAATTCAATCACTCAACAAATTCCACAACGCATCAATTCCACTGCCAATAGATTCAGAATCTTGGTGTTGTTTCAACCATTGAATAACAGCAGGAAAAACAGCATCCGATTTTTTGCCCAACTGACCCAAAGCCCTAGCAGCCCTGTCTCTTATAAAAGAATTATAACTGTCATTAATGAGTCCTAAAAAGAGAAAGTCTAGAACCATTTGTAAATACTCGCCCAATTTATCGAAACTAGAGTCAACCAAAGAGAAAACTAAGCTACAGGCAGCCAAGCAACGCAAATCATCCGACTTCTCATCAGCAAGTCGCTGTAGCAGTACATCGACTACTGTTTGTGAACCCTGGCCCAAACTACCCAAAGCAACGATAGTTGCCAAACGTACCATAGAATCCTCATCAGTCAGTAATGGCAGCAAAGCATTAATCACCGTTTGTGAACTTTTCCTCATATTACCCAAAGATGAGGCAGCATTGGCACGCACATGATAATATTCATCAGTCAGCAGTAGTAGTAAAGTATCAACCACTGCCTGTGAACTGTTGCCCAACCAGCCCAAGGCAAAGGTAGCATTCCCACGCACAGAATCATCTTTATCTTGCAAACATTGCAGCATCGCATCAACTACTGTTTGTGAACCTTTGCCCAAATTACCAAAGGCATTGACAGCCATCTGACGCACAGCAGAATCTTCATCGGTGAGCGTTTTCAGCAGGGCATCGACCACCGTTTGTGAACCCTTGCCCAACCGACCCAAAGCAGAGACAGTATGGTAACGCACAGAAGGATTTTCATCGGTGAGTGTTTTCAGCAGAGCATCGACCACCGTTTGTGAACCCTTGCCCAACTCGCCCAAAGCCTCCGCAACATTCCGACGCACATCAGAATTTTCATCGGTGAGTTGTTCTAGCAGAGTATTAATAACCGCCTCTTTTTCTCCTAACTCGACTTGATATTTCTGCAAACGATATTCATCAATTTGATCACTGTGTTCTTTCAACAGTTGCAACGCCTGGGTTTCAAACTCAGTTTCGTAGAGACTGCACAGAATTTTAAAAACTTGCTCACTGACTCGGTTTCCAACTAGCTTTTCATGTTTAATTTCCAACGCCACTAACCGTTCTAAAACGTCTTCAACCAAACCACTATCCGCCACTTTTAAACCCTTCGGATATTCAGCCAAACAACACCCCGCAAATAATAAATCCCGATGCAGCCATTGTTCATACTCACTTCCTTGATTTAAAATTGCCCGAATTGCTTTGGCGGCTTTCTTCGGTTTTTGTTGGGCGATTAACAATAGTAAAACTTCTCGCCAATGGGCATCGTGGAGACAGTCTTTAATCGCATTTAAAACAATCTCAAAATCGTCCTCATTATCCGCTTGATAGTTAATCTCTTGGGCGCAGAGATATTCTTGAAAGGTCTTGTGAACAAAAGCATAACAATCCTGACCCTGTTCATTTAACAGTCCCGTTCTATCCCGAATAAACTCAATAAACCGTTCCGCTTCTTGCTTCGCCTGATACCGTTCAATTTGTTTGAGGGTTTTGATTTCTCGACTCAACTGTTCGATCAATTCCTCCCGATCAATAACAGTACCGCCTTCGTTATCCCCCGTATTTCCCTGAGTATGTATCCAAAACGCCAATCCTTCCATCAACCGTTGCAAATCATCTAATTCGAGATAGTTCAGAATAGTATGATTCGAGAGTTCTTTGTT